>MDSW01071707.1_pt1 | contig 12520 bp, 12 predicted proteins | sample 811171 | NCBI WGS metagenome assembly MDSW01 (sample SAMN05326641, study PRJNA326480) | marine metagenome | isolation source: seawater | place: Atlantic Ocean: North West | collected 2012
ATTCTTATTGAAAAAAGTGAAAAGTACAGAATTTTTATAAAAAAAAAAAATAAAAAAATAAATATTAATAAAAAATTAGCTTTACTACTAAGCACATCTGGTTCAACTGGGTCAACAAAGTTTGTTAAACTTAGTTACGAAAATATTTTTAGTAATACAAAAAACATATCAAAATATTTAAAATTAACTAAAAAAGATAGGTCAATTTCAACTTTGCCACTTAATTATAGTTATGGATTATCAGTAATAAATACACATCTTTATAAGGGAGGTTCTATCTTTGTTTCTGAAAGAAATGTTATTGATAAAAAATTTTGGGAAATAATTAATAATTTTAAAATATCAAACTTAAATGGAGTACCCTTTTTTTATGAAATATTAAGTAAAATTGGATTTGAAAAATTTAATTTAAATTCGATTAAATTTTTCACTCAGGCAGGTGGTCATCTGAATAACTTTGTAAAAGAAAAATTTTATAATTATTGTGAAAAAAATAAAAAAAAATTTATTTCTATGTATGGGCAAACTGAAGCTACATCACGCATATCATATTTAGATTGGAAATTTGCCAAAAGTAAAATAGGTAGCATAGGAAAAGTCATTCCATCTGGAAGAATGAGAATAAAAAGAAATAAAAATAAAGGAGAACTAATATATTTTGGTAAAAATGTTTTTTTAGGCTATTCAAATAATTATAAAGATCTATCTAAGGAAGATGAAAATAAAGGTATACTTAAAACAGGAGATCTTGCAAAAAAAGATAATAATGGATTCTATTATATTATTGGTAGAAAAAATAGATATATCAAAATGTTCGGACATAGAATAAGTCTTGATGATGTTGAAAAAAGGATATCTGAAAAAGGAATAAATTGTGCATGTAATGGGTTTGAAAATAAATTGAATATTTTTTATACTAAAATCGAGGACAAAGATAAAATTATGAAAATATTATTGAATGTACTAAAATTTAAACTTAAAAATATCAATCTAATATTTTTAAATAAAATACCTTATTCAACTAATGGAAAAATTTTATACACAAAATTAAATGAATATAATAAATAACTATTTAAAAAAAATTAATAATATTAATAAAGTTTCTGAAAATTATAAAAATTTCATTTTTTTAATTAAAAAACAATTTTTATATCATTATAAAAATTGCAAAAGATACAAAAATTTTCTCCGGAATCAAAATATAAATATTTATAAAATAAATAAAAATTATGATTTTCCATTTATTCATGTTAATTCTTTTAAGGATCAAGATTTACTAAGTATAAATAAAAATAAAATATTTAAGACATTATTTTCATCAGGAACATCCAATCAAAAATTATCTAAAATTCATTTAGATAAAATAAATGCAAAAAATCAAATTATAGCTTTAAAAAAGATAGTTTGCTCAATATTAGGTAATAGTAGATTGCCTATGTTAATTTTCGAAAAGGACCCTAAAATTTTGGAAAAGCGGAAATTTGGAGCAAAAATTGCAGCAATATATGGTTTTTCGATTTTTGGAAAGTCCCATACGTATTGTATAGATAAGAACAATAATCTTAATTATTCATTGTTAAATAATTTTTTAAAAAAATTTGCAAATCAAAGTTTTTTAATTTTTGGTTTTACAAGCTCAATCTATTTAAATCTTATTAAAAATTTCAAGAAAAATAAGATTAATCAAGATTTCTCAAAAGGAATATTAATACATGGAGGTGGATGGAAAAAATTAGAGTATGAAAAAATTGATAATTTAAAATTTAAAAAAAAATTAAAAAAAAATGTTAATCTAAAAAGAATTATCAACTACTATGGAGTTGTGGAACAAACTGGATCAATTTTTTTAGAATGTGAAAAATGTAATGTTTTTCATACAAATCCTTTTAATGATGTAATTGTAAGAGATAAATTTTTAAACAAAAGTAAAGAAAACGAAAAAGGAATTTTGCAATTGTTGTCAATACTACCATCAAGTTATCCTGGAAATTCAATTTTATTCGAAGACGAAGGAATGATAATAAGTTTTAAAAATAAAAACTGTAATAATTCTGGAAAATCTTTTCAAGTTTTAGGAAGAATTCCACGTGCAGAGGTTAGGGGCTGCAGCGATGCTTAATAAAAAAAAATTATTATATTTGGCAGGAAACGAAAATATAAAAAATGTTGCTAGAGAACCTTTTTCAAAAATTACTATTGATTTTTTGGATGACTTATCTAAAAAAATATTTAAGAATAAAAATTCAACTCAATTTAAAGATTTGATGACTTTTGCATTCTGGTGCAGGAAAAATAATATAAGAAATTACAAAAATAAATTTAAAACAAATAAGTTACGTTTTGGCATTGGTTTGATATTTCACATACCTCCTTCTAATGTTCCAATATCATTTATATACTCTTTTGTCTTCGGTATTCTTTCGGGAAATTCTAATATTGTAAGATTATCTAAGCCAGATTTAGAGCAAAATAAATTACTAATTAAAATAATAAATGAATTACTAAGAGTAAAAAAATATAAAGAATTATATAATTGTAATATTTTTTTAAGTTATGACAAAGATGATTTTTTTACAAATCACTTTTCTAAAATTGTCGATGGCAGAATTATTTGGGGTAGTGATAAAACCATTTCAGAATTTAAAAAAAAAGAAACTAAATTAAATTGTGTAGATTTATTCTTTGGAGATAAATATTCAATTTGTTTTTTAAATTCAAAAAAAATTAAAAAACTTAAATCTGAAGCTTTAAATAACCTTGTAAAAAATTTTTATAATGACTCTTTTATAATGGATCAAAACGCATGCTCATCTCCACATTTAATTCTTTGGGATAAAAATGCAAAAATTCAAGATAAAAAAGTATTTTGGAATACTTTAGAAAAATACGTAGTCAAAAATTTTCATATTAATAATTCAATTGTATCAAAAAAATATAAATTGCTGAATGACTATTTGTTTAGCAAAACTAATTTAAAATTAAATAAATTTAATAATCAATATATAATTAACATTAATTTAAATAAATTAACTAATAAAGTTTATGAGCAAAGAGGGTTTTCTGGAATTTTTTTTGAATATAATTTAAAAAAATATTCAGAATTTGAAAAAATTCTTAGCAGAAGATTTCAAACTTTAACTTATTTTGGTTATGATAAAAATTATTTTATTAATCTTTTTAAGAACAAAAATTATAAAGGAATAGATAGAATCGTTCCTGTTGGAAATGCTTTACAAATCGATCTCGTATGGGATGGTATAGATGTTATAAATAATTTAACTAGAATAATTGATATTAAATGAGTGAATTAGAACTTAATATTGAAAAAATAAAAGAGTATCAGAAGAATAGAAATCCTTATTTGTTTGTTGATCATGCAAATAAAGTTATTCCAGGAAAATGTGCAAATGGTTATAAATTTCTTAGTGAAAAAGAGTGGTTTTTTAAAGTCCACTGGCCTGGTGATCCTAACATGCCTGGAATGCTCCAAATTGAGTCCTTAGTACAACTTAGTGCTTTAGCATTAACTACATTGCCTGGAAATAAGGGTAAAATTGTTTATTTAATTACTGCTGACAAACTAAAGTTTATAAAAAAGATATTACCAAATAGTAAATTCATGATGGAAACAAACATTCTTAATTTTAAAAGAGGTATAGCAAATGTTAGTGGAAAAGGTTTTGTGAATAATGAGCTGGCCTGTTCAGCTGAATTTAAAATTCTCATGCCGGATGAATTAAAAAAATATAAAGTAAAATAAAATGTATAAAACGATAATAATTGCTGAGATAGGACCTAACCATAATGGAAATTTTAAGTTAGCCAAAAAATATGTGGATGAAATAAAAAAATCAGGAGCTGACTATATAAAATTCCAAACATCAATACCTGCTGACCATATATCGAAATTTGCATCAAAGGCAAAGTATCAAAAAATTAACACAAAAAATGAAAATGAAAATCAATTAGATATGGCAAAAAAAATTAGTTTGTCTCATAAAGAATTTATTAAATTAAACAAATATTGCAAAAAAAAAAAAATTAATTTTATTACAACTGCTTTTGGACTTGATTCTCTTAAATTTATTAAAAAATTAAATATGAACTTTGTAAAAGTTCCATCAGGAGAAATTGATAATATTTTATATCTAAATAATTTGCCAACTACAAAAAAAATTTTACTTTCGACAGGAATGTCAAATTTAAAAGAAATATCATTTGCAGTTAATTTTTTGTTAAAAAGAGGAGTTTTAAGAAAAAACATAATTATAATGCAATGTACTTCTGCATACCCAACTCCATATAATCAAACAAATTTAAATTTTATAAAAACTTTAAAAAAAAAATTTAAAACTAAAGTTGGTTTTTCAGATCACACCATTGGACCTGAATGTGCAATAGCATCGATAGGATTCGGCGCTGAAGTAATTGAAAAACATGTTACTTTTAATAATATGATGAAAGGTCCTGATCATAAAACAAGCATCCAAATTAGTGAATTTAAAAAAATGGTAAAAAAAATAAGAAATGTTGATAAAGCAATTGGAAATGGAATTAAAAAATTAGAAAAAAATGAAAAAGGCAACAAAGCGATTGCTAGAAACTCTGTTGTTGCTAAAAAAAAAATTTTTAAAAATGAATTATTTAGTACTACAAACTTAACCGTTAAAAGACCAGGAACAGGATTGCCAACAAAATATTTTTTTAAATTGATAGGAAAAAAATCAAAAAAAAAATATATGGAAGATGAGTTAATAAACAAAAGTGAAATAAATTGAAAAAAAAAAAAATTTTTTTTATAACAACTTGTAGAGCTGATTATGGATTCATTGATGAATTATTAAATACAGCTTCTAAGAAGTTGAATAAATTTAAATTATATTTGATAATATCTGGAAATCATTTTTCCAAATTATATGGCAGTACTTATAAATTAATAAAAAAATACAAAAATATTACCTACTTAAAAATTCCTCTTCCCAATACTCACGATCAGTTAGACTCAACGATAAAAAATATTAATTTTGCATGTTTAAAATACTCAAATTTATTTAAAAAAAATAAACCTGATTTAATTATAACTTTCGGTGATAGATTTGAAATGTATGCATTTGCTCTAACTGCCTACACATTTAATATTTCTCAAGCTCACATTGCTGGTGGAGAGATCACAAAAGGTTCTTTGGATGATGGTTTTAGACATTCTATCTCAAAATTTTCTAACTTTCACTTCCCTGTATCTAGCATTTATAAGAAGCGTTTAATTAAATTTGAGATTAATAGAAAAAATATTTTTAATTATGGAAATCTTGGATTTGAAAAAATAAAAAAAACTGAATTTCTAACAAAAAAATATTTATCAAAAAAATTATCTATAAATTTCTTAAAATATAATTTTATAGTTGTTTTCCATCCAGAAACTTTAGAGATAAAAAAAACTTTTAAAAACTTTTTAAACTTAATCAAAGCTATTAATACTTTTAAGAATGTGAATTTTATTTTTACATCTCCAGGTTCAGACTATTTAAGTTCAAAATTTATAAGTAAAATAATTAAATTAAAAAAAAAAAATAATAATATTTATCATTATACTAATTTAGGAAATAAATTTTTTTTATCTTTATTAAAAAACTCCAATGGTATAATTGGAAATTCTTCAAGTGGAATATCCGAGGCGCCACTTTTAAAAGTTCCTACTTTAAACATAGGAAATAGACAAGCTGGAAGAATTCATTTTAAAAGTATTCATAACTCTTCGACAGAAAAAAAAGATATCGTAAAAAATATAAAAAAGTTAATGAAATTCAAAAAAAATAAATTTTATAATCCTTTTGGAAAAGGTGATACATCTATAAAAATTGTGAACAAGATAAAAAAATTAGATTTCTGATTTCCTTGGAAGGATTATCTGCCTTTGATTAACAAGTATCATCTGATTTTTTTTAACATTCTTTATAATTGTAGATCCAATTCCTATAACACAATTTTCATTGATAGTTACTTTAGGTAAAATATTAGTTCCTGAACCAAGTAAACATCGTTTACCTATTTTAACATATCCACCAATTGTTGTATTTGGAAGTATGGTGCAGTTTTGATTTATTTTAACATGATGACCTATATCTACACCAAAACTTATCAATGAATTCTGTCCGATAACGACTTTGTAACCTATTTGTGAATTAGAAAATATTATTGAACCATTGCCAATTTTGGTATTTTTATACAAATGCACGTCAGGGTGAATTAATGATACAAGTTTTATTTTTTTTTTTTTGAGGTTTTTATCAATTTTATGTTTTAATTTAACATCACTTAAAGCTATTACAGCATAAGAATTTTTATCAAATTTTATCTTGTTTTCATCAAATATTTTAAATCCCTCAAAATTTTTTTTTGTTGAAATATTCTTTTCTACTATGCCGCATATTTTCCAAATTTTTTTTTTTTCATTTATATTTTTAACCAATCTTATAACTTCCCTAGAAATGGTTCCCGATCCATAAATATAAAGTTTTTTCACGGTAAAATTAAATAAAATCTTCTTTTTTAAATATTTTTGAAGCTTCAGAAGGGTTAAATATTGATTGACCCTCGGCAGTCATAAATCTATTGATAAAATCTTTATCTTCACCAGCTAAACATAAATCACTGTGGTTTCTAAAATGTTTAATGCTGAAACCAAAATCTACAATTTCTTTTAAAGGCTGTTTAAATATATTTCCAATTTTAATATGGACATAGGGACATACCAGAACGTCGCCTAGGGGAGTAACGTAAAGTCTATTAACAGTAGTACATCCTAAAATTTTTTCATGATTTTTATCAAACGGATTCCAGATATTTCTTACTAAATTTTTATATTCTTTTCTAATTTCCCTTAAATATTCTCTATCACTGTCGTTGCAGATTATATCATCCATTTTCTGCCACATCCCAGCAGGTACAGCAACATTTAACAAAGTTTTATATTTTTTATTTTTTGAATAATCTAATAATTGTTTTAAGTGGTCTGTTCGTGCATTATATCTTCCTACTGTGATGTTTAAGTATGGATCCATTCCATTATTTTGAACATGTTCCAATCCTTCAATAGCTCTTTTCCATGATTCTTTTCTTCCTCTTATTTCGTCATGAATTTTTTCATCCATTGAGTCTATACTTACCGATACTCTGCTAACATGATGCTCAGATAATTTTTTAGCCATAGCGTCATCTAAGTGAAATCCGTTTGTAGTAAGATAAAGATAAAACCTTTCTGGCTTTATAGCTTCTAGTACCCTAAAAAGTTTTTTTGGTTGTAGTAATAATTCACCGCCTTGTAGATCAAATTCAAAATACCCTAATTCATCAGCTTGATCTGCTAAGCTTGCTATTGCACCATAATCTAAATAATCTTTGGCATGGTCACCTTTTGGGGAGTTTGTAAAACAATATTTGCATCTTAAATTACATGCATTATTAAAATTTAAATCTATACCTCTTGTTTTTGTGCCCACCTTCCCATCATTTTTTTGTACTGATTGATAAAAATCTTTAAGCTTTTTAACTAACCTTGGCTTTTTTAATAACGATGAATGTATTGGCATATTTGTATTGTTTATAATATTTTTAGCAATTTATATAGGATTATTTGAATAATAAAATTAATTAAATAATTATATTGATTTGTGTTCATTTTTTGAACATAATATAGTTCAAAAGTAAACCAAGTAAAGAAAAATAACAAAATTTTAAATGGAAATTTTTAGTAATTTAGAAGGCAAAACTTGTTTAGTCACAGGAGCCAACAAAGGAATTGGTTTAAAAATTATAGAAACATTTGCATCAAAAAAAATAAATCTAATAGCATGTTGTAGAAAAAAAAATTCAGATTTTGAAAATACATGCAAATTATTGAAAAATAAAAATAAAATAAATATAGACATTAATTACTTTGATTTACAAGATCAGGAAGAATTAAAAACTTCAATTGAAAAAATAAAAAAAAAATTTACTAAAATCGATATACTGATTAATAATGCAGGAGACATTAGTACTTCAAATTTTATTATGACTCCAATAAATAAAATGAAAGACTTATTTGAAATAAATTACTTCTCACAACTATTTATCATGCAACAAATATCAAAAATCATGATAGGCAATAAACAAGGTAATATTATAAATATTTCATCAACAGCAGGTATCGATGCTAACGAGGGAAGAATAGCTTACTCTGCAACTAAAGCAGCATTAATAAATTCATCAAAAATATTAGCTAAAGAATTGTCCAAATTTAATATAAGAGTAAACGTAATTGCTCCTGGATTAATAGAAACCGATATGATGAAAAATAATACACAAGAACAGATAATTAAAAAAGTAACAAATGATTTAACAATTAAAAGAGTTGGAAAACCAGATGAGATAGCAAATACTGCACTTTTTTTAGCATCAGAATTGTCATCCTATATAAATGGACAGGTCATTAGAGTGGATGGCGGGATGATATGAGCTTAGAATCCAAAGATTTTGAATCAATAAAAGAATATTCAAAAAAAATAAAAAAAAATATTTTAGATATGGCTTTTAATGCTGGATCTAATAGTGCTCATATTGGTGGGGCTTTTTCACTAGCAGATATTGTTGCGTGTTTATATTCTAAAGTAATGATGTTAGATAAAAAAAAAATTAATTCTGATAATCGAGATAGATTTATATTAAGCAAAGGTCATGCGTGTCTAGTTTTATATTCAGCTCTAATAGAAAAAGGACTTATTAAAAGAGAAGAGATGAATACTTTTGAATCTGATAACACAGACTTGCCAGGTCATCCAGTTATTAATAGAAAAAAAGGAATAGAATTTTCAAATGGCAGTTTGGGAATGGGATTATCTGTAGGGATAGGAGTAGCAATAAGTTTAAAAAAAAAAAAATTAGATAATTTAGTTTATGTGGTTTTAGGTGATGGAGAGTGTAATGAAGGGTCTGTGTGGGAGGCTGCAATGGCAGCTAGTCATTTAAAACTTGATAATATTGTTGCTATATTAGATAAAAATAACTTTCAACAAACAGGTTCAACATTGGAAATATTAAAAAATGATAATCTAAATGAAAAATGGAAAGGTTTTGGATGGAACGTTTTGGAAATAGATGGCCATAATATAAATGAGATTTATGATAGTTTAAAATTTAATAAAGAAAAAAATAAACCAAAGTTAATTATTGCAAATACTATTAAAGGAAAAAGTTTAAAATTCGCTGAAAATAAAAATGAATGGCATCATTCAATATTAACTAAGAAATTTTATGAAGAAGCTTTAAAGGATATAAATAATGGATAATTTTTTTAATGAAAATAATTTTAAAATTTGGTCTAAAATTGGCTCAAGGGCAACTTTTGGTCTAGCTGCACTTCAGCTTGCAAAAATTAATGAAAATTTAATTGTAGTTACAAGTGATGTATCTACTAGTGCCGGTCTAGATAGATTTAGAAAATCATTTACAGATAAATACATTGATGTTGGGATTGCTGAACAAAATTTAATAGGAGTTGCTACTGGACTTGCAAGTGAGGGTTATGATGTAATCACAACAACGTTTGCGCCATTTCAAACTTTGAGGTGTTGTGAACAAATAAAAGTTAATTTATCTTACATGAAACAAAAGGTTGTAATGGTAGGGCTCGCTAGTGGATTGGTTCTTGGAACATTAGGATATACTCATTGCTCTATAGAAGATGTAGGTGTTTTAAGATCGTTACCAAATATAACAATAATTTCGCCTGCCGATCCAACTGAGACGGTTAAAGCTGTATTTGCTTCTATAAAACATAATGAAAGTGTTTACATCAGACTTACTGGGGGATCAAACTGTCCACAAATTTATAAAAAAGACTACGACTTTGAAATAGGAAAAGCCGTAAATCTTAAAGATGGTACAGACTTATTAATTGTTGCATGCGGTCCAATGGTTAAAACAGCTTTAGATACTGCGGACCACTTAGAAAAAAGTGGAATAAGTTCACAAGTTTTAAATATGCATACAATTAAGCCATTAGACAAAAATAATTTAAACAAAGCCATCAAAGGAAAAAAAATGGTTGTAACTATAGAAGAGCATAACGTAATAGGTGGTTTGGGTTCAGCAATTTCAGAAGTCTTATCAGAAAATGATAATATGCCAAAAAAAATTTCCTTTGGAATTAATGATAAATATAGTAAAGGAGGAAGTTATTCTTTTTTAAAAAAAAATTTTGGGTTAGATGTTGATACTTTAACAAAAAAAATTATGGATCAATTAAATTATGGAAGAATATAAAAAAATTTTTCAGGAATCATTAAATATCAGTAAAGATTTAATTAATGATAAATTAAAATATAATGACATACCAGAATGGGATTCGATTGGGCATATGACTTTAATTTCTGCATTAGAGGAAAAATATAAAATTTCTATTGATACAGATGATATTGTTGAGTTTAGCTCGTTTAATAAAGGTATTGAAATTCTTAAAAAGTACAAAGTTGATATAAATGAGTGAAAGAAAAATACTTAAAGATTTTAAAGAAAATGGATATATAATCATCAGAAATTTTTTATCAAAAAAAGAAATTTCCTTAATCTTTTCTCAATTGGAAGATCTTATCGACATATCATTAAGATCAATGAAATTTAATCCTAAATCATTTAAATCTTTAGATGAAAAATATTTAATGTTACTAAAATATAATAAGACTCTAAAATCACATTATTATGATTTTACAAAACTTCTGGATATACTTGTTAGCACTGCATCATCAAATAAATCTTTGAAAATCGCAAAATTGCTTTTAAATTCTAAGTCTGTTTTAATTGATACACCTCAAATTAGGGTTGATCATTTTAAAGATCAAAGATATTTGTCACAACATCAAGAATTAAATCAGTTATCTTTAGATGTGGTAAATTTTTGGATACCACTAGTAAATGTAAATAAAAAAAGTGGAGGATTATTTTTTAGACCAAAAACTCATAAATTAGGTCATATAAAATATAAAGACTCAAACATGTCAGGTAATGATGCGGGTCATAAAAGGCAAAAAATCGTTGAAAAACTTTTTTCAACACCAAAATTCAAAAGTTATAAATCATTATATCCAAAACTAAATAAAGGTGACGCTGTAATTTTTCATACCTTTATATTTCACGGAACTAAACCCAATAAAATTAAACGTGTGAGATGGACTTATATATGCAGATATAATTCTATAAAATCATCTCCTTATTTGATTGATCCAAAAGCTAAACAAAGAATTCCTTATACATCTGATTATAACTCAATCAGAGAACAGATTAATAATTAGCTTTTATACCGCGGTTTTTAATTTGTTATTTTGATTTGCTATCTTTTCTATTTTTCTATTTTTAGGAACATAAGCTATTCCATCAATTGAAGATAGTTGATCATCATTTAATTTTTTAATTTTTGATTCAATTAGTTTTTGAACTATTTCAGCTAAAGTAGCTTCTCCTTCTCCAATAACACAAATATCAATATTTCTATCTTTTAAAACTTCATTATAACTTGTTGTGGGATGTGGCCCTCCAACAACAATAGTTTTATCAAACCCGGTTGTTCTAATTTCGTTAATTGCTCTATGAAAAAAATCTTTATGAAAAGTCATTGAACTCACTCCAATAAGATCTGGATTAAAGTTTCTTATATATTCATTTAGTTCTGCATAACTATCAAAGTCAACGCTCGATTTAATAATTTTTCCATTTATTTTGTGACCAAATTCTTTATTTAGATAAGTCAATAGTGCAATTAAACCTAGGGGTGGTTCCAAAACATCATACTCACTTACATCTCTATCGTTGGAAAAATGAGTAGAAATGTTGATTAATAATATTTTAAAAGAATTTTTTTCAACACTTGATTTTTTTGCGTTAAAAGTTTTGTTTATTTTGTCTTGCATATTTGGAATTTTTATTTCTTCTTCTTTTAAACAGTCAACTTTCAACTCATTTTCTTTAATGCCTGCAATTTTTAAAACGTCTCTTAAACCTTTCACTTTGCTAGGAAAATAACTTTTATATCTCTGGTCTAATTCGTCCTCTGTAAAATTCTTCATTTGTACTGGTAATATTTTTAAAAGTCTTTCTTTGTTCAATACATAATCTTTCAAAAACTTTAATTTATATTTTTCAGTAAACTCTCTTGAAAAAGGCAAAGTAGGAGTAACCATATGATATGATTTATCAATTGACTCGTTGATTGCTTTTCTTGCTACACCATGGTTCAATGCAAATTTCTCTAAATCTGTTCCTGGAAAAATTCTGACAATATGAGTATAAGGAAAATGAACCCATTTCATATCTAATATAAAGTTTAGCGTCATTAATGCTTCTTCCTCTGTTTCGGTGGGAAATCCATGCATTGTATTCAATGTAGTAACAGCATTTGGATAATTTTTACAAATATATTCTAAATTTTCTCTAAATCTTTCCAAATTTAAATTTTTTCTCATTACTTTCTGCATTCTTGGTGATGCTG
>MDSW01140059.1_pt1 | contig 12519 bp, 7 predicted proteins | sample 811171 | NCBI WGS metagenome assembly MDSW01 (sample SAMN05326641, study PRJNA326480) | marine metagenome | isolation source: seawater | place: Atlantic Ocean: North West | collected 2012
CAAAGAATTTTTAGTTTAATTTATTCAATGACAGATGTACATGTAGATCCACATAATTTGTTAGTAACAATTCCAGACATTGCATGGGATCCTATTGAACTTCATAGAATGTTGACTGCGACATGGTTACATGCGGATTATTTTCATATTCTTTCGAATGTAATTGTAATTGCTTTAATCGGAATACCTCTAGAATTAAGACTTGGAAATAGAAGATTTATGGTGGTGTATCTGATTGGTGGATTAGGGGGTAGTATTAGTTGGGTAATTTTCAACGCAGGTTCTACAGTTCCCGCTTTAGGAGCCTCTGGTGCAGCGTTTGGATTGCTTGGATCCTATCTTGCTTGTTGGCCTAAAGATGAAATAGAGTTTCCATTTATTTTAATAAGAAAATGGCCTATTTCTATGATTGCATTAATTTATTTTGGTCTTGAAGTTGCCAGAGCCTTTTCTGTTTATGGAATGGGTGAATGGAGTAATGTTGGACACATAGCTCATCTAGGTGGATTTTTAGTTTGTTATTTAGTTTCTAGACCTATTGCGAAGACAGGACCGACCCCATTAGATGTTGTAGATTCAGGACCCTCTCAAGGAGGGATACATTCCGCATTGCAATCACAAAAAAGAAGTTTAATGAAATCATTAGATTCAGATCCTTGGACTAAAAATAATGAGGATATCAAAGTTCATAATGTTCTAGAAAAATTACGTACAGCAGGAGACGAAATTGAAACAAGAGAAGCATGGATGGAAAAATTAGTGTCAATAGTAAGATGTCCCAAGTGTGAAGGCCAATTAGAAGTAACGAATTTATCAGAAGGGCCAAGTGTTCAATGTTCCGATAAAACTTGTAATTTTGGTTGGCCATAGGTCAATAGTTAGTAAGACTCATAGCGTGGTTATGTGGGTGGGACACCGTAGGTGTCTATAGTGTTCATCAATTCAGTAAGTCGCCGAACAGCATTTTTGATGGTAATACTCTTATTTTTTGCAGACATTGGAATCGGCGTTTCAGGTGAATTATCAAATCAAAAAGATAAAGAATTTTTGGTAGAATCAGAAAAAACACCCGCAATATTAGTAGATGGATTACCTCCATTGATGTGTAATTATGAAAGTAAACAATTGCCTTGTGATACTCCACTAAGAATGCCAGAAAGGGGAGATAAACCAGCGGCGGAAGAATATGGTTGGTGGTTTGGTTATTCACCAGATCGTGACAACAACGGGATGGATGATAGATTACAAAGAATAATTGCAGGAGAAAAAGAAAGTGTGTCTACAACTGCAATAATTGGAGAAGATGGAAGAGAAACTGTTGCAATATTCGTTAATTATGCTTGGGCTCCAACCTCAGAAGACATATCTAATCTCAAATCTGTGTTGACTAAACATGGTTGGATAGAACCAACAGGCGTTGAAGGAGATGCATGGTTTATGCAATTAAATTCCGTAGATACAATTATTGTAGATCATGTTTCAGTTTCAGCGTTACATGATGTTTGGAGTTTAGAAGGAGTTGTTGTTGTTGAAATGCAAGATGTTTACAAACCATTTTTAGATGTTTCAGCAGCAGCCGTCAAGGCAAAATCTAGTGATGTATACTTAGAATCTGGCCATAGTGCTGGTTATTATGGTTCAGGAATTGTTGTGGCAGTTTTAGATACAGGTGTAGATAATGAACACACATCATTGAATGATTTTGACGATATAAATGATGACCCAGATGGAGATGCTACAAGTTATGATGATCAAAAATGGGTGGCAGGTTATGATGGCACATCATTCTCTTCAGCTGTTGATGGCACAGAAGACCCAAATGATGGGGATGGACATGGCACTCATGTTGCAGGAACAGCAATTGGCACAGGTGGAAATACGAATAATGTCGGGGTTGCTCCAGGTTCATATCTTGTAGATATCAAAGTATTAACAGATACAGGTGGAACCAATAACCAGGCATCTGCAAATGGAATTCAATGGATGATAAATAATGTAAATACAGATTGGGGTAATAATGAAAGTAGTGAGGGCATTCAAGTAGCTTCTATGAGTTTTGGCTCTTTTAACGCTCTTGATACTAATGACCCTGGAGACGATGGAAATTCTACAAATTCTAGATTAGTTAATCAAGCAACTGCTGCAGGAATTGTTTGTGTAGTTGCGATTGGTAATAATGGTGCAAAACAAGTACCCGCTCCAGCTTCTGCCGATTCCGCTTTGGTAGTGGGCGCGGTAAATGATAAAGGTTCAATCGATAGAATAGATGATGAAATCGCATCATATTCTAATTATGGACCAAGAATTGATGATGGCGATGATAACCATTGGGACGAATTAAAGCCCGATGTTGTTGCACCTGGGTCAAATATTAATGCACCATTGCATGCAGCAGATCCATCAATTCCAATTCCCGGAGCAGATCCTGTATTGGCAGATGATGGTTACACTGAAAAAACAGGTACAAGTATGGCTACACCCCATGTCTCTGGAATGGTAGCCCTCCTTTTACAGAAGAATTGGGATTCTTTTTATGATGATGATGAAAATCAGTTAAATGCTTATTTAGTTAAAGACTTTATTAGAAATTCAACAACACTTCCTGAGGGTATTTCAGTAACTTCTAATGATGCTAATGCAGATTGGAATGAAAAATGGGGATTTGGATATGTTGACATGGTAGAATTATTTGGCGGCGATATCACATTTACTCCTCCTGACTCAATATTAATTGATATTATTTCACCAAATAATCAGTCTTGGATGGTTGAAAATGACGAGATTAGAATAATGGGAGATGTTATTGCTACAGAAAATTATACTTATGACTCATTAACAATTAATTGGACTGCTAGTAGGAGTTATTTAGATCAATCTGTGGAACCAAATCAATGGAAAACAGAGTACAAGTATCATTGGGAAGGATCACCGGAATTAAATGTTTCAGAGGATAATAGGTGGAGTTTCGATGTTCAATTGAATGAAGAATCTTGGTATTCACAACGTAATAAATGGGGCAACACTTGGGAACATGAAATTAAGGTTACAGCCAAAAGTGGGAGTTCATTGGTAGGATTAAGTTACATAATTCCGAAAGTAGGATATTATGATCTTGAAATTAATGAACCTTCACACCATTCTCCAATAAGTGGAATTGTGTCTTTTGAAGGAGATTTTTCAGGAATACAACCTGAATTTATAGAATATCGTATAGATTCTGGAGAATGGATTCTTGGACAAAATATTTCCTCTGGACGAGATAATCCACGGCAAGAATCTGGAGTTTGGAATTTTGATTGGAATTCTAGTGAAGTAATTGATGGCTTGCATGATATAGATGTGAGAGTAGTCAATGCTTCAGGTAGAGTTGGAGAAATTCAAGGATATTTGTATGAGATTGATAATTTACCTTTCGCACCAGATTTAGAATTTTATATAGAAACAGAAATACTTGATGGGGGATTACCTGTAGATGAAACTTATTTGAATAATTTACTAGAAGTAAAAGTCACTGTTGTTAACAGTGGTGATGCAGTTTCAGATCCTGTATCTGTGGAGGTTTCAGGTGCAGGAGCTACAGCATCGACAATGTTAGATGGGATGGAAATAGGAGAAATTAGAGAATTAATTATTCCTGGTTGGGCTCCAAATATTCTTGGTGAAAACCAAGAGATTACGATTACTCTTGATTCAGATAATAACCTAGAAGAAAATCATATAGAAAATAATGTTGAAAAAATAAGTTTTGATGTTGTCGAATATGTTGATGGTGTAGATCTTTCATTAACTCAAGGTGCAGTACAAATTAGGAATATACAAGAACAATATGTTATTCCTAGGCCTAATGAACCCTTTTTCATACATGTTGCAGTCCAAAACATAGGTACAAGTAATTCAGGTTCTGCTTCTTTAATTTTAGAGCAAAGAACTTCTCAAGGATGGACAATCATTGATGAAAAATCAATTGTTAATGTGTTTGGTTCAGGTTTGAAAGAATATGTTACTCCATTTGAATCTATTTTATCAGAAGTTGGTGGATATAAATTTAGATTAACAATAACAAATAATACCTTAGATATTAATTTAGATAATAATGAACTTGAATTTGGGATTGTAGTTGATGATGTACAGTTAAGTGCAAATGTGACTCTTGACTTGTTAGATGATGAAATTTTGCTTGGATATGTAACTGTTAAGAATACAGGACATTTGTTAACTTCTTATGATGGTGAATTACATTTGAGAACAGTTTCTAGTTTTCAAAAATTATTGAATGACGTACTTTTAGATGATACGTTTGCGGGTGAAGCATTGATTTATTCAGATGGAGATACAAGCCATATCGTTTGGACAAAGCGTTATTTAGATAACCAAAGTCATTTAAGAATGACAGTATCTCATATGGTGGTTTTTGAAGACGGACAAGTTTCACAAGTTAATGATTTAATGCCAGCAATTAGGTTAACCCAAGGTTATTATTTTGGATTAGGAATTAGCAATCATGAAAGTAAATTTGGAATTGCAGGTTATCATCGTGATATTTATTCAGGAGGTTCTTATGAAGATATAACCTCCATCTTCTTATTGTCTACAGAAACTCCATTAGATAATAATTCCTGGGTTCTTTCACCTTCTGTGGCTTTTGATCTAAATATACAGTCTGACGAGGTTGAACCTGTAGTTCTTGGAGTGGGTAATGAGTTCCACATTCTTTTCCAAGAACGTAGGACTGATACAACCGGAGAGTTAAGGCTTGGACTAAATTATATCAAAGGTCAACCAGAATCAGGAATTTGGGGTTGGGGATCAGACGTTGGTGATTACGCTTCAAATGCAAATATGAAAATTAGAACTGATGGAGAGGATGATGTCATAATTGCCGCTTGGAAAGAAGGAAGTGGGCAAGATTCAAAATTAGTTACTTGGGTTACTGATAAATTATGGGATGAAGAAGACAAACAGATTACTGGTGCACCAGGAATTAAACATATTAGTTTGGTAGAAACATCCGATAGAGGAGTACAGATTTTCTATGATTCAGTATTATTAGGAAGTGAAGTAATACTATACGGGATGATTTCAAATGAGGATAACGAAAAAGAACATTCATTATCTGTTAGACTAACTAAAGGAACCTTCATTGCTGCAGATATTGTTGATGATGGTTCTAACTTCATTTATTATAATGATCAAGGACTATTGAGTGTAAGACAAATTATTGAACAAGGAATTAATACTCCAGATAAAAAGTCATTCTGGGATAGATTACAAGATAGTTTACCAAATGACTCAGCATTAGGTATAATCGTCAGAGTAATTGGTTTAGCAACACTTTCTTTAGTAATAATATTGACAATCAACGTCATTGGAACAAGGTTGAAAAGAGGGTATAGGAAAAGAAAAACAGAGGTAGTTGTTTCAATTAGTAAGAGTAATGATGAGCTAGAATTAATTTCCGAGGATGAGGAACCAGAAGAAATAGAATTAGAAGTTTCAATAGAGCCAAAAGTTGAAGAAAAAGAGGAAGAAATAGTCTTGGAATTAAATTTAGAGCAACCACTTGATGATTCAGAATTAACTGGAAAACAATTGAGAGCAAAACGAAGAATGAATCGTAAAATAAGTAAGGAACTGAGTGATTTGCCTCCATTGGGAGATTTACCACCATTGGGAGATTTACCACCATTGGGAGATTTACCCCCATTAGGAGATTTACCCCCATTAGGAGATTTACCACCATTGGGAGATTTACCACCATTGGGAGATTTACCACCATTGGGAGATTTACCACCATTGGGAGATTTACCAGAATTACCACCTTTAGAGACTGAGATTTCTTGTACTGAATGTGAAGCTAAATTCATGTCTAGAGACTTAAATAAAAAAGTTGTAGTTTGTCCGATTTGTTCTCATAAGATTTATTTGATTTGATTAATATGCAAGCAATTATTTTGGCAGGAGGTAGAGGTAAAAGGTTAGGTGGATTAACCGATTCTAGAAGCAAGGTTATGCTTCCAGTGGCAGGAAAACCCATGCTTGAGTGGTTATTAAATGAACTAGAACAGACAAAAATAAAAGATGTAGTAATTGTATATTATTACGCAGGAGAGAGAATATTAACACATTTTGGTTCAGGTAGAAAATTCGATTTAAATATCACATTTTCTAAACAGGAAAGTGATAGGGGTACAGTGGGTTCATTGATTTCAGGACATTCATTTATTGAAAATGATGATAGAGTATTGATTTTAAATGGAGATAATATCGTAGATTCAAAATCTATTAATTCTTTATTGAAGGTCAAAGGAAATGGTTTAATTGTCAGTGAGCATAATACACCTTATAATTTCGGTGTTGTAGAATTAAGAGGTAGTGTAGTAAAGAGTATTACAGAAAAACCTGATAAAAATCAGATAAGAAGTAGGATTGTTTCAACTGGAGTTTGGTTATTAAATAAGGATGTATTTGAAAAGATCAAATTAGATTTTGAAGAAGGACAAACCGAATTATCAACCTCAATTTCTAAACAAATTAAAGACGGTTTGAAAATAGAAACTGTTAGAACAAATAATTGGCATGATGTTGATCATCCTTGGGACTTAAACACATTAAATCGTTATTTGTTGAAAAAAACGGAAAGAAATATCTCAAAAGATGCCGAAATAGCAGATTTCTCAACGATTGAAGGAGATGTACATATCGGCAAAGGAACAATAATACACACAGGTTGTGTAATCCAAGGACCAGTTCATATCGGAGATGATTGTGAGATTGGTCCTCTTGCAGTAATCACTGGTTCAACTTCAATTTCTTCTGGCTGTAGGATTGGCCCATATACAAGAATTAGATCCTCCTTGATAATGCGAGATGTTCAAATTGATTCAAATTGTTCTATTCATCATTCAATTATCGGACCTGCAACTTCGTTAAAATCAAATGTAGAGGTAGATGCATCTACTGTAGATAAAATTGTTAGAAACACACATTACCATATTCGACGCCTCGGGCTAGTAACAGGAGAGGCTTGTATGCTTGAACAAGGGGTTGTCTGTGCACCAGGAACAATGTTAGGATCTCAAGTATATGTAAGTAGAAGAATAAATTTAGAAGGAGAACATGATACAGGTTCTAAAGTAATTGGAGGGACATAATTATGTGCGGAATATTTGGAGTTACCGGTGATTCTAGTACAACAGAATTACTCATAAGAGGGCTTAAAAGAATGGAATATAGAGGTTATGACTCCTCAGGTATTTGTTTAGTAAATGGTAAAAAATTGATTCGTAAAAGAGCAGTTGGGCCTTTATCTAATTTGGAACCACTTGTCGAAGATTTACCAGAGTCTGAATGTGGAATTGCTCATACTAGATGGGCTACACATGGAGCACCTACTAAGGAAAATGCCCACCCTCATTTTTCTACAGATTCAAAAATCGCTGTTGTACACAATGGAATTATTGAAAATGAAGTTGAATTAAAGAAAAAAATAAAATCACTTGATGAGGGGATTAAATTTGAGTCAGAAACTGATTCAGAACTTGTAGCCCACTTATTGTCTATTGAATTAAAAAATTCTGAAATAGATATTAAAATAGCAAAAGAAGAAGATATTCTTTCTTGTTGGAAGTCTGTTTTAGATAAATTAGAGGGATCTTTTGCACTTGCAGTAGTAATTAATGGCCGTAAAGATTTTATTTTATTTGCAAGAAAATTCGCACCTCTAATTATTTCACATGATGGAGAAAGAGGAATCTTAGCAAGCGATGTATCCTGTGTAGTGGGTTTGACAGAAAATGTATTTTATCTTAATGAAGGAGATTGGGGAATATTAACAAATTCAGAAGCTCAAATTTTTAATGTAGATGGGGATTTAGTTGAGGCAGAACCCAAGAAATTAGAATGGGAATTAGGTGAAGCAGAATTAGGTGGTTACCCTACATTTATGTTGAAGGAAATTTATGAACAACCACGGGTTGTTAGAGACTGTTTAAGGGGGAGATTATCTAGAGAAAAAATCAAAGGTTTTTCAATACCTTTTAATCCACGTTTACTGAGAATTGTTGGGTGTGGAACTGCATATAATGCGGGATTATTAGCAAGATATTATATTGAACAACTATCAAAAATACCTGTAATTTTAGACCATGCTCATGAATTTAGATATGGTGCACCTTCAGGACCTAAATCATTGGTAATTGGAATTAGTCAGTCTGGAGAAACAGCTGATACTTTAGCTGCAATAGAGGCTGCCCAAGAGAGAGGATACCCTACTTTAGGAATTGTAAATGTGGAGAGTAGTACAATAGCCAGAAATGTAGATTCATTACTCGGAATTAGAGCAGGACCCGAAATTGGAGTAGCTTCAACCAAGGCATTTACAGGACAAGTTCTAGGTGGATTATTGGTTGCAATGAAATTAGGACAACTTAGTAAAACATTCCATAGAGAGGATTTAAGTTATTTCGATAGACATGCAAGAATGTTACCAACGTCTATGGAAAGAATGTTAAATGATCAGAATATAAAAACAAAATTATGGGAAGCACAACAATATTTTGTTGGTAAAAATCATGCATTCTTCCTTGGAAGAAATACATCATATCCGATTGCGTTGGAAGGTGCTTTGAAATTGAAAGAGATTTCTTATATTCATGCTGAAGGATATGCTGGTGGAGAATTAAAACATGGGCCATTAGCCTTAGTTGAAGAGGGTACACCAATTGTTGTGATTGCTTCAGAAGGATCAAGTCATAAAAAATTGTTGGGTAATGCTAGAGAAGTAGCATCTAGAGGTGCTAAAGTAATTTTTATTACACACCAAGAAGATGAATTAGCAGAATCTCATGCAGATTTAGTAATTAAAGTTCCGAGGACACATGATTTATTACAACCATTACTTTACAATATTATCTGCCAATTACTTTCACTTAATATTGCTGAAGAACGTGGCTGTAATGTCGATAGGCCAAGAAATTTAGCTAAATCAGTAACAGTAGAATGAACTCAATTAATTGAAAACTTTTGATCCTCAGGACTCCATCTAAATGGTAAATATCCAAGAGCATGAGCCGTATGTCTCATTTTCACAATTGCTAATTTTCTACTAATGTCATCCCCATTTCGTTCCATTGTTAAATGAATAACTCCGTCAGAGAGATAATCTTCTACTCCAAATTCTCCAAATTGTTTTTTATCTTCTCCAGTCATTTCACAAATAAATAATGAAGTTAAACCCATTCTTCTTACTGCTTCAAATAATCTGAAAATTTCATCTCTTGGATTTTCCATTTTAGTTAATGTAAAGAATGCACCAAGACTATCAAAAACTAATACTTCAAATCCAATGTTATCTCTATAATTTTTTAATTGTCTAATTAATTGGCCCATCCAATCAACTTTTCCTCCCATTCCTTGTTCATCTAATTTAACTCTTAAATCAACTAAATCAATAATTGCAATACGATTTCTAATGCGGTTATCATCTACGTCCATACCCATGTTTGCCATGTGTCCGCGTAAACTTTCCTTACTTTGTTCAAGTGTGACATAGATACCAGAAGTTGGCCCTTGCATTACTGCATTGTATAACATTCCAAATGAAACACTAGATTTCATAGAACCACTTGCACCCGCAACTAGTACAATATGGCCTTCTGGAATTCCTCCTTGCATCATTTCATCAAGACCGCTGATTTCTGTTGGAATTCTGTTCAAAACTCTCCCCCGACGACCAAACCAAGAGGGTCTAACACATGAAAGTAACTCTTAGAAAATATAGTAAATGATGCATATTATTTATTGAATGGCAATAATAGGGCAAATTAATGAGGCTGGATGGTATTTGGTTAGCCTCAGCATCAAAGAGAAGAGCGATTTTATTAGAAGATTTAATTTCCGAAAAACCAAGAATTAAATTAGTTTGCTCCCCTTTGATTGAAGATGAAATATCTCCAAAAAAACCTACTTTGAAAGAAACTGTATTTTCAATAACGAAAATGAAAATGGAGAATGCATTTTTAGAGATTTCTTTAGGTAGGCTTGAGGAATTAGATTTTAGAGGGGATAGTGTAGATATTTCAAAAATTGTAACTATTGTATCAGATACACTAGTTGAAGATCCAGATTCATTTGAACAGGTTTTTGGAAAACCCTCAGATATTTTAGAAGCCGCCAGTATGTTGAAAAGGTTATCAGGAAGAAAACATAAAGTGTGGAGTTCTACAGGATTTATTATTCATAGGTCATTAAATTTCAATCATATTCCAGATTTTGAATTCGAGAATTGGTTAGGATATATTTGGACTGATTTTTCTACGGTAGAAATAGATGATTTAAGTGAGAAAATTCTATTTGAATTATTAAATTCTAATTCTTGGGAAGGAAAGGCTGGAGCATATGATTTAGATGGAAAAATGTCAAAATATGCTAGGGTTAAAGATGGGGAAAAAATTACTGTTCTTGGTTTATCTTCAACTGCGATGAATAAGTTAGTAAATTTATTTTAGATTAAATCATATTTTGATCTATCAATAACAATATTTTTTCCAGGCAATAGAAGTAGACTATCTTTTTGATCTAGTGACCAAACTGGAATTCCTCTTTCACTTGAAAGTTGTCTTAGACTTTGTCTACAAGCACGTTGTTGACTATCCATATGCACCATCACAGATAAATCAACAACTACAACATCTCCTTGATATAGTCTAGTTGCCATAGAATCTATTGGTAATCTATTCATTGAATTTGGTGTTACATATCTTAGAGCATTTGAAGGTATTTTTTTGGATGATGAATTTACACGTAACCCCAAATCATGAAATGGTTCACCTTTAGGAGTAATTGGTCCATCCCAATTGATTTTTGTTTTGGGTAATTCTGATTGAACAGTAGTTTCAATTTCAATAGGTTTTTTTTCCTCTTCATTTTTTGTGATTTGATTATTTTTTTGTATATTTGTTAGCTTTTTACGTTCTACATTTTCTTCAGGATCGGGTAACCCTATGAAATGCCAAATTTTTTTAACCACTCTTATCAAACCGATGCTAATTCTGATTGAACTTAAATTTCGGGTATGATTTTGTTTGATTTTATTGTTTTTTATATTAAATTCAATATGCGGTCAAAAGAAAATTGTGGGTAGCGTTTGCACCGACTCACTGCAAGCCCTTCGTATTCTCATATGATTGCTAAGGGTAATCGGATGACTCTCAACCAGTCTATATCATGACGTCGCACGTTTCTTCCAAAAAAAACCCTTAATAATTCTATCAAATGATTTTTTTCTCTAATACTGCGGATTCAATCATACTCCATTGGGGGATGATTTGTTCAGCTGGAATGACAACTCTTTTACCATTATCCCAATCAATCAATGTCTCTTTTCTATATTCAACACCTAAATTTTGCACGATATTTTCTTCATAAGTTCTAATCCAATTTAGTAAATCTAACATGAGGGTATCGCAGTTATTTTGTTGAGATTTAGTAGGTGCTTTTAATGGGGGCAAGTCTTTTTTATTCCATGGTGGCTTTTGTAGGGTTGATAGTTCTGTATATTCTGGTAAGAATTCATACCTTGGTAAAAAAATACTACCATATTTACTATCTACATAGAGTATACCAAATGCTCGTAGATAAACACATCTATTTTCGGATAATTTTAGAGAATAAACACTGGTTCCTTCTCGATCGGCAGGTAGTTCGATACGCGAAAAACCAATTTTCAGTAACCAATTTCCTTCTGACTTTTCGATATCTTTTCCCCAGCACCATATTTGTTGACTTAATAGATTAATCGCATCTTCAACGATTCCTTTTTCTTCTATTTGTTGCGTCTTAAGTGTGTTAGACATCTCAATGCCCTCTATTCAAACTTCAAAATTGATGCAATGTTTGAGACCATCCAACAGGATGCTGCTGCCAATTGTAGCCAATCGCCATTTGACATTTGCAATCCATTCCCATCTGCATATCCGTATACAAACACACTGACAATCCAACAAAGGCTGGCCAGTGTTTGACCTAGCCATTCAAAACTTTTCATTCTTTCAAAATTTAACAAGTCAAACACTCCTGTCCGCAGCACGATAAATCATCTAAATACATACCCCATCTTCTGTATGCATCTACGAATTCATCAGTCTCTATTCCCATAGATGAAGCAATGGATTGTGCAATTATTGCGAAGCGTTGTCGGTATTTGTAAATGAAACAAAAATTCTCATTTCCATGGCGAACTGCCGGTCCACATAGATACATTCCAGGAACAATAGTTGATTCATCAGAATCACTTAGTAATGGAAATCCATCATCTCTCTTTTCAAACATATGTGAAACGAATTTGTGACTTCCTACAAATCCACTGGCTAATAGTGGCTGTACTTTAGACTCAAAAGTATGTCCATCTTCAGTTTTAAGTTCGTATTTATCTCCCACTAAAGTTACCGAATTAACTGGTGTTTCACTAAATAATTCAACATTTTTATCAAAATTTGGATGTTCCATTCGTTCGAAAGAGAA
>MDSW01208593.1_pt1 | contig 12519 bp, 9 predicted proteins | sample 811171 | NCBI WGS metagenome assembly MDSW01 (sample SAMN05326641, study PRJNA326480) | marine metagenome | isolation source: seawater | place: Atlantic Ocean: North West | collected 2012
CAGACCCATGTGGTTCACCTCTAAACCGTTGGATGCGGGTGGAGTCTTGAACCTTACCTTCACATAGACTCAAGATTCATCGAAATGAAGGCTTGAGAATTCCTTCAAACAATTTTCGCCCAACCTTTCAAAATAAGGAAGGTTGCACCTGCCTCATGGATTTCAAATCGTTCACCAGATTGTTTATCGATGATCTGATCACCAAATTGAGATATCGAATCATCAACAATCATTTCGACCTCCATCATGTCTTGTGTACTGAGTGCTAAACCTTCATGCAATGCAGAATACGGATTGGAACCTTCTGGGTCAAGTCGGTCGAGGGGGAATTCGCTCACTCGCATTCCAGTTTTTCCGTGAAGAGAAGTTGGCCATCGTATTTGCCGCCTCACGTCAATTGTAACGACTTCATCTGTTTCTCCAGCTGAACCAAGAACGACAGAAGAGTCGGTTTTCAATAAGTCCAAAAACAACCCCTCATATTTTTCGAGCACACCAAAACTGCCACTCCGCAATCGTTCAGCACGCGCATCGTGATTGACGACATCTGCTAAACTCTGTATGGAGACTTTTCCTTTTGTCGAGGTCCGACCTTCCCGTTGAGATTGACTCAAAAGACCTTGGTGTAATGCGTTTAAATCAGCCATATAACCCTGTTCTTTTCGAGCGATCGTGCGCAATTTTTCAATCATATCTCCCATGCCGTCGCGAATTCGCCGAGTCCAACCTTCAGATGTGAGGTCGTGATAACGGGCAAGACCGCCTTTGACATCTACGCCCTCTCCACGAATATAGGATACCATTTCACGACGAGCCTCGGAATCCAAATGAAATAACGCGGGGTCTCGGTAATGAAGATGGAAACCCCGATGACCTGAAAACGTAACTTGCAAGTATTTCTCATCAAATCCAAATTCAGGTTCTAGAAAGTCATTCCATAGCGACCATGCCTGTTCATGAATCACTTCAAGCATGCCAGGGAAATCTTTGTCAGTGACACCTGGCAAATGGTCTCCATCCAAATCGAAAATTAAGTCTGCACCCCTCCATAATTTGTCAGCCATTTTTAATTCAAAGGGTCGATCCCAGTACGCTGTTGAATAGAAGCAAGAATGCATAGAACGGCCGGTGATGAATTGGCGAACAGAATCCATGTCGCTGAATCCCTTGTGCCGAATGGGAGGTGCGCCACCGAATGGAATAAACATCCATTCGCGAGTTTTTAATCGCGGAGGCGTCCAAAATTCAGCACTTCGATAATATGTGCCGAATCTGTGTGCAAACCTTGCCCATCCTGCTGCCATCGACGACCCCAAAAGGACGGGAGTGGTGAGGGTTATTGAATTCACGCCGGAATTACTCGGTCATCCAAAAGCGTTCTTCTGCTTCCCCAACAGTTGTTGATGTGTCAGCACCAGTTGCCTCAACATAATGTTCCCAGCACATGTAATACTTGCCAACAACCATAGCGTTTCCAAATGTCAAGCGGATTCCGCAACTTTCACATCGAGGGCCTATTTCCCCATTTGGTGCTTGTGCAAGCGTGATATGTTCGTGTGGCATTGTATCCCTCTCATTCTACGCAGAAGCATTGAGTCTTTGAACTTGAGGTTTGAAAAACGTCATTCCTTTTCATCTTCCCATTCGGCAGTCGAACACCAATTAAGTAAATCAATCGCCACTTCACACGATTCAGCAACTTCGGGATTTGAATCGTGTAGATATTCTTCAAGAACAGGTTTTGCATCAAGATTTCCAATTGCTCCGAGGGCTTCCGCAGCCTCATGCCTGACCATGATGTGTTCATTTGAGTCGCTAAGTCTTTCGATAAGGGCAGGGAGGGCTACCTCATTTTGCATTTGACCGAGAACATAAGCTAATTCGTGCCTCAATAACGCACTTGATGCAGAAAAACCAGCGCATAGAGAAAGACATGCTTCATCAGAACCTTGATTTCGAAGGGAAAAAACACTTCTCATTCGTTGAAACATAGGGAGGGATTCATCGATAAGTGATGCAGACCAAGATTCTAACGAGCCTTTGTTAGACGCGGGTGCAGGGTCGACTGAGCCGTATTGACTTACAAGAGGAATACGCCTTTCATCACTCATGACTCTCACTCATTCGAACCAATGAAAGACATAGCATCAGGTTCGAAATCAGATTGAATCATACCAATTTCTTGACCTTCGCGAATGAATCGTCGTACAGATGCTCGCCCTTCAGATTCATAATCGATTGTTCGGTCGTTGACATACATACCGACGAATTTTCGATTGGTATCATCATCGATACCTCTCCCCCATTTTTTAGCAAACTCCAGTGCTTCATCGGGCGACTGAAGAGCAAATTCGATACTCATTTTGGTATACTTCGTAATATCTTCCATAACCTGGGTGCCAAGGTCTCTACGAACAACATTGCCGCCCAGAGGCATAGGCCATCCATCGGTACGTTCATTCCACCAAACACCAAGGTCAAGATGAACATTGAGATTATTATCGACATAAGTCAATTGACCTTCATGAATAATGAGGCCGCTGAGGTATGTACCATCCAAAACGCGAGGAATTATTTCATCAAAAGGAACAACTGCAATATCACAATCACCCCATGCTAAACGTAGACCCAAATATGCACTTGTTTTGAGGCCAGGGACGGCAATGGTTGAAGAGCGTACTTCTTCAGAAGTAGCGCCAGGAAGTGAAACAATCATTGGACCATACCCCTCTCCCATTGAGGCCCCACAATTCATCAATGCATAATCCGTTGAAATTTCGGGGAATGCGTGAATGGAAACAGCTGATACTTCGAGTTCACACTTCATTGCTCGATGATTTAGAGTTTCAATGTCTTGGAGTTCATGGACGAAATTATATCCTGGGGTAGGGAAGGCTCCAGTCGTCATTGCATGAAACATGAAAGCATCATCAGGGTCTGGAGAATGACCAATTCTGACAATCTTGTTGCCGTCTTCATCAAGGGGTAAGTGGGCCACCATGACTCACCCACATGGGCGACCTTGATGAACCAACCGATGCAACATTGTTCTACAATTCAAAACCTGCACCAAGTATTCAAACGGCGTCGTGTAAGAGGTGCTTGGGGAGAGGCCATGAAAGGAGGGGATTTTCGTTCGAAAATTATTCTTTGCATGGTTATGTTTTTTGTCAGTTCGCTCCCACTGGGCTCTGGTCAATACTCAGATATTGCATTCCTCGATGGAACTGTTGCACCCGCAGCTGGTGAGTCGAGAGCAGTTGACTTGAATTCGAATGGGACCCTTTTAGCAAGTGGTTACGATGGATTGGTCGCTCTTCACCAAGTTGATACACTGGGGCTCGTTACGGAATTTCCAGTAGCGAGTGATGTGTTCGATGTCCAATTTTCACCTGATGGTTCATATTTGGCTTACACTCGTTCTGGTTCCTCATCCGACACAGACACCGTTCAAATTTACAACGTAGATGAAATGCGCTCTACATCAAAGCAACATGGTTCAAATTCACAACCTGAAATGATTCAATGGTCTCCGAACAGTCAATATTTGGCGATTCCTAACAGCAATAATGGAGTAGATATTGTTCAGGTTACGGATATGCAAATCGAAAATGTTCTCAACGGTGCGCACAATACACGTGTAACTTGCATATCGTATTCTTCACTTGGCAACTATATCTTGTCCGGTGATGAATCTGGAAGAGTCGTTATGTGGGATGGCGTCCAAGGAGATTCGACAGGCAAAGAATGGACGCTGGATTCTAAAATTGTAGGTTGCAGTTTTGATCCGAAAGATGAATACTTTGGAGTGCTAACCGAAAATGGACAATTGAGTACTTTTTCATTTGCTGGTGGTTTACTCTCGGAGGTTTTCCTCGATGGTGGCTCAGCATTCCATTGGTCGTCCGACAGCAGTCAAATTCATGTATCTACACAAGGAATTACTCCAAGGATTCTCACCGTCGATTCTTCAAGTTTAGAGGAAATAAATTCTCTTTACCTTAGCCACCAATCAATGGACTTTGCATTCTTGGAAAATGATTTCGGAACACGTAATATGGTTTTTGTCGCCACCGATACAGCGCATATTGCTGCCTATGGGGTCATGACGCTTCCAGATGGCTATGGCGAAATTGGGTCTGATTTAGATGGTGATGGAGTCCCTGATACATTCGATGATGACGATGATGGAGATGCCATTTCAGACAACCGCGATAACTATTGTGTAGACAATGTTAGAATTTGCAGTGAGACGCCAGATGTCAATTCGATTCGACAAGTCGATTTTTACATTAATTCGACTCATTTTGTTGTTCAAGATACATTCACATTAGATGATACAACTTCTTCAATGTTGAGAAATCTTTCTCGACGTTCAATTATTGCTGACACTCAACTGAGTCAGGATGAAACAGAATTATTTTCACAAGCGATTTGTAAGAACATGAACAATGACCATTTTGTCAGTTCATGGTTGAATGTGATTCAACTTTCATCAGGAGAACTTCAAGATGGAAAAGTTGAGTGTGCGATAGCAAATGGCATGACCCTTACTGCAAAAACAGACCAAACGACTCTCATATCAATCACTTATGTGCTTACGTTTAATTTGAGTTCGAGCATGTCCTATCCATTTGAATTTACTCTACAATCCCAACCATTGGCAACTGATTCCTCTTTTGCTCAACATGCTGAGATGCACCCCATTGATGTTTCCGCACATAGTACTAAATCAAAATCATCCTACTGGTCCCCTTGGTGGATTATTCAAGGTGAACTATCATTCACATTGGAGGAAGAAATCGAGCCTGAACCGAGTGTTTCAGAAAAGATATCGGAGATACTCATTTCTTACCCAATACTGTTTGTCCCGATACTGGGACTTCTCGTAGCAGGTATTGTTTTTATCATTCGAATACAGAATTCAATTGATATTGATTTGGATGACGAACTTGAAGAGAATGCGGAAGATGAATTCGATTCAGAATCAGAATCTATCGAAATGGAATACGAAGAAGAGGAGCTTGAAGAGAGTGAAGGGGCGATAGACGAGCCACAATCTACACGGCGAAAAGTTCGGCGGAAACCAAAAGAAGAAGCCGAATCTAAACCTGTTGTTGCACGAAGGAAAAGAAAAAGTATTCCAAAAGATGAAGATGGTCCAATTACAAAGGTTAAACGAAGACGTTTGGATGAAGACATCTCAACATCAGTTGGAGATGGCACCAGGGTGAAGACATCCAAACGTAAAGTTGTTTCAAAGCCTCAAAAATCCGAAGTTGTGAAAACGCGACGTGTCGTTACATATTCCGATACAGATGGTGAAGAGGCTTCGGAAGACTTGAATAAAGATGAAGATTAATCACCAGGCAAATTGAGCGCCACCCTCTAATCCACAGGCATCAACTAGAAATTCATTTAATCCATCCAAATGTTCTTTGTCGATACGATTGAAAACTTCTCCAAAATATCGGTCCAAACGTTGGTAATCGAGTTCTGAGTGAGACATTGCCCATTCAATGACTTTTTCTCTTTGCTCTGTCTTCTGTTCAAAAAGTCGTAAATTCTCAATCAAAGCACCTTGGGCTTGGCGTAATGATTCAATCGGTGTATCCTTACGAGCTGCAAATACTCCGAATACCATTGGTTTTTGTGTGAAATTTAACCAATCCATCCCTAAATCAAGTTGAACAGATTGCGGGGCAATCTTCGCGCCTTCAAGGGCTCTATCTCCGATAAGTAGTGCGCCTTCACACTTGGCGAGCATTGAATCAAGGTCAGGCCCCATAAGTTCGAATCTCGGTTGAAGGCCTCGTTTTTCAAGAAGAAATTTGAGTAATTGAACCGAAGTTGCAGAATCCGTTGGGAGCGCGATTGATGCCATTTGCTCGAGAGGTTTTTCTCCAAAGACCAAAACGCTTCCCACTTCTCCACGACTGCAAATACCAATATCTGGTAACAAAATAAGTTCATCGGAATGCCGAGCATAGTCTGCAGCAGGAATCGGTGCTAAAATGCAATCCTTGCGGAGTAAGTGCCCTGTCAGCCATGCAGGGGGGGCTGCAAGAACTTCCCAATGTTTGTCAATACCAAAAAACAAGGGGTCGCAATTCAAAAACGCAACTCTACCAATAGTTCTCATCCAAAGCGAGTCCTCCATACAATCAACTCAGATGCTTGCCATTTTCAAATTTTGACGGCGTTTTGGTTCAGGCGGGGTGAAAATTTCAAAACGCTCATACGTCGTATTCCTTTGAACTGGAATGCAACCAGAATCAGTAATCAAACGTGCTAATCGAATACGGTCGTGGTCAAGAGGAGTTGTCGAGCCAGCAAGGTGCATAATTGATTCTTTCTGAACTGTGCCGTCAATATCATCCGCACCATATTGGAGGGCAATCTCGGCTAATTCATCACCAATATTCATGCGGTAAGCCTTGATGTGAGGTATTGAATCAAGCATGAGTCGTGAGATGGCTATTGTTCGTAGAATTTCACTGCCTGTTGCGAGTTGCGCTTCTGGGAGACGGGTGTCGTCAGGTAAGAATGGATATGGTACAAAACACTGAAACCCATTCGTTTCGTCATTCAATTCACGTAGTTGAATCATGTGAGTCAATCGCTGTTCAAGTGTCTCTATTGTACCAAAAAGCATGGTGCAGTTTGTTGGTATTCCCAATTCATGGGCGCATCTGTGTATTTGCAAATATTCTGATGAACTCTCTTTACCATTACATATGATCGCACGGACATCATCATCTAAAATTTCTGCTCCACCACCTGGTAGAGAAGTGAGGCCAGCATTTTTTAGTCGAGAAAGAGTTTCTTGGAATGAAATATTTGAAAGTTGGGAAATGTGTTTGATTTCTACAGCAGTAAGAGCCTTAATCGATACATGGGGGAATCGCTCTTTGGATGCCTTGAACAGTGTTTCATAATGCTCAACTCCCCAATCAGGGTGAAGTCCGCCAACCGAATGCACCTCATCAACAAAATTTGCATATTGGCCCAAATCATCAAGATAAGCCTCAACATCGAGTGCGTATGCATCTTCAGCTTTTTTTGAACGGCGAAACGCACAAAATTTACACGCTAAAACGCACACATTCGTTTGATTAACATGGACATTTGAATTGAAAAAAGCATAGGTTCCAAATCGAGCCGTGCGGACACAATTCGACAATCGACCTATTTCAGAGAGGTTCGGATAAGAATAGAGGAATAGGCCGTCATCAAGTGTCAGCCGTTGACCCTGCGATATTTTTAGCGCTAGAGGCTGTATGTCCTCGCTCCATGAGGAAAAATCACCGACTAATTCCGGAAGTTTATCTTTCCAATTCGCGGATGAGCCAGCCTCATGGATTGAAGATTCCCACGCTGACATGTCTCAACCTGTGGCGCTTCATTCTTCAAGATGTGGTTGTCCCCTTGAGAGAATATATATCGATTATTGGACTGCAAAATAACGTGAATTAACAATGAACTTTCTAAATTCATCGACGATGAACACACCTGATGCAACCAGGGTAATCACAATCCAATCTGTAGCCTGAAGACTCATTGTTGAAAGTAAATTTCCAATTTGGACGCCGATGAGCGGAATTGAATAGTTTGAAAGTTGAACGAAGAACAACAGAAGTCCGAGAGATATGAGAAGTGCTAAATTAATCGCTTTGTTCGAGAAGAGTCCGAGTTTGAATATACTCTCATCGCTCGAACGACAATTAAGCACATTGAACAACTGATAGAGAATGAAAACTGAGAACGTCATGGTTTGTGCATATGCAAACTTCTGATCAGCATAGGATTGGGCTTCAGTAGTGTCCCCTGCTAAACAATTATCCATCCATGCAACGCTGTCTGGGTCGGTCAATGGAGCTACTTCACAACTTTCTGCATTAATGCCGCCACCGGCAAGATAGAAGACCAATAAGGTGCCTGTAACCATGACTGCACCCAACCAAAAAATGAGTACAATATCGCTGAAATTGGGTAAACCTTCGTTGACAGGACGCGGGGGCCTCGACATGACGTTTCCATGCTTCTTTTCGACACCTAAAGCAACTGCAGGCGGCCCGTCCATCAAAATGTTGATGACCAAAATCTGAGTAGCGGTTAAGGGTAAATTCCATCCAAATACAAAAGTCGAAATAATAATCAGGGCAACAGCAGCAACATTCGTCGAAACTTGGTATCGGACGAAATTACGTATGTTCTGGTAAATTTTTCGACCTTCTTCTACAGCATGAACAATATTTGCAAAGTTATCGTCTTGTAATACCATGTCTGCAGCATCCTTAGCAACATCCGTACCTGCTATACCCATGGCAATACCAATGTTTGCACGCGAGAGTGCCGGTGCGTCATTGACACCATCACCAGTCATTGCAACTATTTCTCCTCGTTGCTGTAATCCAGAAACAATGCGCATCTTTTGTTCGGGAGTAACTCTTGAAAAGATACTTGCTTGGGATGCAGCCTCACTGATTGCATCATCATCTAGAGTCGAAAGAGTGCTGCCGTTAATCGGAGCAATACCTCCTTCGGTAATGTTCAATTCACGCCCAATTGCTTCAGCAGTGTATTGTTGGTCTCCTGTAATCATCTTCACGGTGATTCCCGCCTTTTGACATATGGCGATTGCATCTTTGACTTCGGCCCTTGGAGGGTCCATAATACCAACGAGACCGAGGAAAATAAAACCCGATTCTACAGTCTCGACATCATGGATGTCTTCATCCTCATCTAAACGTCGCGCACATAGAGCAAGAACACGCATGGCTTGACTTGCCATGGTTTTGTTGGCGCGAGAGGCTGCCTCGATGTCTTCTGGTACGATTGGAACGATTTCTCCGTTTACAATTTTCCAATCTGTAAGTGGAACATAACCTCCTGCGCCGCCTTTCGAAAAGACCCAACGTTCCCCTTCGTATTCATGTATGACCGACATACGCTTTCGCGTGGTATCGAAAAAGAATTCATGTATTCTGGAATGGCGTTGAGCAAATTTCCGAACATCACCATTGATTTTCCAACCCAATACAGCGCATGCAGAATCTGTTGGGTCCCCAATTGCTTGCCACTGAGAATCAACTTTCGATATTTGAGAATTATGACACAGACTCAAACAAGCTGCTGAAAGACGGAAAGCTAGGTCACTCTGATAGGCCTCCATCTGTGCATCTGAAACTTCGACTCCCTCATAGGAGAGTTTTCCTTTTGGTTTGAAGCCTTCACCTGAAATGGTAAAGGTGCCTTCTGTCGTTGTCAATTGTCGTACAGTCATTTGATTTTTGGTTAAGGTCCCGGTCTTATCGGAGCAGATAACAGTCGTAGAACCTAATGTTTCAACTGCTTTCATTCGGCGAATAATGGCTTTGTGGCGTGCCATATTACGCATCCCAAGTGCAAGAGTGATAACCAAAATTATTGGTAAGCCTTCAGGGACAATAGCAACGAAGATGGCTATTGCAACAATGAATTGTTCAATCGCGACATCTCGAAGTCCGGAATTATCGATAGCCGGGTCGCCATAAGCAATGAGTACTTTAATCGAAACCAAGAGTGTTGCAACAATCAAAGCAATGAATCCTAAGAAACGCCCGAGGGATTCTAATTTCAATTCAAGTGGGGTTTTCGGCGATTCAGACCCGACAATATTACTGGCGATACGACCGAGTTCTGTGTTCATTCCTGTTTCAACGACGACGCCAACAGCCCGACCGGTTGAGACACATGTGCCCATGTATGCCATGTTATTACGGTCGGCGAGAAGAGTAGTTGATGGAAGAGCAGTCGTCGATTTAAGGATACTATCAGATTCTCCTGTCAAGGATGATTCGTCAATCTTACATTGGTATGATTCGACAACCCTTATATCTGCAGGTACGTTTAATCCTTCATCTAATTTCACGATATCTCCTGGAACTAAATCCGGTGTAGGAATTGACCATTCAACTCCTTCACGTATCACGACACAGGTCGAAACTGACATTTGTTTGAGAGCATCCATTGCTTGTTCAGCTTGTCCTTCCTGCCAAAATCCAAAAGTTGCATTTGCAGTGAGTACGATAAAGATGAAGATTGCATCACCGGGTTGGTCTGGGTGAATAAGTAAAGCAACGATAGCTGCAGTAATCAACAAATAATTCAGAGGGTCATGATATTGGGACAAGAAGCGGAGGAGAGATGATTTTTTTTCAGGTTCTTTCAACTTATTTTTGCCGTGAAGGGTTCGTCGATGGATAACTTCTTTTTCGGTAAGTCCATTCATATTAGTATCCAAAGTGTGGATGATTTCGTCAGAATTCAAATCGTGCCATGAATTTTCCATTGCCAACACCATACGCATAGCGTACTTTGAGCGTAATGAGGTGGACTTATCATAATAATGGTGGGCGTCCCAATTATTTTGAAGCGATGAATTCAACAACTGAATAGTTCTCGACAAGCCATGAGCGCTACGGATGAACCCTACATCCCAGCCTCGGAGTCCCCCAAAGAACTGACTCTGCGAGTCGTCATTGTTGGTATCCTACTTGGTATCTTGATGACTGCTGCAAATGCATATCTGGGACTGTATGCTGGAATGACCGTTTCAGCGAGTATTCCCGCTGCGGTCATGTCAATGATAATATTGAGAACGCTTTTCAATGATGTTTCAATTCTTGAAAACAACGCTGTCCAGACTATGGCCAGTGCGGGTGAATCTCTCGCAGCAGGTGTAATATTCACGGTCCCCGCACTACTTGTCATAGGTATATGGGACGATATTCAATGGCTTGATACTCTCATCATTGCACTTTTGGGTGGATTATTGGGGACAATGTTCACCATTGCATTGCGTCGCCTCTTTATTGTCGAAGAAGCCCTTCCGTATCCAGAAGGTGTTGCTTGCCGAGAAGTTCTTGTTGCAGGAGAAGAAGGGGGAGAGGGTGCATTAGCAATCATTTACGCTCTTGGAATTGGTGCAATCTATGGACTGATGGTAAAGGGTTTCAAAGTCACACATGGGCACGTTGAATCGGCATGGGATTTCATTGGTTCACGACTTTATGCTGGAATGGACCTTTCTATTGCTCTTTTGTCTGTCGGTTATATTGTTGGAATCCGTATCGCTTCGTTTATTTTCCTTGGAGGTGTGATTGGATACGGGGTGCTCGTACCGATGTTTGGTCTCATAAGAGGATGGCCTGATACTCCAGATTTAGCGTATGGGTTTTATCTGATTTGGAAATCACAAGTTCGATATGTCGGCGTTGGGGCAATGGTTGTCGGTGGAGTTTACACACTTTGGTCAATGCGAAAAACAATCATCACTGGCCTCTCAAAAGCACTTGTCAAGTCGGACAGTTCTGATGAGAAACTGTTGAGAACGGAAATTGACCTGCCACTCGATAAAGTTCTCATGGTGTGTGCCGTTTTGGTAGGTCTAACATTCCTCTATTATTGGTGGGCAACTGGCTCACTCATTCTCGCCTTAGCAGGTGCTCTTTTCCTCGGTTTTGTATCATTCTTTTTTGCTGCAGTGGCAGGATATATTGCCGGTGTTGTTGGTTCATCGAACTCTCCGGTTTCAGGCATGACAATTGCAACGCTTCTATTTACAGTAGCATTAGTGTGGGTCGTAGGCGACTTTTTCCTTGGCTTAGCAACTGAAGAACTGATGCTTGCAACCTTGCTGATTGCAGCAATTGTTGCCTCGTCTGCTGCCATTGCAGGAGACGTCATGCAGGACCTCAAAACAGGACACATGGTTGGTGCTACTCCTTGGCGGCAACAAACTGCTGAAATTATTGGCGTCATAACTGGAGCGATTATCATTGGGCCGACCCTTCAACTTCTCCACAAAGCATTCCGGATTTCACCGACTGCATGTGAAATGAATCCGAGAGCGAGCGATCCAGATTGTTCAGACGCATTATTTGCACCACAAGCTGAATTAATCGGAGCAATTGTTCAAGGTGCATTTGGAGGAAATCTTAATGTCGAAATGGTCATACTGGGTGCTATAATTGCTGTCGTATTGATTTACCTCAAAATGCCTGTAATGAGCGTTGCTATTGGAATATATCTGCCGCTTCGACTCTCAGTACCGATTATGCTTGGTGGCATTATCTCGTATTTTGCAATCAATGCAGCATATTTACGAATTGATGGAAGCCTCGAACAACCTCCTACACATGAGGCTCAAAGTGCTGCGAAAGAGGTTGAAAATAGAGGCGTACTCATCGGCGCTGGATTCATTGCAGGTGAATCAATTCTCGGTGTTCTCATCGCTGTACTCGTCGTTGCTAATATCGAATTAAAGGATATATTTGGAGTAACGACACTCAATAATTTATTCTCACTACTCTTCTTTGGATGGTTCGTTGCGGTCTTTATCTGGCTTGCAACTCGTGCATTACCGAAAGGTGGCAATCTCTTAACTGAAGCATTACTGATTATACAAAATATAGTTCGGAAATTACAGCTTACAAAATACAGTTAGGAAGTATAGCTTACAAAATACAGTTAGGA
>MDSW01187515.1_pt1 | contig 12517 bp, 12 predicted proteins | sample 811171 | NCBI WGS metagenome assembly MDSW01 (sample SAMN05326641, study PRJNA326480) | marine metagenome | isolation source: seawater | place: Atlantic Ocean: North West | collected 2012
CTCAGACCGTCGGGCCGGGTGAAGATCATCCGGGTGTGACCGGCGGCGTCGGTGTCGGACTGGTGTGCCACGTGTGGCAGCCACTTCAGCCAGGCCCAGCGCGGGTCCTCGGGATCGTCGGTCAGCACCCTGATCTGCAACAGATCCGGCGGATGGAACACCGCCAGGTGACAGATCATCGCGGTCAGCAGCCCGGCCGCGCCGTCGGGGTCGCCACCGAGAGCGATCGTCGGAAAGGTGCGTAGCTGAACGAGTTTGGGGCAGTCGTGGATCAGGCCGTGGGTGCGCAGGAATTTCGTGACCCACATGTGGCTGACCGGCTCCAGGTGCGCCTGCGGGGCACCCGCGGGTCCGGCCAGGTCACCGCCGACCGCAGGCTTCAACAGGCGATCCACCGCGGGTTCGGATCCGATGCCGATTCTGGCCGCGGCGTAGAAGTCGGCGGTGGACGCCCGCGACCACTGTCGGTGGGTGCCGATGACGGACAGCAGGTCGTCGGGGTGCGGTGCGTGGTAGTTGAAGAACGTCACCTGCGCCGCCGCCGACGAGGTCACCCTCGTCCGCAGTCCGGCGAGATAGCGCAGGTACTCCTTGCGGTCGGAATTGATCTCAGGGACCTTCTTGCCTCCGCTGCCGCCGCTGGCCACCAGACCGACCGCGCCCATCACCATCATCAGCGGCATCATGAACATGTAGGGCGAGAGTTGGCGCACCCCACTGAAGATCATGATCGCGATCATGCCGAGCATGCAGCCGCCCAGCACCCAGGGCAGAGCCTTCTGCATGCCCGACGGCGGGATGTCGACGCCGAGGTCGTCGGGCGGGATCACGTTGATCTCCCCGGGGCTGAGCCTCGGGCCGCGCTTCATGATGGGTGTGAACTTGCGGGTCGTCATCCGCCACCTCCGTTGCTTCCGGCGGGCTGAGAGTCCCCGGCTCCGACTTTGCGCGGGTTCGGGTTCGGCGGCAGTGTGTCGTGCTCGATCAGGGCAGCCTCCTTCGACAGCACGGGACCGTCGACGAGAAGGCTGACCACCTGCCATGGCGCGGTGCGCGGCGACGTCAGCCCCAGTTTGGCTGCCGTGTCCTCGTCGGGCAGCCCGTACCGGACGCCTTGCGGGTCGATGTAGTAGAGGCTCTCCCCGAAGCGCGGATCCGGGGATTGCAGCCGAATGTACTGACCGCCGCTGATGTGCACAGTGGCGTCACCGCTGATCTGTTTGATTCCGGTGGCCATGTCGGCGGCATGCAGTGGCAGGTGGCGACCGGCGATGACGGTCGTCTGCGGCGCCTGGTCGCCGGTCTCACGCTGCCACGTCCAGCACAGCGCCGGGAGTTCTTCGCGCGCAAGGATGTCCATCGGTTCGTCAGGCAGCGGCGAGTCGTAGACCTGCTCGACGATCGCGGCCACCGCACTCGGTGCCATCGACGGGGCTGCGACCAGGCCGTAGGAGTTGGTGGCCCGCAGTGCCGCGGCGGTGGTGCCGTTGACCTTCGCGACGCCGTTGGGCAGCACCACGTAATGCTGTTCGTCGGATTCGGTGTCGGTGGTGAACACCGTTCCGATGACCAGTTCCGGTGGTAGCCCGACGGTGTTGGGCGCACCGCTGCCCGGGATCGCGGGAAGCCGCCACGGCCCGGCGTCGGGCAGGGCGTTGAACAGCCCCTCGGAGATCGGTGCCGAGCGCGCCGTGACGGGGATGCCCACCGCGGAAGTTACCGCCCGGTCGGCGAGGTCGATCGAGTGGCGGCCGGTGTCGGTGATCAGCCAGTCCTGTCCCTCGTAGGACACCAGCATGCCCTGCCCGGCTTTCAGCGCGCCCACCGAACCGTCCAACGCCAGGGGGGTGATCAGCACCGAGGTGTCGACGGTCGGCGCCACCGTCTCCGGTTGGATCACCGTGTCGCACAACGACCATTGCGAGACGGGCGACGACGAGACGGGGGTGGCGTACGGGGCTCCGGGGATGCCGAGCGGTTGCCCCTTGGGCATGTTGTCGAGTTCCTCGGACTTCACCGCGACCGGGTTGTTGCTGTTGCCCAGGATCAATCGCGCCGAGGTGAGGTTGTAGACGGGGCGCAACTGGCCGGTGTCGGGCAGCACGACGTAAAGCTGATTGGTGGTGCGGTCGACCAGAAGGCTGTCCCCGCCGCGCTTCCCGAGCGGTTTGAAGTAGGCGAGCAGCGCCGCGCCGAGGCAGATCAGCACCGCGATGATGATGCCTGCGCTCACCGCGCGGCTGTAGAACTGCAGCGGGTCGTCGAACATGCGGGTGTCGCGTCGCACGATGGCGTGCTCGACGCGGCGCAGCAGGAAGCGCCAGCCGCTGACCTGAACCTTGGTGGTGAGCCGAAAACCTGCCATCGTCTACCCGCTGATGTTCAGTCTGCTGTGCACCGACGTGATCGCCGCGGCCATGTCCGCCCCGCTGATCTCGCTGAGCTGGGCGACGTCGAGGCTCTCGATGTCCGTGGAACGGGCCAGCCTCATATCCCGGGTCTGCTCCCCGGCCTCGACCAGCTGGCGGGCGTAGCGCCCGTTTCCGGCGACGTCGATCGCGGGCTTACCGTTGGCGCTGCTCTGGACCAGCAGCGTCGCGGCCTCCAGCACCGCGGTGGCGGCCTCCGTGCTGAGGCTCGAATCCGTTCCCGCGGCGATGACTTCGGCGATTTCGACGATCTCGCGCGGCGAGTAGGAGTCGAATTCGATGCGGGTGGAGAACCGCGAACGCAAACCGTCGTTGGTCTCCAGCAGCCGGTCGATGTCGTTGCTGTAACCGGCGATGATCACGACGAGCCGGTCGCGGTCGTTCTCCATCCTGGCCAACAGAGTGTCCAGCGCCTCGGTGCCGAACGGGTCGGCGCGGCCGTCTCGTTCCTGCACCAGGGTGTAGGCCTCGTCGATGAACAGCACGCCGCCCACGGCCCGGTCGATGGTGCGCGCGGTCTTGACCGCCGACTGCCCCTCGTATTCGGCGACGAAGTCCTTGCGGGAGGTTTCGACGAGTTTGGGTTCGGCGATCACTCCGAGGCCCGCCAAGATGTTGGCGACCACCCGCGCGATCGTGGTCTTCCCGGTTCCGGGCGGGCCGGTGAAGATCATGTGCTTGGACGCCTGCGCGACCTTCATCCCCCGGGCGGCCCGCACTTTGGCCATCTGCGTCGCCGCGCGGTAGCGCTCGATCTGTTCCTTCACCCGGCTGAGCCCGATCTGGCGGTCCAGTTCGGCCTGGGCATCGGCCAGCAGCCGATCGCGCACCGACGTGTCGGCTTCGGCGCTGTCGACGTCCCAGGGGTCGCGTCGCGCGCTGATCTGCTCAGCCGTGGTGGTCTGCAGCCGATAGGCCGGGTCGCGCAATGCGGCGGTGACCACAGGCGTCGGATGACTGGCCTGCAGCCATTCCAGCAGGGCCAGGGCGCCCTCCTCGTTGCCCTGGCTTCGATAGGTCATCGCCAGGAACCAGGCGATGGCCTGGTTGCAGGCCTCCCCGGCGGGTGAGGCATTGGCTTCGGTCAGCCGGCGCTCAGCTTCGGTGAACAGGCCCAGGTTGGCAGCGGCGACACCGTGGGCCACCCCGGCTGCGGCCGCGAGAAACTTGTCCGGCCACGCCGCGGCGCTCCGTACCTCCTCGATGACGTCGGTCCATCGTTGCGCCGCCGCATAGATGACGGCCTTGACCCACGCCACCAGGTGTTCGGCGCCGCCCGCGGGGACATCCTCGATCGCCTCCATCGCGTCGGCGTAATTGCCCTCGGCGGCCTCACTGACTGCGAATCCCATGGTGATGGCCAGCGGCGAGTTCACCGGGTAGGTGATGTCACCGAACATCCCGCCGATCGGTACCCGGGTGCCGAGGCTGTTCATCGACATCTCCGCAGCACCGGCGAGCTGGCCGAAACTGGTGCGCGAGAACCATGCTCGGAACATCGTCGCCCGGTCCCGGTCACCACAGCGGATGCGGCCCACCCACGCGTCGCACGCGGTGTCGTCGACATCGGTGATCTCGGTGAAAAGCTCGAGCGAGCGCGCCGGAGCGCTGGGCAGCATGCCGACCGCGGTGCCGAAGAGGCCGGCCAGATGTTCAGTCATTCCTCACCTGCGTAGCGGTTCGTGAACAGCTCGATCCGTGCGGCCGCAGCTTGTTCCGGGGTGGGCAGATCCAGGTCGCGATTGAGGAAGTCGCGGGTGGCGGCATTGTCGTGGCCATGTTCACGCATGCCGTCCAGCATGACCGTGTACTGCGCCGAGCGGGCATCCTGGGTCGCCAGCGCCGCGATGACGACGATCTCGTCGGCAAGGACGGACTCGGCCATCGTCGTGGTCGCCGGTGTGAGGTCGACGCGGTGCACGCGGCCGTCCAGGAACGTCGTCACGGTGACGGTGCCGGGAGGGTTGGCAACGGTGAACAGCGGTGCGGCGGCATCGTCGGCGTGCCCGTCCGCACCCGCGAAGCCGGGTGACGGGAACGCGGCGATGGGGTCGTCGTCCGTCGCCGCATCGACGTCCCCGCCGTCACTGGAGTAGTCCCCGAGGATGACGCCGAGGTCGGTCTCGCGGGTGTCGTCGTCTGCGGCGGCGCCGAAGTCGAGCGCCGCCAAGTCGCCGTCGGAAATCCCGTCGTCGCCGGGATCGCCGGGCGGAGGGTGGGCCACCGTGGATCGCCTTTCTCAGTCCGGGTACGACGGGTCGGTTTCGAGCGCGTTGTCGGTGTCGAGGACATCCTTGTGCTCGAACCAGCTCTTGGACGGCAGGAACTCCATCAGGCCGTCGAGCGCACGCTGGAAGTTTTCGGGTGTGCCGGGCAGAAAGCTGCCGTACAGCTCGCCGCTCACCCGGCGCGGAATCGACACGATTCTGCCGTGCGGCGAGTCGAGCACTCCCGCGCCCACCCCGGCCTCGGAGAACGTGCCGCCGGGGTGACGTTCGGAGGCAGTGATCTCCACCCAGCTGTCGGGGTTGCCGGTCGCCTCGGCATAGATGCGGGCCGACGACGGCGGCATGCCGTAGCCGGCGAGTTGTTCTGCGGTGCGGACCTCGGCCAGCTTTGTGGCGATCCCCGTCAGCGGTTCGACGTCGGCGGCGGCGGTGTCGCCGATCACGACGTTCACCATGGCGGACAGCCCCACCTGGGGAGCCACCCGCTGCAGCACGAGCATGTCCTCGTCCCGCGCGGCCACGACATGTCGATCCCCCTTGCGACACACCACGAAGCGCACCATTTTGCCACCCACGTCGCGGCGCCACCACCGGCAGTCCAGGAGCCGGTCGGGCCTGCTGAGGGTGTCGACCATGGCCGCCACCTCGGGGTGCGGGTCGCCGAAGGCGGTGAGGATGCCCTGTGCAGTCAGATCGCGGGTGACCTGGTCCCACACGATCTTGCGTTGGTCTTCGTACGGGATATTGGGGCGGATGCCCAGCGACTGGGGAAAGTCGACCAGGTGCAGCAGGTCGGCGATCACCAACATTCCGTCGATCGTCACCTCGACGCCGACGACATCGTCGTAGTGGGTAGGTTCCCCGTCACCGAGGAACGGGCTTGCCATCACGGCGACCCGATCTGGCGGTCGAGGTCGACGCCGGCCGACTCGTCGGTCCCCTCGTAGCGCTGCGCCACGACCGCCAAATCCTCGCTGACAGCGCGCGCCGCGTGGGCCGCCGCCGAGATGCACCGCCGCCGGGCGTGCAGGAGTTCCTCCATGATCCGCACCGTCGATGCGGCGATGACCCCGTGCGAGGACGTCATCGAACGGTCGGCGTCCGCCGCCAGGCCTACGGCTGCCTCCATCGCGTCGGCGGCGCGGGCGTGATTGTCACCCAGAGCCCGCAAGTGCGTCGTCGTCACCTGCAGCCGGGTCACAGCTGTCTCCTGCTCGGTCATGTCGGCGGCCTGATGGGCGCGGCGGGACTCGGCACGGTCGGTGGCAGCAGCGGTGGGGGCGGTTCGGCCGTAACCGTGGCCGTGGTGGAGTCCTCATCCTCGGCGGGCGCTGGGGCCAGTTCCGCGTCCTCCGCATCGTCAGTCACGTCGCGCTCGGGTTTTTCGTCCTCGACGTCCAACAGCTCCTCCGAGGGGGCTTCGTCACCGAGGGTTCCCAGGGAATCCGAGAGGACCGGCAGAGCCTGCGTCACCGCACCGGCAACACCCGCGAGCGCCGCTGCGACCGGAGCGACCAGTGCGCCGATCATTCCGCCCGCGGCCCCCAGCGAGGAGCTCAGCGCGGACATCGCCTCAGCAGGCATCGCCTCGGGTTGCGGGTTCGGCGCAGGGCCAGCCACGTCAGCCGTGGCCACAGGTAGGCCGGCGCCGACCAACCCGGCCGGTGCTGCGGCCTGCGGCTGAGCGTCATCCTCCTCACGGCCGCCCGGGCGGGGGTCGCCCTCCTCCGCCGGAACGTCAGACGGACCTGGCGGATCGTCGTCAAGGACGGAGTATCCGGCAGCGATACCGCGCAGGTCGTCGGCGTTGTCGCTGACCTGCTGCATCAGCCCCTGAAGCGCGTCGCGGCACGCGTCGAGGGCGGTGGCCACCGCGGTCATCTCGAACGTGGCCTTCAACGCGGCGCCGACGCCCGGCGTCGTGGCGACGTCGCGCGAGGTGCGGCTGAAGCGGACCAGGCGGTCCGCTTGGTCATCGATCATGTCCCGACGATGGACGATCTGGTCGGCCTGGCGCGCCAGGACGGCGTACGCGGCATCGTCGAGTGTCGCGACCGCGGCAACGCGGCGAGCGTGGCGGCGGTTGGCCAGCCCGTACGCCTGCGCACCGGGACCCGCCCAGTCCTGGGGCTGTGCCGCCGTGATGTGCTCGGCGGCCTCCTGGAACCGCTGCGCGCCCCGCCGGAATGCTTCGCCGCGCTCCGGCTCCCCCGACCCGGTGGTTCTGCGCATCCCGTCGATGACGTCGAGGCCGGCTTCGAGAACCGACGAACCGGCACCTTTGCCGGAACTGCTGACCCCATCGATTCCGCGCATGCTGAACCTCCCCTTCCCCAGGGCAGACTACCAGTGGAACCAGGCCCCTCCAGACGCCAATATGGGTGCCCATGAGGGGATACGGTCAGGATCTCAAGCGTCGCGCAGCAACTGTCACTTATCGATCAATATGCCGGTTTGCAGTATCAGCAAATATTTGCTCCTGCAGGCGGTCTCAACCTCTCGAGGTCGAAGGCGGCGGCTGCAACTAGTCGTCACGTCCCACACCGCCCTGCCGGCAGTGACCGACGCGTCGATTTGCTCGGGTCGGGCGCGAGCTAGCCTGGCGCATGTCTGTGGTGCGAGTTCGCTTACTCTCGGCGACCGACGAACCTGGAGGAGACGTGCTGTGACCGACCGCGACGACGCATTGCGGAACGAGCCGGGCTGGACCGGACCCGGGGACCGCGACGCCGAGCCGGCGCACCACGAGCCGGCGCCGCACCACGAGGGAGCACCGCCGCGGCCCCCCGTGCCCCCTCGGCCACCCGCCGGCGCTCACCCGCAGCTGTTCGAGGCTGAGCGCCCCGGTAACTCGTTTCGGCAGCCGGTCCACGGTGCGCCGCCGGGACGTCCGGGCGGTTGGGGCCCCGCACCGGGGCCGCAGACCTGGACACCGCCGACCGCGCCGATCCAACCCGGGCAGCCGGCCCCGATGTTCGCCGGCACCCCGCAGCCCCCCGCACCACCCCAGCCCAACTCCTATGCCGAACTTATCCGCGCGGATGACCTCGTTCCGACCCGCAAACCCACACCGGGCCGGGGTTGGCGACGGGCGCTGTACACCGCCACATTCGGCCTGATCAACCTCGGCCCCTCCCCCGAGGAACGCCGGATCGCGGAGTTGGAGAAGACGATCCGCGGCCCGCTGCGCGGCCATTTCAAAGTCGGCGTGATGGGCAAAGGCGGGGTCGGCAAGACCACCGTCTCGGCGAGCATCGGCTCGATGCTCGCCGAGCTTCGCCAGGACGACCGAGTCATCGCCGTCGACGCCGACACCGCGTTCGGCAAGCTCGGCAGCCGGGTCGACCCGCGAGCACAGGGCTCGTTCTGGGAACTGACCGCCGATCAACATCTGGAGACCTTCGCCGACATCCGCAACCGCGTCGGCAGCAACGCGGCCGGTCTGTTCGTTCTGGCCGGCGAGGCCACACCGGCCCGCCGCCGGGTGCTCGACCCGGCCATCTACCGGGAAGCGGCGGCCCGCCTGGATCGCCATTTCTCGATCTCGGTCATCGACTGCAGCTCGACGATGGATTCACCGGTCACGCAGGAAGTGCTGCGCGATCTGGACGCGCTGGTGGTGGTGTCGTCGCCATGGGTGGATGGTGCCGCCGCGGCCGGCCAGACGCTGGACTGGTTGTCCGCGCGCGGGATGACCGGGCTGCTGCGTCGCACCGTCGTGGTACTCAACGACTCCGACGGTCACGCCGACAAGCGCACCAAATCGACGTTGGCTCAACAGTTCTCGAGTCAGGGTCAACGGGTCATCGAGGTGCCGTTCGACGGTCACCTGCGCCCCGGCGGGGTGATCGACGGGACCGCGGCGATGTCGCGACCCACCCGCACGCGCTTGCTCGAAGTGTGTGCGGCGCTGGCCGAGCACTTCCCTCGCCAGGACGACCGCAGCCGCGACCGGCACTGAGCCGAACCGAGCTCACCTGAGCTGAGCGACGAGCGCTTCGATGGCCTCGGCATCGGCAGCGGTCACCGACTGTTCGGACTCTGCCTGCTGGATCGCGGCCTCGCCGACGCCCGCGGCCTGGGCGGTCTCTTCCACCGTCAGGTTGGCCTCACGCCGTGCGGCGTAGAGCCGCTGCCCGAGGGTGGCCTGCGGCGCGGTGGCGGCCCTCAACATCACGTCGTCGTAGAGCCGGCGCACCGTGCCGAGCGCCTTGATCAACGCCGGGGTGACCCTGCCGATGCGTGCGGCGCGCGCGGCCACCGCTTCGAGTTGACGCAGATCGGACAGGATCGCCGTGACGCGGGGAGTGAATGCCGGGTCCTCGACCGGGGGCAGCGAGTCCACGGTCGAGCCGAAACCCCCGACCGCGGTGACGACCGCCTGTGCGAGCAGCGACACCTCGTCCCCGTCCGAGCGTGCCGATGTGGTGTCGGGTGGCGCCACGGGCGGTATCACTTCGCCACGACGCAGTCGGGCGATGGTCCCGGGCGGCCACTTCAGCACCCCTTCGAGCTTTGCCCGCGTCCGTTCTCGGGGCCAACTTCGGCCCTTCTCGAAGGCGATCAACGCCCCGGCGTTGATGATGCCGCTGCTGGCCAGACTGCGCTGGCTGATGTTCAGCTCACGGCGCCGGGCCGCCGCGGCGGCCCCCGCCCGGACCATCCCGGGATCCGGAGCGCCGGTCGACTGATCGACCGGCTCGGGGTTGGTCATCTACCGGGGTCCTCCGGATCGGGCTGGGATCGGCGGAATTCATCGTAGCGATCGCGATGTGCGCCGCTACGGCTTGGTGCTGCATTCTGCGACGGTTCCGGGGTCCAAGCTACACCTCGAGCATGACAGCGAGCTGCTTTGACGCTCCGTTTGTGAAGACGCGCCGACGTCATTCTCAACGCCGCCCGTCTAGCTATTTGGCCAGTTCATTGCATATTTTTGCTTCGCCGCGTGGCTCTGTCGCGCCAGCGCGCCACGGCTGACGCTGCACTTCTCCCTTCCCAAACTGTTGCGTTGCTACGGTTTAGTGCGATAGTTTCGCTTCACCGCGGCGACAGCGCCGCCCAGCGCACGTGAGGAGCAAGCCGATGACCGCCAATCCCTTCGACGAAACACCGGTCGGCGTCTGCACCCGCGATCCGGAGAGGTGGACAACGACGGCCGACGACGAGGCCAAGGCGCTGTGCCGGTCGTGCCCACGCCGCTGGCTGTGCGCCCGGGACGCCTGCGAGTTGCCCCGGGCCGAGGGCCTGTGGGCCGGCATCTACGTTCCCGAGGCCGGCCGTGGCCGCACCTTTGCTCTGCGCCAGCTCAAGTCGCTCGCCGAGCGGAACGGCTACCCGGTCCGCGAGCGGCGTGTCTACTACGCCGACATCGCCTGATGCCGCGCCCGTCCGCTGCCGGTAACGAGGGGTTCGGCGGCGTACGGACTGGGTGGAATAGGGCACTGCACCGCGCGGTTACACCTTGCGACGGTGCCGGGCATGCCCCGGGCCCCAACTCAGAACCGTCGCTTCGAGCGACCACTTGCCGAGAGGCGCAGCCGGCACCGTCCCCCAGATTTCCACCGGTAAAGCATGGTCGCCGCCAGCGGTAGCACATGTGCTACGTTGAGATCGTGGACGCCGTCGGACTGCGTGAGTTGCGGCAGAACGCGTCCGAGCTCATCCGGCGCGTCGAGGCCGGCGAGTCCCTCAGTGTGACGGTGGCCGGCCGCCCAGCGGCGCTGCTGGTCCCGGCGACCACGCGCGCCTGGCGGCAGTGGGCCGATATCAGTGACCTGTTCTCCGGCGTCGCCGACCCTGACTGGGCGGCCGACCGCGGTCTCATCGCGGACGACCTGCGCGACCCGTGGGCACCAGAGTGAGAGCGATCCTGGACACCAGCGTCGTACTGGCACCTGACGTCGGCTCTCTCGAGGGTGAGCTCGCGATCAGCGCAATCACCATGGCGGAACTGCACTTCGGTGTGCTGATCGCCAACCAACCGCGGCAACGCGCCGAACGCCTGCGCCGTCTGCTTGTCCTTCAGCGCGCCTTCGACCCGCTGCCGGTGGACGGCGCCGTGGCCGCCAGTTACGGGCAGATTGCCGCAGCGGTCGCTGATGCCGGTCGCCGACCGCGAGCCCGATCGATGGATCTGCTGATCGCGGCGACAGCCCATGCGCACGCCGCCCGGCTGTACACCCGCAATGCTGCCGACTTCGGCGGCCTCGACGATCTGGTCGAGGTCATCACCGTCTGAGTCGCCAGGTGTCGACGAACCTGGCGCGCTGGTCTCCGGTACATGCCGGCGGCACAGCCGCGGTTAAGCGAGGTCTGCACGGAGATCACGGGCGGTTGGTGACGTCACTCCTCGCGTGCTCGAATATCGGGTACTTGCAACCCTTATGCGCTTGACAAAGGTCTGCGTGTCGCTTTTTTCATTGGCGACGCCCGGCAGCACGGGAGAGAAAGTCTCACTCGCGCGTAGCCGAAAGTGTCAGAGAGCGGCCCCGCATAACCAACCGGTCGACAAGCGGGAGTGGAGGCAACCCCGCTTGAACCTGACTCGACCCTGGCGACCTCGCCGGCAGAACCAATCGGACGTCAACAGTCTGCTCAGCGGCCACCTGTTGGGGCTGCACACGCGCTGTCGGACGGCGCGGTTATTCTGTGCGTCGCCTGTGCGTTCTAGAGCTAAGTCGGTCGACTAGCTAACTGAAGAGGGGGACTTCGTGACACAGCCAAGAGCCGGTTGGTACCCAGATCCATCCGATCCAAGTCGGCAGCGATACTTCGACGGAAGAGCGTGGACCGAGAATTATGCATCCTTCGGTGCACCTCCAGTAGGCAACCATCAACCCGGCCCACCAGCTAAGTCAGGCATGTCGACGGGTTTGAAGGTTGCTCTCGGTGTAGGGGCGGTGGTCGTGGTGTTAGTCGCGATCGGCAGCATCGGCGACAGTGACAAGACTTCTGAAACCAGCTCCAGCTCGAACGCGTCGACCGCTTCGGTGGGCGACGATTCGGCGTCGGCTGCGTTGCCGCAAGTGGATGGGGATCGGGCTGGCGATGCGCCAGCTCCGGCCGGGTCCACCGTCCGCGACGGCAAGTTCGAGTTCCAAGTTCTCGGGGTTGAGCGCGGCGCGACGCAAATCGACGATGCGTTCGCCCCCGAGATCGCGAAGGGCGAGTTCTTCATCGTCAAGCTTCGGGTGACCAACATCGGCGATGACGCACGTTCTTTCTCGGCGAGCAACCAGAAGCTGATTGTCAACGGCAACGAGTACGAAGCCACCAGCATTCTGGGAGACAACAGCTGGATGGAAGACATCAATCCGGGTCTCGGAATTGAGACGCAGGCGGTGTTCGACATCCCGCCAGGCGCGGAGCCCGAGGCGATCGAATGCCACGACTCCATGTTCTCGGGCGGGGCATTACTGGCGCTCTAACTGCGGATGCTCCCTGCGGCATGTCGGGTTGCAACGCGGTCGCTGATGCCGGTCGCCAACCGCGAGCCCGATCGATGGATCTGCTGATCGCTGCGACAGCCCATGCGCACGCCGCCCGGCTGTACACCCGCAACGCTGCCGACTTCGGCGGCCTCGACGATCTGGTCGAGGTCATCGCCGTCTGAGTCACCAGGTGTCGACGAACCTGGCGCGCTGATCGCCGGTACGCGCCGCCGCCAACGTCGCGGCGATGACGCCGCGGGTCTCGGCCGGGTCGATCACGTCGTCGATCTCGAAGAGCATCGCCGCGTTGAGGGCCTTGGCGTTGTCCTGCGCCGCGGCCGTCGCCGCGGCGACTCGCTTCTCACGTTCGGCGTCGTCGCTGATCGCCTCGAGCTCCTTGCGCATACCCAGACGCACCGCGCCCTCGAGA
>MDSW01085722.1_pt1 | contig 12516 bp, 10 predicted proteins | sample 811171 | NCBI WGS metagenome assembly MDSW01 (sample SAMN05326641, study PRJNA326480) | marine metagenome | isolation source: seawater | place: Atlantic Ocean: North West | collected 2012
GGCCTGAGTATGGAAAAAAAGGAAAAGAAGACACTACGGTAGAAATGATATTAAATCATTCAGCTGGTCTTCCTGCACTAAGAACTCCTGTCAAAGAAGGTGGTTTCTTTGATTGGGAATATATGGTCGAATTACTAGAGAATGAAGAGCCTTTTTGGGTTCCTGGCGAGGAGACCGGATACCACATGATAACCACCGGTTGGTTGATAGGAGAACTTGTGAGAAGAGTTTCTGGAAAATCTCTAGGCCAATTTTTTAATGATGAGGTAAGTGAGCCATATAATCTAGATTATTGGATTGGGCTGCCTGAGAGTGAAGATGAAAGGGTAGCTAAAGTCACACCATTTAAACCTAGTCCTTCCGACAAGCCAAGTGGTTTTGCAACAGCTTTCAGAATGAATCCAAATTCAATTCAGAAACTATCTTTAACTAACACCGGTGGATATGATTACAATGCGAATGAAACCTACAGGGCTGAGATAGGTGGTGTTGGAGGAGTTACTAATGCTCGTTCATTAGCTGGAATGTTTACTCCCCTTGCCCAAAATAATGAAAAGCTTCTCTCAAAGAGTTCTGTTAAAAGACTCTCTGAATCAAATGTAAAATCAGATATAGATAACATGCTTCTTTTTCCTACAAATTTTTCAGAGGGGCTTATGTTGCACATGGACAATCGAGACTCCTTTGAAGGAGAGGGTGGTTCATTTATGATTGGCCCTAATGCCTTTGGACATGTTGGCTTTGGTGGAAGTAGTGCTACTTTTGCTGATCCAGATTGTAAAATGTCTTTTGGTTACTTAGTGAATAAATTAGGTGGGGAGTATTTAATCAATGAAAGAGGACAAAGCCTGATAAATTCTTCTTATAACTGTATAAATTAACCCATTTTTTCTTATTAGGAAAAAATAGCAGGTTCAAATGCTTAAGAGACAACAAAGATTTTGTGAAATATTAATTTTAAGAACTTGTAACATAGACTTTAAGTAAAGGAGATGCTGTGTCAAAGCTATTAATCATTTGCCCAGCATTTAATGAGGGTGAGAAACTACCAACTCTTATAGAAGAATTCAAATCTACAAGTCACTTTAAAAATTTACTAGTTATAAACTCTGGTTCTTCAGACAACACTAAAAATATACTAAAAAAAAATAATATTAAATCAATTGATTTACCAGTGAATAAAGGTGTAGGTTTTGCACTTATATCAGGTATAAAGTATGCGATAGAAAAAAATTATGATATTTGTTGTGTGATTGCTGGAAATGGAAAAATGGACCCAAAGGAAATAGATAAGATTGTACATAAAGTTAAAAACGAGGATTATGATTTTGTACAAGGAAGTAGATATCTTGATAAAGAGTCAACATTTCTTCCTACATTTAGAAGGATAATGATTCCTATCGTAACCAAATTATATGCCACTATTTTTAAGAAAAATTTTACAGATGCTACATGTGGATTTAGAGCCTTTAAAGTAGAGTTGATCAAAAATGCAACTTTTAATTTAAACTCAAAATTGCTTTATACATATGCATTTGAACCTTACTTTTTTTCTAATGTAATGCTTGATGACAATATTAAAAAAACAGAAGTTTCTGTAAAAATGAGATATACAAAAGGGGAAAAAAGATACACAAAGATTCGACCACTGTTGGACTATCCAGCACTTTTTTTACCATATTTAATTGCTTATCTATTCCCAAAAAAATTTAAAAAATAAAATAGCTTGATCTAAAAATAAATGTTGGAATTAATGAAATATATAAGACTAAAAGTAAAGAAACCATTAAAGAATAATTTCTTTTACTTTTCATATAGTATAAAAAATATGCACCTAAAAATGGAAGTAGATTAGTTATTTGTAACATATAGGAAGCACTAATTGCTGGTAAGTAAAAATACATCCATATTATATAGAGTAAAAAGGTTGAAAAGAAGTTAAATATAATTAACCTAATAATCGTTTTTTCTACTTTTTTAATTGCTACTTTATCAGAAAAATAAAATCTATAAACACCAAGAAAAAATAAAATAACATAAAATACTCCAACTAAATTCACATACCCAAGATATTTTTCAAATTTAGGATTCTGTTCAGAATATCTTAAATGGTTATACGAGAAATATCCTTTTGGATCACCCCATATGGTTGATAAATACATTGGGAATAGAGATTTCTCTTCATGAAAATTAGGATTTGTAATTGTTGGGTTGGCAAATAATCCACTTGATAATCCAATATCTGTATAAAACTCTGAGGGATACTTGTATATACTTACTTCATCCATTGGGAAATATTCAAGATCTGTTAAAGAGTTTTCTTTTTCTTGAAGACTAATGTAAAAAGGAGAAGCAATAAACAAACTTATCAAGAAGGACATGAAAAACATATAAAACATTTTCACTTTTTTTTGGTTGTCCACTTTGTTTATTAACCAAAAATAAAAGATAGAGGGAAGAAAAAATACCGCCCATTGTCTGCTTAGAAGCATCAATCCAATCAATACACCGAGAACAAAGTAATGAAAAAACTTAATCTTTTTAGTCTCTGTAAGTTTTATTAATAAAAGAAAAATTAACGAAGCAAATAATAAAATATAACTCTCTCCCCTAAAAAAAATAAACATTTGATAGTTGATACTTAAAGATAAAGTTAATAATAAGAATGGAACGTAGAATTTTAAATAATTATCAAATAATTTTTTTGAAACCAACAACATTACATACAAATAAGAAATAAAAATTAGAAATAAAAACAATTGTCCAAAGTTGTCGTAAAAGGTTAAACAATCTGTTTTATAGTCAACTGATTCAATAATATTTCTACATAAAACAATACCTAATGAAGGAACTATATATGCAATTGGTGGTGAGAAATATTCATAAGTATCAGCATAAGAAGGCAACTGAAAATTATCAGGCAAGTACATGGAAAGATAATAAATGTATAGATTATGGGCCTCACCATCTGGACCATTGTGGCTAAAGTATGAACTAATATTTAAAATAAAAATTAATACTGTAGAAATAGATAAAAAGAAAATTAATTTTTTTTTCACTTGATTTAAATCAAAATTTTTCATCAATAAATTCTTTTATAACAATAAAGCTACCAGATAAATATAATTAAGTTTTATGGTAAGGAACCATACCCCTTTAGCTAAGTTAATTCATTGGACATTTATTCCTTTATATACCTATGGAATATTTAAACAAGTAGATAATCTCAATGAGCTTGAAGATCCATCGTTACTTAATTTTGAAATTCTATTTGCTACAGTATTTTTAATTATTGTTTTACTGAGATATTTTTATATGAAATACACACCAACTTTACTTGGTGCTCATGATGATGTCCATAAAGGTCATCTATTTATAGCAAAAACGGTTCATGGACTAGTGTATTTCAGTTTGATAATGCTCCCAGCTACTGGACTCCTAATCGCTGCTCTTTTTTCTTTAGAAACGGGGGGCGTCGAGATTGCTATTGTAATACATGAATTTTCAGCATTTCTTAGTTATGTAGTAATCGCTCTTCATGTAGGGGCTACACTTTATTCAAGAATCAAAGGTGAAGGTCTATGGAATGCTATGGTGCCAGTTTGGAAAGAATCAGGAAAGAACAATTCAAATCTTTTATCCAAACTTGAAGCTATAGAAGAAAAAATCTACAAAAAAGTAGAAGATAAATTTATTTAGTTATTTATTAAACAAATTTAATTTATGCTTTCCATAGTGATTCTATAACTATTAGCAATTATCGTTGGTGTTATTGATCCAACATTAACAACAGGCAAAACTGAGGAATCAATAATATGAACATTCTTTATACCGTTTAATCTACCGAGTATGTCTGACTCATTTTTAGATGGTTTTTCTGCATGTGGGAATTGGGAACCAAAATGATAACTTTTACCAAAAAAATAATTTGTTTTTAAATTAGGTAAAGTAAATATCTTTAGTTTTCGCAATAAGGTAGTAATTTCCTTTAAGCCCTTTTGTAATTCTAACGAATTTTGGTTTAGAATATTTTCTACTTCAATTCTATTTTCATCATTTTTAAATACTTCAACATTATTTGATATTTTAGAATCAAAATAAACAAAAATACCGCCTGTATATTGCATAATCCAATTTGGTATAAATCTTAATATTTTTGAAAATGAAAAATTATCCTCAGCAAATTTTGATAAGGTTTTTGAAAAAAAATAAAATTGTAAAAAATAACTGTTATCTCCTTTTCTATGATTTATAAAAAGGTCTGCAAAAGAATCAAGTTTTTTTACGTTTTTATACATTAGTAAAACTGGATAATTTATCATCTCGCTTATTTTTATTTTAACTTTATGTGTAACACCAGAATTTATCATTATAATTGATGAATTTAATACACCAGCTCCAAGAAAAACTTTATCAAATTCTATTTTAATTTGATTTTCTTTTTGTTCTAAATCACAAATAACTTTACTATTTTCTTCTTTAAAAGAAACTAACCGGGTATTGCTTAAATATTTAATTTGATTATTTTCTATTAATTTTTTAATTGGGTTTACTGAAGACCAAATAGAGTTTAAATCGCATGTCCATTTAGGTTGACCACAAGAGTCGCACTTTTCTTTATTAATTGCTGATTCCTTTATTTCATTTGTAATCGCAATTGATGAATATTCAGCATTCGTTTCTGGAAAAAGACTAGAATTTATTTTTTCATATAATCTAATTGTATTTTGAGAAGGTTTAATAATTAAATCTTCTGTATTTTTAGATAAGTAGGTTTTTTTTGGTATAAATTTTTTTATAATTAATAAATATTTTTCAATGTCTATATTTATATCATTAAAGGCTTTTAAACTTGCTGGGTCTAAGGAAGAAAAAGTCCCTCCCCATACATTTGAAAATCCCCCAAAAGCTTTAGATGATTTAATATTTGATTTGTTTTCAAAATTATTTTCTTCAAATACTTTAAAATTTTCAGAAACCCTTGTTCCGTCAATAAATTTACTTTCAAATACACAAGAATTTTTATTTTTTTTGACATTATTAAGATATGAATTATCTATTAATGTAATTTCTAAATCTTTATTTTTTTGTAAATACATTAAAGATCCGTAAGCAGCTGGCCCAGACCCTACAACTAATACTTTTTTTTTCATAAGGATACTTTTACTAAGTTAATATTAGATAATGAAAGTATTTATAACAGGTAACTCTAGTTTTTTTAGTAAATTATTGTCTAAATCAAGTAAGAACATAGAAATTCTAGATATTAAATCAACAACAAACAGAAAATCGGAAGAAATGTTATTTGACTTAGGTTTCTTAAATCAAGTAAAAAATGATTCATTTATTGTTCACTCTGCTTGGAATATGGAAACACGAGAAGAAAATGCTTCTAGAAAAATTAATATTAATGGCTCTATTAATTTTTTTAACTCATTAGATGAAAAATTAAAAGAAAGATTCATATTTGTATCCTCTGTGGGCGCACATAGAGATGCCGTCTCAACATATGGAAAACATAAATACGAAGTGGAAGAACATATTATTAAAAATAATGGACTCATTCTTAAGTGTGGACTATTAATTAATGAACAAGATCCTTTTTCAGAAGGATTTTTCTCCGATCTTTATAAATTAGCAAAGAAAGTACCAATAATCCCTAATTTTTCAGGGATTAATAGAATTTACCAAATTACAAATACTAATAATATAAAAAAATCTTTTGAAAATTTTGAATATGAAAAAAACAATAAAGTAAGAATTAATTATTGTTTTAATGAAAAGAAATATTCATTTAAAGAACTCGTTAAAAATGTGATGAAATTAAATAAACCAATTATCAATGTTCCGTGGTTCATTGGGTATTATACTGCTAGATTATTTGAAATCTTACAAATTAACTTTCAAATAAAAAGTGATAGTTTATTAGGAATAAAAGAAATAAAATAGAGATAAGAAAGATTATGAAAAAAAGCATTGAGTTAGTAATACCATTATTTAATGAATATGAATGTATTGACGAGTTAGTTAATAGGTTAGAAAATGTAGTAAGTGAACTAAACAAATTAGAACTAAAAACAAAAATAATATTCGTAGATGATGGAAGTGAAGAGAATTTTAAACAGATACTAAGTTCATACAGTAAAAAAAGTCCTCATATAGAAGTACTTAATCTTACAAGAAATTTTGGACACCAGGCTGCATTAAGAGCAGGGATAGACAGTACTTCTTCAGATGCAGTGGTTATGTTAGATGGAGATTTACAAGATCCACCAGAATTAATTATTGATATGGTCTCAAAATGGAAAGGTGGTGCAGATTGTGTTTCTGGTGTAAGAAATTTAAGAAAAAAAGAATCATACTTTAAAAAAATTACAGCAAATGTTTTCTATAGAATATTTGATAGAAATTCTGACTTTAAATCAACGAGAAATTCTGGTGATTTTAAATTGATTTCAAAATGGATGGTTGATGAAATTAAAATAGTTACCGAACATAATTTATACCTAAGAGGTTTTATAGACTGGCTTGGAGGAATTAATGAAAAAGTTTTTTATGATCGAGATGAAAGATTTGGAGGAGAAAGAAGATATAAGTATAGACAAAGTTATAAAGTAGCTATAAACGGACTAGTCTCGTTATCAGATTTTTTCCCAAAAATATTAAATAGAATCTTTATTTTTTCTACAATCGGAATCATTTTTATTATAAGTTGGATTATCATAACTTATCTTTTATTCCCTGATAATTTGGTTCAAGGCTGGTCGTCTCTCATAATGACAATTCTTTTAGTGTTAATTTTGCAATCATCATCATTTATATTTCTAAGTTATTACATAAAAAAAATTCTTGACCAAACTTCAGGTAGAAAAAACTATCAAACCAAAAAATAAATTACAGACAATTAGAAGGCTGTTTTATTTTATATATAAATAGATTTTTATTCTCAAACTCTAAATCAATATATTTATTATTTTTAAAATCATCAACATTGATAAATTTACTTGAAATTAAGTGGGTTGCCCCTAAAGATTTGGTTAACTCGCAGAAATTAATATTATCTAAATTATATGAAGGATTTTGAACTTTTATAAATAGTGAAACCTTTGCAGCAAAATTATCATAATATGAAGCCCCTGAAGGACCCAGGTATTCAAGTTCTTTTTCAATTACTTTCCTGAATTTTATATTATATTTTTTTTCATATAGATTGTAATAACCATCTAAAATTCTTAAATCATTATAGCCAGCAATCATTGGATCTATATTGTAAGAGACAAACCTCAGTTTATTTAAATCATTTGTCTGAGATTTATATTCATCAAATGACGAAACCATATAATAATCATCAATTGACATATGAGGTGAACCATAAGTGCTTAAAAAGGGCAGTGCATTATTCCAATTAGTCATAAGTAAGTAATCAATAAAATTAATTTTTTGTCCAAAATTAATTAATATATTTGAAAATATTGTTGGTGAGTTACTAAAAGTATATGGTTCTGTAATTTTTGCTCTAGCCGCCCCATTGAGCATAAAAGATGCGAAGAAAAATATTAAAATAATGCTTTTAAATTTTACTTTATTTAATGTTAATAAAAACAATAGGGGATTTAATAACTGGTTAAAAATAACAATTCTCCATAGATTTATTCTTAATCCAAACAAAGAGTTAAGGTCAAAAACTCCTGCTCTGTCCATTGAATAAAGAAAATGAAAAATTTGAATAATTAAATAAATAAATAAAAATATTTTTTCATCATCACTGATGCTTCTGTTAACTAATAATTTAATAAGAATGTATAGAAAAAATAATGTTATAACTGGAAAAATGAAATACTTCACAGAAGTACTAAAGTGCCAATGACCTTCAATATTTACTTTTATAAACTCTTTAAATAGTTTCCCTATTTTGGTTAGATCAAAAACTTTTCTTTCTGTATATGTTCTGACAGTTTCTTCCCCAAAAAATATTTCATATAAAAGCCTATAGTTGTTTACGATTACAAAAAAAAGATTCAAAAGAATGAAATAAATATTTTTAAATTTTTTAGTTTTAATAAATTCTTTTATGAATATAAAAGTAGATAAAGCAAATATCCAAATACCTCCAAGTTGTATCTCATATAAAAATGGAAGAACCAATAAAAGACTAAGATTTTTAAATGTAAGTTCTTCTTTTGACTCTAAATATACAAAAACACAAATAACCATTGCAAGAATGGATGTGGTTATTATTGGATAAAAATCTGATACTCCAACAAATGTTGCTGCAGTATATATTGCAACATTATTCTGAGAAAATTTATTAAATATTTTTACTGAAACATATATGATTAAAATTCGACCTAAGATTTGAAAAAATAATTCTGAATTTTCAACTCCAAAGAAATATTCTGTTATTGAAGTAAAATGAAATTCTGAAGGTATTAAATAATTATATTTATAACCATCTAAAAAATTAGGTATGGTCTTTTCTATGTCAAAAATATTATAATATTTTCTTTTAATTGTTTTATATACATAGGCCTGATTAAGGTAATCAATTGTTTGTACATAATATTTTTTATTAAAGAAATAAGTAAAATAAAAAAATAACAATATTGATATTTTTTGAAAATTTTCAATCTTGATATATTTTTTCATAGGAATTTAGATTCTAATTTTTTATACTAACTCTCAAATAATTTATTTGCATCATCTAAATCAGTTAAATTACCAATATCAGACCAATATTCAGAAATTAAATATGATTTAATACGATAGTCTGATTTAGCAATTTTTAATAACTCAGGTATATCGGTTTTTTGCTCAGGAATCTCTTTAATAATATTATTAGAAAGAATATTAATTCCCGCACTTATGAAATATGGGAACTCAGGTTTTTCAGTAAATTTATCTATTTCATCTTCTTTAACTTCTACAACTCCATATGGAATATTTAAATAATATTCTTTTATTCCCATTAGCATGTCAACATTCGATTGAATATATTCTTCAATAAATAAATTGAAACTCATATTTGTAAGTATGTCTGAATTAATTAATAAAAGTGACTTTTTACCAATTTCTAACTTTGACGCAGATCCTAAAGTTCCTAGGGGCTTTTCTTCAATAATATAATTTATTTTTGCAGAAAATTGGGAACCATCTCCAACCTCGTTAATAATTTTCTCATATTGATAATGAACAGATATATTAATATCTTTGATTCCAGAGTTTACAATCTGCTTAATAATTCTAAAAATTATGGGCTCTCCCCCTATAGGAATAAGAGGTTTTGGTGTTTTGAGTGTTATTGGGTTAAGTCTCTTCCCTTCGCCACCAGCTAATATTAAAGCTTCAAAATTATTAAGATTATTTCTATTTTCATAATCCAAAATTAAATCAACAATTTTATTTTCTTTATTTATAACTGGTAATATATTGTCTGAAGATTTTTCTAAAATTTGATCTATCTTATTTTTTTTACTTTCTTCATCTTCACTATCTAAAATGAACAGAAAATTTTTATTCATTGCGTCTTTTATGTTTGAGTCAATAGTAGAACCCTTTAAAAGAGTTCTTCTAATATCACCATCGGTAACTGTACCTAAAATTTTTTCTTCATTTAAAACTACTAAACATTTCTTATTATTTTTATCTATAGTTTCTAATCCTTTGAAAATAGAAGAATTATGGTCTATTGTATATTTTTCTATATCTTTATTCATACTTTTTTATAATTTATATTTAATTATTATTCTAGTATGTATTCAATGGTTGTTGGCTTCGGTTCCATAGGTAAACAACATTATGAGTCTTTAAAAGAGATTGTTGGAGCAAAAAACTTGTTTATTTTTTCTAGAAGGAAATTAAACATAGACAACTGTATATCTAATCTTAATGAAATAAATCTTAGTGAATTTAATTATTTTGTTATAGCAAATGAGGCAACACTTCATTTTGAATGGATTAAAAAACTCCAAAATACAAATTCAAAAATATTAGTTGAAAAACCATTATTTACAAAAAATATTGAAAAGGACCAAGTTATCAATAAAGATAATATTTATGTAGGATATTACTTAAGGCTTCATCCTTTAATAAAAAAAATTAAAAAACTTAACCTTACTGAGATAGAAAAAGTTGAATTTGTTAATCATAGCTGGTTACCGGATTGGAGAAAAGATAGAGAATATGAAGAAACTGTCTCATCTAAAAAAGAACTTGGTGGTGGTGTCCTTAACGAGCTAAGCCATGATCTAGATTTAGCTAAATATATTTTTGATGATTATAACTTTCATGATCTAAATTTAAGTAAAAATAATGAACTTAACTTAGACGTCTATGATACTTTTATTGGTAATGCTAAAAATATTAAAAATAATATAAAAATAGATTTTTCATTATCTATGGGAAATAAAAAAATTGAAAAATATATCAATATTTATTCAAAAAATGACTCATATAAAGCAGATTTTATAAACAATAGTTTGACATCGAATAAAGGGGTTGAAATATTAAATAATGAGCAATCTTCAAAGAAATTTCTACTACAAAGACAGCATAGGATTATTCTTAATGAGGAAGAAAATTTTCTTTCAAAATTTAATGAAGGACAATGGATAGTTAAGTTAATAAATGAGATTGATGAACAAAATGAATAATATTTTAATAACGATTGCAGCTAGACAGGGATCGAAAGGAATTCCTTCTAAAAATCTTATTAAAATTAATGGAGAATCTCTTATTGAAAGAGCTATTAGTCTTGCAAAAAATACTGAATTATCAAAATTTATAGTTGTAAGTACAGATTCTGATGATATAAAGAAAATAGCATTAAAGAATGGGGTTGATTGCTGGTTCAAAAGGCCTGATAATTTGTCTAGAGATAATGTTCCTAAAGTTGAAGTAATAAATCATGCACTTATAAAAGCTGAAAGACACTTTAATAAGAAATTTGATACTGTTATTGATTTAGATGTTACAGCGCCCTTAACGACAGTTGATGATGTGATAGGAGCTTTAAACTTATATGAAAATAATAATCATGAATTTGTCACTACAGGCTGTGAATCAAGAAAGAACCCATATTTTAATATGATTGAAGTGAAAAAGAATAAACTTAAACTTGTGAATGAATCAAATAATCCCATTCCTTCAAGACAAAAAGCTCCAGAAATATATGATTTAAATGCAGCTGTTTATGTTTATAGTAGAAATTTCTTAATCGAAAAAAAGAAAATGTTCTCAGAAAATCAAGGGCTTTATATTATGCCACAAGATAGATCATGTGATATAGATACAATTGAGGATTTAGAATATGTTAAATATAAGTTAAATAAAAAATCAGAAAGAAATATTGTTGTAATTGGTGGAAATGGTCAAATTGGTTCTTCAGTTGTAAACAATTTAAATAATATCTATACAGTCTTTAATGTTGATATAAAAAATAAACATGATTATAAACTTAAAAACAATATACATAACTATTATGGCGATGCTCTAAATATAGAATCTATAAAGAAAGTTTTTAAAGATATTGAGAAAAATTATGGTCAAATAGACACTGTCATTAACTGCACACACTTTAAAAGAAAAACGTGGGGCAAGCATCATTCTAAAATCAAGAAAGAAGAATTTAATGAAAGTATGGATCAGCTTCTAACTTCCGTTTTTCTTATTTCCCAATTATCAATTAATCATTTCTTAAATAATGGAGGTGGCAATCTAGTCAATTTAGCTTCAATTCAAGGCATACAGCCACCAAAATTTTGGCATTATGAGGGAACTGATATGTCTTCACCAATTGAATATAGCCTCGCTAAATCATCTATTATTTCAATGACAAAATATTTAGCAAAATATTACAAAAATAAAAATATAAGAATAAACTGTGTAAGCCCTGGAGGAATTAAGGATAAACAGCCTGAAAGTTTTCTAAATAATTATAAATCTTCTACATCAAACATTGGCATGCTCGAGCCTTTTGATATAAGTAATGCAATAGAATGGTTGATTTCAGAAAAGTCAAGAGCTGTAAATGGACAAAATATTATTGTAGATGATGGATGGTCGCTTTAGCATCAAATTTAAAAATATTTTTTATATCTCCTAACCTTAGATAGATTATAGAGCCTTAGAGTATTCTCTCTAGTTAAACTTATTAATCTTAATAAAATTTTGTTTATTAAATTCTTTTTGTTGTAGGTATATATCTTCTTTTCATACTTATCCAGTTTATTAACAAATTTATTTAGTAGATTAGATTGGTATCTAAAATCAGTAAGATTTTGTGTTTCTCCATCATTAGAAACGCTTTTGCTTTTTACAGCTAATTGTCTGTCAACATTAAATACAACTAAAGACTCGAAAAACTCTACTGAAGAAAGAACTTGGCTGTATATATTATCAATAGTTCTTACATTTTCAGATCTTGAGTTTATATTATCAATAATTTTTTTTGTCCAATTTACAAATGTAAGTTTTGAAGGATACCCAAATGACTTAAAATAACTTGTGTGAACATCTTCA
>MDSW01087891.1_pt1 | contig 12516 bp, 14 predicted proteins | sample 811171 | NCBI WGS metagenome assembly MDSW01 (sample SAMN05326641, study PRJNA326480) | marine metagenome | isolation source: seawater | place: Atlantic Ocean: North West | collected 2012
CGAGGGGCGGCGGCTCGGCGCCGACGAGTGGGTGTGGTATCCCTCAGGGACGGCGGCGGCGAGGGCTTTGGGGGTGAGTCGAAGCAGCATCAGTAAATGTTGCCGTAAACCTGGGAATCAGACGGGCGGCTACGAGTTCCGGAAGGCGGAGGAGGAGGCGGCCGCGATTATTTAGAAGGAAATCGTGGCACGAAAAAAATCTCGTCAGACAACAACCAATGGATAGTTGCGTCGACGGCTCAATTGGATCTTGGAGCCGCACCAAAAATGACGAAATATCGATGCACTATGACAACGACCGCTCGGCCGAGACGTTTCGGCACATAACATACGCGCCTTCTTATTTAGAGGCCGGCAGTTGCGCGGTGGGGAATAATTTGAACTGTTCGGTCTTCCGCAAACAAAACATCGAAGACGAAAATCGTTTCGGGCAAATGACAAATTTAAATGAAATGCAGCGATCCACGACGAACGACTCTACGTTGGGCATAAAAACCACGCCTCAAAATTCAACGGGTCCGCTGCTGGATCCGCGCTTGCTGCAAGATATGCAGAGTTTGGAATCACAACATACGAACCAGCGTAATCGAAGCTTGTTTCCGTCGTCGTCAGCGATGGATGTCCATCAGTTTGACGCATCATCAGTTCAACACACGATACAGCCTGTCTTCGGCCGAGAAGATATCCGCGTTTCTTCGAGGGTTTCGCGACGTAACCAGCATGCCGACCAAAAGTGTACGCGCTCGCCGACTGGTAACCAGTAATTTTGCATGCTTTGATAATGGTAGCGTGGTGGTGCTTGCCGAAATAGTTACCTACTTTGGAAGGTTGACGTAGGTACCCTTCCAGTACCCAGGCCACTCTGCTACGAGGTGCGCTCTGCCTCAGGGCGAGGGCGGCTGCTTTCCTCACCCTGCTTTTCTCCCCCGGTCCTTCACGGGCCGCCCGTGGGAGAGTGAGTCATAGTAAGGCGGCCCCCGTGAAGACGGGCGGCTTTACAGGCCGCCGCCGCTGCGCCGCTTTTGCACTGTGTTGCTTTTCTGCTGCGCCGATCCTCAACTCAGATTCCCCTGTGGTTGTTGTTTGTTCCCCCTCCATCCATAGAACCCCACACGCGATTTTACAGATGAGCAAACGCGCACGGTCGGGAGGAAAGGTCAGCGGCGCTGGCGTTATTCACCTCAACGTTGGTGGTACACCTTTCCAAACCACCAGGGCGACACTGACAGCTGCTGCAGGGTCTATGCTTGCTGTGAAGTTCCAAGACGACAGCCCGTTTGGCGAAGCGGTCACTGACGCAGACGGAAAGTACTTTATCGACAGAGACCCCGTCTCGTTTGCATGGATCATAGACTACCTGCGACGTGGCTGCAAGCTGGTTGGAGCCCCAGAGGATCCTGCGCTTCTTTCGCGTATTCGTGATGACGCAGATTACTTTGGACTCTTCGATCTCGTTGCCGATTTCGATAGTCACGAAATCGGCCGGCGACCTTACGGTCCGGCAGATTTCGTGAAGTTCCACCGGCCGCCTTGTTTGTTTGGTTTCAATCCATATTCTCTCGCATATTCCAAGGCGATTTTCGTTCGTACGGACGAGATGTCGCATGACGCACCAGTCTACGTGCTCAAGGGCGAGAAGGGTCTTCCGCCTCAAGACCAGGACCGTGTGCTTCGTCGGTACGCAAAGGGCGATGCAGTTCAGTGGATCGTTTCCAAACGCACTGCTTTGGTCGCCGACAACGAGGTTGGATTCATCCGCATCAATTCCAAAGTCTTGCGTGCCGAACACATTCAAGGTTGCTGGAGACTGTGGAAAGGGAAGGACGAATCTGTGGTGGACCCTCGACCACTGGAGGACTTGTGGGAAGAGGTGCCCGATATGTATCTCGCTCCTCTCTATGACGACATGGCTGAGAAGATTGGCGGCTGCCCACGGTATTGAGTGGGGTTGAGTGGGGTTGAGTGGGGTTGAGTGGGGTTAAGCGGGCACTTTTCATCGCAGCGTGCTCTTTTGCGGAAGAAGGCGCCTTTTAGGAGGAGGAGGTGGTGGTGGTTGTGTTTGCTGTGCTCGTTCCAGAAATCCGTATACTTTTTTTAGTGCCTCAGCAAAAGCTTGTTTGTTTGTTGCAAGGCGTAGTAGACGTCCGATCGTTTTGGCCAGATCCATTGTTTTCTTTGTTGCTGCTTTCAGAACACTGACAATAAATTTCGATGCCTGCGGAAAAATCGGGTTGTACGAATTTGTGAAAGGATGTAGAAGCTGCCGAATTTCGCGTTTATTTCCCATTTTGACGATTTCTATCTCTTCCGTGGTGAGTTCTGTCAAATATCTTTCGGCCGTCGCCCTTGAAAAGATGAAGGAAGGCGGATCCTTCGCTGGGTCCTTGCCTGGGCTAAGCGCGAAAATAGATACTAGTTTGTCAACATAATTTTGATTGTTTGCTCGTAAAAACTCAATATACGCGCGCAGAAAGGCGTCTTCTTTCTGCGTAAGCGAGCTTGATAATTTTTTCTGAATTCTGAACCGCTTGCTTTGATTTGCAATGTAGATAGCAACAAAAAGTCTCACATCATATCGTTTCTTACTCATCAGATGCTCTACTATTTTGGCAGCTGCGGTTGGTGGTGTGCTGCCATTTTTTATCCCTAATATGTACGTTTTGTGTCCTCTTTCGTTCGTGTTCTCACGAATTCTTGTTATTGCAATATTCAAAGCTGCCTTCGTATCATCTTTGGGGGGCATCATTCGCGTATTGGTTTGCTATTGGACGAACAAAAAAAATAATCTACACAACTAAAGAAACCAATGAATGTTCAAATGATAGCGACAGCGTTTCTAATTGGGTTAGTTGGTATCGCTCTAGCTTTGCTTGTGACCAATAGAACCTTATTTCTTTATCTCATGGTAGGTGGCGTCTGGCTCATTATCGCTAGCGCGATTTTGTACCGAATGTATGGGCGTACAACAGCACCAAAGCTCAGCGTCTCACAAAAGGAACAGCTCGTGGCTAATTTGAAAGCTTTAGCATCATAGCCAGCTGCATTCCTTCTTTTGTTAATTGCTCCGAGTACATTTGTTGAGCGACAGGGTCCGGGGGGGATGACGATGCCCTCGGACGCTTTGAGGATACGTTCGCGTTCTCGTACAGCATCCAGACCTCGCCCGGCAGCACCGCCGGCTCGTTCGGCTTGCCTGTCCGGAACTCGTAGCCGCCCGTATGCGTCCTGGTATCTTGGCAACTGATGTTCCCTGGACTCACCCCCAAAGCCTCCGCCGCCGCGCTCTGCGAAGGATACGACACCCACTTGTTGTCGGCGCCACGCATCCGCCCCTCGACCGGCTTTGAACACTTAGCTCGCCTTTGAGTTTTTTTAGTTTGCTCCACGGACTCTTCATACATTTCTTGAGCGACAGAGAGCAACAGTCTAGCCTCGTACAGGCTAGCCTCGTTGCGCATGCTGCGCATGACGGCGATTTTGTCAACGATGTTGTCGACAATAGCGGCGGTGGCTTCATGGTCGGCTGCGTTTTTGGCAGTTTCAAGTGCCAGCCCGCACAGCCAGTTATTGCTGCCTAACGTCTTCGAGTACTTTATCGAAGGAGATATCTCGCTCATGCATTCACCAGGGGCGGCACACCACACGCGATCCTGACGTGCGGCACACCGCGCGGTGCACAACGCGCGGTGCACAACGCGCGGTGCACAACGCGCGGTGTGTGCCGCACGCGCCGCACCGCAGATCGCGCGAAATGGAGACATTCGAAACACACTTCAGAGAGCCGCGCACTTCTGGAGGACTCTGTACGGGAATCACAGAGCCTCACTCGCTACAACAAGTAGTATGCGATCTTGATGGAACTTTATTACACGTGGTCGAGTGCACGACCGACAGCACGACCACCGACGGCACGACCGATGGCACAACGGATGGCACAACCGGCGGCATCAAGACGATGTGGACGTTCCCAGAAGAAATAGGCGGGCAAAAGACTATGCGTACGGTGACAGCGATGGTCTTTTTGCGCCCTGGTTACAAAGACTTCTTAACTCACATTTCGGAGACAGGCTGTGAAATCTACATATGCACGGCAGCGGATTATTACTATGCGCATACGATGTTACGACTCCTCGAGAAGCACTCGGGAGTAAAATTCAGCGGAATTTGGACAAGGTACGATCTATTCAAAGATCCGTATGGCTCATACCTCAAACCAATTTCTCTTATTGCTGACGTTACAGCCACCTCTAAAAAGCTACCTGTAACTTACTTCATATTAGACGACAAGCACTGCTGGTTGTATCCGAAGAATAAAGACGAAGACGTTTACATAAAGGACGTACAGCAAAACAGGGAGTTGTCTAGGATCTGGTGTGAGGACAACCGCACATCGTTTGCTGTCTTGCTCAAGATTCCGATGTTCTCTGGCGAATTTGCAGACTCGCACCTAAAGCTTTACGATAAGTGCCTCACACAGTACATTACGTTATTGAAGAATACGCAAGAGACGCACTGACTGTGTACCGGTGATGTGGCAAAAAACCAGAAGGAAGAGTCAAAATGAGATGTGTCGCGTTGAGGACGCCATTGATATGAAGTGTGCCGATTTGCTGATCTTCGGTGATGTCAAAAAAAACAGAAGTTTTTCTGTCCACTACAGTCAGGGAATTCTGATAGTGAAACGGACCAGCAGCCAGAAAGGAATCAAGGACAAAAACAAGTTGTGTTGGCAACTTGCCGTTCACATTCTGGGCGAGGAGATCTAATTTACCGGAATACAAAAAGGATGTGTCATTTTCCACGCCTGTGTACTGAAAAGTTGTTGGAATTATCGTAGCTTTGATCGTCAAAATTACGATGTTTTTCAACTTGTAATAGGCACACTCCTTTTCGCTAACGATAAACGGCTGGTCAGCGAGCTCACGGAGATTCGCCTGGCCCAAGACATTCCAAGGACGAGAAAGCTGGTCAACAGAAAACTCGTTTGCAGCAAGAAATGACGAATTGCCTTTCAAAAACGCCCCGGGCATCACGCTTTTTCTACACACTATTATTTTCCTCACCCACCTTCGGACGCGAAGCAGTTTCAAGACAACACAAACACACGATTTTTCTCTCGTTGTTGCGAACCAACACTGCATAATTGCTGGGATCGCAAGGCTCAGCACAGAACGCACAAAGGCGGATCAACGAACATGCTGCTCCCATATGCGCATATGCTTATACCGAGCATTTTTTTGCGCGCTTTTTTTTAACTTGAAGAGGGGGTTGCTGCAGAGGTCATCTCTGGAGGAGGAGGATGACTTGTTGCTGAGCGCGGATCCCCATCAGCCCGACGGGACGATCACGATCTTGTCGCCCTTCGCGATAAGCTTGCAATTCCTATCGCAGAGCTCATGGATCTTGTCTTGAAGCCTAATCTCGCGGTTGTCGTAGTAGATCTTGTATGCGTAGCAAGGCACACCGCTCTTGTACGTGCGAGTGAGCGCAAAGAGGGACCTCTTCGCTGCCTCGTCGCCCTTTTCCGCCTTCTTCCTTGCCTTCTCATGCATGTGAACAATGACGTCATGCACGTCCGCGCCAGTGGCTTTCTGGTCGCAGCAGACCTCGAAATTCAAGAGGTCCGAGTCCTTCGCTCCAACAAGAAGCGAGAGCGAATGGGTATCGGGAGTGCGACGACGCGAATGATGCGTAACACATACGAGCTTTTGATGCTCCATGGCGGCTGCCGCAGTGCGACACGCACGCTCGACTTCAGTAGCGTCCGCCATAGGTAGCTGGCTGCTCGAGGAAGAACCGCCCTGCCCGGCAGCTGCCGCATCAGATGCAGTGCTGCCATTGAGAATCCAGGCACACTCTTGGTTTAGCGAGTGTTCGTACGCCTCCTTGCACTTCTTGAGGCAATCGTACTCGCTGCCAAGTTTGTCGATGAGGTCGAAGAGGGCCAGGCGATCCTTGTGAGTCTTGGCAACTATGAGGGGCAGCGACAACTCCTCGACATGAGCGTTCGGCTGCGTTCCGCCATGCGACTTCGGCTTCCAGCCAGCCTCGTTGCGCACCTCCACAGTCATACCCCGTTCACGGAGGAGCTGAAGGTACGGCACCCAATATGTGCAGACCGGCTTGCCAGTGAGAGGGTCGTTCTCCATGTCGTACCTCTTGAGGGAGCGGAGGCACTCCTCGGTAGCCTCGCAAGCCGCGACTATATCATCGGCAAAGTTGATGTCGCGCTGCTTGTCCACGTTGGCGACAGCAATGAACGTCCAGGCATCACCAACCTTCTCGTACGCGCAGCCAGTCCACGCCGCTTTGCCCTTGCGCTTCATATTGGCGTTCACAATAGCCTTCGCCTTCATGCAGGCGGCATACGTCTTGAAGGTCATGACAGCAGCACGCATGTGCGTTGTGCCCATGTTGAGCGCGCTCTTCTTGAGACGCTCCCACTGCTCCAATGCGGACTTCGCCACTGCCGCATTCGTCTTCGGCTGCTTCTGCTCGATCCACTGCACAAGGGCATCAATAGGCATCGTGCTCGGATCGCTCTCGATAGCGGTACTCATCTTGCGCTTACCCCCCTGCGGCATTCCTACGGGCGGAGAGGGGATGCGGTTCTATGGTAGTGTGATACTATGGAGGGAACAAACAACAACCACAGGGGAATCTGAGTTGAGGATCGGCGCAGCGGAAAAGCAGCACAAAAGCGGCGCAGCAGCGCACCGACGGCGGCCTGTAAAGCCGCCTGTCTGCACGGGGGGGGCGCCTTACTATGACTCACTCTCCCACGGGCGGCCCGTGAAGGACCGGGTGAGGAAAGCAGCCGCGCTCGCAATGAGGCAGAGCGCACCTCAAGAACGTAGCCGAATGTTTCCTGAGCACTGAAACGGTACCCTCAGTAGCGTAAACTTTCTAAATTAGGTAAGTACTAGCTACCAAAAATCAACGCGTCGACCTACTACACCCACCCACCACCACCAACTTCACCACAGCCTACTAAGCCTTTTAACCAGTTCCGAAAGGAGGACGAGGTGGCGGATGACTGCGTCGAAATGTAGGCGGCGCGTTTTTTTAGCTTAAAAGCGTTTCTTTCGTTTTATTAATAATGCCGTTGAAGACGATCGACTTGTTCTCTGGCTGCGGGGGATTTTCAAAAGGACTTATCGACGCAGGGTTTGATGTGCAATTAGGAATTGACTACGTTGACGACATTGTAGATACATACAATAAAAATTTCACCCATGACGCTGTAAAACACGATTTGGTGGATTGGGAGAAAGCGGTCGAAATAGTTCGCAAAAGAGTTGGAGAAGTCGATGTTGTAGCAGGATCTCCGCCATGCGTAGAATTCTCGCGCGCTGGGAAACAACACGAGGGGAACATTGCGAATCTCACAGTTTGCTTTGCTCAAATCGTCTGCCGACTTCAACCCTCGATTTTTATAATGGAAAACGTTCCAGACGTGGTGCAATCAAATTCGTTCAAAACCGCGAGCAAGCTGTTTGAAGAATTTGGCTATTCATTTTGTGTTCTTGTGAGGGATGCGAGGTACAGCGGAGTCCCACAAAACCGCAGACGAGCTTTCGTGATTGGTTGTGCGGCGACCGAAGAAAACGAAAAATGTCTTTCAGATTTGGTGCGGATGAACAAGCACCGAGAAGAAATCGTCAGTGTCGCCGCTGCCGCAGCTGCCCAAAAAATTGAGTGTCCGGAATTTTTGTTCTTCCCATCGCGAAATCATCATCAAGCCCAAGTTGTGAGCACAGACGAGCCGTATCCAACGATGCGTTCCTGCAACGGTATTTGTATGAATCAGAACCCAAAGTCAGAGGCTTACGTGCGTCGCCCCAACGATGCCGCCGATATCGCACATGCCGTGACGCTTTCTGTCGAGCTCGCCGCTTGCATCTCGTCGTTCCCTCGATCTTTTATCTGGCCCGAAAGCCGCAAACAGACCGGAATCATGCTTGGAAATTGCGTGCCGCCAGCACTCGCGAAGCACGTTGGCGAAATGGTACTACGATCTAAGATCGAATTGAACATCGAACCTGCCCAGAGCGGAAGCTGGATTGCGCCACCCCAAAAGCGTGAGCTAAAAAAGACGTCGCACATCAAAGAGTTCTTTGACTCTGCTGCTACTCAGCAGGACGACGCCCGCATCACCATGACGAAGGCTCATCCAACAACGTCGAGCGACGCGCGCGAGTTACGATATACGATTGGCGGTGATGAGAACCTCGACGCCGCGGCTATCGAAACTATGGGGTTTCATTTAAAAACGGGATGGACCTTCATCATTAAAGAGCGTATTATCAAGGCATCACGTATCGACGACATGTTCGTCGCGGTACCGGGCCAGCCGGTCCCTTTTCGAGGCAAAGCGATGCTTTTAAAAAACAATTACCTCCCATAATAGGATTATGACGACCATCAATAGCGGACCTGGTTTGGCGTCGCGCGTCGAAAACCTTTTGGATAGCGGCATCGTCGACATCACCATTGACGTTCGGGAGCACATCGCCGGCCTGCTCGAGATGTTTCGGTGTAAGGACGCGACGCGAATGAGAACGTGCTGTCTGATCGTAACATCCGCCCAAAAAGCATTTCTGCATTTCGTTTTCCAAACCCTTGTGTCTCCCCAATGCAAATACTACTTCTCGATTCCCAATCAAATCGCTATGAGGCATTAAAATCGTTGTTTCAGAAGGTAGAGACTTTACTGCTGATCAATGGTTTGTTCGGACTTGACGTGCTCAAGGTAAGCACGCATCGCTGCACGGAGCACAGTACGCACAAAGAGGTACGAAACAATGACCATATAGAATCCTTCTGTGAGCTGTATGTCGAACGCGTACGGAAGGCCGATAGTGTCGAGGACATCAACTTTTTGAATCGCTGGCATCTCCAAGATTTGCTTCATGGTCGCAAGCACATCCAGGTGGTCGCCGGAGCTCACGGAGGCCGCGAACGTTGGAATGAACTGAATTGTACGCAGTGGAATTCGCATCTTGGCTGGCGGTCGCCGATCCTGATCCCTTTTAAGCCAGTGTGCGTTTTTTTTCTGCCGCCATCATATAAACGCGGCGCGATGTCCTCGACAGTAAAGCGCGCGGACCAAGCGGTGCAGTTATTCATGGGACCACACCTTTCTGAAAGGTCCAAGCACCCAGGTCGTCTTGCTCAGGAGTTTTTTTCTGTGCCTCACGGCACGGTAAAGATTTGGGAAAAAGGGAAAAATGGAAAGGAAAGGATTAGGCCGCAACCCTGGCGATGGACTGAACGGACAAGGGCGAACACCGCATTTAAAAAGATGTTGGCCAAACCTCAAGTTCAGAAACCTCAGTTCAACAAAGGCGACATCGTCATTTTCAGCCCAGATGGGTTTCCGTTCCCCCTTAGCTCGTGGGTAAACCGCACGTACTTCTCTGAAGAAAAAGAAAGCTACGAAATCGCGCGAATCACCGAGGTTGTACACAACCCACCAACATTTACCAACGAACAGAAGTATTTCCTAATTGGAGCAAACATGAGAGGGGGAATACAAAGGCACCACAGAAATGTCACGGCTGTCGGACAGCATATTTACTCTCTAGAACAGGCCCAAAACGAACAAGATAAGAAAGACACGGCTGAACTACGCAATAAACGCGATGCTATTCAGAAAAGGCTAATGCCGGTGCTAGAAAGGTATCAAGGAACGAAGCTACAAAGAGAAATCGCAAAGAAGCAGAAAGAAAGGATTTTCCCTGATACAAAACTCTGGGAAAGGCAACAATTGAGAAAAGAAAGGTACAAGAGAAGCCACCGAAAACTGCTAGCAAGTTTGCTCAGTGGAAGTGCGCAACTACCCTATTACAAACTCGAGATAATACCACTTGAGAGGGTTGAACCTTTCAAGAGTGCTCCGGGTCGTGTAGCTACACTTCGATTACCACACACACGCAGAGATGAAGACGTGGAGATAGCACCGTTACCAGACGTGGAGATAGCAGCGTCACAAATTCAGTTGCGGTCATGGAAGGAGTTTTTCAACAACGTAGATCTCGGAGGCAAAGCCGTTTCTGCACCAAAAATCACACCAATCACACCAAGCTCAGAAGCACCTTCACCAAGCAATTCCCCCAAAGCATCAAATTCAAAAGCATCTTCTCCAGAAAGGCTGGCACGAAAGAAGTCGGCCAAAGCATCAAAAGCACCTTCTCCAGAAAGGCTGGCACCAAAAAAATCAAACTCGCCAAAATCACCAAACAAGTCCGCCAGAGCATCAAATTCAAAAGCATCAAACTCACCAAAATTACCAAACAAGTCCGCCAAAGCATCAAAATCAAAAGCAAACGCGACAAGCTCCGCCAGGGCGTCTCCCAACGAATCGAAACCAACCAAATCGAAGCCGGGTCGGAGCCGTGGTTAGTCTACTTCAATCGATAGCGCCGTGGTTAGTCTACTTCAATCGATAGAACGTTTCAAAACGGTCAGAACCAGGATTGGCGTAATTCGGTGGAGCGCAGCATCCACAGGGAATGGAGCGTCTTCTCAGTGTCAGCGTAGGCGAGCAGCCCGTAGCCACCGTTGTCTCTGGTGTTTTGTACGAATTCATACGTTTCGGAATCGTCATCGAAGCCGATGATGACGATGGCGTGCGAAATCTCGCTTGTGGGCGCAACCTGAAGCATGCCGACGACGGGAAATCCGAGACAAATGGCTTTTTTTATGTCATTGGAGTCGAGGCTGTAGTAATTGAGAGAGTAGTTCTCATTGTCTGCGTAGTAATACTCTTCCTCGTCGTCGGGCGCTTGACTCTCGTACGCACGTTCGGAGCACACGCCAAACTGCTTGACGGCCCTGAACGCGGAGCGGAAGTCGTTTGCGTTGCCGATTTCCTTCATGCACTCTTGGATGCACGTCGCGCTGGGTCGGAAACTGACCCCACTCGGTCGGAAGCATTCGTAAGCGATTGCCATCGCTGTCGCTGTCGCGACCGATGCTCCTCGGTTTGGTGGCGTGAAGTGAGGCGGCACGTTTTGGCGCAGCGAGCATCGGCTGGTGAGAATGCCGATGCCCTGGAACGGAAACGGCCAGTCGCGATGCGACCAGGAGTCTCTGTCTGCGCTGGTGAAGTCGTCTTCGCCGACCTGATCGTCTTCGTGGAAAACTTCGTCAAAGTCGATTGCGTTGGCTATTTCGTTGGCTAATTTGTCGATCTTCCGAACTGTGAAGGTGGTCGAGATCGCGGCACCCATTTTGTCTGAGCGGTGTTTTTTTTTTCGCTGTGTTCTCACGCGTCTGCAAGAGCCCCAAATAAAAAACTGATGAGAGCAAAGGGGCGATGCAAGGGCCGATGCTCAGTGCTGCGGGGAAAGAACAGATTTTGGTGGCGGTTGTGAAATTTATCATTTCTGTTCTTACCGTTGTGATAATGTCACAGTTCGCGGACCAGATGAACGATTTCATGCTCTCGCCGGAGGAGCGCGAGCAGAAGAGCGAGGGCAACGACACGCTGAAGGACCTGGCGCTACCAGACACGACGAGCTTTACCACCCACGAGCTGCTTGTCGCCTCTGGTCTGACGAAGCCGACTGTTGGTTTCGAGGATATTGGTGGTCATTTTAAGATCAAAGAAGAGCTGCGCTTGCACGTTGTGGTTCCGATGCGACACCACGAGCTTTTCTATTCGGATGCACGACTGCAGCCGCCAGGTGGCCTCCTGTTCACGGGCCCGCCTGGGACTGGAAAGACGATGCTTGCGCGCGCGCTCGCATCAGAATGTGGCGTGCCGCTTCTGGTCGTCAAGACCGATCTCGTGGAGCAGAAGTACTTTGGCGAGTCCGAGAAGATCGTGAGGGGTATTTTTTCCTTCGCAACGAAAATCGCGCCATGCGTGGTGTTCATTGATGAGATTGACGGCATGATGCGCAATCGCAGCGAGTTCGAGCAGTCGCACACGTATTCCATAAAAACACAGCTCTTACAAGAGATAGACCGCGTGGAGAACGAAAAGAAACCGATTGTGCTGATCGCAGCAACAAACACACCCGATTCACTCGATAAGGCCCTCTTCCGAAGGTTGCCCCGTCATTATCGCATCGGTAAGCCCGATGCAGACGCACGCAGAGACATCTTTAGGAAAAGCTGTCTCGGCGAGCCACAAACGACACAGCTTCGCAAAAACGAAGACTGGCTTGTCGAAAACACCAGTGGATTTAGTGGAGCAGATATGAAAAACTTGTTTGCGATCGCACGAGCTCTACGAAACGAAACATTCACGCGCATTCTCTCCTCGAATGCAACTGACGTGACCACCGACCTCACCACACCCCTTATGACGCCACAAATGTCACCAGGACCAATCACAAAAACACACCTCGAAACAGCCATCTCTCGAATTCATCGTGACCAGTAACCACCACCACCCAGTAACCACCACCACCCAGTAACCACCACCACGTGCCCACACGCTACCCCACGCGCCCACACGCTACCCCACGCGCCCACACGCTACCCCACGCGCCCACACGCTACCCC
>MDSW01118215.1_pt1 | contig 12516 bp, 9 predicted proteins | sample 811171 | NCBI WGS metagenome assembly MDSW01 (sample SAMN05326641, study PRJNA326480) | marine metagenome | isolation source: seawater | place: Atlantic Ocean: North West | collected 2012
ACTATTGAGCTAACGGCCCTTTTAACTTTCTAAGAAACTTTTAAGTTGTTTTGATCTACTAGGATGTTTTAATTTTCTAAGGGCTTTAGCTTCAATTTGTCTAATTCTTTCCCTAGTTACAGAAAATTGAAGACCAACCTCTTCTAGAGTATGGTCTGTATTCATTCCAACTCCAAATCTCATTCTTAAAACTCTTTCCTCACGAGGAGTTAAAGTTGATAGAATTTTAGTTGTTGCTTCGCTTAGGTTTGACTTAATTGCCTGCTCCAAAGGAGCTAATGCTTTTGTATCCTCAATAAAGTCACCTAAACTACTATCTTCTTCATCACCTACTGGTTTTTCTAAAGAAACAGGTTCTTTTGAAATTTTTAAAACTTTTCTAACTTTGTCTAATGGCATTCTCAATTTTTTAGCTAGCTCCTCAGGTGTAGCTTCCCTTCCAAATTCACTTAGTATTAATCTTTGTGTTCTAACTATTTTATTGATTGTTTCTATCATGTGTACTGGTATTCTTATGGTTCTTGCCTGATCAGCAATTGATCTTGTGATTGCTTGTCTTATCCACCATGTAGCATAAGTAGAAAATTTATATCCCCTTCTATATTCAAATTTATCAACTGCTTTCATAAGTCCTATATTCCCTTCTTGTATCAAATCTAGAAACTGCAAACCTCTATTCGTATATTTTTTTGCAATTGATATAACTAATCTTAAATTGGCCTCAACCATTTCTTTTTTTGCTATTCTTGACTCTTTTTCACCTTTTTGAATTCTGCTTACTAATTTTTTATAATCAGTTACTGATAAACCTAATTTATTACTTATTTCAATTAATCTTTCTCTAATATTTTTAAATTCTTCTTTATTTTTTTGAAAGAATTTTTTCCAAGAATCATTGGTATTTAAAAAATTTTTTAAGTTTGGATTTATTTCATTTCCTACATAAAATTTTATAAACTCTTCTCTACTTATTTTATTATCTATAGCTAACCTCAAAAGATTTCCCTCTAGGCTTATAATTTTTCTATTTTCAATGTAGTGTTTTTGTACCAATTCCTCTAGAACTGAAGGTGAAAGTTGTAAAGATTTTATATTTTCTAAAATTGTTTCTACTATTTTTTGATAATTCTTTTCTTTAGAATGTGAAAATATTTTAGAAGTTAAAATTAGTTCTAATTTTTCTTTCTGGTATTTAATCAACTTATTATAATCTTTTGTAAGATTACTTACTGTTTTTAAAACTTTTGGTTTAATTTCAGTTTCCATCGCAGCAAGGGTAGGATTAAATTCATCTTCATTAACCTCAGAATTTTCTTCTGAATTATCAGTTTCTTCTTTCTTATCCTTTACACTATTTCCAGCATCTTCATCCTCTGTATAATTTGTATCTATGTCTATTATTTCTCTTACTAAGATTTCGTCTTTGTGTAATTTTTCATTCCATTCAAAAAATTGTTGTGCTGTAATTGGACTTTGAGAAAGTGCATTTAACATAACATCTTTCCCAGCTTCTATTCTTTTAGCTATCGCAATTTCTCCTTCTCTTGAAAGCAATTCAACTCCACCCATTTCTCTTAAATACATTCTGATTGGGTCATCACTTTTTTCAGCTGACTTACCATCATCTTTCGATGATGATTCTTTTTTTCTTAGAATTTTAAAATCTGATTTTTTTTCAACTAGTGCAATTTTATCATCTAAAATATGAATTAAAGCTTGAGCAAGATTATCAGATGATAAATTTCTTTTTCCAAGTGATTTATTTAATTCTTCATAAGTAATAAAACCTCTGTGGACTCCACGCCCCATAAGTCTTGCAAATGATTTTGTAATTATTCTTTCCACTGTTTAAATGTTAGGATACTTTATATAATATCTAATTTTAAAAAATCCATTATTAATTAAATTGATTTAATTGACTTTTTGTTGTTTTTTAAGCTCCCTAATTTGATTAAATGTATTTTCACTCAAATCTTGAGAAAATTTTGATTCAAGCTCCTCAATTCTTACCTCTAGCTCATAATTTTTAAAATCTCTAATTAATTCGTCTAAAATTGAAAGAATTTTTTCATCATCATCAGTTTTTTTTAAAATATTTTTTATAGGAGCATATTTGTAAACTCTGTCTATAAGTTGTTTATCTATTTTTAGTTCATCCAAAGAAAATGTATCCTTAGTCTTCATAATATTAAAAATTTCTTTAAAAATTAGACTGTTTTCTTTTGTATATAATTTAATATTTTCTATTAATTTTGAATTTTGAGTAAATAAACTTTTATTTTCAAATAACAGATACAAAAGTGAAAACTCCTTCAATTCGATTGAGGTCAGAGAATTTGTTTCATTAAAATATCTTCTTGTTTTTTCTAATGTTCTAGAATTCTTTGAATAGTTCAAATTTTTTTTTTTGTTTGAGTGAGGTGTAAATTCAGATATTTTTTCTAAAAAAAACTCTAATATATATTTTTTAATAAAATCATCTTTAATAGTCTTGCTTATAAGTCTGAGATTTTTTTCTAAATTTGCTAGAGATGTAGGTGTATTATCTATAATGTTTTTATAATGATTAAATATAAATTCATGAATAGGTATTAAATTTTCATTAGAGTATTTAATAAAAAAATCTTTTCCCTTTTTATTTACAAAACTGTCTGGATCTTCACCCTCATTTAAAAATAAAAATGAAATTTTTTTATCTGGCTTTAATTCTTTTATAGAATTCTCTGCTGCTCTTATTGCTGCTTTATAGCCACTCTCGTCACCATCAAAGCAAATTATTATATGATTAAAAAATTGATTAAGTAATAATATCTGCTTTTCTGTTAATGCAGTTCCTAAATTTGCAACTACATTTTCAATGCCATTTTTGCTTAATCCAATAACATCCATATACCCTTCAACTAGAAATATGTTTTCTGTAATATTAGATAATTTCCTTGCAGAATCTAAATTATATAAATTATTACCTTTTTTAAAAAATGGTGTTTCAGGTGAGTTAATATATTTTGCAAGATAGTCAGTTTTAACAATAATCCTGCCTCCAATACCAATTGATTGACCTGAAATATTATTTATAGGAAAAATTATTCTATTTCTAAATCTTTCTACGAATTTTTTTTTCTTTTCATCAAAATAAAACAAACCAGTTTCATTTATTATATTTTCTTTAAAGTCTTTTTTTATTATTTCATAAAAATTATTATTTTCGTTTACGAAACCAATTTTAAATTTTTTAACCTCAATTAATCCAATATTTCTTTTTTTTAAATAATCTTTCGCTTTAGTGCTTTTATTTAATAATTCATCATGACAAAGATCTATATATCTTGAAAATATTGAGGCATACTCTTTCCATCTTTTTTCTCTTTCTTCGTCAGCTTTTGAAAAAATGTATGGACTCATTCCAGCTAAATTTGCTAGAAATTTTACGGCCTCTCCAAATTTAAAATTTTGAGTCTTCATAACAAAATCAAAGATATTTCCATGTTCGCCAGTGCTAAAACAATGGTAAAAACCTTTCTCATCATTAACAGTGAATGAAGGAGTTTTTTCATTTTTAAAAGGAGAAAGACCAACAAATTCTTTTCCTCTTTTTTTTAAACTAACTGATCTAGATATTACGGTTGAAACTTTTAATCTTATTTTTATCTCATCTAAGTATTCTTTAGGATATTTCATTTACTTAAAATTTCTTTTAAAATTTTACCTGTTTTAGAAAAGTCTAAATTATCTGAATAGTTTTTCTTCAGCTCACCCATAATTTTTCCCATATCTTTTATGGACGATGCTCCCATTTTTTCTATAACTTCAATACAAATTTTTTTGGTATCTTCTTCATTTAGTTGTTTGGGAAGGTAATTAGACAAGATGTTTAATTCATTCTCCTCAATACTTAGTAAATCATTTCTACCGTTTTTTTTATATACCTCGATTGATTCGGATCTTTGTTTTACCATTTTTTTAAGCAGTTTTTTTATATCATTATCGTCAGTACTTTTCTGGTTTGGGCCAGATCTATTCAAGATATCTACATCTTTTATACCTGACAATATTAGCCTATAAGTTGATATTTTCTCTCTCTCTTTTAATTTTAATGCATTTTTATAGTCAGTTTCGATTTTTTCTCTTAAAGGCATTTTTTTAATGTACTGTATAGACAATTTTACTCAAAAGAAAAAATTATTTTTTTAAAAAAATTATGTTAGATCTGTTGCGGAATTTTAGCTTTTATTGTATTAACCTTTAACTCATGAGTTGTAATTGACTTCAAAACAAAAAAATAAAATTGCAATTAAATCTCAATATTCGCCAGCTATTTTAGTTTTAGATAATAAAACAGTATTTAGAGGAATGGGCCTAGGCTACCAAGGAGAAGCAACTGGTGAAATATGTTTTAATACATCACTAACAGGTTACCAAGAAATAATTTCAGATCCATCTTATGCTGGACAAATAATTAATTTTACATTTCCACACATTGGAAATGTCGGAACAAATAATGAAGATCTAGAATCTGATAAAATATGGACTAGAGGAGTGATATTTAATAGCGAAATAACCAGTCCATCAAATTATAGATCTTTGCAAAATTTAGATAAATGGCTTAAAAAAAATAAGATTGTTGGAATAACTGGAGTTGATACAAGAAGTTTAACAAATTTTATAAGAGACTATGGTGCTCCAAAAGGGACAATATCAAATAATAAAAATGGTAAATTCAATATTAGTAAATTAATAAAAAAATCAATAAAGTGGCCTGGACTAAATAATATGGATCTTGCAAAAGATGTAACCACTCCTAAAACTTATATTTGGAAAGGACTAAAAACTTGGAAAAAAAGTAAAGGTTATGAAAAAAATAAAAAGAAAAAACTTAGAATTATAGCAATAGATTTTGGTATAAAAAAAAATATACTTAGATATTTTTCAAACTACGATTGTGAAGTTAAAGTTGTTTCATGCAAAAAAACAGCTGATGAAATATTAAAACTTAAACCACAAGGAATTTTTTTATCAAATGGCCCTGGTGATCCTGCTGCAACGGGCAAGTATGCTATAAAAATTGTAAAGAATTTAATCAAAGCCAATCTTCCATTATTTGGGATTTGTCTCGGCCATCAGATATTAGCATTAGCTTTGGATGCAAAAACAAAAAAAATGAAACTTGGACATAGAGGAGCAAATCATCCTGTTAAAAACTTAATTACTAAAAAAGTAGAGATAACTAGTCAAAACCATGGTTTTGAAGTTATAAAAGAAAGTTTAAAAAAAAATACTGAAATAACTCATCTATCATTGTTTGATAATTCTATTGAGGGTATAAAATTAAAAAATAAACCTGTTTTTTCCGTTCAATATCATCCAGAAGCAAACCCAGGACCTCAGGATAGCCAATATTTGTTTGGTGATTTCATTAAAGAAGTAAAAAATTATGCCAAAAAGAAAAGACATTAAAAAAATATTAGTTATTGGTGCCGGTCCAATTATTATTGGTCAAGCATGTGAATTTGATTATTCAGGAACTCAAGCTTGTAAAGCTCTTAAGGATGAGGGTTATAAAGTAATATTAATTAACTCTAATCCAGCTACAATAATGACAGACCCAGGTGTTGCTGACAAAACATATATAGAGCCAATTTCCATAGAAGTTCTAGAGGAAGTTATAAAAAAGGAAAAACCTGATGCAATTCTACCTACAATGGGAGGCCAGACAGCATTAAATATATCAATAAATGCAGAAAGAATTGGTTTATTAAAAAAATATAAAATTGAACTTATTGGAGCAAATTCAAAAGCAATTGAAAATGCTGAAGATAGAAAAAAATTCAGAAAAAATATGTCAGATTTAGGTATTGATCTTCCAAAATCTGAAATTCTAAATAAATTTTCTAATGCAAAAAAATGTTTAAAAAAAATTGGACTTCCTGCAATTATTAGACCTTCTTTTACTTTAGGTGGACTTGGAGGAGGAATAGCAAGAACAAAAAAAGATTTTTTTAAAATTGTGAAAGAAGGAATGAATGAGTCTCCTCAAAATCAAGTTTTGGTTGAGGAATGTTTAGATGGATGGAAGGAATTTGAGATGGAAGTTGTTAGAGACAAAAATGATAACTGTATAATAATATGTTCAATAGAGAATATTGATCCTATGGGCACACATACGGGAGACTCTGTCACTATCGCGCCTGCTTTAACGCTCACAGATAAAGAATATCAGGTAATGAGAAATGCATCTATTGCATGCTTAAGAAAAATTGGAGTTGAGACAGGTGGTTCAAATGTTCAATTTGCAATAAATCCTAAAAATGGAAGAATGGTAATAATTGAGATGAATCCAAGAGTCTCAAGATCATCTGCATTAGCTTCAAAAGCAACTGGTTTTCCTATAGCTAAAGTTGCAGCAAAATTGGCCATTGGTTATACATTGGATGAACTTCAAAATGAAATTACAAAAGTTACACCTGCCTCATTTGAACCAACCATTGATTATGTAGTTACAAAAATTCCTAGATTTACATTTGAAAAATTTTCTGACACAAAAGCAATATTAGGTACATCTATGAGGTCTGTTGGAGAGGCAATGGCAATTGGAAGAAATTTTAAAGAGTCCTTGCAAAAAGCTCTTGTTTCTCTTGAGACTGGATTAGCTGGATTAGATAATACCTTTAATTACAGTAAAAAAGGTATTTTAAAAAAATTAAGATCAAATATCCCTAACAAAATTCTTTTAATAGCTGAAGCATATAGAAAGAAAATTACTACAGATAAGATTTACAAATTATCAAAAGTTGATCGATGGTTTTTAAATCAAATAAAAGAATTAGTTGATGAGGAAAAAGAATTAGTTACAAAAGGACTTCCTAAGACTTTTGAAGAATTTAATAGAATAAAATCAATAGGCTTTTCAGATAAAAAAATATCCCAATTAACTAAATTAAAAGAAAAAGTAGTAAAATCAAGAAGAGTTGGATTGAAAGTTTTACCTGTATTTAAAAAGGTTGATACATGTGCTGCAGAATTTAAATCATTTACACCATATATGTACTCAACTTATCAGAGAAATTTTTCTATTAAAACTGAGTGTGAAGCAAATCCAGCTAATAAAAAGAAAATTGTTATTCTTGGAGGCGGCCCAAATAGAATTGGCCAAGGTATTGAGTTTGATTACTGTTGTTGCCAAGCTAGTTTTTCTTTAAAAGAAGCAGGATTTGAAACAATTATGATTAATTGTAATCCTGAGACCGTATCTACGGATTATGATACGAGTGATAGATTATATTTTGAGCCGTTGATTGAAGAATATGTTGAAAATATAATTTTAAAAGAAAAATCAAAAGGTAACCTAATTGGAATAATTACGCAATTTGGTGGTCAAACACCTATTAAATTGGCAAAATTCTTAGACGAAAATAAACTGCCTATTTTAGGAACACAGTATAAATCAATAGATCTAGCTGAGGATAGAGATAGATTTAGAGAATTGCTTATTAAACTTAAACTCAAACAAGCTGAAAGTGGAATAGCATACAAATTTGATCAAGCAATAAAAGTTGCGGGGAGTATAGGATTGCCTGTAGTCGTCAGACCTTCATATGTTTTGGGTGGAAGAGCGATGGAAATTGTTCACGATAAAAGTCAATTAAAAAGATTTATTAATGAAGCATTTAAAGTATCAGAACAAAACCCTATATTAATCGATAAATTTATTGATAATGCTATGGAGGTAGATGTAGATGCTATTTCGGATGGCAAAGATGTATATGTTGCTGGAATTATGCAGCATATCGAAGAAGCGGGAATACATTCGGGAGATTCTGCATGTTGCTTGCCTCCTGTATCTATTAAATCAAATATTTTAAAAGAAATAAAGAATCAGACTAAAAAATTAGCTTTAGCTTTAAAAGTAAAAGGTTTTTTAAACATTCAATTTGCAATTAAAAATGATGAAATATATGTCATTGAAGTTAACCCAAGAGCTAGCAGAACTGTACCTTTTGTTTCAAAAGCAAATGGAATACCTCTTGCAAAAATTGCATCAAGAATAATGTCAGGTGAAAAATTAACTAAGTATAATTTAAAGTATAAAAAAAATAAAAAGTTTGCTGTTAAAGAAGCAGTATTCCCTTTTAATAAATTTCCAGACAGTGATTTATTACTTGGCCCTGAAATGAAATCAACTGGTGAAGTTATGGGTTTTGACGATGATTTTGGTATGGCAGTTGCAAAAAGTCAAATAGCTGCATCAAATTCATTGCCTACAAAAGGATTAGCATTTTTGTCAGTTAAAGATTCACACAAACAAGAGATAGTTGGTATTGCTCAAAGATTAATCAAACTTGGATTTAAACTTTCTGCAACCAAGGGAACTTCTGAGGTGCTTAAACAGAATGGAATGAAATGTAAAAAAATTAACAAAGTAAGCAGTGGAAGACCGCATATAGTTGATATTTTAAATTCAAAAAAAATATCTTTAGTTATTAACACCGGCGGTGGAAATACCGAACATAGAATTAGTGATGCTAGAGCATTGAGAAGAGGAACATTGGCAAATAAGATCCCATATTGTACAAATATGTCGACTGCTTACTCTTTTCTTGAGGCCATAAAATCTTTGAAAACAACTAAGTTAAAAGTAAAGTCTTTACAAGACAACTAGTAGACTAATCAACCTTCCAATCAGTTTCAAAGGTTACATAATTCACTTGAAGACATCTTCTTTCTTTAATAATTTCTTTTTTTTCCATTCCATGCCAAGTGTCTGGACCACTTGAAAAAAAATAACCATAATTATCTCTGTATGGAAGAGTTTTTACTTTATTTAATTTATTATCATAAAAGTCAGTGCCTAAATCTTCACTTTCATTCGATTTATTTATAAAAAGTAAACATGACATAAGTTTTTCTTTGATATCACAATGTGGCTTTAGCCAAAATCCTTTTCTATCGCAAATTACTTCAACTCTAACATATGAATTTTTTAAATTTTTTTTTATAAGTTTTGAAACTATCTCACACGTAGATTTACTTTGAAGTTCACTAATCAATTTCTTTAGATTTGGAAATTGATGTGAATTTTCTTTAGTAATAAAGCATCTAAATTTTAAGGCTTTTCCTCCATCAGAGATTCCTTCTCTAAATTTTCCTTCTCCACCATCTATTGCTCTCGTCCCATCATAACTTAGATTATGCTCTGAAGGGTTATCAATATCTGCAGTTAAAATTTCTTTAATCTGTTCATTTGTTAAAGGTTTATTTAATTCCCAATGTAAAAAAGGGTCTTCGAATTTTTTAGAATTTGATATTATTGAATTTAAAAATGACATTTATTTAATTTTTTTTTTTATTTCATTAGCTATTCTATTTGTTTCGTCTAATTTTTCATAGGTCCATGTTTCAAGTTTGTCATTTAATTCTCTTATAATATTTAAATTTTCAAATAAACCTCTGAATTTTTTAAATCTTTTATCACTTTTCATTGCTGGAATCATTGCTACATAAATAGGCTTTCCTGTCAAAGCTGCCTCGGATATCATTGAACTTGAATCACATGTTACAATTATATATTTTGACAGCGCCAGACTAGATAGATAAGCATTTTTATCAATATTTTCAATTACTATTCGATTTTTTGTAAAATATTCTTTGGCAAAATTAATTGTTTTTTTTGGAGTTCTATTTGAAGGGATTACTATCAATTGCAAATTTTTTTCAATTAGATTTTTATTTATTTTTGAGAAAATATTAATCATATATTCATCATTAAAATCGTAATATTTTGTAGGACCACCTAAGATTAATGCAACTACATCTTTATCTTTCTGGACTTTATTCTCAAGATAATTCTTAGATTTATTGATTTCGTCCATAGTTAAGTAATGAATGGCGCCTTTTGAATTATAAACATTTGGTCCTTTTAGGTCGTCATGATCTGGGGCAACTATGAAATCAAATCTACTTAAAGAAACTTTAGGGTTTTGAATATGAATATTAATAATTTTTTTTTTTGAATTTTTTTTCAAATAAATTGAAGGAATCACACTTTTTCTTCCACAAGATATAATTATATCAAAATCTCTATTTATTTTGTTTTTAAATATAAATTTACTAGTAGGTGTTAAAAATGGAGGTATAAAATTCCAAAAACTATTTAATTCAATTTTTTCGTGAAAATATTCTAAATCAAGTGCTTTAGCCAAACCTTCTACTTGACTAATCATTCCATGTAACCCTTCTGTTAACAATAAACCTTTTAATTTCATCATTAATTACTATATAGCTTTGATATGAATCAAAATCCAACTAAACACACAAAAGTGTTAATAATTGGATCTGGCCCTGCCGGATATACTGCGGCAGTTTATGCTGCAAGAGCTATGCTAAAACCAATATTGGTACATGGGATGGAACCTGGTGGACAACTAAGTACAACGACTGATGTAGAAAATTATCCTGGGTTTGCTGAAGTAATACAAGGTCCATGGCTGATGGAACAAATGAAAGAACAAGCTAAAGCTGTAGGAACAGAAATGATTGATGATCATATATCTTCTATAAATTTAAAATCTAAGCCATTCGAAGCTATGGGAGATGGTGGCCAAAAATATACTGCAGACTCAATTATTATTTCAACTGGAGCTCAAGCAAGATGGTTAAATATTGAATCTGAACAGAAATTTAGAGGATTTGGTGTATCAGCCTGTGCTACATGTGATGGATTTTTCTTTAAAGATAAAACTGTTGCAGTTGTAGGTGGCGGGAATGCTGCGGTGGAAGAGGCAATGTTTCTTACAAAATTTGCTTCAAAAGTACTATTAATTCATAGAAGAGATTCTTTAAGAGCGGAAAAAATGCTCCAAAATAAATTAATGGCTAACAAAAAAATTGAAATTATTTGGGATAGTGTTGTTGAAGAAGTCATTGGAGACGATGAACCAAAAAATGTTAAAGGATTAAAAATTAAAAATGTAAAAACAAATAAAATTGAAAAATTAAAGATTGATGGATTATTTATTGCAATTGGACATGATCCAGCAACCCAACTATTTAAAGATCAACTAGATATGGATAAGGAGGGTTATTTAACAACAAAACCGGACTCTACAGAAACCAATGTGCCTGGCGTTTTTGCTGCAGGTGATGTTAAAGATAAAATATTTAGACAAGCAGTAACTGCTGCTGGAATGGGATGTATGGCTGCTCTAGAAGCTGAAAAGTTTTTATCTCACTAATTATTATGAATTTTTACTATTTAATTAACTAATGCTTTCACAAAAAAATCTTATTCTTTGCATGGCTTTTTTTAAATTTTTCATTGAGGTTGCATAAGAAATTCTAAAATATCCCTCTAATCCAAAAGCTGAACCTTGCACTACAGCTACATTTGCTTTTTCAAGTAACTTTTGAACAAAATCAGTATCTATACTTAGTTTTGTTTTTTTGTTCAATAAACCCTTGCAACTTGGAAATACATAAAATGCCCCATTAGGTGTTAAACATTTAATTCCTTTAATTTTATTTAGACTATTAACAACAAAGTCTCTTCTTTTTTTGAACTCTTTTGATCTTATTTTTATAAACTTCTGATTTCCATTTAAAGCCTCCACCGCAGCCGCTTGACTTATAGAAGAAGGGTTTGAGGTTGATTGAGATTGAACTTTACGAATAGCTTTAATAATATCTTTTGGCCCACCTGCATAACCTATTCTCCAGCCTGTCATAGCATAAGATTTACTTACACCGTTCATAGTAAGAGTTCTGTTTTTTAAACTGGGTATTTGAGCGATGGTAAAAAACTTAGCTTTGTCATATGAGATATGTTCATAAATATCATCACTTAAAATATAAATTTTTTTGTTTTTAATTAATACTTTAGATAATTTTTTTATCTCTGATTTAGTATAACTTACACCTGTAGGATTTGATGGTGAATTTAATATTACCCATTTTGTTTTTTTAGTAATAGCGTTTCTCAATTTTTTCGGAGTTAATTTAAAATTATCTATCTCATTACATTTTATAATTTTTGGTTTTCCACCTGCCAACAAAACCATATCAGGATAAGAAACCCAATAAGGTGCTGGAATTATTACTTCATCACCTTTGTTTAAAGTTGCCATGAATGCATTATAAATAACTTGTTTTCCACCTGTTCCCACAGTTATTTCATCAATTGAGTACTTTAAATTATTCTCTTTTTTAAATTTTTTAATTATAGCTTTTTTTAAACCTGGGGTTCCATCAACAGCTGTATATTTGGTATCACCCTCTCTAATAGCTTTTATAGCTGCATTCTTAATATTATTTGGTGTATCAAAATCTGGCTCTCCTGCTCCCAGTCCAATCACATCTATGCCAGCCGCTTTCAATTCTCTTGCTTTTTGTGTAACAGCTATTGTAGGAGAAGGTTTTATTCTTTTTAGACTGTCAGATATTATGCTCATTGAAATATAAAATTATTCTAATACCTTGTTTAATATATGGAAAATACTTATCAAGATTTAATTACAGATATTCAGA
>MDSW01184832.1_pt1 | contig 12516 bp, 15 predicted proteins | sample 811171 | NCBI WGS metagenome assembly MDSW01 (sample SAMN05326641, study PRJNA326480) | marine metagenome | isolation source: seawater | place: Atlantic Ocean: North West | collected 2012
ACAAACGGTGATGGTCGTCGGTCCGCGCAAACGCATGCTGCCCAACGTGCGGATTCTGGGGCCAACCCGCCCCGCCAGTCAGGTCGAACTGGCCTTTACCGATTCCATCTCACTGGGCATCGACATCCCGGTACGCAACAGCGGTGACATCGGAGGCACACCCGGGTGTGTACTGGTCGGACCGCACGGCGTCGTCGAGCTAGAGCAAGGCGTGATTCGCGCAGCGCGTCACGTGCACATGAACCATCAAGACGCTGCTTTCTATGGCGTCAAGAACGGCGACATGATGAAGCTGCGGATCGTTTCACCGGCTTGCACCACGGTCCTGGAAGACATGCTGGTGAGAGCTGACGAGACGAGCAAACTGGAAGTTCACATCGATACCGACGAAGGCAACGCCGTCAATCTTGACAGCGCAACCGAGGTAGAGCTTCTGAAACAAGAACCCTGCGGGTGTCAGAGTCATACAAACTGAACCACGTTAAGTCTCACTTGGCAACTTTTGCTGTGGTGACACGATGACAACACAACTTTCACTTTTCAATCTTGGAGAAACCAACATGGCGAAAGCAATGGAAGCGTTGGGAATGATCGAGACCAAGGGCTTCATCGCCCTGGTCGAAGCGACCGACGCAATGATGAAATCGGCAAATGTCCAATTCATGGGCTGGGACAAAGTCGGCAGCGGCATGGTCACTGCCTTCGTGACGGGCGACGTCGCGGCCGTCAAAGCGGCGACTGACGCTGGTGCAACAGCAGCCGGGCGCGTCGGTGAAGTGGTCAGCGTGCAAGTCATCCCACGACCTCATGGAGATTTAACCTCCGTCTTGCCGGCCAAGAAAGCTGGCGGAAAGTAGATCCACGATGAACGCTTCCAAACCCAATTTGGAGAAGGAAGACGACGAAGAACGACGCATCGTCTGGCGCCGCACTTCGCCACCTCAACCGATTCGTGTTGAACAAGATCCGTCGCCGAATGACCCGCGTGTCGTGCGAGTCAATCCGACACATCCCAACAGTTAAGGTCACACGACCTTCGCATCATTGCCTACAAAGGAAAACAAAATGAACGACGCAATTGGACTGATTGAAACCAAAGGCCTGGTCGGTCTTGTCGAAGCAACGGACGCCATGGCCAAAGCTGCCAACGTCGAGATTGTCAAACGTGTTGACATCGGCGGCGGATTAGCCACCACCGTTGTGAAGGGTGACGTGGGCAGTGTCCGCGCCGCAGTGGAAGCCGGCGCCAATGCCGCCTCACAAGTCGGTGAACTGGTCAGCAGCCATGTCATCCCACGGCCAGCAGAAGGCATTGCCGCAGCCTACCTCTCGTAAGCCGGCACCGCCCAGGATCACCACGCATGTAGGAAAGGAATCATCATGAAAATACTCGTCGCCAACCTCGGGTCGACCAGCTTCAAATATCGGCTGTTCGACATGTCCGACGAAAGGCAACTTGCGCGCGGAGGCGTGGAGCGGATCGGATCACCACAAAGTGCTTGCTTTGTCGAAATCGGTGATCAGCGAGACGAGTTAACGGCGGTGGTTCCGGATCATGCCGTGGCGGTACGACAATGCCTGGAACAGCTGACCAGCCCTCGCGGTTGTCTCAGCGACGCCAGCGAAGTTGCGGCGATCGGATTCAAGGCAGTGCACGGTGGCCGCGTCAGCGGTGTGCAACGCATTACCCCGGACGTGCTGGCGGCCATGGAGCAAATGAGCCAGGTCGCGCCAGCGCACAATCCGCCTTATATCACTGCCATGCGTCTCTTGGCTGAAAAGCTACCGCAGATTCCTCTGGTCGCCGCTTTCGAAACGGGTTTTCATCAGACGATCCCCGATCGCCTGAAGTACTATGCCGTCCCCAAAGCCTGGGGAGATGACTTGCATATCAAACGCTGGGGTTTTCACGGTGCCAGCCATCGCTACATTGCGACGCGAACCGCAGAACTGCTCGGACGAAACGATGTGCGCGTGATCTCCTGCCATCTGGGAGGATCCAGCAGCTTGTGTGCGATCCGCGACGGGCAAAGTGTCGCCACCTCGATGGGCATGAGTCCGCAATCCGGGCTACCCCACAACAATCGTGTTGGTGACTTTGACCCCTTCGCCTTGCCAGTCATCATGCAAGCCACCGGTCAGACACTCACCGAAACGCTCGATACGCTGGCCAATCAAAGCGGTCTGCTTGGACTGAGTGGCGTCAGCGCCGACATGCGGGACATTGAGGAAGCGGCCGCACAAGGGAACACCGATGCGCAACTCGCGCTGGACATGTTCGCTAGTGAAGTCCGTCGACATCTCGGTGGCTTATTGGTCGAACTCGGCGGCGCAGATGCGATCGTTTTCACCGGTGGCATCGGCGAAAAGGGAAGTGACTTTCGCCAACAGGTTTGTCAGGGCCTCAGCGAACTCGGTATCGAAATGGACGATGATGCAAATCGCCGGGTAACCGGTGAAGCCAGCATCCATCAATCCACAAGCCGAGTGCAACTGTGGGTCGTACCTACGAATGAAGAGATTATTGTCGCACGCCAAACCAAGGAAGCATTAACACAGGCGTGAGCCCCACGTGGTAACACGTGACCAAGGAATGCAACATGTTTATTGCCAAAGTAACCGGTTCGCTCGTAGCGACTCAAAAAGTCGACACGATGGTCGGCCATAAACTGCTGATCGTCGAGCCTTATCGCTTGGAAGCAAAACAACGCAAGTCGATCGTTACGACAGGGCGCACCTTTGTCGCCGTAGACACATTGGGCGCCGGTGAAGGCGACTATGTGCTACTGACACAAGGCTCCAGTGCACGGATGACTCCCCAGACCAAACATCTACCGATCGATGCCGTGGTGGTTGGCATCGTGGACCAAGTACATGTCGATAAAAACTGCGTTTACGCACGGGATGAATAATGCAAATTAACGAACAAGTAATTCGCGATGTGGTTGCCCAGGTGCTTGCCGAAGTCGGCTCAGCACCCGCGGTGTCTCAGTCCAGCTACACGGGTCGGCACGGTGTCTTCACCTGTCCTGATGAAGCTGTCGCAGCAGCACGCAGTGCATTCGAGCAATTGAGCGAGCGACCTCGGGCAGACCGTGAACGGATCATCGGCCACATCCGCCGCATTTCCATCGAACATTGTGTCGAACTCGGCACGATGGAAATGGAAGAAACACAAATCGGTCGACTCGATCACAAGATCGAAAAACTCAAAACCCTGGGTGAGAAGACGCCAGGTGTCGAGTTCATGCGGAGCGAAGCGTTTAGCGGCGACCATGGGTTAGCGGTCATTGAACACGCCCCGTTTGGAGTCATCGGTGCGATTACCCCCGTGACACACTCGCTGCCAACCATTACCGGAAACGCAGTCAGCATGATCGCGTCGGGCAATTCAGTCGTCGTGAATCCCCACCCCAGCGGCAAGCGAGTTGCTGCGGAAGGTGTGCGGCGGTTCAACCAGGCCATCTACCAGGACCTGGGGATCGACAATCTGATTTGCGTCATCGCGGAACCGACTCTGGAATCTGCGAATACCATTTTCTCGCATCGCAACGTCGCCTTAATCTGCGTCACCGGCGGGCCTGCCGTTGGCCGCGCCGCCCTGAACAGCGGCAAACGCGCCATTGTCGCTGGTCCCGGAAATCCGCCCGTCGTGGTCGATGAAACGGCCGACTTGGACAATGCCGCACGGTGCATCATTCAAGGAGCTTCCTACGATAACAATCTCCTCTGCATCGGTGAGAAAGAGGTGTTCGTTGTCGACTCCGTATTCGACGCGCTGCTGGACGCAATGGAGCGTGCCGGAGCAGCTCGACTCAACAACCGCGAAATTGATGAACTGACGCGCAACGCGATCACGCAAGTTGGCGAAGGCGATCATCAGCACGACGCGCCTGCAAAAGACTTCCTCGGCAAAGACGCCAGCGTGCTGGCTCGAGGTGCTGGCAAATCGGTCGCCGGTGACGTGCCGTTGTTGTTTGGCGCGACCGACGATTCCAACCCGTTCGTACCCGTCGAACAAATGATGCCCTTTGTGCCGTTTGTCCGCTGCCAGAACGTGGACGAAGCGATCGACAAAGCCCAGTATTTCGAACACGGATTCCGGCACACGGCCATCATTCACTCCAACAACGTGCGAAATATGACCCGCATGGGCAAGATTCTCGACACCACGTTGTATGTCAAAAACGGCCCGTGTATGTCAGCACTCGGCTTAGGCGGAGAAGGATACTTGTCTTTCTCCATTGCCGGTCCGACTGGCGAAGGGGTCACCACCCCGCTGACGTTCACCCGCGAACGCAGATGCTCGATGATCGAAAACCTCTGTGTGCTCGGAAAACCCGCAAACTAGCAAACGTTCCATGCAAACCGCATTAGTCATTGGTACCGCAACTTCAACGGTCAAGCACCATTCAATGGATCGCCAGAAATTGCTCATTGTCCAACCACGATTGCTCGATGGATCACCGGATGGAGATCCTCTGCTGGCCATTGATTCCGTCGGAGCTGGGCCAGGAGAAAACGTCATGATCAGCAGTGACGGGCGTTATGTGCGTGACGAACTCCAGGTAGACGCCACGCCGGTTCGCTGGTCCGTCATTGGAATTGAGGACTAATGGCTTCGCAACACTCAGATCCCGAACTCTTCGAACGCATCGTGCAAGAGGTGATTCGTCGCCTGGTGGCTGGAGGAGTCACTGTGGGCGCCACCGGTAACAAACAACTGGCACTTAGCGAACGTGTGATCACGCTCGCCACGTTAGATGGAAAACTCGACGGTGTCGAAACCGTCTCGGTTCAGAAACGTGCCGTGGTAACACCCGCCGTCAAAGATGAATTGAACAGGAGAAGCATACGGTTAGTGTTGGGCTAACCGTGTCACGCCTATGCGTATTGCCAAAGTCATTGGAAGTGTGACGCTGAATCGAAGCCTGCCGTCGTTTGACGGTGCGGCACTGAAGGTCGTCGTGCCATTGTCGTTCGAAGACCTCGCAGAAGACCAGGAACCTGCAGCCGACCCGATTGTCGTCTGGGACGATTTCGGAGCAGGCGTCGGAAGCCAGATTGCCATGACCGAAGGTGGCGAGGCCGCGCAACCATTCCTGCCAGACTTAAAGCCTGTGGATGCCTACAACGCCGCGCTCCTGGATACGCTCAATATTCAGGTTCGCTCACTTAAGTAATCAAAACTCATTTTCTCTAACCGAGACAACACGATGACCCAAAACGTTTATCGAATCAAACAAGACATCTGCGACATCGGTCGCCGAATCTACAACAAAGGCTTTGCTGCAGCGAACGACGGCAATATCACCGTTCGCATCGGCGAAAACGAATTCCTCTGCACACCCACGATGCATTCAAAAGGCTTCTTGAAGCCCGACGACATCTGCACCATCGATGGCGAAGGCAACCAGATTGCCGGTCGCAAAAAACGCTCCAGTGAAGCCCTGCTGCACTTGGAGATTTACCGACGGCGATCCGACGTCAACAGCGTCGTCCACTGTCACCCGCCGCACGCCACCGCATTTGCCATTGCTCGCGAACCCATTCCACAATGCGTCTTGCCTGAAGTCGAAGTCTTCCTGGGTGACGTACCGATCACCAAGTACGAAACGCCGGGAGGGCAAGCATTCGCGGATACGATCACACCGTTCGTCGATCGGACCAATCTGATCATCCTCGCAAACCACGGTACGGTGAGCTACGGAGAAGATGTCGAACGCGCTTACTGGTGGACCGAAATCCTGGACGCTTACTGCCGCATGCTGATGCTGGCACGGCAACTCGGACGCGTGAATTACTTTACGGAAGACAAAGAACGCGAACTACTCGACCTCAAACAGAAATGGGGTTGGGACGATGCACGGTTCCGCAAAGAGTATGAGAACTGCGATATCTGCGCTAACGATATTTTCCGAGACAGTTGGAAAGATACGGGCGTCGAGCGGCGGGCTTTTGATCCGCCACCGGCAATGGGCCCCAAAGCCACCCAAAACGGCAGTAGCCCCTCTTCGGAAGACCTGGTCCAGATGATTACCGACCGCGTCATGGCCGAATTGAAAAATCGTTAGGCCTTGCACACCCCACCCCGGCGCTACGCTACAGCAGCGCACAACAGATTCATTTAGGGATAGAGACATGAAAGTAAGCATCATCGGTGGCGGTGGTTTGGTTGGGTCAAGCGCAGCCTTCGCATTGCAATGCGGCGGCGTCGCACGCGAAATCGCTTTGATTGACGTCAATGCGGATCTGGCAGAAGGCCAACGACTCGATCTGCAGCACGGCAGCCCCAGCACCGCGGACCAAATCATTTCCGCCGGCAGCTACGAACACGTACCAGACAGTGACGTGATCTGCATTACTGCCGGTCTTCGTCGCAAACCAGACGAATCGCGACTGGATCTGATCAATCGCAACACCGACCTGTTCCTGAACATCTTGAACGACGTGGCGGCCGCTGGTCCCAAGGACTCGGCAATCGTGTTTGTCGTGTCCAATCCCGTGGACATCTTGACCTACGTTGCTGCCAAACGTTTGCAGTTACCCTGCAATCAGGTCATCGGACTCGGCACACAACTGGACACGATTCGGTTTCGCAGCTTTATTGCTCGCGAAATGCAGGTCCCTCCCACGCAAGTATCCGCATTGATCTTGGGCGAACACGGTGACAGCATGGTACCGATCTGGTCCTCGGCGACGGTCGGTGGACTGCCGTTGGACAAGTATCCCTCCTGGACAGCGAACATGGCCTCTCAGATTTTCACCCGCACCAAAGGTTCCGGCGCGGAGGTGATCAAGAAGAAGGGGGGCGCCGGCTTTGCCGTGGGGATTGCTATCCGAGACGTGATCGACTCGATCGCCCTCAATCAGAATCGGGTGCTGCCTGTTTCCAGCGTGCAATCCGGCTGCTACGGAATCCAAGACGTGGCCCTGTCCGTACCCACCGTTGTTGGTCGGGGCGGCGTTGTGGAACGCATGCAAATTGATCTCTGGCCCAAGGAGATGCAAGGCCTGCGTAACAGTGGGCTGGCCCTCCGGCAGACCCTCGATACGGTCATGAAACGAGTCGGCTAGGCGGGCCTGTGAGTCCCAACGACGTCGACCGTTGACAAACTGCCGCTTACTTGCCGGCATCCTTTTTGCGCCGCTTCCCTTTCGGTTTCGTCGCTTCGTTGGATTGCCGCTGCTTGTCCCACGAATTGGCTTTTCGAGGCCGGTACTGGGGGCGAGCATCCGTTTGCGGCTGACTCTTGGCGACAGCTTGCAATTTGGCCAATGCCGCTCGATGCTCCGGTTTCTGACTGTCGATCAAATTCTTCTGTTCTAAGGGATCGGTTTGTAAGTCAAACAGCCGACTCACTTGGCGATTCGGCTCAATCCAAATCTTGTATCGCTTATCACGAATGACCCGATCCGAATAATCATCGCGCGCCCGGACTCCCTGCTCATCCAGGCGGCCTGCACCGTGCCCCAGAGCCATGATCCATTGCCGCGTTGAGTCTTTTGCCTTCCCTGTGATCACGGGTGCGATGGAATGCCCATCGATCGTCAAGCCGTCCGGGATCTTGGCGCCACCCAGTTCGGCGAATGTCGGCAGCAAGTCGGAAAAATCCGTCAGTGCTACGGTCTCCACTCCACCGGGAACCGTGCCTGGACAGTTCACAATCAACGGCTCGCAGACCCCGCCTTCATAATTCGAGGCCTTGCCACCGCTGGGCCGTTGGCCAGCAATCGTTCCTCGCAGACTTCCCGACGTACCATTATCTGTCGTGAAAACGAAAATCGTGCGCTCCCGCAGGCCCAATTCCTCAAAAGCTTGCACCAGACGCCCGACAAGATGATCGGTGTACTCGACCATCGCCGTGTGCTTGTCAGCTTTGCTACTGGCCTGCGGTTGATGCGGTGTATGTACCAAAGGACCGTGTGTCAGCGCCATGGGAAAGTACAACATCAGCGGCTCGTCCCGGTGCTGCTTGGCAAAGTCAATCAAGAAGTCGGTGTACAGATCGGGTCCAAACTTACCCTGGTAGGTTTTACTTCCTTCCCGGGTGTGCACGTACGCATCCCAATAGCGTTCCGCGCTGGCGGGGTTCCCCGCTTCGTATCCTGTCCAGACGCACCAATCGTCGAAGCCGTGTTTTTTGAGGGCTTCAGGCTCCAAGCGGAAATCGTTGATCTGCCATTTCCCGGCAATCGCCGTCGCATAGCCGGCCGACTTCATCAGCGTGGCAAATGTCGTATATTTCTGCCAGTCAAAATAGCCCACTCCCCAGCGCGGTACATCCCAATGATTCGTCCAGCCGGTTCGCCAGGGATATTGGCCCGTCAGCAACGTGGCACGCGTGGGAGTACACTGCGGCATCGAGTAGCAGTTATGAAACTTCATCCCGCCTTCGGCCAAGGCATCAATGTGCGGCGTTTCGATATTGTCGGCACCGTAACACCCGATCCATTCTTTACCGAGATCATCGACCATGATGAACACGATGTTGGGTTTTTCTACAGCCTCTGCCTGTTGTCTGCTCCCTATCAGGATCGCAACGACCCCAACGAGCAGGAAAAACAACCTTCGTTGCTGCGAAATAAACGAACCAATTCCAATCTCAGGCATGACATCCAACTTGCGTATGGGTAGGGTGTTATCTCATCGTTGAGGGGCAGGAGGTCGCGTGCTCCCGGTACAGCCACACCCAATGCGGCCGCAGATCACGCTCTATTGTACTTGTCGCCCGTAGCTTCGGATACGCATTCCCCCGCATTGACGAAACGGACCAATTCCACGACCCTGACATGACATCACGAGTTCCCCGGGAGTCAGGATTTGTCACCAACCGATTCAGCCACTGCTGGCGCGCAGAGTACCGCGCTGCCTCCGTTTGTCTTTACCTGCTGTCAGGTTGGTGCCGAGCGCGCTCTGAAAGCCGAAATTGGCAGCGAGTGGCCGGCCAGTCGATTCGCGTTTTCCCGGCCCGGCTTTGTGACCTTCCGATTCCCTGACGACGCCGTCCCCCCCGCCAGGTTTGATCTGAAATCCATCTTTGCACGCACCTACGGATTCAGTGTCGGCAAAGCAACGGGGGACAGCGCCGAAGCTCTGGCAGCACAAGCCTGGGATCTTCTGGGCGATCGCCAGGTCAATCACATCCACGTTTGGCAACGTGACGCACACCTGCCTGGCGAGCGGGGATTCTGGCCAGGCCCCACCGTGTTGGCAGAAGAAGTCGGCACGCGCCTGGCGCAACTCGCACCTCCCAGACAGCCACCGTCGCTCCCGGTGAACCAACGGGCTGATGCAGACGAAAGCGTCTTGGACTGCGTGCTGGTCGAACCTCACGAGTGGTGGATCGGCTTTCATCATGCCAGCGCTTACGCGTTGCGGTGGCCCGGTGGAGTCGTACCAACTCACTTGCCATCCTACGCAGTATCACGGGCGTATGCCAAAATGCACGAGGCCCTGGAGTGGTCGCGGTTTCCCATTCTTCCCGGTGACAACTGTGTCGAAATTGGCAGTGCTCCCGGAGGCGCGTCACAGGCATTGCTCGATCGTGGTGCCCTGGTGACCGGCATCGATCCTGCAGAGATGGATCCCCAAGTGGTCGCCCAACAAAATTTCACCTGGGTTCGGAAACGAGGATCCGACGTCAAACGGCGAGACTATGGAGCTTTCCGGTGGCTCACTGCGGACGTCAACATGGCGCCGAACTTTACCTTGGATATGCTGGCGGACATCGTTCAGCACGAAGCCGTTCGCATTCATGGCATGTTACTGACGTTGAAGCTTCTCGACTGGAAATTAGCAGCCGACATCCCAGCATACCTGGAGCGAATTCGCTCCTGGGGTTACCGCTATGTTCGGGTACGCCAACTGGCCAGCAATCGCCAAGAGGTGTGCGTCGTCGCGTTGAAAAGCCGCGCGAGCCGACGAGGCAGGCCCAAACGCTAGGCTTCTGTCGAATCCTCTGCCTCTGGAGCTGACTGCTCGGCATCCGCCCGGCGGTCCGTTACCCCTTTTTTCGTCCAGTACTCGTCCGTGGCAATGGCCGCAAAGGTGAACACCGCCAGGAGTGCCAGCTCCACCACCATCAGTGTGAAGCCATATTGATCCATCCATGCCATCAACGGGCCGCCTGAATCGACTTCCTGCCACGTGGTCGCATCGCGTGCCATCGTGGTCATCACAAAGTAAGCACAAGCCGTCAGAGCGAACGCGCAGCCGACAATGACGAGTAAAAAATAAAACGGGTTGTTGATTTTTTTGCTTGCCATGGACGATCCTTTGTGGCGGAGCGCTGGTGGTATCACATTGTTCTGATCACTGCAACCCGCTGTGCAGATAACCGCAGTCGATCGTTGATCACAACGGTTGCAGCACCGCCCTGGCTCGCTCGAAGTTCGCAGCCTGCAGTGATTCCAAGGCACTGCGTACGGCTACCACCTGTCGCTCGGTAAACAGCACTGGCTGGTCGGCGGCCGGGATTTGCGGCACCAAGATACGGACCAGTTGCGAGACCAGCTGGTCCACACCCTCACCAGTCAGCGCCGAGGTCCGAATCGGAGGCGCCGTTCCCTCGACAGGTGTTGTCAAATCACACTTGTTGAGGATCACCAACTGTTCCGTGGAAGCCATTTGCAGAGTTTTGGGTTCCTCTCCGCTGGTTGCATCCATCACGTGCAAGACGACATCCGCCTCGTCCATGATCTGTTGCGCGCGGGCCACTCCCTGCTGCTCAATCACATCGCCACTCACGCGCAAACCCGCAGTGTCGACCAATTCGATTGGCCATCCATCGAATGCTGTGGTGGCACTCACGATGTCCCGCGTCGTCCCCGGTTGATCGAAGACGATGGCCCGATCATATCCCAGTAGCGCGTTCACCAAACTGCTTTTTCCCACATTGGGCTTGCCCGCAACCACCACACGCCATGGCTTGGTCAGATGCAATCCCACGTTGCTGGACGCCTCTAATCTCTCCAGCGCGTCTGCGGCGCGGACCATTTGCCGATCATCGAGCTGTGTCAGAATGGACTTCAATTCCTGCCGTAACCGACCCCGAAGTTGGCTCATCAAGATCCCCGCGCCGCGCTCGGTTTGAACCTTGTGCAGCGCCGTCAGAATCTCAGTTTGCAGCAAATCACAGGCTGTCCCCTCCAACCACTCACTTGGAGAAATGCGTAACAAACCTTGTTCCACCAGCGTTTGTGCGATCATATCTGCAGCCGCCTGACCACCGTGGCAATGAATCTCGACCACATCCTGAGCGCGCAAACTAACCACGACCTCTTCATTCGCACCGGTGGACGATGGCCAACGGCCGTAGATGATCCGCTGAGTATCTTCTGCCGTGAGCGTACGATCAGCCGCCGGTCGAAAACAGTCCGAAAGAATCTCCAGGATACGTGGGCTACGAGCAGCCAACGTACTCACAGCGGCACGACCGGGCGGAGTCAATAACACAACGCATTCCATTGGTGTTCCCCCCAGGCTCACTGCGGTGCATCGAGGCCGGCAAGCGCGATGCCCATGACGCTCAGGTGAGCGACAAACTGGGATTGGAGTTGCAGATGCGAATGCATTCGCTGGCCATCGCCGCCCGTGACAAAGACGTCCGGTGGCAATTCGCTCGACTCCGACAAAATGCGCAGCACCTCACGCACGGCGCCGATCGTTCCCCAGTAAGACCCGGCACCAATCGCCGCTTCCGTCCGCTTGCCTGGCAACACCGGCTCGGCGGCCTGCTGCTGTTGGATCAATGGCAGCAAATCAGTGCTGACGGCAAGCGCCGCTGAAAACGCATCGCGTCCAGGCAAGATCACACCGCCTTGGAACACACCGGGTGGGTCGATCAAATCCACCGTAATGGCCGTGCCTGCGTCCACCACGATGGCACTACGGTCCGGTTGGCGGAGGGCATTGGCAGCCGTCGCGGTGGCCAACCGATCCGCGCCCACTCGATCAGGAACCTCCACCTGAATGGCCAACGGAAAATCGTCATGAACAACCGATTGATAGTGGTCTCGGGGACGATGGCGCTGAACCCACATCGCCAATTTTCGTTCCGATTCGCGCTGCACACTGGCAACGCGCCAATCACACGGCTCGCTGGGCAGTCCACTGATGCAATCCGCGACAGCCACATCAATCATTTCGTATCGTGACAACGAAGCACTCGCCAGGAAGGCTTGTCGCGTTGCCGTGGTGTAGCAAGCCAATTTCACGGCGCTGTTACCCACATCCGCGACAATGACGGGCCGAGCACTCATGAGGCGTCACGATCCCGCTCGGCAAGCCTGCGAACAATTTCCCCGGTAAGCTCATTGAGGCCTTGCCCGGTGACCGCGGAAATGAGATGCACCTGACGATCCAGTTTGGCTGACAGCTCATCGCGAATACCCGACGCGTCGGGCAGTTCCGCCTTCGTGACAACGGGGATCTCCATGCGCTCCGCCAGCGCGACACTGTGCTGTGCTAACTCTTCGCGGATCGCTCCGTAGTTGGCAATCGGATCCGTGCCG
>MDSW01043022.1_pt1 | contig 12515 bp, 12 predicted proteins | sample 811171 | NCBI WGS metagenome assembly MDSW01 (sample SAMN05326641, study PRJNA326480) | marine metagenome | isolation source: seawater | place: Atlantic Ocean: North West | collected 2012
ACGTTTTAAAGCAAAAATGCGTTGATTTCGATATCCCGGAAGAGCACATTTGGTGGTACATTGAAACGCGAAAATTTGGAACTGTTCCTCATGCAGGTTTTGGCCTGGGTTTTGAACGACTTGTGATGTTTTGTACAGGAATGGGGAATATAAGGGATGTTATTCCATTTCCTCGAACACCAAACAACGCCGAATTTTGATTGCATTTTTTAGTATTTTGACCTTACTTTACAGCAATGCTTAAGCAACGATTACAACATAAACTTTTACAAAAGCTATCTCCCCAGCAAATTCAATTGATGAAATTGCTGCAGGTACCAACAGTCGAGCTCGAGCAGAGAATAAAGGAAGAAATTGAAGAAAATCCCGCATTAGAAGAAGGCGCTGAACTTGAAGATGCACAAAATGAACTGGAGCAAGATGACAAATTTGACGGTGACGATTCAGAGTCGAGGGATTCCGACGAATTTGACATTAACGACTACCTGGACGATGACATCCCCGCCTACAAGACCCACTCAAATAACTCGAGTTCTGAGAACGACGAAAAGGCGATTCCCTTATCAGGAGGGAAAACATTTCAGGAACTATTGGATGACCAAATTGGACTTCGAATAGCCGACAAAAAAGAGCTTACAATTGCGAGAACAATAATTGGCAATTTGGACGACGGTGGTTATTTAAGAAGGGAAATCATTAATCTTGTTGATGATCTGGCATTCTCACAGAATGTAATTTGCGATGAGGAAGAGGTAAAATCGGTATTGAAAAAAGTGCAGAACCTGGAACCTGCCGGAGTTGGAGCAAGAGACCTGCAAGAGTGTCTTCTGCTGCAATTGCGACGAAAAGACCAGATGAGCATTGAGCAAAAAACAGCCGAGGTTGTTCTTGAAAAATTTTTCGAAGAATTCACAAAGAAGCACTACAGCAAAATTGTCAAGAAGCTAGAAATCGAGCCCAGCGACCTTAAAGATGCGGTTGAAGAAATAATAAAGCTAAACCCAAAGCCTGGCAATTCACTTAGGGCTACTTCACACTCCATACATCAGATCATTCCCGACTTTATTATCCGAGAAGATGACGGGGAGCTGAGTCTTAGCCTGAATAGCAGGAATGCCCCTCAGTTAAAAGTTAGCCGCAGCTACTCGGAGATGCTGGAAACTTATGCAGCCAGCCAAAAGACAAAAAAGGACAAAGAGGCCATCATGTTTGTCAAGCAAAAGATCGATTCCGCAAAATGGTTTATTGACGCAATCAAGCAAAGGCAACAAACGCTTTTGGTCACTATGGAAGCAATCATGAACTATCAGCGAGAATTTTTTCTTTCCGGAGACGAAACAGCCTTAAAGCCGATGATATTAAAAGATATCGCAGAAATTGTGGACTTGGACATCTCAACTATCTCGCGAGTAGCCAACAGCAAACATGCGCAGACTCCTTACGGAACCTATTTGCTCAAATATTTCTTTTCCGAATCGTTGTCTACAGAGTCAGGCGAGGAAGTATCCACTCGCGAGGTGAAAAAAATACTTCAAGACGCTATAGACGGAGAGGTCAAAAACAAACCTCTTACGGATGAAAAGCTAGCCGCTCTGTTGAAAGAAAAAGGGTACAATATTGCGAGAAGAACGGTTGCAAAATATCGGGAACAACTCAACATCCCGGTAGCTAGATTGAGAAAAGAACTTTAGAGCTACAGCATGCAATTTGCCGCAAAGCTAATTTCATATACGTTTCATCCTATTTTTATGCCTGCAATCGGGTTTGTTCTAGTGATGGGGATGGGTGTGGAATTTGTACCATTCATGAGTCAAGAGATTAAAAGCAAGATTCTATTTTATCTGGTTCTGCCTTTTACTGTTTATTTCCCAATAAGCTACTTGATTTTACTTCGGCTCAGCAAAAATGTAAGTAGCTTTAATTTGGCTATACGAAAAGAGCGTATCCCGTTATTTATCGGGACATTGATTTTCTATGTTGCTGCTTATGTTTTTGCTCGATCACTTGTATTTGTTTTGCCCACCATTTATTACTCCATGATGATTGGGGGTATACTAAGTGTCTTTCTTGCAACCATCATTACTTTAAAATGGAAAATTAGCGTACACGCAATGGGTATCAGTGGTGTATTGGGAATGTTATTTGCTACTGGAGAGCATATATCCAGTTCTTTTTACATGCTTCCAGAGAACCCAATTTTCTGGCCCGTCATCAGTTTCATATTCTTGTCCGGTGCTATCTGCAGTTCTCGCCTGATTTTGAAAGCTCATACTCCCGGGCAGATTTATGCGGGCTTAATCGTCGGTTTCTTTTGCCTTTATTTGCCGGTTAAATTCTTAATCGTGCTTTAAAGCAGTGCTAGAAACGAATCCAGGAAACCCCGATTGAAATCGGGTATAGCTCAACTCCTTTTCCACTTTCAAACAGTGGGCTCAAACTATAAAAGCCAAATACAGCGAACTTATTGAATGCTACCCGAAGCGTTACGCCGTAACGGTAACCTAAAACATTTTTGATGTTGTACACCTTATACTTTATTTCATCGTCTTTCCACTTCACATGATTGTTAAGCAGTGCTCCTACCTTAAATCCGGGATAAAACCGAAAGCTCTTGGTTCTGCGATCCTCCGAACGAGGCTTTATATTCATATTTCTAAATCTAAGCTCTATCGGAACATCAATGTAATTGGCCACAAACTTATTCTTCTTCCACTCAGTTGTAGTTGAAAGCGGGTGCAAATCAGTATAGCTGTTTCCTGAAGTTTCATGGACAAATTCTCCATTGTGATGAACATTGTGCGATCCCACGCCCAAGCCAAAAGCAATCGCAACACGACTCTTTTTACCCAAAGGAATGTCCTTGTACCAACAAGCATTTAACCCTAATGAAGCTACGTTGGTTTCGACATCAGCCGGCAAGCCCATCCAGGAGTCCAAAGTAAAATCCACCGCGATCCTATCAAACTTTTCCGGTCCATCATCGGCTGCAGTTAGCTTAAAATATTCAAACAGCCCCTGAGAAAATCCCGATAGCTGCAAACAAATAGCCAATACTGTAAAAATGTGCCTCATTTTTTGTTCTCTAATGATTGTTGCCATTTCCATGCATGATTAACCGCGTCGTCAATAGTCATTTTTGCCTCCCAATTCAGTATATTCTTTGCCTTTTCAACGGAAGCAAAAATGGCTGGTATATCTCCCGCTCTTCGCTGACCAATTTCTTTAGCCACGTTTATTCTTGTCTGTTTCTCAAACGTATCCACTATTTCTTTTACACTATGTCCTCTTCCGCTTCCAATATTAAACGCTTCTATATTACCTGCTGTATCTTCCCATTGAATAGCTTTTACATGTGCCCTTGCCAAATCCTGAACATGAATAAAGTCTCGGATGCAAGTTCCGTCAGGAGTTTCATAATCATTCCCAAAAATCACCAACTTGTCGCGCCAACCGGCTGCCGTTTGGGTAATAAATGGCACTAAATTATCCGGCGGCCCTTCCGGCAGTTCGCCGATCAGCCCACTTGGATGCGCGCCGATCGGGTTAAAATACCTCAACAAAACCACATTCAACGCCTTATTATATTTACATAATCCATAAAGAACTTGCTCGGAAATCTGTTTTGTGTGAGCATAGGGATTGGTCGCTTCTCCGATTGGGTGGTGCTCATCAACCGGCACTTGTTCGGGGATACCGTAAACCGTGCAGGATGACGAAAAAACAAATTTCCTCACCCCATACTTTTCAATAGATGTACAAATACTTGTGAGGCTAGCCAAGTTGTTTTCATAGTAACGCTCCGGTTTGTTTACAGATTCCGAAACCGATTTATACGCAGCAAAGTGAATTACTCCAGTAATATCCGGGTGTTCTGCAAAAACAGAATCAAGTGCCTTCTGATTTCTACAGTCAAGGTCATACGAAGTAATTTTTTGTTCAATAATTTCTTCAATTTTCCCAATAACCTTCCGTTCAGAATTGGAAAAGTTATCTACTATAATTGGCTCATAACCAGCACTTACCAGCTCAACTACTGTATGACTTCCTATAAAGCCAGCCCCTCCCGTTACCAATATCTTCATTGAACAAATCTAATATTATCTCCAATATGGGTTGATGCGCTCGGGAATATTATTATTTTTATGATTAACCTTAAGCGATATTGCATGCATTGCCTGATTGTAGATGATGATGATACCTCAAGAAAAGTAATTGAGAGCTTTGTGGAGCAGACTGATGATCTGGATCTTGCCGGAAGTTTTGGCAATCCTCAGGAGGCACTTCAATTCTTGAAAAAAAATCCTGTGGATGTAATTCTTGTAGATATTGAGATGCCTGAAATGAATGGCTTCGACATGGTTGATTCTTTACAGGGAAATCCGTCAGTTATATTTATTACTGGTAAAGAAAAATATGCTGTTGAAGCATTTGATAAAAATGCCATTGACTATCTGGTTAAACCTGTAAAGTACGATCGTTTTATTAATGCTTTGGAAAAGGTTCAGCTTCCTGATGCGGTTGGCGACACTAAATTTATTTTTGTCAAGTCGGGGTCTGTATTGGTAAAGCTGGACATTTATGATATCGATTATGTTGAGTCTATTGGAGACTACATTGGAGTTCATGTCGGAGGCAAAAGGTACGTGGTGCACACCACAATGAAAGAGGCGGAACAGAAACTACCAAGTGAACAATTCTGTCGAATTCATCGATCATTCATCATCAATTTTGGAAGAATCAATCAAATTGAAGAGAATACTGTTTCGGTGGTCGGCAAAGTTCTTCCCATCAGTCGAACTTACAGGAAAAATTTAATGAAACGTATGAATACGTTTTGATTCATGCTTGACCCTAACGCACCAATATTCGAAGTTTCTGAGGAAGTAAGAAATTCAATTCTCGAAGTATACCTGAGGGATGCAAAACAATCCATTGGGGAAATTGAGTTCGGCACAATTCAAAAAAACCATGAGGACGTTAGAAAAGCAGCGCATAAATTGAAAGGTGCCAGCTCTACTATTGGAGCTACCCAAATGACCAACATTTGCCGAAGCATGGAGAATCCTTTGATGCAAAATCTTGAGATGCTTTCCGAGCTTAAGAATACGTTTGAAACCCTCAAAAAAGAAATCGGCTGATCGATTTTCTGTGCTGCAAAGCTACATCCATTTGCAATCAAACAAAAAGACAAAAGGCCCGAATTATCGAGCCTTTCCAAGTGGAGAAGATGGGATTCGAACCCACGACCTCTTGACTGCCAGTCAAGCACTCTAGCCAACTGAGCTACATCCCCGACTAGTTGGTCACAAATATATTAGTTCTTTCGCTATGCCCCAATAATTCGTTGAATATTCGATACGATGGGAATCACAAATGCCCCATTTGAAATGAAAGAACATGCATTCGCATAATAATTGGAACAATTTGTAACAAGATATAGTAAATTTAACCCTATGAGATTTGCCTTACTGTGCTTAATTCTGATCAGCATCCTGCAAGCAAATTGCCAAACCAGTTTGTCCGGAGTGGTGAACTCATACTACGCAGTAACGGCACTGAATACTCCTAATGCAACACTCACAGTTTCATCAGTTTCCGGAATTAATGTTGGAGACATTTTGTTGATGATTCAAATGAAAGGCGCTTCTATTGACCAATCGTCTTCATCTTCTTATGGAGATGTGAATTCATACAATGGGGCCGGGTCATTTGAGCTCGTGGAAGTGTGCGAAATCATAGGAAACGATGTTGTCTTAACAGGACGCCTTGTCAACTCTTATTCAGGATCAGGGGCCATTCAGCTTATTTCCTTCCCCGACCTGACTTCCATTAGTATTGATGGGAAAATCGAAGCTCAGGAATGGAATGGAGCTACTGGCGGGGTTGTGTGTATGAGGGCACAAAACAGCATTACCCTTAACGACAGCATTGACGTGTCGCTTCAAGGTTTTAGAGGAGGGGATCATTTGGTTTCACCTTTTGATTGCAACTTTTTATTCACATTAGACGCCTATGAATACGAGGCATCAACCGGCTATGGAGCCATGAAAGGTGAAGGCATAGCAAACTACACAGTGAATAACGGAGGTCGCGGACCTCTTGCCAATGGTGGCGGAGGAGGAAACGACCACAATTCCGGCGGCGGTGGGGGATCAAATGCAAGCTCAGGAGGAATGGGAGGTATAAACGACGAGCCTTCTACTTTCAATTGTCAAGGAGACTTCCCAGGAGAAGGTGGTAAATCACTTTCGTCCGGCGGAGACAAGGTTTTTCTCGGCGGAGGTGGCGGCGCAGGCCATTGCAACAGCACATTCAACAACAAAGCAGGCGACGGTGGAGGCATTGTCATTCTCATGGCAAATGAAATCATTGGAAACAATCAAAGTATTTTGGCCAATGGAGAAGATGGATTGAGAGGCTTCGGGGATGGAGGAAGCGGAGGAGGCGCCGGTGGTTCTGTTTTGCTTTTTGCCGACAATTTTTCCAGCACGCTGAACATCCAGGCAATCGGAGGAAACGGAGGAAACGGAAACGGTTCTTACCTGGATGATCTAGGAAATGTGTTCAATACGGCATCGTTTAGATGTTTCGGACCAGGCGGAGGAGGAAGCGGTGGCTTCGTTTGGTTCAAAGGCGGAACTACACCAGCAGGCGTCAACATCGCTTACCCCGGCGGAGCATCCGGATTGGTTTCCAACACTCAGGAAACCGGATGTGACGGCCTTTCAAATGGCGCTACGTCCGGAGAGTCCGGAGTTACTGATCACAATGCCATCGTTCCAACGAGTAACAAGATCAATACTGCATGTACGGCAAATCCGCAGCTGAATTTAGGTAACGATACCCTGATCTGTTACTCTCAGAACCTTACCCTGACAGCACAATTATCCGGCACTTACGAATGGTCAACAGGAGAATCAACCCAATCCATCACTGTTACTGATGCAGGAACGTACTGGGTAAAAGTGAATATTAATGGATGGTTCATCTGCGATACAATTGTTGTTACAAATAGTGGTGTAAACGTCGATCTTGGTCCTGATCAAACCATTTGTGGCGACCAAACGATTACACTCGATGCGGGTTCCGGAGGAACCACCTATATATGGTCCACAGGCGAAACAACTCAATCCATTGATGTTTTAACGGGAGGAGTTTATTCAGTAACTGCTGATGATGGGTATTGCTTCAATTCGGGAGAAATTACAATTACGGAATGTGTAGAAAATCTGTTCATCCCAAATACTATCACTCCAAATGGAGATGGCGAGAATGATACGTGGATCATTGACGGACTGAATAAGTATCCCGGCAATCACGTTACTATTATGAACCGCAACGGAATGAAAGTCTACGAGTCCACGGACTACAATAATGACTGGGACGGTTCTCAATTGCCCGCAGCAACTTACTTTTTCATACTGGACCTTAACGACGGAATAAGCCAATTTCATGGCACCATAACACTAATACGACAACCATGAAAAAAGCATTCTTAATCTCGGCTTTCCTTGTAGTCTGTTTTGTTGGTGTCGGTCAACAGCTTCCGGTCTATTCTTTATTTGGTGCAAACAAATATGCGCTAAATCCTGCGTTCGCAGGATCCGAATACTACTGGGACTTTGCCATTCTGCATAGGTCCCAATGGGTTGGATTCGACAATGGGCCGAGCACCCAGTTATTTTCCTCACATTCTAGAATTGACGGAACGGCATCCGGCTTTGGCGCAACATTCTATAATGATAGAAATGGTGTAATTGGAAACATGGGGGTAAGTCTGGGTTATGCATATCATGTTGATCTGTCTGATGAATTTGAGCTCTCATTTGGGTTAAATGGGTCCTATACTCAATATAAACTGTTTGGTGATCGAGTTTTGCTGCATAGTAATTCCGACAATTTGCTGAACCAGCATCGAGGCACTTCAGGTGAATTCAACGCTTCTTTTGGCACCTTACTCTATGCCGACAATTTTTATTTCGGAGTGTCTGCCTTAAATCTGTTCTCCCCAAAAATCGACTATTTCAATGGTGCAAGTACCCCTTTGCAAAGGCACTATTATCTGCAAACCGGCGGAAGGGTTCAAATCACTTCCAATGGAGCGATATCAGCTGACATCTTATGCGACTATTTAGCAAACAATCCCTTTCAAGTTGATTTCAGATTCAATTATGAATACGTTGATATTTTTAAGATTGGCGCCGGATACAGGTGGACCGATTCTTTTGTTTTGACTGCCGGATTCAAGGTGATCGAAGAGTTGTATCTGAATTATGCCTATGATATGGGAATTTCCAAGCTCAACTCAGCTCACAGTGGGTCGCATGAAGTACTGCTGAGCTACCGTTTTTATTACAATCCGATCTATAAAAACAGTAAGGCCCGCTACAATTTTAAGCGAATCAAAAAACGTGGAGATTGATGAATATGGATCTAGCCCTGCTTGAAGAGGAAATAGGTCGGATTACCGGAGAAAATGTATCCATTCTTTCTTGTCAGGAATTAACCGGTGGAGACATCAATAGAGTGTATTCAATCGAAACAAACCAGGGTGCAAAGTGTGTAAAGCTGAATTCCGCAATTGACTTTCCAGGAATGTTTGAAGCAGAGATGAAAGGCCTTTTAGAGCTGAGCCGCAAAAACACAATCGACGTTGCAATACCTCTCGCATGTGGGTCAATAGAAGAAACGTCATTTCTATTTCTTGAATACATTCATTCGGGTCAGCAACAATCTACATTCTGGATTGATTTCGGCCGAAAACTAGCCAAAATGCATAGGGCTACTGCTCCGTTTTTTGGCTTGGAGCACAACAATTACATTGGTTCATTGCAACAATCCAATGAGCACCAATCATCCTGGGCAGACTTCTTTATTACTTGCAGACTGGAACCGCAAATCAAACTCGCAAATGCACAACGGTTGCTTGATCGAAAAGATCTGGATTACTTTGAGCAATTTTACACGAAGATTCCAGAGCTATTCCCAAAAGAAAATCCTTCTTTGCTTCACGGTGATCTTTGGCAAGGTAATTTTATGGTAGGTCCAAATGGTCAGCCGGTACTAATAGATCCGGCCGTGTATTATGGGCATCGTGAAATGGATGTTTCCATGACTTTATTATTCGGTGGGTTTCCTGGATCTTTTTACGAAAGCTACAATGAACAATGGCCATTAGAAGCCGGCTGGAGAGACCGTGTTGACTATTGCAATCTCTACCCACTGCTGGTCCATTTAAACTTATTTGGTAACAGTTACCTGCCGGCCATAAGGCGAATAATAAAAAAGTTTTAACGGGCATGTGACTGAATGGCTTTTACTCGTTTATACCAATACACTGCTCTCGATTAATAGCGTGCATGATGTTATTGATAGTCAGTCTGTGAATAATTATTGTCGCACTCAATAAATTAATCAAGTAAGCAACTTAATTTTGAATGGTATGAAGTTCCTATTGGTCTTATTTTGTTCCTGTGTTTTGTTTCCCTTGTCTGGTGTTTCACTGCAAGACCCGGGAGATCCGGATTCTGTTGTCAATGAAGTTGACACCATCTGTTTCCGACAAGACTCACTCATTTACATAAATGACCCGCGGCATACCTTCTCTACAAATTTTAATTGGCTGGATTCATCCGAGCGTACCATCCTTCCTTCTCCTGAGTTTTATAAAACGCGTTATCAGGAGGGAGATCTAATGTATAAAGTAGTAGACAATTGGGGCAAGGGGTTTGATTCTCTCTATGGAACAAGGAACCTGAGACCAATACTACATGGTGTTGCTTATCGAGGTGGAGCGAACAATTATTTTCATGAATCCAAAAAGAGAAAAAACAGCAATCCATTGCCTGCTGATGGAATTGACAATTTATGTGAAGAAGGATTTTCACAATCCGTTTATTTGTACCGGACTAATTTTGATTCCGCCCCGCTTACTCACAGTTGCAATTGCTCCAATGGCGGTATCAATCAAATGAAATATGCGCAATACGATTATTATGATGAGCAGCATATTTACGACATGCTAAAAATTGTTTATGAAAGTGCCATAAATGATAGCGTTGGGCCTGTTTACTTGCACTGCTGGAATGGCTGGCATGCCTCTGGGTACATTTCTGCGTTGATTCTCAAACAATTCTGTGGGATGTCGGATATCGAGGCAACGGCTTATTGGGACCTGGGCACAGACGGGGCAAATACCAGTCCACGGTACAATTCAATTCGTGAGAATATAAAAAACTTTCAGCCCTATCAGGAATTTATGCTGACCAGTGAAAACGGCGAGCGCATTTGCCCACCGATGCCGGAGATCATCGACAGCAGCATGCTTTTTCTAACCGTAGAGCACCTGGCCATTGTGCCTGAAGCAATCCCTATAGGAACGATTATGATCATGAGCAATGTAAAGTTCGCTCCAAACAGCACAACTCTGCCTGCGGCCGCTTCCAACCCGGACTTGAACTATTTGCTTGATGCACTTCGAAAGAATGCGGACTTGAAAATAGAGATAGGGGGCCACACGGATAAATCAGGTAAAGCCACAACCAATAAAACGCTATCGGAAAAAAGAGCCCGTTGGGTGCACGACTACTTGGTAAAAAATGGGGTTTATCGAGAGCAGCTAACATTTAAAGGTTATGGACACTACAAACCCGCATATACCAACAGAACAAAAGACGGGCGCGCAGCAAACAGACGAATAGAAATAAAATTGCTTTCCAAAAATAGAGGGAATCAATCACTCTTAGTTGATGAGAGCCCTGCAGATTCATCGTCTAACGAACAGCAATTGAAGCTGGAAAACTTACCCACTAGTGAAATAGGAGCGTGCATCATACTGGATGAAGTTACTTTTGAACCGGGTAAATCTGCGATAACAGATTCAAACAGCACGCAGCTTAAAAATGTTGTTGGCCTCATGAAGGAAAATCCAACCATGATGATTGAGATCGGCGGTTATACAGATAAGTCAGGAATTCCAGAAAAAAACCTGTTGATCTCACAAGGCCGGGCGCAAGCTGTTTTCGATTTTCTTATTTCCAAAGGAGTAGAAAAAGAAAGGCTGACCCATGTTGGCTATGGAGATGCAAAGCCCATCGCGCCCAACAAGTACCGGTGGGGAAGAGATAAGAACAGACGCATAGAGCTTAAATTGACGGCACTGTAACTTTCAACTACGATTTTCCAGTAGTACAAAAGAGCTAATTAATTCGCTCTTATTAATCAATAGTAGCTATACACTTTAACTCGATACAAATGGGTGATGGAAGCGCATTGACCTCTACGGTCGTACGACAGGGTTGATTCTCAGCAAAATATTCTGCATACACTTTGTTGTACGTTTTGAAATCTCTTTTCATGTCAGTAAGAAACGTCGTAACATCCACCAAATTCTCCCAGGATGACCCTGCCTCTTCTAAAATTAGCCTTACATTATCAAAAACAGATCTACACTGTGCTTCAAAATCAAATGAATCATAATTCCCATTTTTATCATACGAAAGTCCGGGAATATTAGCTTCCTCACTTCCGGATCCGGGCACTCTTGGACCTACCCCACTTAGAAAAAGCAAGTTTCCCACTTTTCTGGCGTGCGGATATTTCCCCATTGGCTTTGGTGCGTTCTCTGCATTTACTTTATTCGACATGTTTGGAAGTTTTCATTTTATCTTTCCAAAGTTAACCTTCTTATGTAAATCGATGTGAAAGCATATCGCTTTTTGTTGTTTTAAGATTAAAACAAATTGAAAATATTTAATTACTTTTCATGACTCAATTTACTTTTTCATAAACTTCATGATTGATAACCTACCTGCAGATTTCCGACCGGACAGTAATGTTGAAATTCACAAAATGGATTCAAGCTTCGTTTGGTCAGAGGACAACATCTTTTTTATTCATTCAATGCCGGATATTGATCATACATTAGAACATGCAAAAAGGCAATTTGAATTTTATAGAAACACATACCTTTCCGAAATAAGACCTAAACTCCCTATGATCTGTGACGTGCGGATTGCGCGACCCATAAAAAAAGAGGTTCGGGATTTCTATAGCTCAAAATTTGTTGGAGGTCACACAACAAGATTCGCTTTTTTGGTAGATTCTCCGGTAAGTATGGTCATTGCCAACTTTTTCATTAGCGTTCAGAAGCTTTCTGTGCCGGTACGTATGTTTACAAAACCGAATGATGCGATCATTTGGTGCAAGCAAAATTGAACTTAGATTGGATCCGAATCTAGATCAAATATTAAGTCGCTTGGCGACAACTTTGTTGGAATCCACCGATGAATGGCAATCTGTAGTCAAAAACCTACCCATCGATGCATCAACAAAAAACTCATTAGCTGGACTACATAAGGTCATTCACAGCAAGGCTGATTTTCGAAAATTCGAAGACCGCATACAAGAAATGCAAGCCGCACTTATGGCCTATGCTAAACTCGAATTTGATTCCGAATTACCATTGACGGGAGCAACGGATTACATGGAGGCTCTTGCCATCACAATAAACGTTA
>MDSW01169774.1_pt1 | contig 12515 bp, 12 predicted proteins | sample 811171 | NCBI WGS metagenome assembly MDSW01 (sample SAMN05326641, study PRJNA326480) | marine metagenome | isolation source: seawater | place: Atlantic Ocean: North West | collected 2012
AACATCCAGCCCTATAATCATTGGCATCGGGATTTTTATGCCGGGCATACCACGGCAGGTAAATACATCATGATAGTTAAGGGAAGTCGCCCGAACTCGGATAACAACCTGACCCCCACCCGCCTTGGGTTTGGTGTAATTTTCCTCTAGAGTAAGGCTCTCAATACCGCCTTGTTCGTGCAGACATACTGCGCGCATTTAACTCTCCTGTAGATATATTAAACGGTTAGCTATTATCATATTTTCCTAGAATGCGATTTGCCTGATCGGACCGGCTACGTCAAGAGCGGGTAGCATAGATTTTATTAACATTCGCCCCAATCTTTTTGAAGTTTCCGCCGTAAACATGAATTGTTACCGCGGGATCCGATCCTGGATTATGCATACAATGAATATTGGATTTGTTGGTCGTCAAATGTGCAGTCGATGCCGCACAGTGTTCCACACTGCTAACCGCAACGGCATTACAGCTTGCGCTTTTATCCTCTTCATAAATTATTTCTCTTATTTCTCCCTCTATAACGCCGAAGGTACACCAGGTCTTGTGGTCGTGAATTGGCGAATAGATTCCAGCGGGCCAAACTACAGACAAAACCGAGAATGCATCATTTGGACACAGGAAAATTTCATGTTTTTGGTATTCTCGGCCGTTAAGGGAACGCTGTTCAGGAGTGAGAAGATCTGGGCACGCCATCAATGCCGGAAGATAGTCGGCTATTAGACTAGGGACTTCAGATAGTGGAAAGGTAGATATCAAAGCGGAGACGGTTTTAAGAAATTCAGGTATTATTATTTCGGATTCAGTCTCTCGCCCACTTTTGCCTTTATCCACATTGGTAAACCTATGCATAAAACAACTCCTACCCGAAACTGACCAAAGTTTTTGGAATTGTTATTCTAAGGAGAATAATTTTTTAATCAAAGCATAAAGTAAGGCTTTTTTTTCGTTTTTTGTGTCTGTCTATAAATTATTTTTTTGACGCAGGATATTTATTACAACGCTTTCGATTTCAAAAACATGAGGGTCATGAGCTCCAAAACCTCTTAATGCCTCTGCTAACCTCAATACATACTCATAATTAGGACCACTCGCCCCGTTTGCTTCTAGCACTTGGGCGGCAATCCGTTTGGTTGTCGCTGGGCCCAAATAATTGGGGTTCTCGGGTGTGCCGATATAAACCACGCCTTCAACTGACACCGGTTCTCTCATGTGCAGTTTTAGTCTAACGGTTTCTAGTCTGTACCCGCCTTTTTCTCTGTAATTGAGGGCACCAATAATTGACCTCACATTGGCACCCATAATTTTATAGGCCATGCCCCAGCAGATCGCACCCGCTTCGGTTGCCAAAGTGACCACCCTTCCCGGCTTACCGGGTACCCCCCTATGGTCTGTTGAACCCTGCCAAAACCGGCGCGCCTTGTCGTGAATTGTCGCTGGGCATTTTTCCACAAATTCAAAATCTGGGCGCCAAATCAGCGAGCCATAACCAAAAATCCACACATCCTCAATCATCACGTTTTTCTAACCTCTAACCCAAGACGCTTGAAAGTCTACATGATACGCTTTTCTCAGCAATTGGAGGGATGAAACTTATGACGCAAGACGAAAACAACTCTAAATCTCGTTTTGATTATCGCGACCATTACTTTCCAGGCACCGAAGAATTAGCGCCTGACGAATTGCGAATTGTTGCCCTCGGAACAGGTATGCCTCTTGTGAGACGTAGCCAAGCGTCCGCATCGTTCTTAGTGCAGCTAGGAAATGGTGATAATTTTATTTTTGATATAGGCTCGCACGCCGCAGCTAACCTTGCGTCACTTGAAATCCCATTCAATCAGCTCACAAAGGTCTTTCTAGGTCATTTGCATATTGATCATGTAGGAGATCTCGGAGAGCTATGGATCTGCGGCTGGCTTGGGGCTCGCACAAAACCCCTAGAGGTATGGGGACCATCCGGGGATCTACCGGAATATGGAACTAAGGCATTCATCAAAAACCTCAAAAGAACACTGGCTTGGGACTACAGGACACGAACAGGGAGTGTACCGGAAAGCGGAGGTGAAATGATCGCACATGAATTCGATTTTTCAAAACCAGGCGTGATCTATGAAGAAAATGGTGTGAAAATCAAATCGTTTCCAGCAATCCACATTTCTGACGGTGCTGTTAGCTTCAGATTAGAATGGAATGGCCGCACGATTGTATATTCGTCTGACACAAATCCTAACAAATGGTTCCTAGAAAATGCCCGCGATGCTGACATTGTTATCCATGAGTCCTTCATGACAGCTAATACTTTAGTCCGACGCCGCGGGTTTAAGCCCCATGTTGCCGAGATGGTTGCCACTAAATACCACACGTCTCCAGCCCAAGCGGGTAAAGTTTTTGATATCGTAAAACCACGTCTTGCAGTCGCTTATCATTTCTTTAATGATTTGGACACAAAATACGAGGTTTTAGAGGAAATTCGAACAACCTATGATGGCCCGCTAACGCTAGCTGAAGACATGGTAGTCTGGAACGTAACACCAGATGAAATTATCGTGCGACAAGCAGCAGTTGCCGACAACGTTTGGCCGAAGCAAACCAAAGAGGATGCCGCGCTATTCCCTACACTCAAGCGTGGTCCACAGGTAGTCCCATCACAGTGGATAAGAGACGGACTACTAGAATTCGATTCTAATATGAATATTACTAACAATCCCGCTAGCAGCAATTAATTGTTAGGTGGCCATATGTCATCTTCATCATAAATTATGATGCTCGCTCCACAAGCATCCTCTGGGCTAACAAGAAATGCATGGTCACTAAGTCCCGAAGTGATTATGTCTGCTTTAGCAAGAAATGATCGTGTCTTAACAAGATCAACAGACTTCAAGCAAACAGTTGCCATAAAGGGGGTCGTCGGCACCTTCAAACCAGGCAGGCGCTCCCTCAACTCTTTGACCGTCGCAAAACCAAGGCGTCCCCGATCAAGCGATAGCGACCGGTAATCTGATGTGCCCTCAACATCTCTCCCGATAAACCGGCTGAATCGGCTAGCCGCCTCCTCGACATTGTCTACACAGAGAATAACGCCTCCTAATTCTATGATACCATTATCACGTGCGATAATATTTTCATGCCAAACCAGATCAGGTGTTTCTTGGCGGAGCATTTGAATGCGGCCTTCAGGCATTTTTTCTGGGGGCACTCGCAGAACAGTAAAGGCAACTTCGGCTTCACTACCATCTCCAAGTGTTAAAGGGCGTCTAAGGTGCACGGGGTCTTGGGGCGCGAACCCACCGGCGGAAAGGCGTTCGTGCGCAGCAGCGCTATCATCAACAGTAAACGCCAAGAGGTGGAGACCATGGTATCGATCAAGTGCCGCTTCAAGTTGCTGCGAAAGAGGTGTTTCAATGTCAGGCACCGCGGCAAGAAACTCGAGATAGCCCCGCTGCATCATGGCACAACAGTTACCGGTCCCCGCTCTTACGGGCGCGCCCCCATTGGGATCAGCATTTTTTTGCTCAACAAAGGGGGTCAGGATAAAGCCCAGCCTCTTCATTGCTCTATCAAGCTCCCTTATATCAGGCACAAACCACCCGACATGATCAAGAAATACTTCGGAGCCACTAGGAGTTTGTGTGGAATCTTCGGTAGCAAAGTCCATACTAAAACTTCTTAGCAGCGATGCATTCTACTTCAACCAAATATTGAGGGTCGGCTAATCCAGAGACAATAAGAAAAGTCGAAGCGGGCTTATTCTCGCCCCAAATTTCGGCCCGAATTTTCTGATAGCCCGAACGATCCTCTCGTCTGGTCAAAAAGGTTTTCATAAAAACCACATCCGCAAACGAATATTCGGATGACGTCAAAACGTTCTTCATATTTTTAAAAGCCTGTCTTGCCTGGCTCTCTATCCCCTCTGGGACCGATCCATCAAGAGCTACTCCGGTTTGACCTGCAACGAAAAGAAACCTGCAACCTTCTTCTGCCTCTACAGAATGATGATAATTTTGCGGATAGGAAACAGAACTTGGGTTAGTACGTTTATGTGCCATGAAAGAACTCCTAAATTTCTTGTTGCTTAATGATATCAGCCCGCACCTATCCCGCACAGAAATTTCGGCTGTTTGCCTAACATTCCAAACAAGAGATCAAGATTAGTCCGAGAAGAAACCGTTTGCGATGAGATTTACAAGTTAATCATCAGGAGCTAACACGTTATATTAAGAGAACCCCGAGCTTATCAGCGGCGACGTCTTGTTTAGAGGCACAAAGGCCACCAGCATAATCTTAAATACGTTTTTTGTATTATAAATCTTGTCTTCCAACTAATCTCATTTTTTTCAGCCCCGAAAAACAGACTTCTGAGTATATCACTGTCCTGCTTGACAGGACGCGTCGCGACCCGACAATACCTATTGCTCTGAGGAGGGAATAAACCGTGGAAGAAAGTTCTAATAGCCCAAATATCAAACAAGTTGACATCGAAAGGCATGTGCTTCGGTTCCAAAACTTGGATCAGCGAGAGTCACCCTACCACCCTATAGATATGTCATTGGAACGTTTTGAACGAAAACGATACGCCGTTCTTGGACGCCCTGCAGAACAAAGGGGTGAAGCGACACCACTAGATAATGTAGAAGCATTCAATATCACTTATCTAAAGGTAGAACCGGGGAAGGGGCTCGCACCGCACGGCCATCAAACGCCAGAAGCATTTATAGTCATGCAAGGGACCTGGCGTATAACTATGGGTTTAAACTCTGAACAAGAGACGATAATGCGTCCCTTTGATATCATTTCCGTACCACCTAACGAAATGCACGGGGCTGAAGTAATCGGTGAGGAGACAGGTTGGTTGATGACAATCAATGCTGGTCATGGTGGAGCAAAGCTATTCTGGCCGCCTAATTTGTTAGAGGAGTTACGCGCGAAAGGAGTGGAAGTCTCGGACGTAGAAATTCCTGGGGGCTCTTTTAAGTCATGAGCTGTGTTGAAACCCGCTAGACTTGATCCAACACCTAGACAAGTCCTTTTTCCAAGAGGTTATTAGATAATTATTGTGAGCAGTGAGAAAAATTTGAGGCCCTTGCGAGCAAAAAAGGATGATACATCTCAAATTGCACTTTAAATCTTTATCAATGTTGGTAGGAAATACAGCATATTTAACGCCAGGGCACGGCAATCGTGATGCTAGACGGTGCAGCGTCGGTTAATTTATCCTTTTAAAATACGCCTACCATCACTTCCATCGTTCAATCCGTAACGGCCTACCCGCACCTCGCGGTGAACGTTAGCGCAAATGATAAATCCAAATCCGATCATAATAGACAACATTGCTGTGCCGCCATAAGAAACCAGCGGCAGAGGAATGCCCACAATAGGCAACAATCCCATAACCATCGCGATATTAATAAAAATATATAAAAAGAAGTTTCCTATTAGTCCAAGAGCCAGAAGCCGGCCAAATTGGTTACGAACACGTAATGCGATCACGAACCCGTAAATTATGATGATAACATAAATCAAAAGTAGTAAAAGGCCACCAATCATCCCAAATTCTTCAGCTAACATAGTAAAAATGAAGTCTGTCTGTTTCTCAGGTAAAAAATTGAGTTGGCTTTGCGTCCCGCCAAGATACCCTTTTCCAAGCAAACCGCCCGACCCAAGGGCAATCTTAGACTGCATAATATGATAGCCAGCACCAAGCGGATCGTTCTCAGGGTTAAGGAAGGTAAGAATGCGGTTTTTTTGATAGTCATGAAGCATTGTCCAACCGATAGGCAAGGCCGCTATCATACCACCAATAACCAGCCCAAAATGCCACGCACGAACACCAGCAAGAAAAAATATCACGCCGGCTGTCATCGTGAGCATTATTGCTGTCCCTAAATCCGGTTGTCTTAGTAGCAAAAAAACTGGAGCAAGAACCATAATCAACGGAATAATAAGAAATGTCGGGCGACGAATATCTATCTGAGATAGACCATGAAAATAACGTGCAAGTGCCAGAACAAGCGCTACCTTCATGATTTCTGACGGTTGCATTTGGACAAACCCAAGGTTTATCCAGCGCTGGGCCCCCATTCCGATGATACCCATAACCTCAACCCCAATCAAAAGACCAAATACAAGTAAATAGATTGTGTAGGCGTAGCTTAACCAGAACCTAATGTCGGTCAGGGCAATTATAAGAAGGATTAAAAGACTGCTACCGAAACGAATTAGCTGTCGTTCAGCCCAAGGACTCCAGTTGGCATCAGCGGCAGAATACAGCATAGCTGAACCTATACCCACCAATATGCAGAGAAAAAAAATCAACGACCAATTAACTTGCCAGAGTTTTTGACCGATAGTCATCGAACTACTATCACTTCCGTCAAAAGTCATATCTTATATTTCTTCTTATTATCACTCTTTTTTTGGTCACGTTTATAGTACCTTGACGGATCAGTTTTTAGAGTCTCATACAGTATATCCCTAGCAATCGGCGCAGCGACTGCCGACCCACGCCCCCCATGTTCAACAACAACAGAAATCGCATATTGAGGCTTCTTAACCGGAGCAAACGCTACGAATAGCGCATGATCGCGATCTTTCCATGGGCGCTCTTTATTTTTAAGAACACGTGTATCTCGTTCAAGCATAGATATCCTTTTGACCTGGGCAGTGCCTGTTTTGCCGGCCAGCTCAAAGCCAGGAGTTTTAATTCTGGCTCGAAAGCCAGTTCCGCGGGGTGTATTGCTCACCGCTTCCATCCCTTTCAGTACAAGCCTCCGTATGCCTGGAGAAACTCTAATACTTTCAGGGGATCGGGATTTAAAATGTTCAGTCACTCCAGCGGAAGAAAATCCACGAAGCAAGTGAGGTTTCACAGCCTTGCCGCTTGCAAGCCGAGAAGTCATAACTGCTAATTGCAAAGGAGTAGTCAAAATAAAACCTTGTCCAATCCCGGCGTTAAGTGTTTCTCCCCTTTGCCACGGCGTACCTAATTTTTTCTTTTTCCAGGAGGATGTGGGGATAAGTCCTCCCCGTTCATTAGGTAAATCTATTCCTGTTAAATCACCCAAACCAAAGCGGCGGGCCATCTCTGCGATGTGATCTATACCTAAACGTTGAGCAATTTCATAGAAATAGCTATCACAGGACTGCTGCAGCGCAGAATTTAGATTTACTAGGCCATGCCCGTGTTTCTTCCAACAATGAAAACGCGAATTCCCTAGGTCAATATGCCCGTGACAAAATATATTTTGATTGGGTGTGATCACCCCCTTTTCAAGGGCGGCCATCGCTACGATCATTTTAAAAGTAGATCCAGGGGCATAAAGTCCTGAAATTGCTTTATTGGTAAGGGGCGCTAACGGGTCATTCTTTATCTCTTTCCATTGTTGAGGAGTTAGACCGTTATTAAAGGAGTCGGGGTCATAACCAGGAACTGATGCAAGGGCGATAATACTGCCAGTATTGACATCCATAACGACGGCCGCAGCGGATTTCTTATCACGCAATTTTTCAATTGTTAGATTTTGAATACCGGAATCAATCGTTAGAATCACATCATCGCCAGGTTGACCGTCTCTCCGTGATAATTCGCGTATTACTCGGCCAAGCGAGTTTACCTCAAGTTGGCTATTCCCCGCCGTCCCTCGGAGGCGCTTGTCCTGTTTTTTTTCAATACCAGATTTTCCAATCCGAAAGTCCGGAAGTTCTAAGAGTGGATCTACACCACCATTATTGGCTAGATCCTTTGCTGATACGGAAGCCACATATCCCAGCAAATGAGCCGAACCAGCCCCCAACGGATATTCCCTCCTTTCAGCAACATCTATGATTATTCCTGGCAGTTCAGGCGCATTAACCTCTATCTGGGACACTTTTTGCCAGTCAAGGTTCTCTTGTATAGTTACAGGAACAAAGCCTCTTCGCCGTTTTATTTCGCTTAAGATCCTACCATGCTCACTCTCTGAGAGAATAATCAATTTACCAAGAGTACTAAGAGTTTTTTTAACATCACGAGTTTGCTCAGCGATAAGCAAGACCCGATAATTTTCTCGGTTTAAAACCAAGGGGATGCCAGACCGATCAAGAATTCGGCCCCGCTTTGGGGATAATAGTCTTATATTAATGCGGTTCTCATCAGCTAAGGTTTTATAACGGCTTGATTCAAGAACTTGCAATTGATACATACGCCCCGCTAACAAGCCAAAAAATGCTAGCTGCCCCCCGGCCAAAAAAATTGCACGCCGGGAAAATTTTTTAGAGCGGGCCGAGTCCTCTCGATACATTTTAGGTCTGCTTAAAGAGTTTTTGTTGGATCCGCGTAAATAACCACGCCAACAATGGGAACACAGCAATTGTCATTCCCATTTGAAAGATAATCGGTAGCGGGTCAATTAAAGTCATATGATAAATTACGTTTAGCGCCCAAATCACCATTCCAGTAACAACTCCAATCAACCCAAACCCTAACCAAAGGAACAAGAATGGCTTGCCACGAAATACCTTGCATTGGGATACAGCGAACGTTCTTAACACAACAAAGACGATAGCATACAAACCCGGCGGCGAACCGACCAAAATATCTAATAACAAACCAATAAAAAAAACAGAAACGTTCGAAAAAAAATTAACTCTGTGAACTCCCCAAAAAAAGACAGCTATTAATACAAAGTTGGGTACCACTGGTCCAAACCCCGGAATATGAAACGGTATTGTAGAGAATAGAACAAGTGAAATGGCCAGCAAAACAGGACCAAGAACGCGGGTGATAGCATCAAAGCGATGCGACAGCCTTGGAGTCACTTCCGAACAGCCTGCTTAGGTAAGCCCTTAATGCTTGATTTGGATTTAAACGGAGCAATTACAGCAGAATCAACCAAACGAATATATTCGAGTTTTTGAAAATTAACTTTTGGTTTCACGCGCATTATACCGTTTGGCGCATCTACGATATGACCGACGAGAAGCCCAGCGGGGAAAACACCCCCATGGCCCGATGTCACAATTCTATGACCAGCTTTGACGATGGAGTTTGCGGGCAAGAAGGTCAACTGAGGCATTGAGCTATTATCACCAGATAGAATAGCCCGGTTTCGTGAAGTTTCGACCAAAACCGGGACCCGCGAACTAATGTCTGTAACAAGGAGAACCCTTGCAGACCGCGATCCAACCGCAATGACGCGACCAGCAAGTCCTTCCCCGGTAATGGCGGCCTGCCCCTTACGAACTCCATTCCGCCTTCCAGTATTCACAATTACAGTCCGCACAAAAGCTCCACCAGAATCTGCGATTACCCTAGCAGTAATAAACTGCATTTTAGGTTCAGGGCTAAGCTTAAGTAGGGTTTGTAATACTTTATTTTCTGACGAGAGCCTTCTTGCCGCTTCCTGCGCCAAAAGCAAGCGCTCATTTTCACGTTTCAACTGGATATTCTCTTGTCTTAAATTTACCAATTCGTGGACAGTTTTAACGGCATTTTTAATAGTTGCAGCGGGTTGAGAAACTACGCTCATAACAGGAGAAAAAACATCGATAACCACGGTTGAAACTTTTTCGACAACGAGCGTTTCACTTTTACTCAACAGCATTATGCCAATGGCTGCCAATATTAGAAAAAGAAAAGCACACCTCTGCACCAACTCCTTTAAAGGTGCACTGATAAATAATACTAATGAACCACCTCTTTTATTCACAACAGCCAATCTCTAAATGAGTGAAAGCCATAATTGGGTATAAATCTTACACATCGATTACCTAATAGAGCTTAATACATTGAAGATAGAACGTTCCTCAGGGTTTTCATTTCCTCAAGGCAATGTCCTGTACCCAGCGCTACACATGACAACGGATCTTCTGAAATTGAAACCGGTAATCCTGTAGCATGTCTTAGTACAAGGTCAAGATTTCCTAAAAGTGATCCCCCGCCGGTTAAAACGATTCCCTTATCTACCATATCAGCTGCAAGTTCCGGAGCGGCATGCTCCAATGCGACCTTAACAGCCTCAATAATAGCTCCCACCGGCTCCGCAAGACTTTCTGCTATTTGACGTTCTGACAGAATTATCTCCTTAGGCACACCGTTCACTAAGTCGCGCCCCTTAATTTCCATAGAGCTTCCTTCACCATCCGCCGGAATACTTGCTGAACCAATTTCTTTCTTAATCCGTTCCGCACTACTTTCCCCAACCGCAAGATTATGGTTACGTCGAATATAACCCGCAATTGCCTCATCCATTTTGTCGCCACCAACCCGCACAGACCTTGAATAAACCAATCCACCAAGTGACAAAACAGCTACCTCAGTGGTTCCACCACCAACATCCACAACCATGGAGCCTGTCGGCTCTGTAACCGGAAGACCAGCGCCTATAGCAGCGGCCATCGGTTCCTCAATTAAAAATACACGACGGGCGCCCGCGCTCTCTGTCGATTCTTGAATTGCTCGGCGTTCCACATTGGTAGCACCAGAGGGAACCGCCACGATAATCTGAGGATGGGCGAAGCTGCGTCGATTGTGAACTTTACGGATGAAATGTTTAATCATCTCTTCAGCAACTTCAAAATCCGCGATAACACCATCACGCAGCGGACGGATTGCCTCAATATTTCCAGGCGTTCGACCCAGCATCAATTTAGCCTCGTCACCGACGGCTAAAACTTGTTTCTTACCTTTAACATCAGCAATAGCTACCACAGATGGTTCGTTAAGAACGATCCCCCGGCCTTTAACATAGACCAACGTATTTGCCGTTCCTAAATCAATCGCCATATCGGCGGACAACATTCCCAAAAGCCTGGAAAACATGAGCAGTTACTTCCTTCGGTTACAAAACACGCGACTACAACTACGCTGACATCGCGCCAGGGGCTGTCTTCTCGCGTTTCACCATTAATTTATTTAAAGCATTTACATATGCACGTGCCGAAGCTACGAGCGTATCTGTATCGGCCCCTTGTCCGTTAACGGATTTACCGCCTTCTTCGAGACGCACGGTTACCTCTGCCTGAGCATCAGTACCTTCTGTAACGGCATTAACCTGATATAGCTGCAACCGGGTTTCATGCGGCACCAGCGTTTTGATAGCATTAAACGTCGCATCCACAGGCCCATCACCTTCTGCCTTTACTGAACAAATTTGACCATCGACATCCAATTCGAGCTCAGCAGTTTGTGGTCCTTTTGACCCACAAACAACCATAAGTGACTCAAATTTGATCGTATCATTGGCACGCAAGACTTCATCATCAACTAGCGCAACTAAATCCTCGTCATAGACTTCCTTCTTCTTGTCAGCGAGATCTTTAAAGCGTCGAAAGGCCTCTTGAATTGCGTTTTCACCCAATTCATAACCTAACTCCTTAAGTTTAATCCGGAAGGCATGACGTCCTGAATGTTTACCCATAACAAGTTTTGACTGTGTCAAACCGACGGACTCGGGTGTCATAATTTCATATGTTTGGGAGTGTTTAAGCATTCCATCTTGATGTATGCCAGATTCATGTGCAAATGCGTTTGCACCTACAATTGCCTTATTAGGTTGCACTGTAAAACCAGTAATAGTTGAGACAAGTTTTGATGCCCGTGTGATACATTCTGTTTCAATACCCGTCGTATAGGGTAGCTGATCTTGACGTGTTCTCAACGACATAATGACTTCTTCAAGTGCAGCATTGCCCGCACGTTCACCCAATCCATTGATAGTACACTCAATCTGTCTAGCCCCATTAGCTACGCCTGCAAGGGAATTAGCTACGGCTAGACCTAAATCATTGTGACAATGCGTGGAGTATATAGCTTTATCGCTATTTGGCACCCGCTCGACAAGCATTGCGATCAATGCCCCAAATTCTTCTGGCAAAGCGTAACCAACCGTATCTGGAATATTAATAGTTTTTGCACCAGCGTTGATGGCCGCCTCGACACAACGACACAAAAAATCATGTTCTGTGCGCGACCCATCTTCAGGAGACCATTCAACATCATCGGTAAAATTTCTAGCATAACTTACGCTGTCAATTACCGCCTGATAAACGTCATCCGGTTCCATCTGTAATTTGAATTTCATGTGCAAGGGGCTAGTGGAAATAAAAGTATGAATACGGGCTTGCGCTGCAGGTTTTAATGCTTCCGCCGCCCTCTCAATATCTCCGCGCGCGGATCGCGCAAGACCACAGACCACAGCGCCTTTCACTAACTTCGCCACTTCGGTAACGGATTCAAAATCTCCGTTAGACGCAATGGGAAATCCTGCCTCAATTACGTCTACGCCCATTTCCTCCAAAATCTCGGAAATTCTTAATTTTTCTTCAAGGTTCATAGACGCGCCAGGCGACTGCTCGCCATCACGCAAAGTAGTATCAAATATTACAATTTGGTTCGATTCGGTGCTGCCATCCATAACTCAGCTCCTTTGCTATCTTGGGTTTAACGACTTATTTTTCATTCGTAGGTCCCCTAAACGGCCGGTTGTCGCCAGCGCATTCAGGGGCTACTAAGTCGCGCGCCCCCCTCTAGCACAACGATTGA
>MDSW01146252.1_pt1 | contig 12513 bp, 11 predicted proteins | sample 811171 | NCBI WGS metagenome assembly MDSW01 (sample SAMN05326641, study PRJNA326480) | marine metagenome | isolation source: seawater | place: Atlantic Ocean: North West | collected 2012
CATTGTAAATGCCATCATCATTCCATCATCCCCCTCCCAGATGTGGACGGGAGCTGTCATTGCCATCATCTCATTCCTGTTGTTCCCCCCGAAAATATATCCTGCAATCCTCCTGAACCCCCCACTTGACCCTCTCCAATCTTTCCCGGTCGTTCTTACTCGAGCTTGAACTGTGTCCGAGTAAAACCTGATCTCGAAACCACGATGTTTTGAGATTACCACAAACTCAGGCTCTTCGTAGGTGACTCCCATTGAGAGGGGGAGAAGGAACACGGCTTTATTTTATCATGGTATGCTAATTCCAAATGTCATGGATATTTCTCGAAGGCTCGTACTTGGGTTCACTTTTCTGTTTGGGCCTTTGGTCCTAGTGTCTTATGCATACGGATTGTCCCATGTTGCAGACCCAAATTCCCTTTGGGGAGGAGTTCCCTTGTCATGGCAAACATACATTGTCCCATTCATGTTCATTGCTGCATTTGGCTTTCTGATGTATTGGTACATAGCATTCTACAAATTAGACGAAACCACTCTTTCATCAATGAGGTGGCCATGGGGTATTTCTGACGACAAAGGAGCAAAACGGTTGCTCTTGTCCTATGCTCTATTTCTTATCCCCTCCGCTCTTTGGATCGAGAGTACTATTTTCCATATTGAGAATAACTACTCATGGACCTTTTTACCAGTAATAGGAACCTTATTCCTTACCTCAATGGGCAATGTTATGTTAGGACTGTTAGCTTACGGTTCTTACAGGGATGGAGTCGAGGGATCAGGACTAATGATCATGGGGGCAATTTTGCTAGCAATCCAATGTATTCTTAATGACTTCATAATATGGGTTTACAACTTCCCTTGGTAATCCCCCTACTCACAGACATCATAATGCTGGGGGTCCCCTCCGAGATACATGTCTTCTGCGTGGATCATCGTTTCCGCATATGCAATTGCAATGATTCTATTTGCTATTTGGGCCAGACGAGATTTGGGAAATGGAGACGAATCTTACTACTTGGCTGGAAGAGGACTGAATGGACCAATCTTGTTAGTTACTATGGCAGCAACCAACTTTAGTGCATTTACGGTATATGGCTCAAGTGGTGCCGCATATAGAGTAGGACTATCCTTTCTACCGATAATGGCATTTGGGACAGGCTTCATGGCCGTCTCGATGTTTGTATTGGGAAGGAGAATTCGAGCTAGGTCAATCCAACATGGGGCAATCACTGCACCCGAGATGGTTAGAGGCCAAACCGGATCTAGAAACGCCCAAATCACCATGGCATCAATTCTTGTTGTGGCAACAATTCCTTATTTGGCTCTCCAACCTAGAGCGGCAGGCATAGTAGTCTCTGCACTTTTTGGAGGACCTGAGTGGGTAGGAGCTATCCTTGTGACGGCTCTGGTAGTTGGGTATACGCTAACAGGTGGCCTGAAGGCAGTTGTTAGGACTGATGTTGCCCAAGGAGCAGTAGCTCTGGTGTTGCTTTGGATAGGTCTGGCATTGGTAGTAGGAGATGCGGGTGGTATCGAGGCCGCCATGGACAGTATAAGATCTAACGATGACACCTCAAGACTCCTATACAGAGAAGGAAATTATGTCTTGTTAGTCTGGACAAGCACAATGCTATTGTGGCTTTTCGCTGACCCAATGTTTCCCCAGCTATATCAGCGACTTTGCGCAGCAGATAGCGATGAATCCATAGGAAAGATGGCTACCTTATACCCAGCAGTAGCATGGTTGGCTTTCCTCCCACCAATAATGATCGGGATTATTGGCCACATTAGATACCCCGGTCTGGACAGATCTGGATCTGACAACATCCTACCGACTATGATTATGGAAATTGGAGGGGAATGGCTTGGGGGACTGGTCCTTGTTGCAGGCCTTGCAGCTCTAATGTCAACCATGGACTCCCAGCTCTTAGCTACTGGTTCATTGGTCACAAGAGACCTAATCCCAAAAGGTAGCCTGTGGCAGGATGAGATAGGTGATCTGGGCGATTCTGTTGAGGGGATAGAGACGCAAGGAGGGGAGAATCCTACAATTTCAAGAGAATCGGTAATAATTAGTTTGGCAATAATCGGTCTTATTCTTTCCCTTTGGTCAGATCTCTCAATTCTCGATTTGGGGCTTCTTGCATTCTCAATGTATGCGGTCATGTTCCCTTCGGTATTTGCCACAGCCTTTTCTGACAACATAGATGGCCGATCCGTCATCTGTTCCATATTAGCGGGTGAAGCGGTTGTTTTTCTTGCATTATTTTCCCCAGAATCATTTGATGGTTGGTATATCCAACCTGTGAAGGCTGCAGTTCCCACTGTTGTAGTCCCATCGTTAGCTGCGGCAATATTCACTCTGCTAGCTTCTCAGTATACATTCACCAGGAACCGATTGACATTGGAAAGTATGTGGTCAGGATCAAATGAAGCTCTATATCTATTGGGGTTGACAGGCATTTTTGTACTAGCTCAAGACATTTGGTGGTGGGATGAGGCCTCAGGATATGCACTTGGCTTGCCAATCTGGATCTGGTGGGCATTCGGTTTGTCCATCTCCCAAACAGCCATCATGGCAAAATGGACATGGAGAAGACCTAACAATTAGGGCAATCCTCTCGGATTGGTGAATTGATTATGGGTTTGGGAAGAGCACTAGTGTTCGGGTCATTGGGAGCAGTTCCAGGCCTGATTCTTGCCGTCATAGGTTGGGTAATTAGCGGAGGATCGGAAGAGTGGGGTGCTGAGATGTACTTGGTTTGCTATATCCCATTCTTTGGTTGTATTGTAGCAGGGATGATTATCGGATGGAGGGAAGACATTCGAGGAGTGGAGGACTGAGCTTGCGCCGTTCCGAGAAAGCCGAGCTCATTGGCATCAAACTCGACGACTTATACCCGGATACGCCAATACCACTTGATCACAAAGACCCATACACACTTCTTGTAGCCGTAATGCTATCCGCGCAAACCACTGACAAAAAGGTTAACGAGGTGACTCCAAATCTATTCAAGGCAGCCAGTACACCTTCCGATATGGCATCTCTAGGGATTGAAGAGATACATGGATACATCAGAGAGATCGGGTTAGCGCCCACGAAGGCCAAAAATCTCAGTAGGATGGCCCTACAAATTTTAGAGGCTGGAGGGGAAGTAAAGGCTGACTGGGAATTTCTAGAATCTCTAGCCGGAGTAGGGCACAAGACAGCTAGCGTGGTAATGGCACAGGCGTTTGGAATTCCAGCATTCCCGGTTGATACTCATATACATCGTCTAGCGGCAAGATGGGGCCTATCAAATGGGACTAATGTAGAGAGGACAGAAAAAGACCTGAAGTCAGTTTTTTCAAAAAATACATGGAATAGGAGACATCTACAAATCATCTATTTTGGAAGAGAATACTGTCCTGCACTTAGGCATGATCTAAGGTCTTGCCCAATATGCTCATGGGCGGCAACTAAGAAGAGGATAAAAGAGGAAATGGGGAGATAGATGGATATTTTTAGAGGAAGAATTACTTCTACCGGATTCTCCACCGGGCACAGAATAGTAATCGGCGATTGGAGTGAGTCAATACTAGGCGATTTCACAAACGTAATGTGGGCAAAGCCAGATGGGACTAGGGTGCTTCTTTCACCATCGGCTAAACATGCGGAATACGTTTCCGGAATATATACATTCGAGGAGGTGAGAATCGTAGATTTTGAAGTCAAAAGAGGTAAGAGGGAGATTTTTGTTTCCGCAGACGCATTATCAATCAGAATTAGGTGGGGAATTTCTCTAATTATACCTCTTTGGCGTCCACTTTGGTTCATCGCTTCTTTCGAGGCCTTTTTTGGGAAACTGATTTTCGGAACAATTACCCACGGCAAAACTAGGAATGGGAGAAGAGAGTGGTACTCCGTAAGATCAATTTCCAGAGTTCTAGATGCTGAAGGCTCACTAAACGGAGTGAGTATGGGATCGAAGGTGAAGTTTCAGAATACAACTTGTTTCGGCTTCAGTGAACCACCGTCAATGCCTGCTTCAGTATCTCTGAAGTCGTATATCGAATGATGGTAGCCTTCATGAATCCTAGACCTCCCGAAGCGCCATGGCACCAACAGAGTTGACGGTCGGGGAAAAAGCCCCTGCCTTCGAGGCAACGATCACCGATGGAACAACGATTGCCCTATCAGAAATATTATCCTCTGGAGATGGGTTAATTCTCTATTTCTACCCCAGGGACAATACACCCGGGTGTACAACACAGGCTTGTGACTTCAGAGACAACTTCGGTAGACTTTCTGAGAGCGGATGGAGAGTATTTGGAGTCTCGACGGATGGGGCTAAGTCTCATCAGAAGTTTATCGATAAGCACGACTTACCTTTCGAATTGATTGTTGATGAAGACGCCTCTTTACACGAATTATTTGGCACTTGGAGGGAAAAGAGTATGTATGGAAAAACATACATGGGAACTCTGAGGTCAACTTTTGCAATTGACTCTGATGGCACTATTTCATGGGCGGGATACGGGGTAAAGACCAAGGGACACGTCGACACTTTGATTGAAGCACTGAAGGTATAGCAAGGAAGGTATAGCACGATGGAATTAGAAGAACGCAGAGCTCTGATTGCTAACTTCCTACGCAAATGCGTAACCTACTCCAATGATTCCATATCGAGGAAGATCGCAAGGGGAGAAGAAGAATCCGAGATAGCCAAGTGGGAGATATACAGAGACTTTACTGACCACGCAGTTAGAGAAGTTCTAGACGGAGATCTAGACGATTGGCTAGAGGAAGAGTAAGTGTTAGTTGTCTATGGCCCTCTCCAAAACAGGTGAGCCAAGCTTGTGCTTGTGTGTGTCAACCCTCATTCTAGCTCCAGCCACCATGAGTAGTGTGTCATCCTCATTCAGAGCGAATACTGGAAGTCCAGTCCTATCTCCCAGATCCTGTACTCTTCTGGAGCAGACCGACTGCTGGCTAGGCATGTGATTGAGAGAATTTAGATCTATAATTACCATGTCTCCCATTGAGAGATTACCTTCTATCCCATCCATCTGAAGTCTATGGAGATTGTCTGGCTCTAGATAAATTACCCTCCTATTGGGTCTCTCTGTCATCCTTTCTGTCCTTTCAGACCATCTAGACTCACCGAGATCATGGAACTTATTTCCTGCTTTAGGTCCAGGTTCGAAGGCAGACTTCAAACCCCTTGAATTAACCTTAGGGGAATTACTCGGATTCGGTAGCCCAAGAAGCCTGAATAGATTAACCACGCACGCGCCGCAGGCTACTCCTCAAAGAGTGCTTCTATGTCATCAAGGTCCAAGATAGGTTTTTGCTCACCCAAGTCAGGTGCGCGGGGGACTTCATTAGTTTGCTCTTCATCTAAGTCCGATAGCTCCCTTATCACCTCATCAATTTCAGGTATATTCATTTCCTCATCAGATGAGAATTCTGATTTGAATGATTCAGGATCTCTGCTATCTTCGATGTCCCCTTCCTCCACCTCGGTGAAAGCAGAATCATAGTCAAACCCCTCTTCTTCGTCGACTTTCTGACTTTCCTGCTTACCCGAACCCCTCAAAATGACGAATGTACCACCCAAAGATGTTAGGACTACTATCGTAATTATTGCTATGTTGGAAGATAACGTTTCGGCGATGCTGAGGGGAGATTCCGCCACTTCAATGTCCATTGTTATTGAGTTTCGAGATCCGCTATCATCAAGAACAGTTAGCTTGGCTGTCTTTGACCCTCCTGATTCGTATGAGATCTCAATCCACCTTCCCATGTAGTCAACATCGTTTGTTGGATCTCCATCACCATCGGAGTCCACTGATACGTCAGTGTCCCATTGAAAGATCAGTGAGTCCATATCGGCTTGTGAATCTACAGTCCCATTCGCACTAAGAATTATTTTATCCCCTTCAGAAGGATTTGACTCGCTCGCGGAAGCTAAAGCATCTGGAGGCGAGTTTATCACATTAAATTTGAACTCTACAGAGTCTGCATCCCCATCATCATCAAAAACAAAGAAAACTATTGATGAAGGAGCACTCGTGGAGTCAGGCCAAGAGTGAGTGAGGACTGGTGACTCTACATCGCAATCGTTTGATATGAATCCGTCTGAATCTGTATCGAGGGCAGGGTCCATGTCGAAGCAATAAGTCAGACTACCAAAGTCGTTCACAGTGTCATCAACCGTCGGATAAATCGTAAACTCTTCGTCTTCTTCGAGATCTCCTAGAATTGTTGTAATCGGGGAGATCTCAGGTGGGAGGTTGTTCACTTGAATTGGAATTATCAATAACTCTGAGCTCTCACCATCATTGTCATAGATTTGAAGTGTTGCAAGGTGCATTCCAGAAGTATTGTAAGAAACGTTGTACACTGTACTCCTTTGCCCAATGCTTGTAAAATTCCATTCAGGATAGTCTTCTGCATCTGGCCTCCAAACTTGAATTAATGAATCCAAATCATTAGGGGAATCCTCTGCTTGACCCCAAAAAGTCACCATCTCCCCCTCATTTACCGTGAACACCCCCCTGCTATCTGGAAAAATCCGAATTTCTTCCGAGTATAGCTCAGCCACGGGATTGCTGGGAGCGAGATTGATCACGCCAATTGTGTGCTCAGCTATTGTTTTGGCACCGTCGTCATCTGTAGCTTCTAGCTTCACAGTGAAATTTCCTTCAACCATTGGAGTTAAAGTACAAACTTGGCTTACCCTGCCCTCCAAGCATTCCTCCTCCCACTTATACTCAATAGGGGCTGATGGATTCTGGGTATCTTGGTCACTACTATTTATGATCCTAAAGATTATTTGTTCGGTTACAACCACTTTTTCAGAGTCAGCACCGATCTCTACCTGTGGTGGCCTATTCAATACCGATATATGTAAAATTGTGGAATCTGAGTCGCTTTCCGAGTCTGTCACAATAAGAGTAACACTGTAATTGCCATTGTCCTTCCATGATGTCTGCAAGACACAGTCGTTATCATCAATTTCGTATGTGCTACCGCCGACTTCATCAATTTGGAAAAGACAAGTAATATCCCCCCCATCTGGATCATAAGATGAACTACCGTCAATTTCAATCGATTCGAAAGTCATAGCCTCGGACTGAGCGTGTAGTGCGGCTACGGGTAAGGCTCCTATGTAGAGAAAAAAGGACCCTTGGTTATTCGACCTATTACCGTCCTCTGTTATCTCCTCATCTGGATCTACTTCGAAATAAAGGTAAACATTTCCGAAGGTCTGGGATTCTGGGACTGTCCAATTAATCTCAATACGCGATTCTTGAAGGCTATAGAGTTGAGGTACTAATCCGTAAACGGATGTGCCATCCGGGGAATTGATTGCCATTGTGGACTCAGGAGAAGTGGCTAGTCCTCTATTTAGGACGGGAATTGAAAATGTAAGAACATCTCCAGATATAGCAGAGAAGCTAATATCGGAATTAAGAGTAATGATATTGCCTGTAAGGGGCCTATATCTTTGCACCGTCACTCCTTCGGTTTTTGTGACAAGATCGATTTCATGTATGTTTGAATCAATAATCAGTGTCTTAGCCCCTATTATTTTGGAAGTCTCAATCCATGCGATCAATCCATGACTGCCCAATTCGCCTTGGCCCACTGAGTTGTCCGGTTGACTCCCAGAGTTAATAGTGAGGTGATAAGATCCATTCGCCGCAGTAGTAATGTTCTCTGTGTAATTTTCAGATTCGTATCTAAATTGCAAGCTCTGTCCGGAAACTGGTTGCCCTCCCTGAGTGACATTGATCCATGTGGATATTTCTAGATCAGTCGGAGAGAGGGGGTATTCCACCTCAATTGTGATTTCCTTTGATCTAATCACTGGTTGGTATGCAACCAGCTCGTGCACAGCCACAAAACCGAATGCTTGGACAAATGAGCTCTTTATTTCCCCCCTTATTGCAGGACAAAACCAGTTGTACCCAACCTCATCACCATTAGAATCGTAGTTTGTGACGTTGAAAGACTGGTAGCAACCAGGGTATGAAACACCCGAGTTACCTTGGCTGACTACTGTCCAACTAGAAGAGTTAGTATCGCTCGTGTCATTTGGTATATCCACATAGTTGCTGGACCCGCTGAATTCAATATTCTGTTGATATCCCATTTGCCACGACTCTCCAACAGAGATCGGAAAATCATAATTCTCCAAGGGTGGGACAAATGTATTTTCTACAGACAAGACACCAATGGACTGATTCAACCATGATACACAGGTTCCAAAGAACGATGGCCAAAAGTAAACATTAACAGATGCTTCTTGGGAGTAGGTCGCCAAATCGGAAGCTCTCATTATTTCATTAGTCACAATTTCCACGAATAAGCAGCCATTCGTTCCGTCTATGCTAATGGGGCCATCTGACTCGTACTCTCCTACAGAGACGACTCTGTAAACCAGAGTATCATTGTCCTCCATATCAGTTACATATGCATCTTCAACAGTTCGGTCGAGAGAGCCTTCCAGTATCTCTACGTCGGTCGTGACTCCGGATCCAGCAACGAAGTCTGCCACGTCTAGGTAGCCATCGTACATCCAATTGTCACCCACTCGCCAAACTGGAACTTCAGAGCTGAAAGTAGTCCTTGCCTGTACTTCTGATCTAGAATCCAAATCAGGCTCATTGGAAATTTCAGGTGAAATGCTCAATGGGATATTCATTGACATAGGCGCTATTGCGATCAGAGCCATTACAAGAATCGTGATTGAGGGCCGGCGCATGCCGCTGGATGTCGGTTTGCTCAATAACATTGGTCCGAGTCTCAGAGCAGATCTGCAAGCTCATCCTTTATTTGCTCAACAGCCTCTAAAATCTCATCCTTGTGACGAGCTCCAGTAATGACCATTTTTCCGCTTCCAAATATTAGACATACAACCCGAGGATAATCAAGTCTGTAAATGAGACCAGGAAACTGTTCTGGTTCGTATTCGACCTTATCAAATGGCAGGTGGAATGTTAGGTTGTTGAGGTTGAGCTTCCTCGGGAGGGCAGCTAAGGGCTCTCCTTGCAGTATACCTCTTATTCTCGGGTCTTCGTTCTCAACTTCTTCATCAGTAGCCGCTCGAATTCCTCCGCCTTCTTCGTCGATAACCTTGGTGTTGATGTCATCCATTCTGGCCACCTCACCGTAATCCTCTGGGTAGAAAAGGGAGTAAGTAGCCACCATGTTCTGGACTTCGATCTCAACGTCTTTTAGGTCCCATGTGTCGATTCCAGCATCCCTAAGGTCCCCGATCATCCTCTCGATTCCGGTTTGGATATTGTCCTCGTTCTTTCCGCCAGTGCAAACAGCTCTTCCAGACCTAAACATCAGGATAGCTAATTTTGGGTCTACAACTCTGTAAACAACTCCAGGGAATTGTTCAGGTTCGTATTCGCAGTTTAATTGAATTGCAATGTCGGGTAGATCTAATTCCTCAGCTACCCTGGTCGAGGCTACAACATTAACTACCGTTAGTCTTTCTTCATCACTTAACATAGGTTTACGACTTAACTTTGCCTTATAAATGATCATATAAAGAAAATTAACATCGAAAACACCTATTGTACTTCTTATTGGTAGACCCTCACTCCATCAGAACCAAGTTTTGACCTAAGCGGAATACCTCCCGATACCTCGATAGCTTCTGAGACCCTGTCTGGGTCATGAGTCAGAGCAACCATACAACCACCCCCTCCCGCACCGGTTAATTTTGCACCAAGTGAGTAAGGTCTTGAAGCCTCAACCATCCGATCGAGATCAGGCGTGCTAACCTCTAATTTTTGTAACTTTTCGTGACAAGTATCCATGGCGATTCCAAGAGCTTCTAAATTACCAGCAGATAGTGCGGTAAGTCCTGCATTAGTAATATTTGCAATTGCCTTCATTTCCTCAATCTTCTGTGGTATTTCTCTAATCAGGCTGGCCACTTTGGCGACCATTCTTCCCGTGGGCGAGCCAACTCCGGAGTATCCAATCACCAGCCATGCATCGCTAATTCCTTCTGGTATGTCGACCACATTTATTGCCCATTTCCTCTTTCCCTCCGGGGTTTCAAGACTAGTATCGAACACATGCCTCGTTCCTGGTACCCTAGCTCCTGAAACTACTACACAACCCCCTAATGCGCTGGTGGCAGTATCCGTAGGGCTTGCCCTACCCTTCTGAGCAGTAGCTTCGGCAGAATGTGCTAATTTGGCCATCTTTATTGGATCCAGATCTTCGCCTGGGTAAATTTGCATGTGCATGGCAGCACCAAATGCATTTGAGAGTGCTGCCGAAGACCCCATGCCAGCAGCCGAAAATAAGTCACTCTCTACCTCTATGTCCAATGGTTTTCCCGAATAACTGTATACATTTTGTATTATATGGGCAATGTGAGGGTGTTGAGACGGATCAAAATAAGATCCTCCCAGTTTCCACTCATCGGACTCTCTCAGGGATACAGTGACTCCTTGGTCAACTGCAACCGCTACTGCAGGATGTCCAAAAACAACAGCATGCTCACCGAAAAGAATGCACTTTCCCGGGGCGAAGGCTCTGGCCATATTCTTTGGCTGACCCATTAGGCCATGAGGGTTGGCCTACCATGCGGTTGATTCAAGGGCTTATTGGCTATCGCAGCACTATCAGGTTAACCTGTGCGAGGAGTCCCCGTGGAACACCCTCTTTTGCAAACATACGGCCCTTTGGATGGATGGATGATCCTCCTTGTTATGGGCGGAGCATCAATTGGATTCTTTGTCTACCAAGTCTCCAAAGCCACAAGACTTGTTTTAATCGGATCATCTGACTCTAGATTTGATGCTTGGGGGCCGAGGATGGTTGAGTTCGTAATTGGGTGGTTAGGTCAAAAGAAGGTACTCAGAGACAGGGTTGTAGGAACAATGCACGTCCTCATGTTCTGGGGGTTTCTAATGCTAGCTTCAGATATGCTCGATTTAGCCACCGCTAATGCGTTTTCAGGTAAGATTCTACCCGATATTCTAGTTGGACCTTGGAACGGAATGGTAGAGCTAGGATATACGATGGCACTGATAGGGTGCGTGGCCGCATTGCTCAGGAGGGTAGTTTTCACTCCTGTCAAACTCAAAGGCAAGTCCCAACTTGAGGGGAATGTAATACTCCTACTGATCTTCACAATCACTACAACATCGTTCATGATTGAGTCAAAGGAGGACCCAAGTCGCTTGTGGGAACCGATCGGTTACCAAGTCGGGCAACATGGTCTGGAGGACAGTACAGTAGTAATCGCATATTGGCTCCATATGTTGGCAATCTCAGTATTCTTGTTCCTTATCCCGCTATCAAAGCATATGCACTTAGTGATGGCGGTTCCAAACGTCTTCTTTCATGATACTGGACCTAGTGCAAAAATGAGACCTCTGGCTACCGATGATGATGGTAAGGCAATACCACTAGAAGAATTGGACATCGACTCCTTTGGAGTCAGTACCTACACACAATACACATGGAGACAACTAATCGACGGGTGGTCATGCACGTCATGTGCTAGATGTCAGGATGTTTGCCCGGCATACGCTTCTGGAAAAAGTCTGAATCCAATGCAAGTAATTCATGATGTCAGAAATTACGCAAACGATCATGCTCCCTTGCTACTGAAGGGCGAGACTCCGGAGGAAACTATGATGGAGAGGATTACTGATGAGGCAGTTTGGGCATGTACAACTTGTAATGCATGTGTGGATGTTTGCCCACTCTACATTGAACACGTCCCCAAGCTCACGGATCTTAGAAGGAACGCAATGATGGAGACTATGGAGTATCCAGAAATCCTGAATACGGCCATGGGCAATATAGAATCAGCTTCAAACCCATATGGATTTGGAGAGCATGAGAGGGCCGATTGGGCTGCTGATCTTGATGTGAAAGTAGGTGAACCAGCCGAGTACATCTACTTTGTTGGTTGTGCTGCAAGCTTCGATGAGAGGAATCAGAAGGTAGCGAGATCTACCATCTCGTTGCTAAAGGAGGCAGGTCTTGACGTTGGAATCCTAGGAATGCAAGAAGGTTGTTCCGGAGATCCTGCTAGAAGAGCAGGAAATGAATACCTGTTTCAGATGCTTGCAGAGACAAACATGATGACATTTCAAGAGTTGGGTGTGAAGAGAATTATTGCCTCTTGCCCACATTGCTTCCATACTCTAGGAAAGGAGTATGCAGATTACGGGGGAGAAGATCTTGAAGTGTTCCACCACACAGAGATACTGTCAAAGCTACAGGAAGAAGCGAAGCTACCCTATCTTGGAGATGTCCAAGGGGATGATGAAAGGTCAATTACGTTCCACGACCCATGCTACCTTGGAAGGATAGGTGGGATCATCGAAGAACCTAGGAATGTTATCAGTGGAGTCGATGTAGAACCAGAGAGACATGGCCAAGACTCTTTTTGCTGTGGAGCAGGAGGAGCTCAGATGTGGATGGAGGAGGATTCAGACAAGAGGGTGAATGTGATTAGGGCAGAGGAGCTTTCCGATACTGGC
>MDSW01058886.1_pt1 | contig 12512 bp, 16 predicted proteins | sample 811171 | NCBI WGS metagenome assembly MDSW01 (sample SAMN05326641, study PRJNA326480) | marine metagenome | isolation source: seawater | place: Atlantic Ocean: North West | collected 2012
AGTAGATTCATACACGGGTCGTTATCGTGATATGTATCTTTGTGATAATGAAATGCAGTTGATGACTGCTATGGAAGATCATGATTATACATGTTGGTTAGATCCTGATGGTGTTCCTGCTTATCGAAAAGACTCGGTATCGTCTCAAAACTAGCCCTGGTCGGTTGAAGGAACCCCTTCATTCCCGAAGTTTCTTACTTCTTTCAAAAGTAAGTGGTGGAGTCATTGACCTCCTTTGGTTTCTTGCTTCCACAAAGAGCAAGTGGTGCGGATGGGATCTCTCTCCCGCCCTGTTTCTTGCTTCAGGTCAAAGAGCAAGTGGCGCGGCATGTAAAACCCTATTTCGGACGGTTGACATCAACCGTCCTTTTTTAGTATAATATAAAAAAATAAACTTGTAAATGAAAGTTGCTTTAATTAGCGGTATTACTGGGCAAGATGGATCATACCTAGCAGAACTTCTTCTTGAGAGGGGATATGAAGTTCATGGTATTATTCGCCGTTCTTCTTTAATTAATACCCACCGAATTGATCACATTTATCCACAATTACATCTTCATTATGGAGATCTGACTGATTCTACTAACTTGGTGAGAGTTATTCAGCAGGTTCAACCAGATGAGATTTATAATCTTGGGGCTCAGAGTCATGTAAAGGTATCATTTGAAATGCCTGAGTATACTGGTCAGACAGACGCTTTAGGCACTCTGAGAGTCCTTGAGGCAGTTCGTCTTCTGGGTATGGAAGATAAGGTTCGTATCTATCAGGCATCTACTAGCGAACTGTATGGTAAAGTTCAAGAGATTCCTCAAACAGAAACGACACCTTTTTATCCACGTTCTCCATATGGTGTTGCAAAACTGTATGGATATTGGATTGTAAAAAACTATCGTGAGTCATATGGAATGTATGCCTGTAGTGGCATTTTGTTTAATCATGAATCTCCAAGACGAGGTGAGACATTTGTAACTCGTAAGATTACAAGAGCACTCAAAGCAATCTCTGAAGGTAAACAGGATCGTTTATATCTTGGCAATCTTGATGCACTTCGTGACTGGGGACATGCCAGAGATTATGTTGAGGCAATGTGGTTAATGCTTCAGCAAGATAAACCTGATGATTTTGTAATTGCCACGGGAAAACAATATTCTGTTCGTCAGTTTGTTGAGGAGGCAGCACCTCATTTTGGATTTGATTTGGAATGGCATCGTAGTGGTCTGGATGAAGTTGCCTTAGATAAGAATACTAAAAAAATTATTGTTTCTGTTGACTCTAAATATTTTCGACCTGCTGAAGTTGAAACTTTATTAGGTGATGCTACAAAGGCAAAAGAAGAACTGGGTTGGACACCTAAAACTTCGTTTAAAGAATTAGTTGAGGAAATGTGTAGTCATGAACAGTGAGAGTCGAGTCTATGTTGCTGGTAATACTGGACTGGTAGGGTCAGCAATTGTTCGTATGCTTCATTGGAAGGGATACACCAATATTCTTTCATCACCATCTTCGCGTTGGGATTTGCGTCGTCAAGAAGATGTTGAAACTTTCTTTAGAATAAATGAACCAGAATACGTTTATCTTGCTGCTGCGAAGGTAGGTGGTATTGGGGCTAATAGTGAATATCCTGCACATTTCATCTATGATAATTTGATGATTCAATCAAATATCATTCATACTGCCCGTAAGTTTGGTGTTAAGAAACTCTTGTTCCTTGGATCTTCATGCATCTATCCGAAGATGTGTGAGCAACCAATTAAGGAAGAGTATCTAATGACTGGTCCTCTTGAACCTACGAATGATGCTTATGCGATTGCAAAGATTGCTGGAATTAAGATGTGTCAGGCATATCGTAAACAGTATGGATTTAATGCAATCTCTCTGATGCCTACTAACCTGTATGGTCCTAATGATAACTTTGATTTGGAGTCATCTCATGTTCTTCCTGCGATGATTGCAAAGTATCATTATGCAAAGACCGAAGGATATACTATTGATATGGGCGGTCCTTGGTGGCCAGATGTAAAACTTTGGGGTGACGGTTCGGCACGGAGAGAGTTTCTTCATGTTGATGACCTTGCCGAAGCATGTTATACTTGTATGAAAGATTATGATTCTTCAGAACCAATTAATGTTGGAACAGGAGAAGATATTACTATTAAAGAACTTGCAGGTATTGTTTCTGATGTAGTTGGATGCCCAGGTCAAACAACATGGGATACTTCTAAACCGAATGGAACACCAAGAAAAGTTCTTAATGTGGATAAGATCAAATCTCTTGGGTGGAAACCAAAAATTTCTCTCAAAGACGGAATTAAAACAACTTATGAGTGGTATAAAGATCAATGAAATTTCTGACTTTTCTGAATTCTGGATGTCACGATATTTGTTTGAATATGTTGAGGTCCGCTGAGAACGTGGGCATCAACATGGATGACTTTATTATTGCATGTATGGATGAAGATGTTTATAAATCTTTTATTCTTGAGGGATATAAAGGTGCTTTCCTTTACATGAATAGTGACCTAAAAGAATATCAGGATTGGACATTTAATAGTAATAGTGGATTCAGGAACGTAGTTAGACATAAATGGAAAATCATCAGTCAGGTTCATAAAGAACATCCTAATCTTATGTGGGTTGATACTGATATTGTCTTTAAAGAAAATCCTGTAGAACTTCTTACAGGTCATGATGAAGTACTATTTCAAACTGATGCTCCTGGATCTACAATCTGTACTGGATTTATGGTATTTAATGAAACTTCTGAGTGCCGTCAATTGATTGAAGAATGTGGTGCTGACGAAAGTGATGATGATCAGTTGATTATGAATCGTATTGGTCTTTCTAAGTATCATGATAATATTGCATTATTGTCAGAAGATTTGTTTCCAAATGGTAATGTTTATTATCAGCAGGGTAAAAAAGAAAACGCCATGATTGTTCATAATAATTGGATGGTCGGTGTGGAAACTAAAATTAATAAGTTTAAGGAGGAAGGATTGTGGTTTATTTGAATGAAAATTATCTGAGACCAAAGTCTCTTACCCCAACATATCCTCCATATCATCAGGGAGATTATCTTGAGGAATATTTTTATACTCAATATCAAAAATTAGAAGATAAACCTGAAAGAGAATATATTGATATTTTCTGGTCAAATATTTTTTGTAATAAAATTTGGGCAGGGCAACCATATCCAGATCTTCAGGGACTTTTAAATAATACTCTCAAATCTGATGGCAGTTATTTTACTGTTTGTCAGCAAGATGATGGTCCTTTCGAAGATTTCCCGGAAGATACTATGATCTTCTCTGCAGGTGGAAATCGTAAAAAAGGAAACGTAATTCCAATTCCATTAGTGTGCTCTTCAATTCAAAATGTTCCAGAAAGAAGGCAGAAGTATTTTGCTTCTTTTATTGGTTCTAATACTTATTGGGTTAGAACCGATATGGTAAAGGCGTTTCGTCGTAAAGACGATTGTCTTGTTAAAGCAGGAAATTGGGATATTAATGTTGGAGAAGAGAAATTGAATAACTTCCTTGATGTCATGTCTGCTTCTAAGTTTTCTCTTTGCCCTAGAGGATATGGGACGACTAGTTTCAGGCTCTATGAATCATTCCAACTTGGTACAGTTCCCGTTTATATTTCCGACGATCATGCACTTCCTTGGTCTGATGAATTAGACTGGGAAGAATTTTGTGTTATAATTGATGATGATCATATTGGGGATACCTACAATATTTTGAAGAATATTTCTGATGATACATATAATGAGATGTTGAAGAAGGGTCAAGAACTTTATCAAGATTATTTTTCTCTTCAAGGTGTTTTTAATAATATTATTAAAAGAGTGCAATGAAAATTTTTGTTTGCCATCATCCACCATTAACACATAGAAAAGAATATCTTGATAAATTTTTTTCTTTTAGAAACATAGAAGTTGAGTGGGTAGAAAAGTTTTCTCCAGAAGAGATAACTGAAGATTATGATCAAATTGTTGGTGTAAAAGATCTTGTTATCAATTCAAATGTTCCTGGGGTTCAGCAAAATCAATATACCTTATATGAGAATGCTGGAAGAAAGGTAACTATTCCAGAACTTTCTTTATATCTGAAACATCAATATTGTTTCGAACAACAAATCGAGAATGGGTATGATCTAATTGTTATTTTGGAAGATGACATTATGCTTCCAAATAACTTTGAAGAGTATTTGGATATTTGTCAATCTGAGTTTATTAATCATGATCCAAAACTTGATTGTTTGATGTTGGGTAGTTGTTTTGGATTTAGATCTCCATATGTTAGAGAGAATAGATTGATTCACTATGGATCTAATCAGTTGACAAGATGTACCCATGCGATGATGTTTTCTTTGGATGCTGCTAAAATGATTGTGAAAAATCTATATCCAGTAAATTGGCCAATTGATTTTAAACTAAACGAAATCATAATTAAAGAAAATATGAAAGTTGCCTGGACTGAACCAGCGTTACAGCAGTCATCTCATTTAAACTTAGATAAGTCTTTTATTCAACCATGAAAATAACATTCTCAGACTTCTGGCAATATCCAAAAGCATTTGATCCAAATAATAATTTTTTCATCCACGTTATTCGTGAATTATATGAAAATGTTGAAGTAGTTCATCCAGAAGATGCTGATGTAATGTTTTTCAGTGTTTTTGGAAAAGAAAATGGAAGGTATAAAAACTGCAAAAAGATTTTCTTTACCGGAGAAAATATATCTCCAAATTTTAAAAAGTGCGATTATTCTTTAACTTTTGAGAAGGATTCTTATGGTGGGAAGAACTTTAGACTTCCCCTTTGGTATCTTTATATTGATTGGTTTGATGTAAAGACTTATGATAATCCAGAATGGTTGATTCCAGAATCATATCTTTATGGTGAAAATGAATTCACTTTAAAACCAAAAGATAAGTTTTGTACTATAGTTTATGGTAAACAGATTGAATCTAGAATCAGAGCAATTCAAAATATTTCTAGATACAAAACTGTTGAAGTGTTTGGAAAGGCAAATTCAAATCAACCATTACCAGATGGTGAGAATTATAAGATGGATTTGATTTCTGATTATAAGTTTTCTCTATGTTATGAGAATTCAGTAACTCCTGGATATCACACAGAAAAACTTTTACATGGTAAAATTGCAGGTAATATTCCAATTTATTATGGAGATAAAACAATTTCAGAAGATTTTAATTCTGAGTGTTTTATTAATGCTGTTGATATGAGTGATGAAGAGTTGATGGAACTAATTCAAAGAATAGATTCTAATAATTCATCATACATAGAAATGAAAAACAAACCTCTTTTTAAAGAAAAATTGACTTTGGATGAGATTTGTGCTAACTTTAAAAAAATTCTGGATTAAAAATGCAAAGTGAAATTTATGATTGGGTGTTGGAAAATATTCCCAAAGATGCAACTATAGTTGAAGCTGGAACATATGATGGGGGAGATACAAGGTTTTTTGGACATTATTTTAGAAAGGGAAAAATTTATGGGTTTGAACCTGTAGAAGAACTTTATACAAGATCTATAACAAATACATCACAATATAAAAATGTTTTTATAGAAAAAAAAGCTTTGGGAGAAAGAAGCGAAAAAAAATCTATTTACGTCAGCAATGTTTCTGGACAAACTTCTGCTTCTTCTTCCTTACGAACACCTAAAGAACATTTAACCTTTCATGAAAATGTAAAATTTTCTGAAGAACAAGAAGTTGAAGTCGTCAATTTGGATAGTTGGTGTGATGAAAATAAAATTTCTAAATTGGACTTTATGTGGTTGGATGTTCAGGGGTCTGAATATGATATAATTAAATCATCTCCTAAAATAATTTCCAACACAAAATATTTGTATTGTGAAGTTTCTTTGATGGAAATGTATGAAGGAACTATTTTGTATGATAAGTTTAAAGACAATATGAAACAAATAGGATTTGATGTTGTATTTGAAGAACTTCCTTGGAAAGATATGGGAAACGTTTTATTTGAAAATACCGCATATAAAAATGAATAATAAGTTTAATTATTTTTAAACCGGTGCAAAAAAATAAATATGAAAATACCTGTTTATCAACCATCAATTACTAATCTTGAAAAACAATATGTAAATGATTGTTTAGATAGTTCTTGGATTTCTTCTAAGGGTAAGTATGTAAATCTTTTTGAAAAATCTTTTGCACAAAAAACTAGTGTAGATTATGCAACTACTGTTTGTAATGGTACAGTTGCTTTACATTTAGCACTTCTTGCTTTGGGTATTGGACCTGGAGATGAAGTAATCGTACCTACATTTACGTATATTGCTTCTGTAAATGCAATTGTTTATTGTGGTGCTACACCAATATTTGTTGATTCCTTAGAAGAAACTTGGCAAGTAGACCCAGAAGATATTGTAAAAAAGATAACTCCCAAAACAAAAGCAATTATGATTGTCCATCTATATGGTCAGTCATGTGATATGGACTCTATTTGTAAGATTGCAAAGGAGAATGATGTCTTCCTCGTTGAGGATTGTGCAGAAGGATTTGGCACAAGATACAAAGGAAGACATGTGGGGTCTTTTGGAGATATTTCTACGTACAGTTTTTTTGGTAACAAGACTATAACCGCAGGTGAAGGTGGTATGGTTGTAACTAATAATGAAACTCTCTACAGAAGAGCAATTCACTTAAAAGGTCAAGGACTTGCAGAGCATCGTCAGTACTGGCATGATGTTGTTGGATATAACTATCGAATGACTAATATTGCATGTGCTATTGGTCAGGCTCAATTGGAAAGATCTGATGAGTTGATTGAAAAGAAGAGAAAAATTGCGGATTATTATCACTCTGCTTTTGAAGGAACACACATTAAAACACATAAAGAACAACCAGATACTATCCATAGCTATTGGATGAATAGTATTCTTCTTGATTGCAATCAAGATCAGAGAGATAAGTTTAGAAAGTATTTGACTGAGAATGGTATAGATACAAGACCTTTGTTCTATCCTGTACATACAATGCCTATGTACTCTCATAAGTATCAATCTCATAAAATTTCAGAAGATATAAGTAGACGAGGATTTAATATTCCAAGTTATCCAGATTTAAAGGAATTTGAGTTAGAATATATAAGTAAGACTATTTTAAATTTTTGTGATTTCTAAATTAGAATGTAGTGAATTTTTCTAAACTAGATTTAAAAATTTTATGTGATATAATATTATGGTATGTTAGAAAAAATCCACAAATTGATCAAGATGTGAAAAATTTAATCAAAAAAATTTTAGTTTATCGAGCAAAAATCTTATTAGAGGATGAATCAAATGTTTGAATCACGATTTATGACCGAAAGGGATATGTCGGATATTGGATTTAAAAAAATTGGTAGTAATGTTCTCATAGATGAAACTTGTCTTATACATGGTATTGAAAATGTTTCGATAGGTTCTAATGTTAGGATCGATGCATTTACTATTATTAATAGTGTTGGAGGTAGTTTAACAATAGGATCTAACGTTCACATCGGTAGTAATTGTTTATTGTCATGTAAAGGTGGTGTTGTGATGAAAGATTTTAGTGGATTATCTAGTGGAGTTAAAATATACTCTGCTTCCGATGATTATCTGGGTAGAAGTTTAACAAATCCTACTGTTCCAGATAAGTATAAAAAAGTCAAAGTTGGTAAAGTTATATTGGAAAAACATGTTATAATTGGATCATCCACTGTGATACTTCCAAAAGTAACTTTGTCTGAAGGTGCTTCTGTAGGTGCTCTATCTTTAGTTAAAGAAGATTTGGATGAATGGTCTGTATATTCGGGAATTCCTGTAGAAAAAATGGGAAGAAGATTGAAAAATCCTCTTAAACAGGAAGTTCTATATAGAGAGGAAAATGAATTGGATGAGTTAGAAAGTGATTTAATTCATTGGAAAAATTGAGGAATTAATTAAAATGGCTGACACACTTGGATCTTTAATCGACAAACTCACTACTGTTGATTTAAAAATGTGGAATAATCAAGAGTTACTCTATGAAATTCGTAGAATGTCTTTTGAAGAATATAAAGCAAAGTACTTTGATACTGAAGATGGGGCACAAAAACTTTGGGAGTCTTTGAAAAAAGCATGTGATCTTAACGTTCAAAGAAATCAACTTATTGATGAAGTGGATGAAAAATTAGTTGAAATTGTTTTTGCTGCAACAAATGGTGAAGACTTAGATAGTGGAAAATATATCCAAAGAAGTCATAAAACTTACTGAGGATTATTATGCATTATATTATTCTTGGAAAATCTCTAAAAAAAGGAGTATCTGGAAATGACTCTTCAACTTTAAATAATTATTTTGAGTTGGGATGGGAAGTGGTTGGTAGTAGATTTGATTTTATAAAATTAATAAAAACTCATTCCTATCATCAACTACGTGATTATACGATGGTAACTTCTGAAGATAGAGTATTTTTCTATTCTAAACTTTTTCATAATGTTATTTCATATGATGAATTTAAAAATTTAAATCTTACTAATTCCGATACTGTAGATGATTGGACCATTACGAGAATGCCTGGTAGTGCTAATCAATTTTCTTTTAATTCTACAAGTACCTTTATCGATAAAAACGGAAAATATGTTCGTCATGATGAAGATTACGAGGAATTATTTAATGGATTTGACTTATCTAAATCGACGATAGAGAAGCCTGATAAGTATATTGTATTAAGTCTAAGATCCAGAGATCATAATAATTATAAAAATTTCAGTCATGATAGTAATTTTTATAAAAATTTGATAAAAAAAATAAAATCCCAGTTAACAGAAAATATATTTGTTGTTGGATATGGTACTGAAAGTTTTTGTTTAGAAAATAAATGTACATATGTTGAAAAGTTAGTTGATTTTGTATCTCTGATAAAAGATAAAAAAAGATGTATTTCAAATATATCTCAAACAACTGGAACTGCAGTTCTTTCTATATTGTGTTCTGAAACCCCTATTTATATTTTAGATAATACGGGTGCTTCTGATTTGACTGGTAATGAGGTTATTCTTGGCGGAAAACCTTTACAACTTTGTAAAGATAAAATCATTCTCTATACGGAATTAGATGACGATACTATTGATGAAATAATTGAGATGGATAAATCTACTATACTACTACAAAAAGATGAAAATAGCATTTCATGATAATAGTTTGTCTTTGAGAGGAACTACAACAGCCATTTATGACTGGGCATATTGGACTAGACATTATTTGGAAATAGAACCAATTGTGATGTACAATATAAATCATCCAGCAAATAATCAAGATGTATTGAAAAAATTTAAAAAAGAATTTTTGGTATTTGACTATTCAAATAATAGTCAAATAGATTATATTTTGGAAAAAAATAAATGCGATTATTTTTTTATGATGAAAGGGGGTAGTAATGATGGAGTTATCTCTACTAATTGTAAAAATTTAGTTAGTGCCACTTCTTCTGCATGGAAAAGGGAGTGGATACATGGAGACGTTTATGCAATGTGTTCTGAATGGCTTTCTAAATTAACTGATTTCACAGTTCCTTGTGTTCCTCATATAGTTCATCTTCCAGATGTTGAAACTGATATGAGAGAAGAACTATCGATTCCAAAAAGTGATTTGGTTTTTGGAAGAAATGGTGGGTGGGAAACTTTTGATTTGGGATTTGTAAAGAATGCTATATCTCAAGTTCTTTCTGAAAGAGCAGATGTTTGGTTTGTTTTTCAATTTACACAACCATTTATTGAACATGAAAGAGTGATATATCTTCCTGGAAGTTCTTGTCTAGAAACAAAAACAAAATTCATTAACACTTGTGATGTAATGCTTCATGCTAGAAATCAGGGAGAATCATTTGGACTTTCTTGTGCCGAGTTTTCTATTAGAAATAAACCTGTGATTACTTATGAAAAGTCTCCAGAAAGAAATCACATAGATACTCTGGATGAAAAAGGAATTTATTACGAAAACTATTCTGAGATTCTTCATATTCTCAGGAATCTTGATAAAAAAGAAATAAATTCTTTAGAATGGAATTGTTATCAAGATTATACTCCAGAGAAAGTAATTCAAAAGTTTGAGGAAGTTTATTTATGACTATTGAAAATTATTTGATTGAGTTGTCTAAAAGTTACACTCCTAATACACTATTAGATATTGGGGCACATTATGGAAATTTTTCTATGTTTTGTAGACGAGTGTGGAAAAATATAGATTCTTTAATGTTGGAAGGTAATGAAAATTGTGAAGAGGTTTTAGATAATTTGCCCTTTTCTCACTGTATTGTTTTATTGAGTGATACTAATAAGGAAGTAATCTTACATTTAAATCCAAAAAATCCTACATGCACAGGAACTTCTTATCTGAAAGAAAGAACTATACATTATAAAAATAGTGTTCAAGTTAAAAAAAATACGTTTACTTTAGATGAAGTTATAAGTAAAGTTGATAATAAGACTTTTGATATAATTAAAATCGACACTCAAGGATCTGAACTAGATATTATTAGGGGTGGACTTGAGACAGTAAAAAAAGCATCTTATGTTATACTAGAAGTCGCTATACTTCAATACAATGAAGGAAGTCCTTTGTTTGATGAAGTTATTGATTACATGAAACAAATTGGATTCTCAAAATATGAGATTATAGAAGAGCATAAGTGTATGGATAAAATTGAGGGTATTTTTCCTTATGGTAGTACTTTTCAAGTTGATGTTGTATTTTCAAAAGAGTAAAAATGAAATCATTAGTAACAGGTGGAGCAGGTTTTATTGGATCTCATTTAGTAGATAAACTGCTTGAGATGGGTCATGAGGTTGTTGTAATTGATAGTGAAAGTGCTGAATCTAATGAAGAATTTTATTGGAATGATAAAGCACAAAATTATAAGTATGATATTCGTGATTATGAAAAGACAAAACCTCTATATGATGGAGTAGATTATGTTTTTCATACTGCGGCAGAGGCAAGAATTCAACCTGCAATTTTAAATCCAATTGAGGCAGTAAGTGTAAACTGCGTTGGCACAGTTACGGTACTTCAATGTGCCCGTGAAGCAGGAGTTAAGAAAGTCATTTATTCTTCAACCTCTTCTGGATATGGATTCAATAAACCACCTAACGAAGAGACTCAAAGAGATGATTGTTTAAATCCATATTCTGTATCTAAAGTTTCTGGTGAAAAACTTTGTAAGATGTATAATGATCTCTTTGGATTGAAAACAGTATTCTTTAGGTATTTTAATGTTTACGGAGAAAGGCAACCTTTAAGAGGTCAATATGCTCCTGTGATTGGTATTTTCTTGCGTCAACGTGCTGCTGGAGAATCTCTGACTATTGTTGGTGATGGGGAGCAACGTAGAGACTTTACTCATGTATCTGATGTTGTATCTGCTAACGTGCTTGCGGCAACGGTAGATGTTGATGATGAAAATTATGGTCAGTTGTATAATGTTGGTAATGGTATAAATTATTCAATTAATGAGATTGCGAATGTGATTTCTGACAATCAAACAAATATTCCTCCAAGGATTGGAGAGTCCAGAGTGACTCTTGCAAATAATGATAAGTTAAAACAAACTTTTGGTTGGGATCCAAAAGTAAATCTTATGAAGTGGATTTCTGAACAATGAATTTAATTATTGAATATTTTAATTCCTTAAATCATATTAGGAATGGGGAGCTTTTATACTGTCTTCACCAGAATCTTGCCAATGATTATATTGACAAGATCTATATTTTCATGGAAGAGGATGCAGAACTCAATTTTGATTCTCCCAAGATAGAACGAGTTGTTGTAAAAAAACGCCCTACATATCAAAGTCTTTTTGAATACTGCAATACTCATATGAGAAATGAGATTTGTATTGTTTCTAATGCTGATATTATTTTTGACGATACTCTTAGATATTTTAATAGTATTGATATGACTATGCAATTTTATGCATTAAGTCGTTGGGAGATTACTTCGGGTGATGGTAAGAATTGGGAAATTGAACCATATGATAATGCAGCATCACAGGATGTATGGATTTTTAAGACACCAGTTTTGACATCTGAAGGTATGAACTACACGATGGGTGTTCCTGGTTGTGATAATAAAATTACATATCATATGAGAGAACTTGGATATACCTGTAGAAACCCTGGTAAGAAAGTTATTACTATTCACTTTCATATCTCTCAATTTAGAACTTATGATTGGAAAGCAGATAGAGTTCCTGGACCCTATCTGCTAGTTGCTCCTGCTGATAATTTTAGCGGAGATCCCGTTCATATTGATATTGATGGGTTTGATGAGAAGGGAAGACCCTATCAAAAAGCGGTTAGGTAAAATCTGATACAAATTAGGGCTTGACAAGAATTGTTACATTACTATATAATATTGTAACAGTTCTTCACATAAGACAATGACCGTAACAACAAATGAGCGTGGACAACAAAATTTGTTTGCAAGAGAACCACGCATGTATATCTCTCAGACCGA
>MDSW01199201.1_pt1 | contig 12512 bp, 10 predicted proteins | sample 811171 | NCBI WGS metagenome assembly MDSW01 (sample SAMN05326641, study PRJNA326480) | marine metagenome | isolation source: seawater | place: Atlantic Ocean: North West | collected 2012
AAAGGCCTGGCTGCCGAGCGGATGCCGCTCCACCATGTCGAGCGTGTAGGGCAGTGTGCGTTTCTGCGACAGGAACAGACTGACACCGGCACGCGCGTCACTGCCCGTGAAATCGAGTGCGGCGAGGTCATGATAACGGCCGCACAGGCCCTGGTTGATCAGCTTGTCCGGTTCGCCGACCGCTTCGAGGATCTCGCCGAAGGGCGCAAAGGCCTCCGCTGTCAAAGGCTCGGTCTTGATGGTCTGGGTCATGATGGTCTGGGTTTTGGGGGCCTCAACGCAGCTTCATATGCCGGTTGACGTCCTTGTAGAGAAGGTAGCGGAACTTGCCCGGTCCGCCCGCGTAGCAGGCCTGGGGGCAGAAGGCCCGCAGCCACATGTAGTCGCCGGCCTCCACCTCCACCCAGTCCTGGTTCAGCCGGTACACGGCCTTGCCTTCAAGGACATAAAGCCCATGTTCCATCACATGGGTTTCGGCAAAGGGAATGACAGCGCCCGGCTCGAAGGTGACGATGGTGACATGCATGTCGTGACGCATGTCGTTGGGGTCGACGAAGCGCGATGTCGCCCATTTGCCGTCCGTTCCCGGCATCGGGTTCGGCGTCACGTCCTTTTCGTTGGTGACGAAGGCAGACGGCGTATCTATGCCTTCCACCTTCTCATAGGCTTTCCGGATCCAGTGGAACCGGGCAGGGGTTTCGCCGTTGTTGCTGACCTGCCAGTCGGCTGCCGGCGGAATATACGCGTAGCCGCCCGGCTCCATAGAAAACACCTTGCCGAACAGCGTCAGCGTTAGCAGGCCGTCGACCACGAAGAGAACCGCCTCGGCTTCGGGGTCGGTCTCCGGACGGGTGCTGCCGCCGCCCGGTTGAACTTCCATGATGTACTGGGAGAAGGTTTCCGCAAAGCCGGACAGGGGACGCGAAATCACCCAGGCCCGGGTCTTGTCCCAAAAGGGCAGGTTGCTGGTGACAATGTCGCGCATGGTGCCCTTGGGGATCACCGCATAGGCTTCGGTGAAGACCGCGCGATCGGTCAGAAGTTGGGTTTGCGGCGGATGTCCTCCGGTCGGCGCGTAATAGGGGCCTGACTGATTTGAACTGTCCATCTGCTTTTTCCTTGGGTGCGCCCGGGGTGGGGCGGGAAATTCTCAAAGCCTTTGTAGGTATCTGCACCCGGTGGTCAAGCACTTCCGGATGTGATCTCCTGAGAGCCAAGGCCAAAGCCACCAACGGAGGAAGCCATGCCGGATATTTCCGCGAAATCAGAATGCCAGACCGTGATCACGACCTTCGAAATGACGCCGGGCACCTGCTTCGATCTCATGGAAGAGCTGAAGGACGCCTATGACAGCTTCATTCGGCATCAGCCCGGGTTCATCGGCGCGGGGCTCCATGTCAACGACGCCCAGACCCGCATCGCCAACTACTCCCAATGGAAACGGCGCGAGGATTTTCTGGCCATGCTCAGGTCTGACGAGATGCGGGAGCGCAATCGCCGGCTCAGCGCGCTGTGCAAGAGCTTCGAGCCGGTGATGTACGACGTCGCAGCGAGTTTCGATTAGAGCATCGGGCGCTAGCTCGTCCCGATCTGCAGGAACCACATCAGCGCGCTGATGGTGAAGAACGACAGGATCGTCATGGCGAACATGGCCAAGGCTGCGGTGTTCTCCTGCCCGTAGCTTTGCGCCAGGATCGGATAGGTCGCCATGGCAGGCGTGGCGACCATCAGCAGGCCTGCGGTTTCCAGCATGGGATTTCCGGTGCCGAGACCGAGCGCTGTCAGGATCGCAAGACATATCGCAAGGACGGCCGGCATGAGGATCAGTTTGCCGAACACCACGGCGGCGATCTTGAGGTGGACGGCGCCGAGCGGCAGGCCGGCCAGCGTCCCGCCGATGACGATCAGGGAAACCGCAACGCTGGAAGATGCGAGCAGGTTGATCGGCTTCGAAACGATGTCCGGCAGTTGCCAGCCGGAAAGCGAAATCGCCACGCCGAGCACAATGGCGATAATGAATGGATTGCGGAGCACCTTGATGGCAATCTCGCGGCGCATTTTCCGGCTGATGCGGCCGTCGCCGCTGGCGCGTTCGGCCATGACCAGGACCAGCGGGATCATGACCAGGGTCTCGACGATCATGTTGAGCGCGAGCGCCGTCCCGGCGATGGAGGGAAGGGCCATCAGCACGATCGGATAGCCGATCAGCCCGCTGTTGGAGCAGGACATCCCCATGCCGTGAAAGGTGCTTTCCGCCCGCGACATCCGAAAACCGCGCTTCGCAAGATGGTAGCCGGAGAAAAAGAGGATAAGCGAGGTGACCAGAAACGCGGCCAGATAGCTGGTGTTGAGAACTTCGCCCGGAGACCGGCTGGAAACAGCCCGGAAGATCAGGGCAGGTACGGCGAAGTTGATCACGTATTTGCCCAGCACCCTCAGTTCCGGGGCGGCAAAGACCTGTTTCACGACGGCGAAATAGCCCGCGGCGATCAGGGCGAAGATCGTGCCGCTGATGGTCAAGACATTGAGCAAGAGGAAACGTCCCGGATAAGGTATTCGGCCCGTGCTATGCCGCTTTTGCGCGGCGGTGGCAAGGCCGCTAAAGGCAAAAGAAATAGGTGCGGCGCGTTTCCAATGGGCAAGGCAGGGGGCAATTGCCTTGAAATGACGGCCGGCGCGGCTTTAACTGAAAGATCTGCAGTCAGGGGTTGCGAAAGGCCGCGATCACGGAGGCGTCATGGGAAAGAACATCGTCATCCTGTGCGACGGTACGTCGAACGAGGTTTCCGCGGACCGCACCAATATCCTGCGCCTGTTCGGAACGCTGGAAAAAAGTGATCGCCAGATCGTGTTCTACGACCCGGGCGTCGGCACGTTCGGTGCAGAAAATTCTGTCTCCTATTATTATCGCAAGGCGGTCGAGATCTGGGGGCTCGCGACCGGCTGGGGCCTCGACGTCAACGTGAAGGAAGCCTATCGCTTTATCGTCTCCCATTATGATCCGGACAAGAAAGGCGAGGATGCGGACCGGCTGTATCTGTTCGGGTTTAGTCGAGGCGCCTACACGGCGCGCGTGCTGGCCGGTTTCATCCGGGCTATCGGCCTGATCCCGAAAGAAAACCTGAACCTGCTCGACTACGCCTACCGCGCGTACAAGGACATCGGGCTGAATGTGGACAGCGGGAAAAAGGACGAGGAGGGGGATTCAAGAGCCGCCTTCGCGGAAATCAATCTGTACCAGCGGATTCTTCAGCCCAAGATACTGCCGATCAAGCTGCTCGGGCTGTTCGATACAGTCGGCTCGGTAATCGAATCTGGCCGTTACGGGCCACGTTTGCGGTCCCATGCCTTCACCCGCACAAACACAAGTGTGGAACATGTCCGCCACGCGCTCGCGATCCATGAGCGCCGGACCATGTTCGAGCCGCAACTCTGGTCGGCCGGAATTGACTTCCGGCCAATACCGTTCATCGACAAGGGCGCCGTTCCCCAGGACGTCAAGGAGGTCTGGTTTTCAGGCGTCCACGGCGACATCGGCGGCGGTTATCGGGAAAAGGACAGCGGCCTGGCCAAGGTCACGCTCGAGTGGATGATCGGGGAAACAAAGCCGTTCGGGCTTCTCTACAAGACCAGGACCGTCAACGACATCGTGCTCGGCAAGAAGAAGAACAGTTCGTATATCGCGCCGGATGCCAAGGCCGAGCGGAATGAATCCATGAATGCGGCCTGGTCCATTCTGGAAATCCTCCCGCGCAAGCGCAGCAAATATTCGGAGGTTGCCGAAAACGGGCAGGGTGGCTGGTACATTCCCATGGGCCGCCCAAGGATCATTCCGGAAGGGGCCTGGATCCACAAATCCGTTATCGACCGTTTTGAGGCCGATCCGGAGAAGCGTCCGGATAATCTGCCCGGCGCCTACGAAGTGACAGCGTCGTAGACCGATCTTTCGCATTTTCTGTCATTTCGACGAAAAAGACAGATGAAACCCGGCTCCGGAACCCGGGCTTACGCCTGGCGGGCCTTTGTGACCAGAACCGCCAGTTCCGATTGTCTGCTGACGCCGGTTTTCTGCATTGCGGCCTTGAGCTGATTTCGAATGGTGTAAATACTCACGCCGCGCTCGTCCGCCAGTTCATTGAGCCGATTTCCGTTAGCAATGCCCATCGCGATAGCGGTTTCGGCTTCGGTCAATCCGTATCGCTTACGCAATGTATGCCCGTTCGGGTCGGCATTGCGGATCTGGCTGATCGTCACGAGAAGGGCTCTCCGCCAATACCCCAGCGACAGAGGAAAGGGCGAAACGGCGTGCATTTCCGGCTCGAACACGACCATGCGGCACATGTAGTCCAGACCGTCCGGCGGAGCCTGTACCCGGATCCGGGAGCTGACCGTGGATCTGCCGGTCATCAGGGCGAGTTGGCAATGTGCGAGTTTTTCAGCGGCTTCGGGATCCTGGAAGTGAACCCGGCCCGCATGATCGTCCCGCAGGATGTTGCCTTCCTGCAGCAACTTCAAGGCGGTGGGGTTCGCATAAAGCAGAAAGCCGTTTTCCGCCAGCAGCATAATGCCCGCATTGCCGGTAACCGTTCCATCTAACAATAGATCCTTTTCCAGGGACTGTCCGGCAAGAACCCGGTTGATTTCGAATGCTTGCTGCAGGTGGGGCGTGATGAGCCCGACCGTCTGCAGCCAGGCGGCTTCCAGCTTCTCCTCGTCCTTCAGCCGGATATTGCCGCCGAAGGCGATCATCCGGGTCGCGTCCTTGAAGATGAGTGCCCCACCGCCGGCCGCGACATCCTCCTGCGGGCGGACCCAGTCGTTGTAGAATTCGGTTCCGAACAATGTCTGTTTGGAACACATGCGTTGGGAAGGAATGACAATACCGGCTTTATGCGCCGCAAAGCCCGGGGCCCAGGAGTTTATCTCACCGTAATACCGGTTGTAACTTTCGATGTAACCGGGCTCGTAGCCGGCGGCGGTGAGGCCCAGGGACAGACCGGCGGGGATGTCGTAACCGAACAGATGGGTGCGCACACCGCCGGTGACCCGGGTCAGCTCCTCCAGAAAGCTCTGCCAGCCATTCTGGTCGAAAACAGCCGCGTAGATCAGACGCGTCAGGTGCGCATGGTCTGCCAAGCTGATCGGATCGTCCGGCAAGTCTCTTCCCCGTAAAGCACTTGTGGATAGCTTATCTTATACGCTGTTCCGGAAGCCGTTCTTTTCAAAAATAATTACAAGCCGAACCGCAGGGCAAGCATCCGCGGTACGGATCTGGTTTTGTTTTCCCGATACCGAACGCGGTCAGGCAGGTCCCTGTTTATTGCGGTTGATATGAGCCAATTGGTTGGCAGAAGACCGCCGGATATTTCGCTGTTTTCCCGGCTGCGATTTTTTCCGATTGAAACCGTGTGGTTCGACAGATTGTTATTCGAATGCTGTGCGAAGCCTGCCTGACCGCAACTGCGTGTATCTGCCCTACGAAGCGGGCTGGTAGAACGGGGAAGCCCGCCCGACATTTCCGACGGGCGGGCCTTCCGTTTTTCGAGGCTTATGCCGCCCGGGCGGGTTCGCCTTCCTCCACCAGCGTTTTCACGCCGGCGAAGTCGATCTTGCCGGAGCCGAGCACCGGGACCTTTGAGACCACGCGGACCTCCGCCGGCACCATCAGATCCTGGGCGCCGCGGGCCTTGGCATGGGCGAGGAACGCGGCCCGGTCGGCGGTGGCGCAATCGGTGATCAGCACCAGCCGTTCGCCCTTGCGCTCGTCCTTGATCGCCGCCACGGCGGAGAGGTGCTCCGGCCACAGGTCTCCGGCGATCTCTTCAACGGCTGCCAGGGACACCATCTCGCCGGCGATCTTGGCAAAGCGCTTGGCGCGGCCCTTGATGATGACGAAACCGTCCTCATCGATTTCCACCACGTCACCGGTGTCGTGCCAGCCGTCGACCAGGGGCACGACCACGCCCGGATTGTCGGCCAGCAGATAGCCGACCATGACGTTCGGGCCGGAGATATGCAGGCGCCCGCCGTCCTCCACGCCCGGAACGGTCTCAAGGCGCGCGGACATGCCCGGCATCAGTTTTCCGACGGAACCGGCCTTGTTGTACATGGGCGTGTTGATCGCGATCACCGGGGCGGCCTCGGTCACGCCGTAGCCTTCCAGGATGCGCAGGCCGAAGCGTTCCATATAGGACTGGCGCGTGGACGGCTTCACCGGCTCCGCACCCGCGAAGCAGTAGCGCAGCGAGCGGAAGTCGTAAGGATGGGCCACGCGGGCATAGCCGTTCAGGAACGTGTCCGTGCCGAACAGGATCGTCGCGTTGGAGGAATAGATCAGCTCCGGCACAATGCGGTAATGCAGGGGCGAGGGGTAGAGATAAGTCGGCACGCCGGAGACCAGCGGCAGGATCGTGCCCGCCGTCAGCCCGAAGGAATGGAACATCGGCAACACGTTGAAGAGCTTGTCGCTCGGCGTGAAGTCGATGCGCGCTGCCGCCTGGGTGGCATTGGCAAGCACGTTCCGGTGGCTCAGGACCACGCCCTTCGGCTGGCCTTCGGAGCCGGAGGTGAACATGACGACGGCGACGTCATCGGCGGTACGCTTGACGAATGGGTGCATGCGGGCCAGGCGGCCGGCGATCTTGTCCGCCATTCCGATCTCCTTGCGGACATCGTCCAGCCAGATGAACTCAACCTCTTTGCCGACTTCCTCCACCAGCGCGTCCAGCTTGGCCTGGGTGATGAAGGTGCGCGAGGTCAGTACCTTGCTCACCTTGGCGGTGCGGCAGGCGGAGATCACGTTGCGCGCGCCGGAGGTGAAGTTGATCATCGCCGGAACCTTGCCCGCCGACATCAGGGCGAGCGTGGTCACCACCGTGCCGTTGGCATTGGGCAGCATAACGCCGACGGTTTCGTCCTCGCCGGTAATCTTGGCAAGCTTGCGAGCCAGAACGGCGGTGCCGGTCAGGAGCTTGCCATAGGTCAGGTGACCGGAAACCGGATCCTCCACGGCCGTTTCCGACAGGCCGCGCTCCTTGGCCGTTGCGATCACCTTTTCGACGATGGTCTGGTCGGACGACAGGCTGGTCTGGAAGATCAGGTCGGACATGATCTCGTAGAGCCGGGAGCCGGCAGCCGAACGGCGCTTGCGGCCCTTCAGCTCTTCCGCCACGGTCAACTCCTGCGGTTCCATCACGGTCACCCTCACTTTCGGGAACAGGCGCTTGCGGATCTGGTTCGGGTTCAGATAGGAGAACGGCGTCTTTTCCAGGCCGTCGATGCGGATCGGCACAATCTTCGCGCCGGTCTTGTCGGCCACCATGGCCGCGCCATCATAGACCTTCATCAGGCTGCCGGTGACAGTGATCCGGCCTTCCGGGAAGATCGCCATCGGCTCGCCGGAATTCACCACCTTGATCAGCGAGCGGGTCGCCATCGGCTTGGCCGGGTTGACCGGCAGGGCGTTGGCGAGCCTCAGGAACGGCTTGATCCAGGGGCGCTGGGCCACGTGATAGTCGATCGCGAAGGTCGGGGCCTTGTCGGTCAGGGTCAGTGCCAGGGCCGCGTCCAGGTAGCTGACGTGGTTCAGCGCCAGGATCGGGGCCTCGCCGGCCTTTTCCAGGTTCTCCAGCCCCTTCACCTCCATGCGGAAGAAGGCGCGGTAGATGATGGAGACCAGATCGCGGAACGGGTCGGTCGGCAGGGTCTTGAACATGACGACGGCGGCGACACCGTTCAGTCCGGCCAGGATCAGCATGACGTCGCTGACGCCGAGACCGATCTTCTGGGCGCCGGCCAGCGCAACGCCGCCTGCGACCATGACGGCGGCACCGAGCGCGTTGGCGCCGGCGATGGTGCGGGCGCGGTGTTCCGGCTTGGCCCAGGTCTGCAGGGCGGTGAAGGTCGGCACCACCAGCATGGCGCCGGCAATCGCCAGGCCGGCCATGTCGATGGCAATGCGGGTAACGCCGGGCTGGGCGACGAAATCCGTCAGAGAACCGGATGCCGCGGAGATCGCGAAGCCGTCGAGGGCGAAGTGAATGTCCAGGCAGAAGCCGGTCATCAGCACGGTGCCGAAGACGGCGGGCAGCAGCACCACGCGGCCGGCACAGAACCAGGCGGCGATCGCCGAGCCGATGCCGATGGACACGGCGAAGACGGTCAGGAAGAAGGTGACCGCGGTTTCCCCGCCGCCCATGACGTCCTTGACGATCACCGGCAGCACGGACATGACGACGGCGCCGACCAGCCAGAACCAGGAGCTCATCAGCGCGACCTTGAACAGGCGGCTGTCGCGGACGAGATCGGCCAGGATGTCCCAGGTGGACTTCAGCACGTTCCAGTCGGCCTTCAGATCAGGGGCTGCGACGCGCGTGGAGGGGATCTTGCGGCTGATCAGGTAGCAGCCGACGGCGAGCGCCAGCATCACCGGAGCGAAGGTCAGGGCGACTTGCCCTTGCGCGAACAGCAGCCCGGCGGAAATGGTGCCGCCAAGAATAGAGAGGAAGGTGCCGGCCTCGATCCAGGCGTTCGCCCGCGGCAGCTCTTCCGGCTCCAGGTGATCGGGCAGGATGCCGTATTTCACCGGGCTGAACAGGGCCGAGACCGTGCCGAAGACGAACAGGGCGGCAAACAGTACCGGGATCGACTGAAAAGCCATGCCGGCAACCGCAAGGACGGCGCCGCCGATCTCGGCGAGCTTCAGCTTCCGGGCGACCATTGCCTTGTCGCAGCGGTCGGCGATCTGGCCGCCGAGTGCGGAGAGAAACAGGAACGGCGAAATGAAGACGGCGCCGGCCAGCGAGATCAGGGCCGCGGAGCCGTCCGCCACCTGGAACAGGATCAGGAACACCAGCGCGTTCTTCAGGAAGTTGTCGTTGAACGCGGACAGGAACTGGGTCCAGAACAGCGGCGCGAAGCGCTTCGATGTCATCAGCGAGTTGGTCATGGTGTCCTCTTTGCCGGGTCCGGGCCGCTAGCCTGGAGTTCTCGCGTCCTGCCTCAAGGCAGAGCGCAGAGACTGTAAAAAATGCAGACTAGCAGCCGGGTCGTTTACTGGGGGTTGATGTCAGGCCGTGCTCGAGGTGCCGACATCCATCAGCAGCCTTTCGGTCCGGGCGTCCTCGATCCGGTTGTGGAACTTGATTGCCTCTTCCCGATCGCGCAGCGTCTTGGTCAGCGTGACGGAGGAATGAACCAGCATGAATGCGGCCATGGCGTAAAAGCCCTTGGCGGCGAAGCTGGCTTCCAGGTTGAAGATGCCGATGGCCATCATTGCGGCGGAAACGCCGAAGCTCACCATGGTGAACAGGGTCCAGGGCTGCGAATGCTTGGGAGTGGGGTCTTGCATGGGTAGTCTCCTTTTATTGAGCGGTTCAGGATTTTGCGATCAGGATGGGTTTGGCGGCTTTCAACCGGTCCAGCACGGCGTCGGCGGACGACCGGACCGGTTCTCCGCAGCCGGCATCCGCAAGGCGGGAGAGCAGTTCCTTCGGCCGGTCCAGGGCAGAAAGCGAGGCCAGCGCCTCGTCTGCCAGCATGCCGCGCTCCTGGCGATCCCTGATACGGAGCAGCGTATCTTCGGCTTCCGTCAGCGACGACTGCCGGACGGCAGCACCCAGCGTGCTGGCGGTGCGCACATGTTCACGGACATTGGCCACGCGCTGGCCGCGCTCCAGTTCCCGCAGGCGGGCTTCGGCCCGGCGCAGGTTGTCGGTGAGGACGGCAATGTCGGCCTCGAAGGCCGTGACCGCCTGGGTGAGGGCGGCGTGTTCGTCCTCCAGAACGGCGATGGCTTCCGCCGCGTCCCGGGCCAGCGGATCCGCGCCCTTGGCAAGCGCCGTCTTCGCGCGGGTCTCAAGGTCCGCGATGGCGTCAGCGACGGTGCCGATGCGCCGGCGGTCCTGTTCGTTCTGCGCCCTGGCCAGCGCGACCGCCTTTCTGGCGGCACGGACGGCAGCGCCCGCGTCGCGGATCTGGGCGGAGAGCAGGGCGAGATCGTTGCGCTCGCCTGCCTGCTCCACGGCTCCGTTCATCAGAGCCTTCAGTGTCGATATCAATCTGTCGATCATGGAACCTCCAAAAAGATGAACAATGTTCACTATTTGACAAAACCATGGGTTTCCTCCAAGGTCAAGAAGAAAGTGAACCTTGTTCAATTTTTTGATCGGAGACTGGTTAATGGCGGGCGTGCAGAAGGCCAAGAGCGAGGAAACCCACCGGCGCATCCTGGAGGCCGCCGTCGCGCTGATGGAGGAGGGCGGGCTGAACGCGGTCCAGATCCGCGCCGTCGCCGCAAAGGCCGGCTATTCGGTCGGCTCCGTCTACAAGCATTACGCCGACATCGACGCGCTGATCATCGCGGTCAACGCAATCACGCTCCAGCGCATCAATGACACCATGACAGAGGCAACGGAGGGATTAGCGGACCCGGTCGCGCGCCTGAAGGCGCTCGCCCATGCCTATCTGGATTTCGCGCGGGCCAATGTGACCCTGTGGCGCGGCCTGTTCGACCATCACCTGGCCGGAGCCAGGGAAATCCCGGAACAGCACCGCCAGGAAAACATCGCGCTGCTCGCCTTCATCGGCCGGGAGATCAAGACGCTGGAGCCCGCCATGGACGACGCAGCCCTCGCCGCCCGCACAAGAACCTGCTTCGCCGCCGTCCACGGCCTTGTCACCATCAGCCTCGAGGATCGCTTTATCGGCCTGTCTGAGGACACGTTGCCGGTGGAGATGGATTTCCTGGTGGATCGTCTGGCGGGACGGTGAGGGAACAAGAGCTGCCTGCTACAAAACGGCCAAGGCTACCCGAAATGCCGACTGTGTCTTTAAACGGATGGAATGGATATCGAAGTCGCGTCCTCAGGTCTGGCTTCCTTCTCCTGCCCTAAGTTTGAGCCCCGAAAGGCGACAATAGAGAATCCCAAAGAGATTTCAGGCTATTTCGGAAAATCCCTATTTTCTGACATCGTAGGAATTGCATGGGATGGATTTGCCGTTCGCGATGAACTGGAGGGCAAATTCCATGTCATTTTCCCCTATGGAAGCACTTGCTGTGCAAAGATGCTTAAATACTTTCATGAAATTTTTTCGATTTTGACAAGTATAGCCGAAGTCGGGAATATTATGTGGCTTGATTGTTATTAGGTCAGGCGGGCATAGCCATCCATGCTCAATTGCAATTTTGATGGTCAGGTTTAAATATTGCTATCAGAGAGCTTAATATTTTTTGAGGGGAGATGTTGTGTCCATAGCATTCGATGCGGCTTTTGGGACTCGACTCAAAAAGAATGAAAAACACTCATTCTGAAGGGCTTGGTGATTAGTAAGCCGGGCGTAGTTTTAACGGATAAGAAAATAAAGGGGATCGTAAGTGCTATAAGTCGTTATTTGGATACAGTTGATGATCACGCTGCGATTTCTTACAGACGAGTAGAAATCACACCAGCCTCGGCTCCGTCTCTTCCGGATGATGTAGCTTATAAGTTTACTGACGATGCCGGTGTGAGTTATTGGATGCAAGGGAACATCAAAATAACCAACTTGCATTACTATCACACTATCGAGAACACGGGTGCCCGCGACGAAAGAGAAGGCTTCGGATATATCTATCTGCAAGCGCGGTCGCGATACTTAAGTATGGCGTCACTCTCGGGTTTTAACTCCCTCGTCATCTGTACTTCGGCCGACGCTCGCAAAAGTGAACGGAAATTGCGTCATGAAAAATTCGGACCGCGCCTTATTAAAATTCATGGGGTTACTGAGTTTACTGCAAAGATTGCAAGGCTGTTAGGGGCTGAAAGACACCTAGTTAGAGATGTGCTCTACTCGGATTTAAAAACAGTGAAGGGGAAAAGTAACCTTGCTGATCTCCTATTTGAGATTCAGGGTACCGGAGACATAAAGGAAGAAACCCTTCATTATCTTGCCGACAACCATATTGAGCAAATCATAGAGGTTTCCGAGGCCGCCTCTGTATTCACGAAACCGAACTTATACCGCAACGAACGTGAGCGGCGTCTTATGTTCGCGATGCCAACAGACGTCAGTGCCCCCCAATTCGTGCAAGATAAAAGGCTTGCCGAACACATCGAGATCATCACCTAGCTTGAATTTTGTTATGCGCACAGCACTGGTGTGAAATTCAGTATACAAAAACAAGACATCGTTTCTAGCCATCCGCTTGCAAAAGCCTCTTGTATTCAATTTTTTAGTATTTTGGAAATGCCTCGCGTAAGCGGCGCCATCTGTACATCACCGTTTGCAGGGGAAGAGACCTTATTCCGATCCAACGGAGCCTCACTCCGAACCCGAAAATGCATACATGCCGGTTGCAATTCGCCTGCAGATCGCCGACGTTCGGGCCGAATTCCGCGCCGAACGGATCGACCGCGATCATCGCTGTGTATCCGAACGACACGGAAACCTGACGCCCTGACGAAGAACAAACACCAAAGGAAGACCACCGAATGGCAATCGAGACGACCCATGTGGGCAGCCTGCCGCGCGGC
>MDSW01087178.1_pt1 | contig 12511 bp, 11 predicted proteins | sample 811171 | NCBI WGS metagenome assembly MDSW01 (sample SAMN05326641, study PRJNA326480) | marine metagenome | isolation source: seawater | place: Atlantic Ocean: North West | collected 2012
ATTACTATCAAATACATATTCTGCTCCTTTTTGAAAACAAAGAGTTTGGGGCCTGTGAAACCAAGACACAGATGGACTATAGCTATCATGTGCCGAATCTCCTCAGACTTATTAGGCATACCACGATGCCACAGATGTATGTCTCGTCATCTGTTCGAGTAATACGTCCAAAGAATCAAAACTAACAACCTCCTCCAACAATACATAGCCATCATTTTTTACAGCTTCGGTCGCTTTACTTAAGCAAACGGGATCGACAACTATCGATCCCGTAAAAACATCAACAGACATATTCAACTTCAAGGGATTATACGTTCCGTCTTTTCATTTTTTACTTCATTCGCAATAACATAAAATACCAAATCCTCGTCATTACTCGCATTACGTATACGATGTCTCGTACCAGCAGGTTGGATAAAACAATCTCCAGCCGAAACATCCTGTTCTCTACCCTCTCGATACACTTTGGCAGTGCCACTAACTACAATAAACAACTCCCAAGTTGATTCATGCGCATGTACAGGACAAGGAGTTTTCCCGGGTGATACCCGTGTAAGTTCCACATCGAATGGATGTGAATTATCCCCTGAATTACCTAAAGCGACCGAAATATGCTGACGAAAACGTTCATACTTATTACCATCCCATTCCCATTTTTGATGTTCTATAGGAACCTCTTTGATATTCAATTTCCATTCGGCCATTAAAACTCCTCTTCTTAATTGGTTAAAATGAATAACCTATTTAACAAAATTTAATTCGATTCAAATAATTCAAGGTTGTTTGAATTATTTATGAGACTTCCCTTCTGTCCGCCCCCCCTACACGTTGTCAATCTGGAACCATCTAACTGATCTATGACATAGAGTTGGAACCATTCTTCTAATTCTTTGGCCATCAATTCTTTCTGGCCCTTGAATTCAATCTCATCAACTAAATTTTTACGTTCCAGTGGATCATTAATTAGATCATATAGTTCGTCTGGACCATTTGAATATCGATAAACATATTTCCATTGAGGAGTACGCAACATTCTATTCGGGCCATATTCGTCACAAATTACGACCGAATCCTTCCCCGATTCTGCTGGCTTATTTCTCAAGATAGACGCAAAACTCTTTCCAGGGAGAATATTATTCTTAGTATATGCCACTTCCAAGTAATCTAACAATGTCGGCATTACGTCGTAGTGACTAAGTAGATCAGAATTTACTTTCCCACCCATATGGCCTCCTGGGAGCCTAATAAGAAATGGGACTTTTACCGACTCCTCAAACATATTTAAGGGATACGTTCCGTTACCTTTCCCCATAATTCCATGATGTCCTAAGCTATAACCATTATCGCTAGTAAAAATCAATATCGTATTTTCGGCCAATCCGATCGCGTCAAGGTGATTTAGTATACGTCCGATAGCTCTGTCCATAGCTGTTATCGTCGTATAGTAACCTTGAATCGTTTCTCGGCGCTGCTCCGGAGAAGGATCCCAACCTCCCCAAGGATGCACCTCTTCAACTGGCAAAGAAAATTCTATATCGGCATACATACTCCATATGTCCGAGGGCTGCTCTGACTCACGCCACGGCGAATGGGGAGCAGTATAGTGTACACTGAGACAAAAAGGTTGTTTTAGATACTTTTGCTCATTTAAGAAATCTATAGCTCTATCAGTGAAAAAATCGGTAACATACTGAGTCTTATGCGTCATTTTCGAACTATTATCAAAAACCCAGTAATCTGTGTAGCTATCGCCTCCCAAAGCATGCGAACACCAAAAATCATGACTCTTTTGCCGAACATCACTCGCCCCTAAATGCCATTTACCTGACAAGCCGCAAGTATAACCATTTTGTGATAAAATATCCGTAAATCCCGTTAATCCCCCTAAATATTCAATACTTTCCTCCGGTCCATGCCACGTTTTTCCAACACTATCGTTCATATTGCCATGTTTGAGCCAATCATGTATCCCATGCTGAGAAGGCATTCTCCCTGTTAAAAAAGAAGCCCTGGCAGGCGAACAAACCGGACTAGCACAAAAGAAATTTTCGAATCTAATGCCTTCTGCTGCTATCCGATCAAGATGAGGAGTATGAAGTTCGCGAGTACCTGCACATTGCATGGCCCAGGGACCTTGATCATCAGACATGATTACAAGGATGTTCGGTGTTTTGGAGTCTTTGTTATGCAATTTTTATTACCTCCCCTGACGGCTAAAGGATTTTATAATAGTCACAAAATTTCATCCTTTATCTTACAATCTAAAACGGCATTTTCGCTGTACAATGTGTAAACCGTAAATGATTTCCTATTTAGGACAAGAGGTAACCAATATCGATCCGTCGGCCACATATCCTCGTATGGAATCTCTCCTATATCGATCCAATATGGCTCTGCTTCATCGGAACATCGTAAATTACCAGAATAACTTTCAGCACGATAAATAAAAACGTCCATGGAGTACCCATCTGTATTCTGGTAACACATACGGCCAACAAGGAATGGGTCAATAGGAGAAATGCCTACTTCCTCTTGAGTCTCTCTAACGGCACAATCTAACGGAGCTTCACTGCCATCAATTCGCCCTCCAGGACCGTTAATTTTCCCTGCACCTAAACCACGTTTTTTACGAATAAGTAATATTTTACTTACATCAAAAACGTACATCAGAGTCCCCACCTCAACTGGACACCAGTTAGACCAATCAATACTCGCTAAATTGCTATAAGACATAACATTGATCAAACAAAAAACCTAAGGGATCTATGAAAACGATAAAAATCAACCTTCAATCTCTCTGAGTTTTATTTGTTCAACAACCTCGTCCAATTCCATTACGTCGCCTAAATCTATATCTATGTCTAATAAGTTGACCTCGTGAAGAAGTTCGCAACGCTCACCAACAGCCTGTCGAGGCACTATAACCTGAAAGGTATGCGCAGCATCTCTACATGTAGCGTAGACACAATGGCTAGTACTAACGCCTGTTACAATTAGCGTATCAACTCCCATTGTTGTTAAGGATGCAAGTAAGTTGGTGTCCTTAAAAGCCGATGCATATTTTTTCCTTATAATCCGTTCATTTTCTTGCCTACCCAACCTTGCATCCAATTCAAACAGAGGAAGGTCATCTCGGCTTATATTGTCAGCGCATTTTTTATCATGAGGATTTGGTTTATCTGCTGGATCATAATCGTAAGTAGTAAATATAATAGGGATGCAAGCCTCCCGAGCTACACTTAATATCTCGCAGGTATTTTCAACAATCGTATCTACATTGCTCCCCATGGGAGGACGACCAGGACGCGTCCACCACAATGCCAAATCAATTACTATCAATGCAGGCCGTTTCCCAAATCCACTACGCGTACCCCAACCAAGTTCCAAGAAACGACTCTTTAATTCTTCTAAATGTATTTTTAACGGTCCCCGAAGTTCATCGGGCATTCGCAGTGCTGGAGAGCCAAAATTCGGAGCACGATAATCATTTTTATTCTTCATACGATGCCCTTTGCAAAATTTTTTGTCTTCTATAAAATATTTGTATAACGTAGCAAATAATTCTATAGGAAAACATAATTTTATCCAACATAAAATTGAAATCCTAATTAAAAAACTAATTACAAAAAAGTTATATGATTTGTCGGTGAGCCAGTAAATATTTTATGTTGTAAGAAATAATAAGAAACGAGAAAAAATGAGTAAGAGACCCAACATTCTTTTAATACTAACCGACCACTTCCGCGGAGACTGTATCAGTCGACTTGGGCATCCCGTAGCAGAAACGCCACATTTGGATAGCCTATCTTCGGAAGGGGCTATATTCAAACGAGGTTACACACCCTGCCCATCCTGTGTACCAGCACGTCGATCGTTAATGACTGGGATGACACCTTACTCTGCCGGCATGGTTGGATATCAAGATGGAAAACCATGGGAATATAAACATACCATGGCTGGAGAATTGACCGCTGCAGGATACCAAAGCATCAATATTGGAAAAACACATTTTCATCCCAAACGTCTTCACCTCGGTTTCGAACAATTGGTAACACCGGAGGACTACGAGAGATGGCTGTCCTCTCAGCCAGGAATTGATGTTGAACGACTTGGGCATGGGGTTCACGCAAATTCATGGATGGCTCGACCAAATCATCTCCCGGAACATTTAATGGAAGAGACTTGGTTTACAAGTAGGGCACGGGACTTTCTTGATAAACGTGATCCTACACGGCCATTCTTCATGTGCCTATCGTTTAATGGCCCCCATCCACCCTGGTGTCCTCCAAAAACGTACTACGATCAATTTATCGACCGTGATCTACCAAGTCCAACCATTGGGGAATGGGCGCAACATCACCAAAAAGATGCAGAATATCCTTTAGATGTTAACGCTTGGCGAGGGTCAATTGACGATCATCTCAACCATCGTGCGAGAGCAGCATATTTTGCTTATTTATCATACATAGACGCGCAGGTAGGACGTTTAATGAATATTTTAAGCCGTGGCGGGAACAAAGATACATTTGTTCTTTTTACTTCTGACCACGGGGAAATGCTTGGAGATCACAATTTATGGCGCAAAACATATGCCTATGAAGCTTCGTCCAGAGTACCTTTCATCGTAAAATTTCCTCCCAATATGAAGGCAGCTCGCAATCAAACGATTACCGACCTTGTTGGATGGGAGGATATTATGCCTACGTTCCTGGATATAGCCGGTGCTTCTATACCATCTCAAGTAGAAGGAAAGAGTCTTTTACCTTTATTACTTGGAGAAGACCAACCATCTCGCGACTACTATCATGGAGAGCACTCGCCTTGTTATCACCCAGAAAACGCAAACCAATTTCTAACTGACCAAAAATGGAAATATATTTGGAACCCAATAAACGGCTCTGAACAGCTTTTTGATATTTCTAACGATCCAGAAGAATGTAAAGATCTGTCGAAAATTAAAAAATATAACGTTGTAATTGAAAATTGGCGCCTTTGTCTAGCTAAGCACTTGAAAGGGCGCATTGAAGGTCTCTCTGACGGGGAAACACTCAAGCCAGGGAACGTCAGCGCCTGGGTTGGAGAAAAATCTAATTCTTTTCATATGGGATAATAAAAAACACGATTGGGAACGTAACGTCCAATGCCGAATATTGATTATTTACACTACACTTCCATCGTCCATTCAAAAGAATTATGATCCCTATTATTCTTTTCTAACCATTCGACAATAGCGTTGCTTTCGCCACCTAATAATTGCTGACAAATAGGATTTGTTTTGTTTACAATTTCAGAGTCTGGTTGTACAATATCCATGTTGCTTTTTAGCCCACCCATCCATCGATAGCTGTAACCAATAATTACTACTTTTGCTGTGGAATTACTCAGATTGGGCGCTGGAGTGTGAAAAACACGGTTTTCGAATAAAAACGCATCACCTTTCTTAAGAATGAGCTCTGTAGTGTTAATGGGATCTACTCGGCCCATTGGGATCGGTAAAGGAGTACTCAATAAATGAGAGCCCGGAGCAAAGAGCGTTACACCTGAATTAGGTTCTAGGAAATCGGTCAAGCAATAGCCAACTTTTATACCAGCCAGCACAACTCCCTCGTGACCCAGATCCTGAGTCATACCGATATCACGATGCCAACTACGACGTTTGAACTCATCCGTCGATTCAGGCTTTTTGTAAATCATACTAGTAGTGTGAAGATGAATATTACCTGACAGCAGTTGAGCAACAACCGACAAAGTTGATTCATGTGTAATCAAAGATTGAAAACACTTTTTCTGAACCATCCCGTCACGCCTCTGTGAATAAGGATGATCCGAATCACGATTAAATTCTTCCATCATCGGATCGCAGACACCAATTAATTCCTCGACCTCAACATTACTCAAAGCATTAGGAATAGTTAAAAAGCCATTTTTTGCAAAAGAACGTTTCTGTTCAGCTAATAGCGGTTGGTATTTCATGCATCCTCTGAAAAAAATTTAGGAATTGGCATTAGAATCAAAGATTCGACAAGAGCAACAAATTCTATGAAAGGAAATAAGTGTTCCACTTCCCTTTTCCTTTCAGTTCAACTTCTCCTCGAGGTGATAATTCAAATTCACCTTTCAAATAATCTCTTGTTTTTTCCGTTATATGAATCTGACTAGCTTCTCCCATGCTCTCAACTCGAGCTGCTATATTCACAGAATCACCCCAAATGTCAAATATATCTCCCAACGAACCAGCTATGACCGGCCCTGAATGAATACCCACACGAAGGCGCCATTCTGGCTTATTAAAAATAAGGTTTTGAGCGTTTATCGCCTCTACGAATTTCAACATATCTAAAGCGGCTGAACACATTTGTTTAGCGTGTGTATCTTTCTGGGCGGGTATGCCAGACACACACATAAAACAATCACCAATAGTTTTAACTTTATGAACATCATGCTTAACTATTATCTTTTCAAATCCACTAAAAAATACTCCCAAATTTTGAAGTAAATCGCCTGGATCTGCTTCTTCTACCATCCCAGTAAATCCTACAAAATCAGCAAACATGATAGAGACAGCAGAAAAATACTGACTTTCTACAACTAAATTATTTTTAGACTCTGTTTTGGGTATTTCATCATCTAATTCTTGATCGACATTACCCTCCATCATATACACGATTTGGTCCGACAATAAACGTAATCCATCTATCTGTTCGTGTTCTAATCTTCTCGGTTCGGAATCATAAACGCAAAGAGTACCGACAGGGTATCCTCTTGAGGTCATCAAAGGTAGACTTGCATAAAATCTAAATCCAGGGTCGATGGGCATATTCTGCCAATTCTTTGTCCTACTATCCTCTAATAAGTTTTCGATAACTAAAGGGTGCCCTGGCTTTGACAAACTGTGCTGGCAGACAGAAATCTCTCGTGGTATTTCACCAAACTGTTCGATCGCCTCATCCGAAAAACCGAAACTAGCCTTACACTGTTGTACTTTCGCCCCCAGAACATTTATACTGCTTTGCGGACAACCCGTTAAATATGTAGCCACCTGAGTTAAAGAATTAAAGCGCCGATCTTCAGTAATATCTTTTTCTAACAAACCAAGCCTATGAACCTCCGACATACGCTCTTTTTCTTTGGTCAGATTTTTTACGGGCTCTAAACCTGCCTCCTTAGCCACCTGTCGCAACATTTCGTGCTCTGGAGAGCTTTCCTCTTCAACCATATCGAAACTTCTCCCTTTGGGTAGAACAAACATTAAAAATCGAACAATAATTATTCATTATCCTATATTAAATCAGCAAAAAACATGTGAGCACTGCAAGCAATACTATACTTTTAGGACAAACTCCATATTTTCGACTATTAAATTTAGAATCGTCTAAAGGAGACAACATTCATGAAACTCGAGAACAGGATAGCTGTAGTTACTGGTTCAGGATCTGGTATTGGACAAGCAACGGCTAAGTTGTTTGCAGAATCTGGTGCCAAAATAGTAGTTGCAGACAAATCACTTGAAGCAGCGAAAGCCACCTCCGAACAATTAAATTCTCAAAATTATGAATCTTTATGCATAGGCGTCGATATCACGTCCCGACCTGAAGTAACTACTATGGTCGAAAAAGTTATAAAGGAATGGGGACGAATTGATATTTTAGTCAATAACGTAGGCGGTGCTTTCGGTAATGATTTACTTGACATAGACGAGGCTCAGTGGGATAAAGACATTGAGCTAAACCTTACCGCTACTGCTCGCTGCATAAAAATCGTACTTCCTCACATGGTAGAGCAAAGAAAAGGATCCGTTATAAATATTTCATCAGTGAATGGCTTAGCCGGTTATGATCTAATGGCTTACGGAGCAGCGAAAGCTGGGGTAATTAACCTAACTCAAAATTTAGCTGTCAGCTACGGCTCATATGGTATACGTTTTAACGCCTTATGTCCTGGGAGCGTACATACACCCGTATGGACGGAGCGCCTCCGTGAATTCCCAGATACATTCAATGAAATGGGTGAATGGTATCCTTTAGGACGGGTAGGAGAGCCTCAGGATGTAGCGCTTGCTGCTCTGTTTTTTGCATCTGACGACTCGTCTTGGATCACAGGTCAAGCCCTAGCAGTAGATGGAGGATTGACGGCCGGAAACCTCCATATGATAAAAAATTTTATGCGCAAGTAATCGCTTAATGATATGTAGAAAGAATAGAATTAAAAATCGAACTCGGCCTCATTGCCAGATCAGCTTTGTTGTCATCAAGCAAATAATAGCCACCAACATCTACGTGGCCACCTTGTGCAGAATTTAATTCACTGATGATCTCAGTCTCTTGAGAAGACAAGGTTTCGGCTAAGCCAGAAAAATGGTTCTTTAATTCACTGTCATCATCTTGCGTTGCTAACGCCTCCGCCCAATATAACGCCAGATAAAAATGGCTACCTCTATTATCTATTTCATGTACTTTTCTCGAAGGCGATTTCTTTTCAATTAAGAATTTAGCCGTAGCCGTGTTTAACGTATCTGCCAATACACCCGCTTTTTTACTATCGGTTTTGATACTCAAATCCTCAAGTGATACAGCGAGGGCTAAAAATTCACCCAGTGAATCCCAACGTAGATGTCCCTCATCAAGAAACTGTTGTACGTGTTTGGGTGCCGATCCCCCTGCCCCAGTCTCAAACAACCCTCCTCCAGCCAGAAGAGGTACGATAGAGAGCATTTTTGCACTGGTTCCCAATTCTAAAATCGGGAACAAATCGGTTAAGTAGTCGCGTAAAACATTTCCCGTCACGGATATAGTATCCTTACCGTCACGTGCACGCTCTAAACTAAATTGCATAGCATCAACTGGAGCCAAAATATGAATTTCGATTCCCGAGGTGTCCTGCTCTCGTAAGTAATTATTTACTTTCTCGATTAGATGAGCATCATGAGCTCTATTAGCATCCAACCAAAAAACCGCCGGCGCACCCGTTTGACGGGCCCGAGTCACACCCAACTTGACCCAATCTCTTAACGGTAAATCTCGCGTCTGACACATCCTCCAAATATCACCCTTCTCCACACCATGCTCCATTAAAATATTAGACTCTTGGTCGACAACTCGAATCTTTCCAGACGTTGGTGATTCAAAAGTCTTGTCGTGAGAACCGTACTCCTCAGCTTTCTGCGCCATTAGCCCTACATTCGGAACATTACCCATAGTCGTCACATCAAATGCTCCGTTAGTCTTATGAAAATCAATAGCCTGTTGGTAAATGCGAGCATAACATCTATCTGGTATCGTAAACATCGTATCCTTCAATTCCCCATCCGGCCCCCACATCTGACCAGACTCACGAATTGCAGCCGGCATAGAAGCATCGATAATCACGTCACTAGGGACGTGCAAGTTTGTGATTCCTCGATCGGAATTTACCATAGCTAATTCAGGTTGCTTATGGTATAACTTATCAATATCAGCCTTAATTTCCTCCTGCTCTTCTTTCGGCAGATTTTCTATTTTTGCATACAAATCTCCAATACCATTCTTTAAATTTACACCCAGTTCATCAAAAACAGACTCATACTTACTGAGAACATCGGCATAATAAACAGAGACAGCGTGACCAAAAAGAATGGGGTCGGACACTTTCATCATCGTCGCCTTCAGATGAAGCGAGAACAACAAACCTTGACTCCTCGCTTTCTCAATTTGCATAGCATAAAATTCCCGTAAATGCCTCACGCTCATTACAGCAGCATCAACAACCTCTCCTTCTTGAACTGAAATATTTTCTTTTAAGACAGTTACGACGTTTTCATTATCAACTAATTCAATTTTCAGATTTCCTTTACGAGCGATAACACTCGATTGCTCTGTAGAATAAAAATCACCCCGTTCCATGTGCGCTACATGAGACTTAGAATCGGAACTCCACTCTCCCATTTTATGCGGATTTTTTTGAGCATACTCCTTAACAGCAACTGCAACACGACGATCAGAATTCCCTTCTCTTAAAACAGGATTCACAGCACTCCCCAGGACTTTACCGTATGTTGACCTGATTTTTTCATCTTCGGGCGTAACTAACTCCTCTGGATAATCTGGTAAATCGTATCCCTTATCCTGAAGCTCTTTTATCGCTCCTTTGAGTTGTGGTATAGAAGCACTTATATTGGGTAGTTTAATTATATTCGCTTCAGAAGTCTTAGCTATCTTTCCTAAATCGTCAAGGGCATCTGCTATCCTTTGCTCCTCGGTCAAAAACTCCGGGAAATTTGCAATTATTCTACCTGCTAAAGATATATCCCGTTTCTCCACCTCTATATCTGCAGCTTTTGTAAAAACCTCCACTATGGGTAACAAGGAGTATGTAGCCAATGCAGGCGCTTCATCTGTTTTGGTATAGATTATCTTTGCAGTAGGAGCCATCAATTACCTCACTCGCAATTTAAAAAAATTTCCTGGGAATTACTTTCACGTCACATAATAAATAACTTGCTTGAATCATCCTGGTCAATATCAACAACTAAAAACTTGTAATTTTACAAGAAATAAATATCGGATTTCTAACCCAAACGAATAGGCTTTCCACTACGAACAGACTCTTCTTGAGCACAGCATATCTGTAGAATTTCCAAAGCTTTTAGTAGATCAAAGGTCTGCTCACCTTCCTCTACCATCTTCACAAAATCTTTTAACATATTCGAATAAAACGCTGCTGGATCATTAGCAATTCCGTGGAATGAACCTTTCGTACCTTGAATCATAGCCTCAAAACTAACAGGGACATCATGCGGACACATGACGGTAACCTGAGCACCTTTCATATATTTGATAGCGACTACTGTCCTACCGCGTGTACCGACATCTGTTACTTCTACAGGACGATCGTCTACAGCATAATGACCAATCGTTACCGCATGCATACCATAAAATAAGAATGGTCTACGCCACATCAGGTCGGCAGGACCAAAAACACTTGCCATAACAGTTTGCCCGGTACCCTCTGAACCCTCAAAAAGACCCTTAAATTCAGGAGCATACTTTAAGGCAGATGTCGACATGAAAAGACTCTTAAAATCTCGAGCAATATCAATCAATTCCCTCGCCGAATCGACATTGTCTGCGATTGGTTTATCAAGGAATGTGGGAATACCGCGCTCTAAAAATGGACGCGCATAGTGATATTGGGTAAGATTGAGATCATCTCCTATGAAAATGGCATCCAAGCCCTCATACATTTCTTCAATGTTTGTAGCCACGTTAGGGATATTGCATAAATTAGATAATAACTCTGAGTTACTTCTGTTTTCATCAAATACCTTTACAACTTCAGCTCCCTCGACAGTTGCCATAGGAGCGTTCCCTCCGAAGGGATCGAGATGTTTTTGGGATTCATTCATTCCATTGAACATCTTTGCAAATTGCACAGAATGATAACCTGCTGCACCGGCAACAAATCCTATCTTTAACATTGTTTCCTCCCAATTTCCTTTGAATCATTTTTAAATATCGATGATGAAAATTATGCTGACCATCAAATACAACATATATTGTCAGCATCTTTCTTATTGATTTTGAACCCGAGTCAAAAAGATAAAAAGGAGAGCTTCAATGTCTACATCAACAATCACGAAGCAAAAAACATCACCATATAGATATTTGACCCAAGAACAAATAGACGATTTCAATATCAATGGTTTTGTGAAAATTGGAAAGATCATAAACGATGAACTTATAGGCAAACTTAGAAAAGAATACGATCGAATATTTTACGAGGCTAAAGAAAGTGGTAACTTCCGGAACCTATCCATTGATGATACGCAAGATCTCGATGCAAAAATAAATGCCGATGAACAGATGCTCCAGATCATGCAAATGTCTGAGCGCAGTATACATTTTAGAAAACTTTTATACCATGAACTGATACTCGATATTGCCGAGGACCTAATCGGCCCAAACATACAACTTTTCCATGATCAGGCCCTTTTTAAACCCGCCCAACATGGAGGATCCGTGTTTTGGCACCAGGACAACGCTTACTGGAAATGTGTCCCCGCCAAGCTAATAAGTTGTTGGCTCACCTTGGACGATGTCGACGTAACAAATGGTGCAATGCATCTGCTGGCTCAATCACACTTGAAACCTACAGCACATGAACGGACTAAAAAAGGCGGAGAATTATTTGACATTGGTCATACGGTAGACAAAGACCGAGCTACTATCGTTGACCTTCCTGCGGGAGGAGTCTTGTTTCACCATTGTCAAACACTACATTACACTCCATCTAACAATACGGATCGTCAGCGTCGAGCTTTTGCAATCCATCTCATGCCCCCTGGAACCAGAAGAATAGACGTGGATGAATCCTTAGAGGTTTCTTTCAGTCAACCGTTATTACGAATGCGTGCATAAACAGTTTAAAAAAATTTCACCTGTTTTTTAATTCATCCAAACCTAATTTTACCTTATCAGCAATCAATATCTCATCGCCATCATTGACTAGCAAGAAATCGAATTTAACTAAATCAACA
>MDSW01148925.1_pt1 | contig 12511 bp, 8 predicted proteins | sample 811171 | NCBI WGS metagenome assembly MDSW01 (sample SAMN05326641, study PRJNA326480) | marine metagenome | isolation source: seawater | place: Atlantic Ocean: North West | collected 2012
TGGCTCACCCCAGAACCGCTGACGGCTAAAGAGCCAATCGCGTAATTTGTAATTTGTGGCGGGCCTTCCAAGACCTCCGTCGAGTAAATCTGCAGCAACTTTTTCAATAAAAGCTTCGCTCTGCATACCTGTATACAGTCCCGAATCGACTGATATTCCGTACCCAGTAAACAGTTCGTCGCTCCCAGCCTTGCCACCTAATGGCTCAACAACTGAAACGATTTTCAAATTGAATATCTGAGCAAATTCAAAATCCCTGCTATCGTGAGCAGGCACTGACATAATTGCTCCTGTGCCGTACGAAGCGAGTACGTAATCAGCCACCCAGATTGGTACCGATTCACCCGTCAATGGGTGAATGCAATACGAACCGGTGAAAACACCCGTTTTTTCTTGAGCTAAGTCGGTTCGATCGAGATCACTCTTACGACATGCAGCCTCACAATACTCATGAACGACATCTGCTTCAGCAGGAATTGTTATTTGATTTCGAAGTGGATGCTCTGGCGCAATTACCATGCAACTTACTCCAAACAAAGTATCTGGTCTTGTTGTGTAAATTCGAAGACAGTCCGTTGGTGCTTTCAACGGGTATCCGTTATTTTCACGACAACTCTTCCAGGCAAGAAAAGCCTCTTTTGAATCTTTTGCCGACAAGCCCTGTGGTGGGAGATAAAAATCTACTTCTGCACCCGTGCTACGGCCAATCCAGTCTTTTTGAAGTTTTTTAATACTCTCTGGCCAATCAAGACCTTCCAACTCTGTTCCAAGTCGATCAGCATATGCTGTAATCCGCAACATCCATTGTCGCAGTGGCAATCGAACAACTGGATGCCCGCCACGCTCACTGAGTCCTCCTATAACTTCTTCATTAGCAAGTACAGTCCCAAGTTCCGGACACCAGTTAACGGGCGCCTCCGACTGGTACGCAAGACGGTGATCATCGCGGTATGCATTGACTGCTCCCTCACCTGACTCCTGAATATTCTTAGGAATCGGAAGTTCTGATATTGGTCGGCCCTGTTGTCGATCCGCATCAAACCATGTGTCGTACAGAAGTAGGAAAATCCATTGAGTCCAACGAACAAACTCGGGGTCTGTCGTGGAGGTCTCACGCTCCCAGTCATAGCTAAACCCAAGCATTTTCAACTGCCGCTTGAACGTAGCAATATTTCGCTCCGTACTCTCTCGTGGCGGAGTACCGGTACGTATCGCATGTTCTTCAGCCGGCAACCCAAAGGCATCGAAACCCATTGGATGAATAACGCTCGATCCCCGCATTCGCTCAAAACGGCTGACAATATCCGTCGCGGTGTAACCCTCTGGATGACCGACGTGCAATCCATCACCGCTTGGATACGGAAACATATCGAGAATATATGCCTTTTTGCCGGTCGGTAGGCGGGGTGAGCGAAAAGTTTTCTGCTCAGTCCACCAGGTTTGCCATTTCGGCTCTATGACAGACGGGTCGTATTTTGGCATTTGTCAGTCAACGCTATCGGGTTAAGGGATGTATGATGATGGAACGCTACAATTTGATGAGTCTAATAGACCGAAAAGTTCCGACAACGCTTCGGCAAGAGCCACGGGTACGGCGACAAAACCTACAATCTTCCAGAATTCGTGAACTCAAGGAGGCCAGACTTTTGAATCGAGAGACACCTGCTGATGAACCTGGGAAACACTTCCATATTCCTACGGGTGAAATCCCTGCAATGCTCCACCATCAGCTTCTAAAAAGCCTGCGCCACGCTGGCCGGCGGCTCAAAATGGCAGACTCGCTTGGCACACGACTCAACGGCCGCCAACTTCTTACTCGTATTCTTGCCGCGAGACTTGTTCTTGAAAAAACCCTCGATCCTTCAGAGAAGCGGGTCGGTATTCTGCTTCCTCCAACAGCTGGCGCTGCCATCGTAAACGCTGCACTTGCACTTATGGGCCGAGTTGCCGTGAATCTAAACTACACATCTTCCCAATCAATACTTGAAACGTGTATTGAACGCGCTGGGATCCGACACGTGATTTCCAGTCCAACATTTTTATCTCGGATCGAATTGGATCTCGGGGATTTTCTTCTTGATGCTGCTGATCTACGGAAACAACTTACGACCCTGCAGAAGCTTCAGGCCTGGTCAGAAGCAACCCTTATGCCGCTCTCAATGCTAGAGCGTCACCTTGGTCTAAAAAACATTCAGCCTGATGATGTCCTGACTATTATCTTCACTTCGGGCTCAACAGGTGACCCAAAAGGTGTTGTTCTCAGCATTGAAAATGTTGGGAGTAATGTTCGAGCGATTTCTGACCTACTTCACCTTTCCCCAGCTGACACTGCACTTGGCGTACTACCTTTCTTTCATTCATACGGTTACACGACTGCCTTATGGGTACCACTCACTCTTGAGCCTGCGGTTGTCTATCACACAAACCCCCTTGATGCGAGAGTTGTTGGCACACTTGCACGGGACTATAACGCGACAGTGTTAATGGCGACACCTACTTTTCTAAGAACTTATATTCGCCGTACTGAATCGGACGACCTTTCGACGCTTGAAGTTGTTTTCGGTGCTGCAGAAAAACTGACAACTGATGTCACCGACGCTTTCGAAGAGAAATTTGGTGTCCGGCCCCGTGAAGCGTATGGTGCAACGGAACTTTCTCCCTTGGTATCAGTAAACGTCCCTCCATCTCGCCATGTTCCCGGCAGAGCGGTCGACGCCCGTGAAGGAACGGTCGGAAAACCAATACCTGGCTGTACGGCAAAGATTACTGACAGAGAGGGTCTTCAAGAACTACCTGTCGGTGAAGAGGGGCTTTTGTGGATCTGTGGACCTAATGTCATGCAAGGCTACCTCGATCGCGACGACCTTACCGAGCAGGTCATTTGTGAAGGTTGGTATCGTACCGGTGACATTGCAAAACTGGACACCGATGGATTTATCACAATAACCGGTAGACAAAGCCGATTTTCGAAGATCGGTGGTGAAATGGTTCCTCATATGTTGATTGAAGAAGCTGTAAATACAATCTTAGGAGCAACCGACGGCGAGCTTCTGGCCGTGGTCACTGCAGTGCCGCATGTAACAAAAGGTGAGCGGCTTGTTGTCTTAACTACAAAAACTGCAGCGGACACACAAAATATCTGTCGTGAACTTGCTCAGTCAGGACTTCCGAATCTCTGGATTCCATCCTCGGACAGCTTTGCCGAAATAGAAGAAGTACCTGTTCTCGGTTCAGGCAAACTTGACCTGCGAAAAATAAATGAAATTGCAAAAGGATATTTTTGTGACAACTCAGACACCGAATAGTGAACGCTGCCACAACCTTCCTCAGCACATGCAATTCAGAGTGATTCTTGGAAGAGCTGATGATCTCAAAGCCGATGTACTCTTTCAGGTGAGTGTACCGACTAAGGCAGAGACAGATTCTCCTCTAGAACTTGAAGGTTATTTAACTGGTCCAAGATCAACACGTGCAAGCACACTACCTGTTCGCCAAAATATCCGAATTCACTCGCAACAGGTTGTTGACGAGGGCACTGAAATTCTTGGACATTCTATTCTGACAGAGCCCGCATTCTGGACACCAAATGTGCCAATGCTCTACCTCGTAAAATGTAGGATTACTTCTTCTGGCAAAGAAGTAGCTTTACTCAGCCAGACTACTGGCCTTCGTCGTCTCGGTATTCGCAACCACTCTCTTTGGCTTGATGGTCATCGATTTGTACTACGCGGCGTAACGTGCGGTAACATAAATAACACATCACCAGAACAACAGCCGGAAGGTCATAGAACTGCAGACGTTCTCGACTTGCCTGCAGAGATTTTTTCTAAAACCGACTCGCTGGAACTCGCGATGGATGAAAACTTGAAAACTGCTGATCAAATTGGGCAACCACTAATTATTCGCTTACATCCTAAAAGTCAGCCGTCCGCCATTCCATCTGTAATTTGCCAACTCACAAGCCATCCTTCCGTGTTTTTAACAGTCATTCCAAATACTCTGCTGCCAGAAGTACCAAAATTTTCCGCTTACAAAGGCACGATGCTCTTTGCGACAGAAATGTCTGCTCAAAATGCACCTCTGGAATTGCCGAACGGTATCGACCTTGCCATTGTTCGGCTCGCTCAAACAGTGCCTGATTCCTCGTGGAAGATTCCCCCACCTTATCCCGTCATAGCATGGCAAACAGGAGTGCCCTCACAGCGGCAGGAATGCGATCGCCTTCAGGCTTTGCTCGCCAACTGGAGAACAGCTCCCAAAAGCCCGCCGTCATCATGGGATTGGGCTGGATATCTTGTTGGCGACGCAACGATTCATCACAAGGCTTAAAAAGTGCATCAAATGCAAAAGGAAAATTACTTTGATGAATTACGTTTTATTCGTCAAATTCGATACCAAAAACTTGGAGCCAATGGGCAGCAGAAGCTTTCACAGGCGCACGTCGGAATTGTTGGATGTGGTGCACTCGGAAGTGCAACGGCAGTAGCACTTACAAGAGCTGGCGTCGGCAAACTTACAATCATTGATAGGGACGTACCGGAGTGGAGTAATCTGCCGAGGCAACTTCTTTATACGGAGAAAGACGTTCACGATGGATTACCGAAGGCAATTATTGCAAAAAAAAGACTTAAGGAAATTGACAGCAGCTTACACGTAATCTCTCACGTGGCTGATCTAACTGCTCATAATATTCCTGATCTGCTTTCAGCAGTTGATATTATTGTTGACGGTACAGATAACTTCGAGACTCGGTTCCTTATGAACGACTTTGCCTGCCACCAGGATATTCCTTGGATCTACGGCGGTGTCATTGGTGCAGAGGGAAGAGTCATGACTGTTATCCCTGGCGAAACTGCATGCTTGCGATGCCTCATGCCCGACCTTCCAAATCCTGGTAGCCTGCCAACATGTGACACAGCTGGAGTGCTTGGAGCAGCTGTCATGGTCGTTGCCGGAATCCAAACAGCAGAAACGATCAAGGTCATCACCGATCCTGCCGGAGATACTGAGAGTACGTTATTTGTATTCGATCTTTGGGATTCTACTTGGAAGACAATTGATCTTCGATCACTTTCAGAAACTGGTTGTTCGAGTTGCCGAGGGAATGACCATAGCTGGCTTGACGCGTCTCGGCACCAGACTGCGATTCTCTGCGGACAAGATGCAGTACAATTTCACCATCCGGGAAAAATACCAGACCTCTGCAATATTGCGAAGAACCTCAGCTGCTTCGGAAACGTGACAAAAAACAAATGGCTCGTACGAACTGAAGTGGAGCCGGGAATCGTCGTATCTGTTTTTGCTGATGGTCGACTTATTGTTACTGGGACACGCGATCCTTCTCAGGCCCGCGCCATTGTTTCAAAATGCATTGGTATGTAATCCGTGCTCTAGGCCAAAGTTGCTGCTGCCATTATTTTCTTTTCGTCAGCATCATCTCGTGAAAATTCGGCAGTGACTCTCCCTTCAGCCATAACAATAATGCGATCTGCAAGCGTCAGTAATTCTGGTAATTCACTTGAAGTTAAGATGACTGCCAAACCATTCTGACACAGAGTCTCAATGAGTTCGTATAACTCAGCTTTTGCACCGACATCTATGCCACGCGTGGGGTCATCTAACAAGAGCACACGAGGCTTTGTAAGTAACCAACGGCTAATAATACATTTCTGCTGATTTCCGCCCGAGAGTTCCGATATGTTCGCCGTTAATGAGGGTGTCTTGATGCCAATCTGATGAATCGGATCGGCAACAATTTCCTCTTCTATCTGCTTACTCAGAAGTCCATTCCGTATCGCATGAAACAAGCTGCAGATGCTTATATTTTCTGTCACATTTAGATTTGCAAAAATCCCAAGCCGCTTTCGGTCTTCTGGCACCATTACCAAACCGGCCTTACAAGCATCTGACGGGTGAGTAAAACTGACCGCCTCTCCTTCGAGCAAAATTCTTCCCTGCCACTGACTAGGAGATGCTCCAAAAATAGCTTCCAGGACTTCGGTCCTGCCAGCCCCCATGAGGCCAGCAATACCAAGAACCTCACCAGCGTGAACACGAAACGATACATTATGCAATTGCCCACTCTGCCTTGAATCCTGTGAGGCTACGCACAGATTTTCAACTTCGAGCAAGCACGTGCCAATTGCTTGCTGACCACGAAAACTGTGTTCTGTGATCTCGCGACCAACCATCCAACCCGTCACTTCAGAGGCTGTTGTTCCTTCTTTATCAACCGTACAAACATGACAACCATCTCGCAGAATTGTGATCCGATCAGCCAAACGAAACACTTCGTCCATTTTGTGTGAGATATAAAGGATTGTGCAGCCCTGCTGACGCAGTGTGCTGATGGTTCGTTCCAGACGCTCCGCTTCTGCATCTGTTAGTGCACTTGTTGGTTCATCCATGACAATAATTGATGCATGAAGGGAAAGCGCTTTTGCAATTTCAACAAGTTGCTGATCACCAACTCGCAAGCCACCCGTCATTTCACCTGGAGAGATGGACGCCTCAAGCAAACCTAATAGCTCTCCTGTTTTCCTCTTTGCAAGAGCATCGTTTAACAAGCCGAACCGCGTTCTTGGCTCCCGCCCAAGAAAAACATTGGCTGCAACCGTTAGCTCTTCTACCAGTTCTAGTTCCTGATGAATGATTGCAACACCAGCATTTTCAGCATCACGAGTGCTGTGAAATTGCACGGTTTGGCCAGCTATCTCAAGCTCACCAGTATCCGGCTGATGGACTCCTGACAAAATTTTCATCAACGTGCTTTTACCGGCTCCGTTTTCACCACAAATAGCGTGCACCTCACCACGCCGCACCTGCAGAGTTACGCCATCAAGTGCAACGACTCCAGGAAATTGTTTGGTAATCCCCTTCATCACAACAGCAAATTCTGTCAGTTTGTTCATCGCGAAACGCTAACCCGCATTCTTTTACCATGCCTTCGACTCTCCCAGATCCGTAAGGCTACTAACGCAATGAAAGCAGTAAAACCAGTCGCCAATCCGCTGGCTGCACCAGTCGTCATAGAAGCAAGACTTCCGGCAAGCAAGGCGAGAACAGGGATCGTACAGAGACCCAAAGATCCAGGTAGAAAACGACGATCATGCCGCAGGCCGTTTACACCCTGAGCAAATGTGACCGCAAGAACGACTACTACGCCAACAATTAATCCCTCATAGACATCAGCACCTGTCTTGATAATTTTTGAGACTGCATCGATCACTACTCGCAGAAAAAAGGCTCCAAGAACCGTTCCCTGAACTGTACCCACACCACCAGAGAGCGAACAACCACCAACAACAGCAGCAGCAATAGCATTAAGTTCATGCCCCCTTCCCTGATTGACCGGAGCAGCAACAGATTCATTTGCAATGTAGAAAAGCCCCGCCAAGGCAGCTGTCATTGCACCAAAACAATACGCAAACCATTTCACATTTTCAGTATGTATACCCGCAAGGCGGGCAGCTTGCTCGTTACCTCCGAGGGCCTTGAGATGACGACCAAGCACCGTTCGCGAAAGCATTAGCCATGTGAAAATTGCCAAGACAAGAAACGTGCCCACTGAAAACCAGACATTTTCTCGTACTACTTTGAACGCTGGGTCAGCAACATTAATGAGTGCACTTTTAGTAGGCGTGAGAACCGCTGTACTACTTTCACAGACTGCCCTCGCAAAACTCCGCAGACCTACAAGCGTCGCAAGTGTCGCAATAAATGGCGGAAGACGAACAACCGTAATAAGCCACGTATGCAATGTTCCAACAAAAAAACCTGTCAGAAGACTCGCCAGAACTGCAATGAGTACCACTGCCGAACCGACCGGCTTAAATGCCATCATTTCAGCAGGTGCCAGCGCCAGCATAGTCACAGAACAAACAGTCCCGGACAATGCAATCATGGAACCACTCGAGAGATCAATCCCGCCGGCAATGATGACAACCGCGGCACCCAGTGAAAAAATTCCAAGCATTGCGCTATTACGAGCTATATCACGCAGGCTTTCCATGGGCCGAAAAAAATAGGTGTGATTTGTATCAACAATTGCTGTAAAGGCAATTGCAAGCACAATCGCCACGAGTAATGACCACTCATTATTTGATGGCCACCATTTCCTCACTGCATGAAGCGGAAATGAGCTCCATAATTTCATCAGTGCAACCTTTCAGAGACCTTTCATCTGTGGGTAGCCGCAGAATCAGGAACTCGACAACCCGTATTTTTTCAACCATTCCCGAAAGACTGATAGGGACAAGACCTCAAGAGTTCCGGCTGAAACTGCAGACTCTAAATCCTTTTTTGAGATAGGTGCATCTTCATCATTCTCCCAAGCGTCAGGAATAATAAGGCGTAAGCCAGTCGTGAATTTATCTCCCCCAGGCTGACCATAATCGGGAAACATGTTCGTGAGGACGGCATCCTGGCCTTCTTGCATTGCAAGTAAGAGGCGAACAGTCTGAACACCCATTTCAAAAGGGTTTTGCACAATCATACAGTCGATGTTGCCGTTTGCCATATGTTCAATAGCTTGAGCGGCTGCATCAAACGTAAAGATTGAAACCCGGTCACGAATCCCGCGTTCAGCTACGACTTCAGCGATTGCTGGCGCATTGTAAGCCCATATCCCAACCAAAGCTTTCACATCCGGATGATTCACAAGAGCCGTGCGTACATTATCTCTGGCCCGTGAATGGTCAAATGAATCAGCCATCCGGTCAACTTCACTGTAGTTTTCTCCGATTGCTTCACGACAGCCATTCATTCTGGCCCTGGCGTTATCGTTATCTGTGAATCCCGTGAACTGGATAAAACTACCCTCAGTAATGCCACGAGACTCCAAAACCTTTCTCCCCGCTGTCCCCAACAGACGCCCGGCGATCGAATTATCTGTCCCTATATAGTAAGGCCGTCCATCTGAAAAAAGCTTCTGATTGATATCTCCATCGACAGTGATTACTGAAATACCTTTTTCTGTTAACCGCTTCATCTCTTCAACGATGGCAACGTTTTCTGCCTGAATGACCGAAATAGCAACTCCTGCTACATCTGCTTGTGTGACGAGTTGCCTGAGCCGATCAATCTGCCCCTGAGCAGTCGCGTTATTTTTTTCCATCACAACTTCAAGTCCTTTATCAGCAAGAGCGAACTTTTCTGCTCCAGCTTGCAACCCAGCATTCAACACATCGAAATACGGATCGTCGCCATTCGTGATAAAGATAAAACGCTGGGGGACTTTTGCCGTTCTTTGTGTCTTAGCTGGTGAGTTCACATTCGGCTTATTGCAGCCAGTGAGACCAAAACCGACAAGCAAAAGAAAAACAAGGCAACGGGTACGCATGGATCGTGAGAGAACAAATGACATGGCTTCTTCATTTCTTTGCTTGGTGTTAGTTATATGCGGGCCATTTGAGAACGGGCGTCACGCAACGTCATCACACGTTAGTGCTTCCCACCCTCCCTGATCGACTCGCTTGGGTTAATAGTGTAAGCCACTTTTCCGAAGATGCACTATCGGCTGATCTACCGAACCTATTCCTGCAGCAAGAACGTCAGCCACGACGATAGCATGGTCTCCACTACTTTGCTCAGGGCCGGCCGACAAAAAAACAGGCCTTGCCTTACACTCCATCCAGCCTACGGAATCCTGAAGTATCCCGGCTCCGCAAGGAGATCTCCGAATGTCGATGCCAGAAAATGGCTCGCCTTCTATTGTTGGTGGTTTACCAAATTTACCAAGGAGTCTTCGCTGATTTTCAGAAAGCACATTTACAACAAACCGAAAATCTCCCTCGCCAACCGATGAAAGAAACCGTCGACCAGTTCCTACAGCAATAGATATCGCTGGCGGATTGAATCCTGCTTGCATGAGCCAACTCGTCAGCATGGTTTTATCAACTGCCTCTTCTTGCCACGTGACAACAAAAAGACCACCTGGAATTCGCCCAAGCGCCGAACCAATAGCCTCAGTAGACCCTTTCAAAGAATCACTGTCTGACACGTAGCAGCTCCTTCCGTATAAATTTTGTTTCAACTTTTACGAATAATCGATTGTGGAAATGTTAGCAGGAAATACCCCAACTTTTAAAACCTGGGTAGTTTTGGTCAACAGGAGAAACACTCTGCTATTCACGTCGTGCAATCTCCGCACCATCCCTGCAGAAATCAGGGAAATGACATAGACGAGGGGATCAGCCCACCCAAGAGTATTTAGGAAAAATCACTAGACGCTCAAAAACTCTATAAAACCGACAGTGGTTCCAGACGAAAAAGACTCTAGAGTGATGTCTTCACACGAGTGTGTGACACCATAAAACCTTTTTGACGCGACAAACAGTACGTTTAAATCTTGCCATCACATCATCACATGTCGCCAGAAAACGCACCCACCCTTCGCTACAGTCCTTCGGCATTTGTGCGAACTGCACTCACGTACTTCCCAATGATCGGCACATTTACGGCGATGCTCGTGTTATCCTGGCATGCCGACTCTGTACTTGCCAAACCACTTGGTTGGGATTCAAAGCAATTTCATAGGGATTCCTCTGAAAACAACCGTAGTGGTCAGAAACAGGAACTCAAATTTCTTCAGTTAGACTCGATAATGCCAGAGCCTGACAATGCCAGTGGTTTCTACAACGAAGTCTATGAACACGAACTCATTCCCACTACACCAGCAGACGGGCAGCCGATTCACGTTCTACCTCCAGTTGAACCACATGGACCAGTTTTTTTAGACATGCCGTACAATGGGATATCGGGTTGTGATAGCTGCACGATTCCTAGAAATAATTTCAATGACTGCTTTGATAATCTATGGGCACCACGTCCCTGGTGTTGGCAGTTACTTCCAAATAACTTGATCTACACGAGCTACCTAGCAGGCCCGAAAGAACCACGTCTTGCAACGGTTTGGTACGACGACACTGGTCCGTCACCTATTCCTGGTCGCCGTAACGAACGAAACGGCTGGCTGTGGGATTCAACCCTCGGTGGAAGAGTTTCCGTTCTTCGTTACGGATCCAATACAGAATTGCACCCACAGGGTTTCGAGATGCAGTTAGAAGGAGCGGCCTTCGTAAGGCTAGACCCCGGAGACGATCGTGACCTTCGGTCCGCTGATTACCGCTTTGGCATCCCGTTGGTTTACGGCATCGGTCGTTGGCAAACGAAACTTGCGTACTATCACAATAGTGCGCACATCGGCGATGAGTTCCTTATTAAATATGGGAATTTTGATCGAGTTAACTACGTTCGTGATGTCATTGTCTTTGGCAATTCCTACTACATGTACGACTGGCTACGGCTTTATGGTGAAGTGGGCTGGTCCTTCTTCAATGCTGGCGGATCGAAACCGTGGGAATTCCAATTTGGTACCGAATTAATTCAGGCTAGACCAACGGGCATTCGAGGAGCACCATTCTTTGCCGTGAATGGGATGACTCGCCAAGAGCTCAACTGGGGAGGCAACGTCTGTGCTCAAGTTGGATGGGCATGGCGAGGCTATCAAAGCGAAAAACTGCTTCGGATTGGCTTCGAATATCTTTACGGCTCTGACCCACAGTATGAATTTACAGAGACCAATCCGACGACTGGAAAAATTACCGCGTTGAATCAGAATCGTGCTGGCATTGGCATGTGGTATGACTATTAATCGTGATTCGCCATGACCAACCTAAGCCAGTAGGTACAGGGGAACTGCTGGGGTAAACTTGGGCCATGCCACTCCTCGCTATCGAGACAACCTGTGATGAAACAGCTGCTGCAATCATCTCGCCAGAGAGAAAAATTCTTTCTAGCGTTGTAGCAAGCCAAGATGAACTCCACGCTCGATGGAGAGGCGTTGTGCCAGAAATTGCTTCACGGGCACATGTTGAACGAATTATACCGATCATTAATCAGGCAACCGATAAGGCTGGTATTCAACAATCGCAGATCAGAGCAGTTGCAGTGGCTATTCGTCCAGGGCTGATCGGCTCCCTTCTTATTGGTCTTTCAGCTGCGAAAGCGATAGCTTCATCGCTGCACGTACCGCTCATTGGATATGATCATCTTGCTGCACACCTCTACGCATGCCGTTTAGCATTTGGCGAAGAACTGAAATACCCTGCGATTGGACTCGTAGCCAGTGGAGGCCATACCTCGCTCTTTCAATTGCATAGCCCAATCACTCTCCAGGCTCTCGGGGGCACTATCGATGATGCCGTTGGTGAAGCTTTCGATAAAGTCGCAAGCCTGCTTGGACTTGGATATCCTGGCGGACCACAGATTGAGAAATTGGCGGAACAGGGAAATCCGCGTTCTCACCGATTCCCGCGGCCACTTGCGAACGACTCCTCTCGCCTTGATTTTAGTTTCAGTGGCCTCAAAACGGCTGTTCGCTATCAAATTTGGCCCCCAGGTGATCAGCATGCGCGCATCTTAACGGACGAGGAACGCGCTGATCTTGCGGCTTCTTTTCAGCAAGCAGCTGTCGAATCTGTCGTGGCTAAAGTGGGTTTAGCCATCCAAA
>MDSW01086580.1_pt1 | contig 12510 bp, 5 predicted proteins | sample 811171 | NCBI WGS metagenome assembly MDSW01 (sample SAMN05326641, study PRJNA326480) | marine metagenome | isolation source: seawater | place: Atlantic Ocean: North West | collected 2012
GTCAAAAATTGAAATATCATATCCAAAGTAGTGGGAGGTCATTACATGCTCAAGAATACACTTGGAATGACTATCGTACTACATTACAAGCACTTTATGCTCTAGCAGATAATGCAAACTCTTTACACACAAATTCTCGTGATGAAGCATTTGGAACTCCAACAGAAGATACTGTGAGAGATGCTGTGGCAATTCAACTAATACTATCAAAAGAATACGGATGGTTACAAAATGAAAATCCTCTACAAGGCTCACATGTAACTAACTGGCTAACTGATTCAGTAGAAGAAGAAATACTAAAGATATTTGAAGAAATGAATAGACGTGGAGGAGTTCTAGGATCTTTAGAAGTTAATTATCAGAGAAACCGGATACAAGAAGAATCAATGATTTATGAACATAAAAAGCACTCAGGTGAATTGCCAATCATTGGAGTAAATACCTTTGAAGAAGGTGCAGATAATTCATTATCAATAGAAGAATTTGATATTGATGTTACTCGTTCTGATGAAGCTGAAAGAATGATGGTTATTGAAAGAAATAAATCATTCAAAGAAACTCATGCTAAAGAAGCGGCAGAGGGTTTGGAAAAACTCAAACAGGTAGCAAGAGAGGGAGGTAATCTGTTTGAAGTGATGATGGATATTGTTCAATATTGCACTGTTGGACAAGTTACACAAGCACTGTTTGAAACTGGAGGGAAGTTTCGCAGAAATATGTAAATTATTAATTGTCCATAGTAAACTTGTAAACATACGTTGCTAAAATAGCGCCAACTAATTGAGGAAGAAAATGCATCCAAGATGCTGAAAAACTTATTTTTCCTGAAATTATTAGTGCACTTGTTACTGCAGGATTAAATGATGCAAGTGAAATACTTCCTACTGTAATAGCACCTGCCAAAACAACAAGGGCTATAGAAGCACCGTAATATCCATTGCCTGATTTAGATTCTGTTGTTGCAACGTTCAAAATTACATATGCCAATAGGAAGGTAAAAAGGAATTCTGCTACTACAGCTTCAGAACCCAGTGTAAATAACTCAACATCATAATACTTCTTGGTAGTTAAGAATCTGTCTGCCACCAATGCTGCAATCACTGCAGCCAATATTTGTGAAGCAATGTATGGTAAAACATCATCTTTATTGCATGATCCTCGTAAATAAACTGAGATTGTTACTGCAGGATTATAATGAGCTCCGGATATATGTCCTCCAGCATATATAACCACCATTAGAGTTGATGCGATAGCAAATGGCATGTATTCGTATTCATGATGAATAACAGAGACAGATATAGTAAGAGAGAGAAAAAATGTTCCAATAAATTCTGTTAAGAGTTTTTGCGGCAGCGAGAATGGCATATTAGTTAATTGATAGTAATCACACAAATTAATGTTGTTCTAAATTGGTTGTTTATTTGTACATTGATGTATTATTTGTATCATCACAATTATGTCATTACCAACAAGTATTCAAGGTAACATGAAATACTATATGTTAGTGCTCATCAATAGTATGGCACAAGGAACAGTAAAATGGTTTAATCGAATAAAAGGATTCGGATTTATTGAAAGAGATGAGGGAGATGATTTATTTGTACATAAATCCCAAGTCGAAGAAGAAATAACTGAAGGAGATTCTGTAGAGTTTGAAATTGGAGAAGGACCAAAGGGACCTAATGCAATTAATGTTAAAAAACTAGATTGAACAAATAAGTAGTTCTCTATAATCAACTATATCTTCATTATTGGAGATGATATTACCTGTATATCTAAAAGAAGAGGCATTACGCAAATGTTGTGGTTGACTTTAGGTTATCAGAAGAGCAAAAGATGTTGCAACAACTTGCTCGAGATTTTGCGGATGAAGAAATAATCCCAAATGCATCAAAATGGGATTTAGAAAGTATATATCCCTTGGAGACGATTAAAAAGGCTTCAGATTGTGGATTATTATCAATAACAATACCTGAAAAATATGGTGGTGGAGGCATGGGTTCTGTTGAAGATGTAATAATTGCAGAAGAAATTGGCAGAGGAGATCCGGGTTTTGCAACAGCTGCAGGAAGCACCATACTTGCATCATACCCAATAATTACTGGAGGTACAGAAGAGCAGAAAGAGAAGTACTTAACCAAGACTACTGAAGGCGTAATTGCAGCTTATTGTGTGACAGAACCAAATGCAGGAAGCGATGTCAGGGCAATAAAAACTGAAGCAATAAGAGATGGGGATGATTATGTCATCAATGGTAGTAAGATGTGGATAACTGGTGCAGGTTATGCTGAGTGGTTCTTTGTATTAGCTTATACCAACAAGGAAGCAGGGTACAAAGGAATGAGTGGTTTCATAGTAGATGCTGATTCTCCGGGCATAGAGTTGGGTAAAAAGGAAATGAATATGGGGCAAAGATGTTCTGATACTCGTTCTGTTACCTTCAATAATGTTAGAGTTCCTGCTGAAAATTTAATTGGAGGAAAAGAAAATGATGGTTGGATTAATGCTATGAAAGCTTTTGATCATTCTAGACCTGCCATATCTTCGCATGCTGTCGGTAATGCAAGAGGTGCGATGGAGGAGGCTTTGAAGTATTCAAAGGAACGAAAGACTATGGGTAAACCAATTTTTGATCATCAGTCAATTTCATTTATGATAGCTGATATGGCCACAAAAATAGATGCTGCAAGATTATTATGCTGGAAAGCGGCATCGGCTTTAGATAATGGAAAGAGAAATACTTTAGAAGCCGCTCATGCCAAGAGATTTGCTGCAGATACTTGTATGGAAGTTACAACCGATGCAGTACAAGTCTTTGGAGGATATGGTTATTCTGAAGAATATCCTGTAGCAAGAAGGATGAGAGGTGCAAAAGTCTACCAAATATTCGAAGGAACTAGTCAAATACAGAGGCTAATAATAAGTAGAGAATTAAAATCTTAATGATTTTAATAAATCTCTATTTTACTCAACCGTTGCCCCGCCGTTGTTGTTCATAATACTGGGCATAATATTGCTCAGCATACTGCCTGGCTACACTTTCTTCATATCCTTGTCCAACCATTTGTTGAACATATGCTTCAATAGGATCCATTTGTTCAACGCCTCCGAAAACTTCTATTGAGTCTTCAGTCAAATCTTCTTTAGATCCAATTCTATTCTTTAAAACTAGAGTCACACCAACAACCAGAAGTAAGATTATTCCAGCTACACCTCCAAATAATATAGCATTACTACCTTCACTGGACTCACAAGAGTCTGGGTCTTGGGCGCAATTATCAGTAGGACGAGGTAGTGTAAAAATTGCAATTGTATCCTCTATGACATAACTTCCTTCAGAAATCCTAACATACACATCGCCTGTATTACCCTCATTTTCATCATAAAGATGTGAAATATTTAGAGATAGTAAATAAGAATCGCCATCGCATAGTCCAGAAATTTGATCATACATTCCTAGTTGTTTCTGTGTAGTCTTAGATGCATCGCCTTTGTCAAATATTGTATTATCATTGAGAGAGATTTCAACTCTAACATTACAATCTTCTTCAGCCCCTCCAGTAATAGTTCCGGATATTTCCAATATATCAAGTGCTTCCAAAGCATCAAATCTTTGGCCGTCTGTTGTGAACAGGTTATCTGTATCCACTACAGGAGGATCGTCACCAAACAATTCTCCAACTACAACAAAGAACATCCTAAACTTTTCACTAGTCAGACCTTTGTAATCAACAACCTGTAATTCCAACCTTATCTGATTAGACTGTATACCGTTAGAAGTGACATTTTTGAATGTATAACTCCATTCAGGTCCTGCGCCGACTGGCCTCACGAATGTATGCTTTGTATCTGATACTTGGCCAACCATATCAACCTGTACGTCATCTACAATTGTCCACGTGAATTCTTTTATCCCTGTCCCTACATCGCTACTATTTTCAGCAGTAAAGGACAAAGTAGTATCTCCAGATTCTGATAGACGTACAAGATATACAGGATATTCTGCATATACTGGATCGTTATTAGAGTCAACTCCTATTGGGACGCGTTTTGTTTCAGAGAATTCTAAATTTTCTAAAGCAACTGAATTACTTATGATAGATGCATTAGCAATAGGTTTTGTAGAGTCTGCATCAATGTCATTAGTATAAAGGGTGATTTGTGTTGTCCTAGTGTGGCCTAATTCATTGTGAAGATACAGTTTCAATACCCATTGTGCATCAATTTTACAGCCTGTATCAGAATTAATATCGGAAACACAGAAAGTGGCACTGACAGGGGTTTCTTTATTTTCCTGATGTATTGAACTTAATTCTCCTGCATCGAGAATATCTCCGTTCCAATCTGTTACTGAATCATTATTTCCGGATTCTAAAGTCCAGTCAGCAAAAATTCCGTCTACATCAGAGGTGAAGCTGAAGTCCAGAGTCGCATTACTTCTTATTGCGGTATATGCATAATTACCTAATCCGTTATCAAAAATTGGCTGTTGTCCATTAATAGTCAATTGGAAACCTTCTCTGACAATTCCAAAATCTGGTTCACCATTTCCATCTGAATCTACATATGGAGTTAAATGGAAATCTAACATTCTTGACAGTAAAGGTATAGATGTTCCATTGTATGACTCTGACAAACTAGGATTCTCAACATCCATTGTAGTAACTATAAGTCCTCCACGATAATAGTTACAAACTGACAAAAGAGACTGTGTCGGATTGTCACTATCTCTTATCAGAGTATGGAAAGTTCCAGTTGGCTCATTTATTCTACCTCCACATACTTGTGGCATCTGAGAATTAGCAACTTGAGCATTGTCTAATCCTGATAAGGCGACATAATCTCCTCCATGAGCTATTGCAAAGGCAGAAGTATCAATATCTTCTAGAATTGGATGGAATGGATCTTCAATGGAAATATTATCATAACCTATCCTATTGTCCATAGTGGAATTAAATTGATTTCTCATTGCAATATCAATTCCGAAAGGTAGTTTATCCGGCATGTAATTGTTTCTATATGGGCCTAAATGCATTTGTACTGTTCCTCCAGCATCCATATACTGTTCTAGAGTTTTGGTGAGGCTTAGGCCATCCGAATCTCTTGTTTCGGCAAGCATATCATAATAATTTCCATAGACAACGTTATAATCAGTTTGCCAAGGTAGCAATACCTTATCATAATGTTCAACCCAATCAGGTGTTGCATAATTTACCCAATCATTTACTCTTAATTGAGTGTAAGTCTTACCCATTGATTCTAAATCTAATTTAACTCTTTGTAAACGATTCTGGTCAGTAGGATTAGATAAAATTAATACATCTATTTCGTCCTTAAATAATATCTCAAAATACCTATCATTTCCTGACTTCTCACCATCAGAACCTAATACTGCTGAAAAACTAATATTGTATAAATGACCATCTTCCCACCCCGAATAAGGACTAGACCAATTTGCAGTAGCCCTATTGTGAGGATCTAAATTAAAAGGTCCATTATCTGCTGTTTTTTCTAAAACTGTTGCTCCAGTAGTTAAATCAACTATTTTCATTGTTATAATATATTCTCCGGCAATGACTCCGTTCAACAAAGGAAGGGAAAAATCATGAGATTTGGAGAAATCTCCGTCTGGATTAGCAGGGTAAACACACTTGTATGTGATGTCAGTAGCACAATCAAGAACATTAGGTTGCATCAATGTAATATCTGCACTTGCTATACTAAGAATTATTGATGAAGCATTATTAGCAACATTAACTTCTGATTGATTATACCATGGAGTACCTATTATAGAATTATTGAATATAGTATTGACATCTATTTTATAGATTCCACTAGTGAAAGTGTGATTGGTAATAGTTACTTTTTGACGTTCTGAAGCATCCATTCCTGTGACGGGTACGGAATAAGTTCCATCATCCTCAAAAGTGAACTCTTCCACACGGATATTATCTACCGCAAATCCAGCTAATCCTGCATTACCGTGAACTCCATCATCGTTTGACCGGAATCTCCATGTTAGTTCAACTTCAGAGCCTGCTAAGGTAGTACATTCTTCCGTCCATGTAAATGAGTCGGCATTTGTTTGATTTAATATAGTAATATGTGTCAAATCTAATGTTACAGACTTCATCAAACTTTCTGAATCATACCAAGATACTGAATCATACTGGTCAGAATGATCTCCAAAGTACTCCACTTCATCGTAACCATTACCATCGAAGTCTTCACAATAGTGGTACAAGTTCCCGCCAGGACCTCTATTTAGTAGTAAACCGTTCTCATTTAAATCGGTCCAACTTCCGTAAACTATTCCATTAAATAATTCTCCATTTTTTGACCATGCTATCTCCAAAAATGCTACATCTCTCTCAGCTAAAATTTGACCTTGGTTATTTTCTAACCAATCTCCTTCAGCATAATAATCGAATGTTAGATAGGTGAAATCTGCTCCTGACTCTCCAACCGGAATCGGCTCAAGAGAGAATGATTCGTTCCAATTATCCCCATAACCTTCATCAGGGTGACCTAACCAGTAGGCATGACTATTAAAAATTCCAACATTTTGTGGTAGCATTGAATTACTACCTGATGAATCATCTAGTCGGTCACCATTTTCAGAACCATTGACGTCGTTATCATCATACCATATTGGTTCAAAACCAGAAAAATCTTCAATAGCAATTAGTTCAGGTTCAGCATTTTGAATAAATGCTTCAACATCAAAATCGACTACTGTATTGCCCCAGTTTTGTACCATTACTTCCACATCTCGATCTCCCGAAGCATATCGCTGTCCATTTTCAAGACTTGGCCAAGCACTTTCAGCAAGTCCAGGATCGAAAAGATTTTTTACAGTAAGTTGGAATTTGATTTCATCATTAGTTTCATCCTGATCTTCTGCTCCTGAAGGATTAGTCATATCGGAATCTATCGATGTAGATATGTAATATGTTCTATTATCGACGAAATCTGCATTTAATTGTACAACTCTATTTTCTCCAGCAGCAAGATTTGTGAAGGATAATTCTTGGCTGGCATCAGTGACATTTCCAAATTCAACATTTCTTTTGCGAATAGTAATGTTGTCAAACGCGAATCCATCCAAACCTGAGTCATCTGAAGAACCTGCAGGCCCAACTGTACCCTCTAATCCACTACGGAATCTAAAGCGTATATCTATTATTTCTCCTGCATAAGGAGTCAAGTCGATTGATTCTGTCTCAGATGGATCATCAGATATTCCCCCTCCTTCTGTGTAGTTAATCCATCCTGAGGCATAATTGCTACCTCCAAAATTGACATTATAATTATTATATTCTGGATCTTGGTCAAGATAAAATAGACGGATAAGACGCTCATTATCCCATCCTCCCATTCTAGACACTTCTCTCCAACCATTTCCTTCGCTCCATACTTCTATTCCACACGCATCTTCATATAACCATCTCTCGACAACTGAATAGGCCTCTGCAAGGAATAATTCGAAGAATCCAGCACTACACATCATAGAAATATCCATGAAAGCTGCATCTGCTCCTGTCAAATCTATATTTTCCAATATTAATGCTTCATCCATATGGTTAACATACCCTGAAGAATAATTTCCTGATTCATCTTCATAATCCATTCCGGCCCAGAAATAAGTTGTTGGATTACTATCCGCCTCATACCATGAAATATTTTCAGAATCTGCCGTAGAATTAGATTCTAGATGCCAAGAAGAATGCCCTTCTGGGTATTCACCAGTGTATGAATATTTAGAGAATTGTGCGTTTCCTATATTTACACTTGGGTTATCTCCATCTTCAAAATCATTAGAATAAACTATTGTGTCTTCTCCTCCAAGTACTTCTTTGACTTCGAGATTGACATCAACGCTACCACTAGCAATTGCATTAAGTCCTGTATTTCTCAGAGTGACATTAACCCATCTATTTCCTTCTCCAAGCATTGCTTGTCCAGTCGAAGGATCTACAGAAGACGGTTCAATAGTCACACCAGTTATTCCTAAATCGAAATTATCCAAAGTTAGAACTGATAAGTAATCACCAGCACCTGGCCATCCTTGAGTATCAAGCCACATTGCATTATTTGCAAATCTGTATGCGTAATCTCTCTGTCCGATTACAATTTCAAGAGCGCTGTCATCTCCTCCTTGTAATTGCCCAGGCATTGCAACGCTAGGGCGTCTTCCAACATCAAATGAAAGAGAGGGGAGATATCCATTGCCATCAGGATCGGCAAGAATAATCTCTACAGTGTTTGTAGCCCTCAAATTTTCTAAGCTCAAATATGTTTGATTTTGAGCAGAAGAATCTTGGATAATCTCTAAAGTTAATTCTGTAGGTATGAAGAAATCCATCTCTCCGTCTCTATTTACATCGGCAATGGTCAACGATGCTCCAAGATAATCACCTAATTCATTAACGTAGTTTTGCGTATTCCAATTATTGCCCGTGCCCGATCTGGTAGCATAATTAACTCTACCTTCTATTCCGTCAATTACTGCAATCAAATCAATTTGATTATCATCATTATCAGGAGTAGTGTCTGCTATATCTATCCCATAAAGTGGGTAATTATGCTCTGCGTCTAATTTGAATTCATGCATCCCTTGAGCAGCAGGGTCCATTGGATTAGAGAAAAATACATTACCAGCAGTTGGTAGACAATTAAATTCTAAAACTGTCATATTATCAAAATGTCCTACAGAATATCCTACTCCTACGTTGAAAGGAGGTGTGCGAAGCAACCAAAGATCAAGATCTTCACAGTCCGTTGAAGGAATTCCTGGAGTGCCACTAGATTGTACTGTTTCACCCCAGTGACCTAACATTACATCAGTATAGATCCCATTTGTAAGTGGCACAGGGATGTTTTGTTGATTAATAGGCAGAGTGTAGTCTGGACCCATGTATACTTGAATATACTGATTAGCACCAGTACTATCTTGAGTGACAAAAACTGTATCTGCGTTACCATCTCCATCGATATCACCAACATCCAAATCTAAAAGATAAGGGTTGGTAACTGTGATTGAAGCCATATCTTCCCAGAGATTAACACGATCATCACATACTCCCTTCAAAACAGTAAGATTTGCTGGCCTTACAAAGGATTCTCCAACAAATCTAATATTTTGCTGATAGTATATGATATCATTGACTCCGTCACCATCAACATCTGCTATTTCTGCTCTAGTACCATCAGCAGTGTCTCTGAATCCGGCACGACGAGTATCATTGTTTGATATGTATATGTCTTGCCTGTCAGCAAAAGTTCCGGTTGGAGTACTCTCAGCAGTACCAAATCCATCATTGTAAAGTACACTAAGGAAATGCCCCATAGTACTTGCAGCAATTATATCATTATCTCCATCACAATCTAAATCGCCTATTGCTATAGCTGATGGGTCTCTTTGAACCGCATATTGAGTGGTATGTGAGGCATATACAGAAGGAATTAAACTAATGAGTGTTGAAGATACCATAATGAGAACGAGCATTATTGCTCTACCACTCTTGATATTGCGGTCACGTTGATTGCTGTCTCTAATCATATTACTCCGGACTTTCATCTTATTATTATGCCTTATTGCATTCTGATTTGAGAAAAATCATTGTTTTATTGAGATTCTAACCAACTAGGGTTTGGCGAATATTGGACTTCTGCTCCACCATAAATTCTTTCCAATCTTCCCATTATCCACAATCTATCCAAAAAAATTTCTAAATCCACTCCTTCACGATTCATTTTTTCACCTATTGCTTTCTCAATAGAGCTTATCGGTAAAGAAGAGTGGCCGTGTTCTCTGACAACCAATGTCATAAGCAACTGTAGCCAAGACTCAGCTTGAGGATCACCAGACAAATTATTTGATAGAGGATCGGGTACTTCGACCTCATTCAAGAATTCTATTATTGCATCAATATCGGGATTGGTTTTTTTTGAGAAGCCTAATTCATCTACCTTGTTATCCAAATTTAAATTTCCCACTGCCCTTACTACTGAGGGTATACTTGATGGATCTGGAGGTGGCCCAGGCAGAGAATGTTTCTCTCCTTCTTCATCTCCCATATACAGTCCTCCAAGGCATCATAACATAAATGTCTCTTAAATTATTTTTTTGCCAAATTCCTCAAAACAGCTTGTAAAATTCCTCCATTTCTAAAATAATCTGCTTCAACAGGAGTATCGAGGCGTACTTTAGCATCAAATTTGATAACAGTACCATCCGTTTTCGTGGCAGAAATTGTAATCCAAGATAAGGGTTCTAATTTAGAAGAAATTGGTATATCAAAAAATTCTGTTCCATCTAGTCCCAATTTATTTGCATCTTCTCCTTCTTTGAATGTTAAGGGAAGAACTCCCATTCCAACTAAGTTAGAGCGGTGGATTCTTTCAAATGAAGTTGCGATTACTACTTTCACACCGAGTAATAAAGTTCCTTTTGCTGCCCAATCTCTGCTACTCCCTGTGCCATATTGAGAACCTGCTAAAACGATTAATGGAGTATTTGTGATTTTATACCTCTCACTGGCTTCGAATATTGGGATAATTTCATTTGAAGGTAAATAAGTAGTAACTCCACCTTCAGTCCCGGGTGCTAATTGATTTCTTATCCTTACATTGGCAAAGGTACCACGCATCATTACTTCATGATTTCCACGTCTACTCCCAAATGAATTAAAATCTCTAGGCTGAACACCTTTTTCTGTCAAATATTTCCCTGCAGGGCCATGAGATGGAAATGCTCCAGCAGGACTAATGTGATCAGTAGTTATTGAGTCTCCTAACTTTAGTAGTACTCTTGCTTTTTCTATAGGTTTTATTTCTTCAGGATGTTCCTGAATTCCATTGAAGAAGGTAGGTAGCCGTACATACGTTGAAGATTTATCCCACTGATATTGTGCAGATTTTTCACTTGGAATTGATTCCCATCTAGGTTCTTCTAATACATCATCATATCTTTCTTTGAACATTTCTGGAGTGATTACTTGTGAAATTACAGAATTAATTTCTTCATCAGATGGCCAAATATCTTCAAGCATTATTGGATTTCCAGATTCTGAAAATCCCAATGGTTCAGATGCGAAATCGAAATTGAGTGTGCCTGCTAATGCATACGCAACTACTAAAGGAGGGCTGGCAAGATAGTTTGCTTTCACCTTTTGATGTATGCGTCCTTCAAAATTTCTGTTACCAGAAAGTACACTCCCTACAATCAAATTGGAATCGTCTATAGCAGATTCTATATTGCTATCGAGTGGTCCAGAGTTTCCTATGCATGTTGTACATCCATAACCGACCACATTGAAGCCTAAGGAGGACAGGTCTTCGGTCAGCCCAGCAGCATCAAAATATTCTGTCACAACTCTACTTCCGGGAGCTAAACTTGGCTTCACCCATGGTTTAATTTTAAGTCCCAATGAACGAGCATTTCTTGCTAATAACCCAGCAGACATCATAACACTTGGATTGCTTGTATTTGTACAACTTGTTATCGCAGCAATTACTACATCTCCATGTTTTAGATCTTCATCTGTACCTCTTATTTTGGATGAGTCTTTCATATTATTACTTGATATTCCGTGCCCTTTGTATCCTAGTGGAGCAATTAATGAATCTCTAAAGTGGACTTTCATGTCAGATAGATTAACTCGATCTTGAGGTCTCTTTGGGCCTGCCATTGCAGGATCTACTTCTGATAAATCTAGAGAAATAGAAGATGTGAAATTAGGCTCTATAGTTTTATCACTGAAGAATAAGCCTTGATTTTGCAAATATCTCTTAACATTGTCCACGTTTTCAGGACTTCTTCCTGAGAGGATCATATAATCAAGAGTTTTGTCATCTACAGGGAAAAAGCCACAAGTTGCCCCATATTCGGGCGCCATGTTAGCAATGGTAGCTCTATCAGGAAGATTTAGGTTAGAAACGCCGGGCCCGTAGAATTCAACAAATTTTCCTACGCAATCATGCTCACGGAGCATTTCCACAATCCTTAGAGTCATATCAGTAGCAGTAACTCCTGGGTTTAATTTACCTGTTAATCTGAAACCTACAACTTCTGGAAGAAGCATATAAATTGGTTGCCCTAACATTACTGCTTCCGCTTCGATTCCTCCAACTCCCCAACCCAATACTCCTAGGCCGTTTATCATTGTTGTATGTGAATCAGTACCAACTAAAGAATCGGGAAACCAAATATTATTTTCTTTTCTAGCAACTGAGGCAATCCATTCAAGATTTACTTGGTGAACAATTCCTCGTCCGGGAGGGACGGCTCTAAAATTATCTAACGAATTTTGTCCCCACTTAAGGAATTTATATCTTTCCATATTTCTTTGGTATTCAATATCTAAATTGCGTTCCTTGGCATCAGGGAAAAGTCCTGAGAAGTCAACTTGGACAGAATGATCGATAACTAAGTCTACTGGAACTTGTGGATTCACTTTTTCGGGATTTCCCCCTAATTCAACCATCGCATCTCTTAATGCTGCTATA
>MDSW01025071.1_pt1 | contig 12509 bp, 7 predicted proteins | sample 811171 | NCBI WGS metagenome assembly MDSW01 (sample SAMN05326641, study PRJNA326480) | marine metagenome | isolation source: seawater | place: Atlantic Ocean: North West | collected 2012
CTGTCCGAGCCTGCACTGATGAGGGCCATTCCATAAAAAAAAGTTCACCGGTCAGTTGAAAGGGGGAGCGATCAAATGTTGAAACCGGGATATGGGTGAAAAACTTTTGTAAGAACGCGCCTGAGGGCCAGCGAATCCCGGATCTTATCTCGGTCTGCACCGTATGCCGAGAGCCAAGACGAGGGCCGCCGCGCTGCCGCCGCACAACACGACGACGCCACATATCACGCCGATCGCGATCGCACAATGTCGCGCGCGTGCGCGTCGGTGAGCGCGAGCGCCGCGCGCGTCCTTTCGCGGCACGAACCTCGCGCCGCGCGAGGCGGGACCGCGTCCGGGAGCGATCGTCCCGGATCGAAGTTCGCCCTCCCGTCGGAATGTCGCCGGCGCATGCGATGCGACGCGGAGGGTTTCGCCGCGATCGGTCGGCGCGACGCGCGGACGCGAACGAGCGCGGCGTCGTCCTCGTCCTCGTCCACGGTCGCGAAGTACATGATCCCCGTGATCCCGCCGTCGCAGCTCGAGGAGGAGTACGTGATGGGGACGCGCAAGGAGCGCGCGAACTGGTTCCCCGTCGCGTTCGCGGACGAGCTCGACGACAAGACGATGATCCCGTTCGATCTGTTCAACGTCCCGTGGGTCGCGTTCCGCGACCAGGACGGCATGGCGGGGTGCATCAAGGACGAGTGCGCGCACAGGGCGTGCCCGATATCCCTCGGGAAAGTCGTCGAAGGACGCGTGCAGTGCCCGTACCACGGGTGGGAGTACACCTCGGGAGGGGAGTGCAAGAAGATGCCGTCGATAAAAAACCTCCTCCCGAACGTCTACGTCGACGCCGCGCCGATCGTGGAGCGCGACGGGCTGTTATACGTGTGGGCGGGGGTGTGGGAGCCGGAGAGGGCGGAGGAGATATTGAGCGAGCTCCCGCCGAGCGCGGCGACCGCGCCGCCGAGCGGGTTCGCCGCGATGGCTGAGGTCACTGTCGACGTCCCGCTCGACGCGCCCGCGATTTTGTCGCGACTGATGGACGTCAAAGGGCACGAGGTCGGGTTCGACGGAAGAGCGAGGCAGGAGAACAAGGTGCCGTTCACGCGCGTGGACACGACGACGCTGAGCGACGACGTCTTCCCGAAGGTGATCGCGAAGGTGTTGCGGGGGTTCGGTAAGCCCGCGCCGAAACGCGTGGAGTTCACCCCGGCGTGCATACTCGACAGCACGATCGGTCTGGACGGCGTGGGCGGACAAGACTGGAACGTGCATCAGACGCACGTCGTGTTACCCTCGCGGCCCGGGAAAGCGCGGGTGTTGTACCGCCTCTCCGTGGACTTTGTCGTCGGCGCGGAGATCGCGCGGACCGTGGGCGGGCAGGTGTGGCAGAACCTCGCGGAGATGATCCTCCAAGAGCAGCTCGAGGGGATCCGGGGGGGGAGGTTCGAGGACGACAGCGTCGGGGAGCAGGCCGCGGACGTGTCGCAGAGCTACGACGAGTGGATGGAAGAGATCCAGGCGCCGCGGTGAGGTGTCATCGACGCGCCGGTCGCGGATCGGCGGGGAAGCCTTTAGCTATTATCTTATTTCGCGGAGGGGGGCTTTTTAATACGAAACCCACTTTTTCCCACGACGACGACGACGTCTTCTACTCGTGCTCCTCCTCCTCACTTCCGCTTCTTGAATTTCTCGGATATGTACGACGTCACGAACGACAGCATCGGCTTCTTAAAGTACGTCGTGTCGTACGCTGACGACGCGAGGTCCCAGGTTTTCCCGAACGTGTGCACTCGTCTCGTCTCCTCCCCTCTCGTCTCCAATGCCCCGCCCGCGTGCGTCCACGCGAGGATGCTCCCGCGCAAGTTGTACGCGTCGTACCCGTCCTTCCGCAGCTTCTCGACGTACTGCGCGCTGCGGTACCCGATCGTGCAGTACGCGATGACTTTAACGTCCTCTCGGGAGTCCAACGCCCTTTGGTTCGCTTCGAACTCGCTCTTCGTCACCGCCCCGGCGATCATCGACACCGCTCGCTCCTTCTCCGTCCGCACGTCCACGATGACGAACGGTTTAAGGTTTCCCTTCCCGCCGCGTCGCATGAACGGGAGTTCGCTCTTGAGTTGCGCCGCGGAGATGTCCGGCGCGTCGAACTTCCCCTCGAACGCGTCGCACAGGCGGTACATCTCCGCTTCTTTCCTCGCGTCCTCCGCGGCGGTCTCCGCCGAATTGGTCGTCGTCTCCGTCGTCGTCTCAGCCGCCGCCGCCGCCTCCGTCTCCTCCGTCTCCTCGTTCCCCCACCGCCGCAACACCGGCACCAGCGCGCTGCCGACCATCAGCTGCATCGGATGATACACGAGCGTGGGCAGGCACAACCACGCGAGGTTCGGCGACGTCCCGAACATCGTCTTGACGAGCGGCAGTCCGAACGCGAGCGTCTTTTGCGACGCCATGAACGTCGCCGCGACGACGTCTTTCCGCGATAACCCCGCCGCGTTCCCGGCGACGAACACGGTCGTCTTGTACAGCGCGAGGAGCGCGAACAACACCGCGCTCAGCGACGCGAACTGCGACGGCGGCACCCCGAACCCGTCCCTGAACGTGTTGCAGAACGTGTTGTAGACGATGGCGAGGATGACGCCGTCGGAGACGCGTCGCAGCGCCCTCTTGACGCCGGCGCCGGTCAGCGCCGCCGCGGCTCTCGGGACCGCGCGGACGCACGCGCCGGCGACGACCGGCGCGAGAACGACGGAGCACAGCTTCGCGACCGCGTCCGCGAGGTTCACCCCCGCGCCGCCGCCGCCGCCGCCGCCGCCGCCGCCCAGGTACAGGAACAGCAGCGCCGGCGTCGCGACGATCCCCGCTAAATTTCCGAACACGGCGTGGAACACCGCGAGGGACACCGACCCCTCCGCGGCGCTCGTCAGCGCGACGCCGCTGCCGATCGTCGTCGGGAGGCACGCGAGGACGATGAGTCCGTCGACGAGCGCGGGGGTGAGAAGGTCGAGGGCGAGCAGCGCCGGGGCGAGGACGCGCGCGACGACGACGCCGGCGAAGCCGAAGATGAAGAATTGGACGAACAGGTTCGCGCGCGCGTTCGTCGCCGCGCGCGCGAGTTCTGACGTCGGGAGGTTCATCCCCGCGATGAGAAACATCGCGCGCACGCCGATGGCGTTGACCGTGAGCTCAGGGCGCAGAGGGCCGCCGGTGCAGCCGATGTGCGGCGCGACGGAAGCCAACGCGATGGACGTCAGCAGACCGAAGACGAAGTAGTTGTCCGCCGCGAACGCGAGGACGCGCGCGAGGACGGGTTTATTAGGTCTCGCCGCCGTCGCGTCGGACGCGTCGTCGGACGCGTCGTCGTTCACGGGAGCGGGCGTGGACGCGCTCGCGGCGCGGGGCTCGCCGCGAGTCGCGCGGCGCCGCGCGATCGCCATCGACGAGCGCGGCGAACGATCTCGACGATTCGTCGGCACCCGCGGCTCGCGGGGCGACGCGGACGTCGCCGGTCGTCGCGCGGCTCCGCTCGCGCGTCCGCGGCGCTCGATGCGTTCGGTCCTCGGCCTGGGAAAGACGCGGCGAGGAAGCACACGCGTCGACGCGCGGTGCATGCGGCGACGGCGCGGCGTCTCGCGGAGTGGCGCTAGGCTACTAGGGGGCGGTGCGGAAGTGGACAACTGGATTATTCCACCTGACGTCGGAACGTCCGATCAGAGAAGCGCGCGCAGCGGCCGCGTCCACGCGCGGCCGGGTTCGTCCCATCCTAGCTAGATCGTCGCGTCCTCACAGTAGGCACGTCTCGACGAACGACGCGCGCGCGCTCTCCGACGCGATCATGGGGCGGATCAAGCAGTACTTCGTCGACCAGGGCCTCACCCCGGCGGACATACCGAAGGCGTTCATCTTCCACGAGGTCATAAGCGTCGCGTTCGCCGCGTTCACGTGGAGCACGTGCTACGCGATACAGCCGTCCGTGACGCTCATGACGCCGCTCTCGAAGCTCCCGATCGCGTCCAAGGCTGCGGGCGCGTTCGATAAAGCCCTCGCGTTCAGCGACAAGAAGGTCGCGAGCATGGGGTGGCTGAAGAAGGTGCCGCTCGTGAAGAACGCCGCCCCGCGGAGGCTGACCGTGTCCTTAGCGGAGTCTCTGATGTTCCGCGGCGCGGTGAAGCCGATCACGTTCGGGGGGAAGTTATATCTCTCGTACCAGTTCGTGATGTGGGGGAAAGACCGAGCGCGGCAGAAGGCGGAGAAGAGCGGGAAGGACGTCGCGGACGGGAAGAGGAAGAAAAAATCCAAGAGATCCGAACCCGCGTCGTTGACGTTGTCGACGTCGACGCCCGGCGGGCTCGTCACCGCGTGAGGCGCGCCGCGACGGACGTGGAAGGCGCGCGTCGACGTAGAACATCGATATCTAACCTCGCTCGAGTGATGATTACAGTCATACACTACATACGGTGTGACGACACTCAGACGTCATCAATCCCAGTCGTACGACGTCGGCGTGACCTTCTCCTTCGTCATCACGAGCATGAAATTATTCGCGGGCATCTCGACCGTCTCCGTCGGGGTCAAGCCCGCGTCGCGCCCGAGCTGCTCCACGGCCTCGATGTCCCGATACCCCCACTCCGCGTTCTGGCTCCTGAGGCTCGCGTCGAACGTCGCGTTCCCCTCGGACGTGTGCTCTCCGTTCCTCTTGAACGGCCCGTAGATGAAGAGCTTCCCGCCGACTCTCAACGCGTCTCCGGCGCCGGCGACGAGCCCTTTCGTCGCCGCGTACGGGGAGATGTGCGTCAGGTTGACGGCCAGCACCGCCGCGAACGTGCCGTCCTTCACGAGCATGAAATTATTCGATCCCTCTATCTCGATCGTCTCCGTCGGGGCGAGCGAGCTGTGCCGCATGTTCATCTCCGTGCACGGCATGTACCAGTCGTCCGCGACGTCCATCTCGAACGCGTGGGATACGTTTTTAATCCCTCTCGTGTGATGATCCACCGCGTCGAACGCGTCCGTCCCCAAGTCCGTGGGCTGCCACCACAGGTTCGGTAACAGCGGCGCGCAGTGCGCGGCGTGCTGCCCGGTCCCGCACGCCACCTCTAAGATCACGCCGCTCTTCTCCTCGCCGAGGTATCGCGTCAGCACCGCCGCGATCGGCTCTTTGTTTCGCTCCGCGGCGGCGGACGACGCCACCTTGTTGAAGTTCCCGAAGTCGTTCGGGACGGAGCCGGGAGGCGCGGGCGCGTCCTTCGGTCGCTCCCCGGGGGCGTCGCGGCCTAACGTCGCGTTGATCGGCTTCGTAGGTTTCGGAAGAGGGATCATGATGCGACGGCCAGGGCGCGGCAGCAAGACCCGGCGCAGCGCGAACATCGAATGAACACGCGGACGCCGAAGACTGAGCTTCACAACTCAAAAAACGTTGTTGACATCTGTTCAGATCCTCGCGCGCGGGACCCCCTCGCGCACGGCGGGCGACATGACGTCGCAACTCGCGGCGGGGGCGGCGCCGTTCGTCCCCCCACCACCGGCGAACGACACCGCGGCCGCTGAACCGACCCCCCCGGAGCCGCGAGCGACGTCCACCGCGGACGAGAGCTCGCGCGACCGCGACGGCCTCTTGCTCCTCCTCGCGGTGAGCATCATCGCGTTCGCCGCGCTGTGCTGGTGGCTCGAGCACCTCGCGTTCCTGCTGAAACCGCTCGTGTTCGCCGTCGCGCTGTCGCTCATCTTACGCCCGGTCGTGGACTTCACGTCCGACCGCGCGTACCAGGCTGCGAAGCTTCGCGAGTGGGACGTCCGAACGCCGTGGCATCCCCGGGTCTTCGTCCTCCCCCGCTTCGTCGGCTTAGTCCTGTCCATGTGCCTCGTCGTCCTCGTCGTCGCGTCGTTCATTTGGGCGCTCTACGTCAGCGAGCAGTGGATCCAGTATCACTGGAGGGACGAGTCTTGGAACGCGCGGTTCTCGGCTCGCGTGAACGACCTCGCGGCGTTCGCGGACGGCGTCGCGTCGAAAGTGTTGCGAAGGGACGACTTCGCGCTGGACGCGTGGCACGCGCTGCAGCAGTCGGCAGAGAACCTCGTGAAGGACGAGACGTTCTGGACGTCATTCGGCAGCGGTCTGTTCCTGTACCTCGGCGACGCCGCGATATGCCTGGTGTACGTCTTGTTTCTCGTCGCGCCGCCGCGGACGCCGATTCGCAGCCGCAGCAGAGTCGCGAGACGCATACACGCGTCCGCGCAGCGGTTCATCGTCATCATGGTCATCCTCGCCGCCGCGCGCGCGGTGTTAGTCGGGCTGCTCATACTCGCGTGCGGCGTGCCGAGCGCGCTCGCCGGGTCCATCGCGATCGTGTCGTTCTGGCTGTATTTCATACCGAACCTGGGGTCCTTCGTCGCGGCGTTGATTCCCGTGCCGTTGGTGTTGCTTCTGCCGGACATGACCGAAGCGCAGAGATGGTGCGCGCTTTTCATCCCCGCGTTCGGCTCGTTCCTCGTCGGAGACATCGTCGGCCCGATGATGTACCGAAAAGGTTTAGACCTGAACGAGGTCGTCATCCTGTTGAGCATCATCTTTTGGTTCTCGGTGTGGAACGGCGTCGGCGCCGTGCTCGCGGTGCCGATCATGTGCATGGTAAAGATCGTCATGGAAGAGATCCCTCACGCGGGGACGCACTTCATCGCGAAGCTCATGGCGCCGTCGCCGAGCGCCGCGTCGGGGTCAGGGTCAGGGTCAGGGGGGAACGACGACGACGCCGCGAGTCGCGTCACCGCGGATTTCGATTCGGACGAAAACGGCTCGGACGGCGCGCCGTCGCGGCCGAGAGGGGTGCTCGAGAGCGCGTGGCGGTGGGTCGCGGCGGTCGCGAGCGCGCCGCGGCGGCGCGGGAGGCGGCAGGAGGGGTACGACGTCCTCCTGGACGGCGAGGAGGAGGGACGGCGGCGCGGCGGGGAGCGGCGGGACTAGAAGCTCGCGGGCGCGCGTTTGTTACGTTGGAGCCGCCGACGGACGAGAGAATCTTTCATCTTCCCGCGAAAAAATTCGAACGGATGTCGCGCCACGTCGCTCGCGTTCCACGTTGTCATCAACGCAACGGCGTCATCGGCCGCGACCGCGTCAGAGCCAGACGCGCCGACGCGGCCGCGGGCACGACCGAATCGTCGTCGCCGCATCCGGTTCGGTCTCAGGAGGTCGAGCGCGCATCGGTCGTCGGCGCGCAGACGCGTCCGCACGCGCGTAGCCTCGCAGCTCGCCCCGCCGTCGCGTCGAGCGGACGCCCGGATCTCGGCCAGATATTTCCGCGCGGACGATGACGACGACGGCGCCGACGCGCGGAACCGCGCTGCGCCCGAGCGCGTCGCGCGCGCGCGGCGCGCGCGCCCAGCGCGCGGCGTCGACGCCCGCGCGGATCGCGTCGTACCCCGGTCGCGCCGCGCGGTCGTCCGTTCGATGCCGCGCGTGGAAGCTGCCGTCGTTCTTCGGGAAGAAGGACGCGTCCTCCGAACCGTCGGCGTCGCCCTCCGACGCGAGATCGTCGCTCGAGTCGACGTCCCCGTCGTCGTCCGTGGACACGATCAACGCCCTGAACGCGCTGCTCGGAAACAGCGATGAGGAGGAGGAGCTGAGGAGAGAGGAAGAGGCGGACCGCGCGCGCGCGGAGGTCCAGGCCGCGGCGGAGCGCGCGAAAGCCGAGCGCGCCGTCCGCGCCAAGGCGTTCAAAAGCGAAGCCGCGGAGGCGCTTCGTCTGCAGCAGCTCCAGATGATCTTCCTCGACATCCCGATCTTCCCCGCGCCCGGGCGCGCGCTGCTCACGAACTCGGCGGAGAAGGATCCCGCGGTCGTGGAGATCTCGTCCCTCCCGGAGACGACGTGGATCGAGGGCGCGCTCCCGAAGGACGCCGACGCCGACGCGGAGACGGAGGACGAAGACGACGGGAAGCCGCGGTATCTCGAGCCGCCGATGCCGTCCGAGCGGCTCCCCGGGGAGTTCTCCATCCCGATCATCCCGTACCCGATGGCGTGCGTCCCCGGGTCGAGAGTGCGCTTGAACCTGTTCGAGCCTCGGTGGTTGACGCTCTTCTCGAAGCTCATCCACGGGAAAGACGAAACCGGGTTGGTCCTCGAGAGCTGGCGCGGAGACGCGAGAATCGATCTGAGCCGGAACGAGTCGTGCAAGTCGTACGAAGCCAAGGACGACGACCTGTACGAGATCATCCCCGGGTACGGTCGCATGCCGGAGACGGACTTCGCGGCGCGCGGGACGTACGGCGCGTTGTACCGACGCCCGGATGGCAAACTCGCGAGCGTCGGCACCGCGATGGTCGTCAGCGCGCACGACGTCGTCGTGAACGGGCAGGTTTTGAGCATCTACGCCAAGGGCATGTCGAGGTTTAAGGTACTGCGCGTGCGACAGGTGAACCCGTACATGGTCGTCGACGCGGTGCCGATCGAGGACGACGGAGACGGAGCCGGAGACGTCCTCCCCGCCGCGGCGGAGGGCGCGGGCGAGGCTAAGAATAACGTCGTCGGAGCGACCCTCAAGGAGGAGCCCGTCTCGGTGTCAGACGAGGCCGAGTTCGGGACCGCGACCGCGTCGTCCGCGGCGTTAGCGACCGCGCTCGAGCGCGTGATGGCGGCGGACTCGTACTACAGCGACGCGATCGGTCTCGGCGAGGCGTGGAGCGAGACGAACTTGCGGAAGAAGGTGACGGCGATGAACGACTTCGCCGTCGCCGACGCGATGCTGTACGGCAAGCCAGACGTCGTGCTCAGGTTACTCGCGAGCACGAGCGCGAGCGAGCGCGCGGGCGCGGTCATGGGTGTCGTCCGAGGGATGGAAGCCGCCGTCGCCGCGGGGGTAACGCCCAGGACGGCGCGGTTAGGGAGGACCGCGCTGTCGTTCGCGGGGATCTTCGCCCTCGGGTTCGGCCTCGCCGCGTTCCGCGACGCCATCGACGCCTACTACTTCTTGCACAACGGCGGCGGCGTCGACATGTTTTGATTTTTTGAGCTCGCGCACCTGTATTTGTATGATCTAAAATGAGACGTGTAACACACTAAATTGCTAAGTAAATTCATCGTCGGTTCGTGAGCATGTCCTCGAGCATGTCCTCGAGCTGCGCCGTCGCTCGCGCGAGCCCTCGTTCGCGCTCCGCCCTCGGTCGCCGAGGCCTCGACCCTCGGCTGCCGATCACCGTCGGCCCCGGTTCCGTCCCTGCTCCGGAAACTTCCCGCCACTTCCCGAGCGCCGCGCCGCGTCGTAGCCCGCTCGCTTTCTCCTCCCTCGACATTCGTCTCGCGCGTCGACCTTCACTCAGGGTTGGACTCGCGAACGCGTCGTTTTCGTTTTCGTTTTCGTTTTCGTCGCCGCCGCCCGCCTTCAATGGCGTCAAGCGCGCGCTCGCGGCCGCGGTCTCCGCCGCGGCGATCATCATGTCGCGCTTGATATCGCGCAGGGTCGCCCGCAGCGATTCCTCGCGCTTTTGCGACTCCGCGAGGAGCGCGCGCGCGGCGTCGCGTTCCTTCAGCGCCGCGCTCAGGCGCCGCGCGAGTTCGCTCTCGTCGCCCTCGCCGCCGCCGCCGCCGCCGCCGCGTCGTCCCGGCGACGCCGCGACGCCGCCGTTCCCGAGGAGGCCCATGCCGGCGCGCTCGTCCGCGAGCGTCGCGAGCGCAGCCTTCGCCTGGCGAAGCTCCGCCTCCGCCTTCTCCGCGCGCGCCTTGTTCGCGTTGTCCACGCGCGAAATCTCCGCCGCCTCCTCGAACGAATCCTCGCTTCGCGCGGCGTCGTCAAGCTCCGCGCGCAACGCGGTGATTTGCTTCATCAGACCCTCCTCGCGCTCGAGCGCGGCCGCGAGCGCGGCCGGCACGTCCGCGGGGTCGATCGGAACCGACGGAGCCTTCTTCCGCGACGCCTTCTCCGCGGCGGCGAGCGCGTCGTCGCGCTCGGCCGTCAACGCCTTCGCGGCGGCTTCCTTCTCTTGGATCGCCGCGCGTAAGGATTCAATCTCGCCGCTCGGGTCGCGCCGCTCGCGCATCTCGCGCAGCAACGCCTTCGCGGAGGTCAGCACGTCGTCGAGGTCGCCGCCGCGAAGCGCGCTGCCGCGCGTCGCCGCGATCGCGACCGTCTCCGCGCGCGCGATGTCGAGCAATCGGACGCTCTCGTTCGCCGTCGTTTCCGCGTCGTTCGCGCGCGTTCGCAACGCCGCCGTCTCCGCGGCGACCGCGTCCGCGATTCTCTCGGGGACCGCGTCCACGAGCGCCTGAAGCGACGTGATCTGCTCCGCGCACGCCGCGAGCCTCTTCTCGAGCGCGGCGACGCCGGACGACTTCAGCTCCCCGCGCGCGACGCGTAAGTCGGCTTCGACGGCGGCGCACCGTGCGGCGAGCTCGGCTTCTCTCCCGCGCGCGGATTCGATTTCCCCGGACAGAAGCGCAATCGTCTCCACCGCGGAGTCGAGCTTCCCGCCCGCGTGCTTCGCGTCCGCGGACGACTTCGCGGTGGACTGCCACGCCCTCGTCGCCGCCTTCGCGGCCGCAGTCTTCTCTGCCGCGGCCTTATCGATCGCGGCTTGCGTCGATTCGGACAGTTTCTTCTCCGTCGCCGCGAGCTTCGTTCGCGACGACTTCTCGCGCTTCTCCGCGAGCGAAACCTTCTCCTTCGACGCGTGCAACTCCGCGTTTAAGTCGTTGACTTCGTTCGTCAGGTCGACAACCTTACGCTTCAGACTCGCGATTCGCTTCTCGTACTTCGCGTCCGACTGTTCTTCGGAGAGCAAAACCTCCGCGAGCTGCTTCTCCGCCTCCGCCGCGCGGTCGGCGCTCTCTTTCAACGCCGCCGTCACGCGCTCGACGGCGCCGTCGCTCGCGGCGCTCTCCATCGCGGACACAACCTTCGCGGTCGCCACCGTCGGGCTCGGATCGGGGGTGGTCGTGATCGGGATCGAGACCTGCGGCGTCGGTCGCGGCGTCGACTCCGACGGCCGGCGTTTCGGCGTCGGCGTCGGCGTGAAGCTCACTCGTCTCGGCGCGGGCGCGGACGCGGGCGCGGGCGCGGCGGCGGCGGCGCCGGGCGAGGGCGACGCCGCCGCAACGGCGGCGTCTGCCATCCTCGTCGCCGCCTCGACGCCGGAACCCATGGACGCGTACCACCCCGGGGTCCCGATCGCGTTCACGACGTTCTCGTTCTCCTCCCCGGCGTCGCCTTCCTTGATGTTCACGAGTTTCATCCCGCGTTTCACCCAGACGTTAACCTGCGCTGCGAGATCGACGCACCGCGCCTCTGCGGTTTCGAGCTTATCGTTCGTCGCCGTCAGCGCGACGTCGAGCCGGTCGCGCTCTTCCCTGAGCGCGCGCTCCTCCGCGCGCGCGTCCGCTCTGACTTCATCGAGTTTCACCTCGAACTCTTTCTCCTTCGACGCGAGCGTCGCCGCGAGCGTGGACGCGGATTCGTGCGCTTTGGCGAGCTCCGCGGATGCCGTCGTCTCCGCGGCTTCCGCGGCGGCGACGCGCGTCGCCGCGTCTCTCGCGGCGCCCGACGCGTCCTCCAACGCCGCGGTCTTATCTCTCAAGTCCGCGCGAACGTCCACCATCTCTTCCTCGAGCGCGTCCTTGCGTTTCGTGACCACGGCGAGGCGCGATTCGAGATCCGCGACGTACTCGGTCGTCCGCGCGAGCTCGCGCGTCGCCTCCTCCGCGGCGTCCGTGGCTTCGTACGCGGCGCCAGACGCGCGCGTCGCGGCGGCCAATTCCGCGCCGACGCGCTTAATCTCCTCCTCGCTCGCGATGAGCGCGTCGGAGAGGGAGTCGACGTCCACGGCGCACTGCTCCGCGGCCGCTTTCGCCGCGGCGGCGGCGGCGCGTTCCACCTCGAGGAGCTCCGCCGCGGCGGCCGCCTCGCGACGCGCCGTCGTCGCCGCCGCCTCCGCGTCCTCCGCGCGCTTCGCGAGCTCCTCGAACCGCCGCGCGTACGACGCGCGGTCCGCCGCGGCCTCGGCCTCGACGACCGCGAGCGCTTCCTTGGAAATCTCCGCGGATCGCACGGCGTCTTCGACCATCGCTTTGTTCTGCGCGAGGTCGGCTTCGTAGCCTTCGCGTTGGAGTTCGAACAGATCCGTCGGCGCCGCGGGGGACGGCGGCGGCGTCGAGTCCGGATCGAACACCTTCGCGTCCACGGGCGCCGTGGACGCGAACGCGCGCTTCTCCGCGACGATCTCCGCGGTCTTGACCTCCGCGGCCGCGGCTGCGGCTTCCGCGACGGCGATCCTGTCGAGAAGCTCGGTCTCTCTCTCCCGCCACTGCAAAAATGCGGACTGGTAATTCTCCTCCGCGCGTCGCGGCGTGTCCGTCGTCTCCTCCGGCGGCGTGAGCGCGAGCACGGGCTCGCGCGGAGGCTCGCGATCGAACGCGCCGTACTCCGCGTCGAACTCGTCCCCGTACGCGAGCGAGAAGATCCCGCCGCTCCGCGGGGACGGCCGCGGGGACGACGACGACGGCGACGCCGCGGGGCTCGGGCTCCGCGTCGGGGACGCCCGAC
>MDSW01185239.1_pt1 | contig 12509 bp, 8 predicted proteins | sample 811171 | NCBI WGS metagenome assembly MDSW01 (sample SAMN05326641, study PRJNA326480) | marine metagenome | isolation source: seawater | place: Atlantic Ocean: North West | collected 2012
CGAACCTCTTAGCAGCTCCTCCATAGATGGGAGGTGCGCCTGTTAGTTCTGCCACTGATGCCTTGCCTATATCGTAAGGAGCACCACCCGGAAACTTCATTCGTCCAGCACGACGAGACACAGCGGAAGTGACATTATCTGCTATGCCCGGAACCTTGCGAGCTACACCCTGAGCCAGTATGCCCGGAACCTGCTTTAATGTCTTAGTGCTGTTAAGAAGTTTTCCTGCTTTTGAAAGACCGCCGATCCCTACTGCATTTAGAGGATCAAGAAGCAAGTCTCCTGCAAGTCCGGCAGCAAAGTTACCCCAGTTGTCCTCTTCGCCAACAACATCATGAGCACGGAGGATGTCGCGGAAACCAATGAACCCTTTGTTTTTCCGACGTGCTTGTGCCGCTTGGTCTGTGGTAAGGAACTGCTCAAATACTTTTTGCTGCGGTACACCTAGTACAGAAAGCAACTCAAGGCCAGACGACAATGCCTCCTGCCCTGTGTCCCTCCACGTTCTTTCTTGAGTCTGCTGGCTCATTGTCTAGGACTGTAGTTTGGGTTTGATTCAAACGGACTCCTGAACTTCCACGACGCTCCAGTTGCACCCCTTCCTCTACGCCGAGCCCTTGTTCCCGGAGCATTGCCTGAAGGAATAGCTGGGAGTGAATCCTCTTGTGGGCCTTCCACTTCCTTGCCGTTTGTAATGGGCTCTTGAGTTTCCTGTGCAGTGCCCTGACCTTCAGTTTGAGCTTGCCCCGCCGACGCAGCAGCTTGTTCCGCCCCCATAGATAGAATCTTTTTGGCCATGGCAGGATTTGTTTCCCTAAACCTCTCAACGTAGTTCCTCTTAAGAAACTCCGTCATTTGCTCCCGGTCTTCTTCATGCCCCGGACCATTGAACCCAAGATCACTGATGACCCTGCTGACATAGTTGTTCATATGCATATCGAAAGATTCGTAGTTGAGTTCGTCTTGGTTCTCACCCTTAAACCATTCAAACCATGAACGACCCATGTCTGGTTGAAGGTACATATTGTTAAGGACGCTCATTACCTTGTTGTTTCCGATAACATCTGCATAAGAGAAGTAGCCGTTCTCATCTTTGATCGAATCAAGCTGGTTTCTAAGCTCGCCCCTGTGAATTATTTCTACTTCCTGTGGCGACTCTGCTGCACCCAACCTGTCGTAGTAAGGAACTTCTGGGTCTGGCTGATTGGCAATCCTTGTTTTCTCTAAGTCGTTCTTACGGTTTAAGGCGTTCTCTTCTCGGTTTATATCAATCAATTCATCTTGTCGTGACTGCTCTAATGCAGCAGCTTCAGCAGCAGCATCTCGGTCTGCTTGTGCGTTAGCACCCTCATCAAACCGCATCATGTCTGCACGGTTGTTGTACTTCCGAGCGATGGCTGCCTTTTCTTCAAGAGTCTCTGCTGCATCAAGTTCTCTGTTGTATGCACCAAGCTGTCGCCACTGTACGCTGTTGCCAGCATGACCCATCAGCATCTGGCCTCGACCTTGATCCATGTTGTTCTGCTTGACTCTTGCATGCTGAGGCATGTCACCAAGCAGACGCATGCCTTGGGTGTAAGCAAGTTTTTCGTTGTCAGTTAGTGCTTCAAACGACTCGGCAGGCTCTTGGCCCATATTCACACGCTCTCTGTTGATAACCTCAAGCATCTTGGCACCAGCAGCGTCCTCGTTCATGGTCCCATCAGGGTTCATGTACTGATCTATCTGACTGTGGCCCTTCATGCCACGAGATGCAAAGGCTGTAGCTGATCGCATCCTTGCACGATCACGAGAGTCTTGACTTTGATTAAGAACCCACTGCTGCCTGTTGTCGTCCCACTCATTTACCAGCATGGGCTTCTTGCTTGGATCAATGAGGTCAGAGTTTTCGCCAAGCTCTGCTTCGTTGTTCGCCCAGATCCTTGTTGCCCCATCACCTGTCTGGAATAGGTGGGTGAAGACAGCTCGCTTTGCTGCGTAGTACTGTTCGTCTTCTGGAAGGTTTTTAATACCATCAAGATAGCCAAGGCGATTAGCTAGATTCATAACCAAGTCTCGTCGGTCTTGATCTCGTAGGCCATTCCAGTTTTCTTCTGTCATCAGGCTCAGCATATAATTGGCATCGCCATCACCTGAGCCGTTAGGCCCATGCTGATCGCCCATGTCCATACCACGACGCTTCCAGTTTGTTCCGGGCGGGCCGTAAGCTGCTGATGCACCTTCACGCTCTGGCATTCCTTCTCCAACCATAGTCGGAGACTGTCCTGCAATTCCCGGTTCTCCTGTTTCAGGGTCGAACATATTGGTTGGAACCATGTTCTTGTCGGGATCTTTCAGCTTCTCAGGAATACCCTCTTGATTTAATCGGCTCTCAAACTCTCGTGTACCTCGTGCTGCATTTGTGGCATTACGCCCAGCTCCGGGACGGTTCCCGGTGGTCTCGTCAAAGTCAGGAACCTTGTTAGTAAACCTTCTGTCTTGCGCTCTGCTAATGTCACCCATTGCAGCTTGCTGTTCTTCAGGACTGTTCTGGTCAGACTCAAGAATGTCTTCGATAAACAACTGCTTTCCTGTCTTGCCATCCGGATCAGGAACCCGTGTGCCAGTATCTTCGTCGTAAGACATTGGCTCAGGGTTAGTGTAGTATTCAAACATCTTTTTCTGACCACTAGCAATCAAGCTGTTTATGTAGTTTCCGTACGCTTCATCTACGGCACTGCCTTGAGCACTAGCGGTTGCTGCTTCGGCTGACGCCTTCTGGTCGTCCTGCTCTTGCATTGCATCGGCAGCATCTTGACGAGACTCGTCAGATGTAGGCATATCATCTGGCTTGCCATCTGTTACGCTCTTTAGTTGCGGGCCACCGACAGACGCATCGCCAAGGCCAGCCTTTTCCATAGCGATAGCTCTATTCTTAGTAGCTTCGCTTACTGTAAGGCCACCATCATCGGCGGCTAGAGTGGCAGATGGATCTCCTGAAATCCCTTCATTTCGTTTTGCCCTTATTCGTGCCGCCGCATCTGTAGCCAATCGCCTTGGATCAGCATTTGTATTTTTTATCTTTTTCGGTAAGCCAGCTTCGTTCATGCCAACAGGCTGCTCAGACTCTGGAGGAAAATCCATTGGCCCATCCCCTGCTGGAATCGCTATAGGAGGAGGAGCCTGATTTCTACTTGCTTGATCCTTGGCACGTTGTTCTTGCGCACGAAGCATCTGCTCGGAAGCAGCCTTTGCTCGATCCTCAGCAGCAAGCTGTCTTCGCTCTTCTTCGAGAACGGCTTCTTTCTCTTGAAGGGCTCTTTCATCATCCGAAGTTCTTCGATGATTTGTTCGGCCCATCAGAGTTTTGATGTTGTCAACGGTTGATGTGACTGCCATGTTATAATCCTGTTCCTGCTCTTTTTTGTTCTTCTAAGTATCTTCTCGCAAAATCATAGTCTACATTTTCTTGTACTGGCTGTACTGGTGCTGGCTGAGACTGTGACGGTTGTACCGCTTTCTGCTGCTGGCGTATTCTACTGGCAGAAGTCTGGGGAGATGGTGTTTTTATGTCCCTATCTTCTTCTTTTTGAGCCTGATGTGTGTCATAAAGTGCTTTACCAGCAACTGCGGCTCCGGTTCCAATCAAGATGTTTCGGATAAGCTTTCCTCTATTGGGCTGAACATCAGCTTTTATGCTATCGTCTTGAGTCTCTTGAGTGGCGTCTCCTTTGACTTCTTCGACTTCTTCGCCTTCAGTCTCCTGCTTAGCCTTTGATTCTGGCTCAGCAGTAGCAGCCTTCTTAACATCAGAATCTGTTACACCAGAAAAACCTTCAGTATGAGGTCTAGCAGATTTATCTACGACATCTCTCGGATCGTAGTTATCTTCGTCTGCTGCCTGCCCTTCTTCGTATGCCCTGTATGCGTCGTCTTCAAAGATCACCCTATCTTCTGTTCCGGCAGAGGGTTCGCCTTGTCTGGATTCCGGTGTGTTTACTACGTACCACTTGTCGTTTGCATTTTCTATTTCATCTACAACGAAGCCATCTTCTGTGGTAGTAATCCTGCCGACTCTTCCACGGTTTTCCCTGTTGATCTGTGCGGCATCTGCCTGAGTCTTAGGCACACCAAGTCCCGGAGTAAAACCCGTATCCGTTGATTTGAGAGTAAAGTCTGGGTCGGTGCTTCCGGGAATCCAAATCTCTTTCACTATACCGTTAGGAATTGGGTTAGGCCCGACAGAACGTCCAGTGTCAGCTTCAATCTGAGCTTCCATTGTTCCGGGTGTTTGCGTCTGTCTTCGTGGGAAGAACGTAGCAGTCAGGACAGCGTACTGCTTTCCGTCTTCTGTCTGCACGTAGCGAACAGTTGGCTTTGCACTTGGGTCTGGATCATGACCGTCAATCTGTTTCTTGATGCTACCTTGCAATATCTGTCTTTTTCGAATTAACTGCGTAAAGGCCGCGTTGCGAGCACTAGCCTCAGGCCCACCTGTCTGTCGTATCGCAGCACTGGTTTCCCGGTAGTCCTTTGCTGGTGTCCATTCGTATTGCATGCGAAGCTTATCATCTACAGAAGCAAGTTCAGCTTCTAGCTCTTTGATTGTTCCTGTGAACTCGTTGTCAACTCCACCTGCAACGAGCTGCTTAAGGAAGAGCTGCTCACCAGAAACAGACCGAAGTGCGTCAACAGCAGTAGGGTCGTTGCCATCCACATGAAACTGAGTGGCATCCAAATCAATAGCTGAGTCAGCGTTTTCAGGAGGCGTAGTAAATTTACTAAAGTCAGTTCGAGTTGCATTGCCAGCAGATTGACGTGGCTTGCCTTTCTTTAACAGACCTCCCGGTGCTGGAGTAAGGTGCTCGTATTGCCCCGGATTAGCTGCCTCTGCTTCCTCCCAAGCTTTACCTGCCGTCTCTGCTTCCATCTCTAGGACGAACTGCTCTAAGCCCGGACTACGGGTAGCGATTTCAGGAGCAGGAGAATCTTGCCGGAAATAGTTGTCGATATCGTTGGATAGAATATCAACCCACTGATACGCTGCATTCTGGGCATCTATATCTTGGATGTTCTTAGCAGCCGTCCTTAACGCTTCAAGCCGAATAGCAGCAGTTTTCCTTGCACCTCGACTTGTCCTGAATCCCGGCTTCAAGGATTCTCTTTGAAGCAGCTTCCAGTTGTTTCTAAATCTATTTACATTGCTTGCATCTTCACCTGTACCAAGCAAAGGAGGAAGTCTGTTTTCATTGTTGGATTCGTATATTCGCTCTTCTCTTGCAAGTTCTTCAGAAGTCTTGTTAGCTGCGTCATCAGGACCACCAGCTTCTTTGGCAGCAAGATCCATTTGATTTGGCATCTCAGCCATAGGCTTATCTTCGATCTCTCCGGCTAAGCCTGTAACCAGATCGCCTGCACCCGGAGACTCTCGCTCTAAGTCGTCAATGAACTTGCTTTCTAGCTCTTCGACTCTACCTAATGCGTCACTAGCAATCTTATCTTCCATCGGGCTAGTGATGGTTTCTTCAACTAGATCTTTCCAATCAGCTTCCGTTGCAGTTCTTAAGGCATCAGGGTTCTTGCCATAAATACGAGCAGCCAGCTTGGAAAAGAATCCGGGAGCATTGACATCTACACCATCAAGAGCAATAGGGAACGTCCTGCTAAGTACAGCATTCTTAACCTTGTCAAGGAATACCTGAGGAACTTCAGGAGCAGCAGGAACCTTAGTGCCTGTCTCCATGCCCGCGACAATCTGCTGGTCTGCTGTTTGATTCTCTGAGAATTGAGAACTGTTTTGCAGTCTAGCATCTGCTTCGAGCAGCTCAGGACTACGGCCTCTTGCCAAAACCTTAGCAAGGAACATCCTGAGCCCACCAACTCTATTGACTGCCGCAGCAACATTCGGGTCTTCCATTGCTCGCTTGGCGTACAAAATAAATAGCTCGCCGTCAGGGTCGTTCACATTGAAGAACGGACTCTTCCCTGAAGTGGTATTTGGGTCTGCTCCCTTGTTGGCCTCAACAGGCATACCGGATTGAGATTCCATTTTGCCTGCGGCGGCATCCTGTGCAACAACAGCTCGTTCAGCTACAACCCCACTAACACCCGGCTTCCCAAGATTGTTCTTCGAGGCGTTTGCCTCGCCAGTGTTGGAGAGAGTGGATCCTTTTACGTCAGGGTCAAGCTTCAACCCCTGCTCTTCAATAACCTTTGTCAGGTAAGCACCGAATGCAGCGGCTTCCTCGATTGCCGCTGTAGTCTTTATCTTCGTTGACATCTGGTTCTTGTCGCCTTCTGTCGAAAGACGAGAGTCACCAACCTCGTATCCAGCAACCTTCCCTGAAACACCCTTTGTTCCACTAGCTTTCGCCCTTAGCTCAGCAGCCTTGCGAATAACGCCAGTAATACTATCGTCGGCAAGTACTTCTTCTGCGAGCTTTCCGCTTAAATCATTGAGCACACGCAATGCTTCTGATTCCGGCCCCAACCTATTAGGCGTTAGCAGGCCTTGATTTGCACGGATTGAAGTACTGTCCCTGCGTTGCCTACTAAATATATTGCTCTTTGCTTCGTCAGGCATAGCACGATTGAATATGTCAATCGCTTCCTGAAGCTCTTTGGGAATGGTGAACTCTGGTGGCGGTACTGTTAGAGGATCACCTGTTTCGTAGTCCACTCTACTTTGTGTGGTTGGACTGTTCTCTTCGCTTATTGCAGCTTGGATAATGTTTCTTACTTGATCAGGTTCGATGCCTTTTGCATCAGCGATAAATTGAACGAGACCACTACCCTTTTGATTCAAAGCTTTTTCAAGAAGACCGACTACGCCATTCGGAAACGGTATAGACCCACCCTCTACAGCACCGTCCGCTGATTGAAAGCCGCCCGTGAATTTATCCTGCTCAATAGCTCGCAGTGCCTCTTGGGCTCGCACTAAAGCCTCCGGAGGAATAAGACCTGCTTCAACATGATGCTGACCGATCTGAAGTGCCTGCCGCAAGAACTTAACCTGCTGATCCCGTAAGAGATTTGTACGATTCTCACGAACACTGAGCTGTGCGTCATCAACACGAGCCAGCCACTCAAGAGCCTGCTTTGCCCTTGCAGCATCTTCATTTAGATATTGCCCTGAGGCAAGGGTTTCTCCCTCTCGGCCTAACTCATACCCCTGCTGTCTAGCTCTAAGGTTTAGCTCACGATAAAGGTACGCTTTGTCTTCAGCAGATATATTTCTGTTGTACTCGCTTACACCACGGCCTGTTGCTTCTCCTGCTTGGCCCTTGTAGTTAGGCAAATCAGCAAGGAGTTCCTCGATGATTGCGGGCATTGGCATGCCGTCCTTCATGCCAGCACCACTCTCGATGGACTGCCCTTCAAGAGCCTCGTAGTTAGCTAACGCTTCGTTGTATGCCTCTTGTGCTTCCGACTTGGAAGGTCGGTAAGTCCTACCATCGTCTGCTTGCCTTCTTGTAAAATCAACTGGTTCGCCTTGAGCCTCTAAGCGAAGTATTTCATCAAGAATCTTTTTTGTTTCAACAACTCGTGCTGCAGCAAACTGTTTATCAAACTCTCCGCGAGTGCCAAATGTTTCAGGCAAGGACCAATCGCCCTGACCCTCCAGCCATCGTATTGCCTGCTTGTCTCCTTGTATAGCTAAGCTGGCAATCTCAGCTGCAGTCTTGCCTTCAAAACCACCAGTTCCAGTTGCACCTGAAAGTGGCTTCAAAGACTCGTCAGCGTTAAAGTCAAAGTATTCTCCAGACCCGTACCTCTCTGTAAAGGTCGCTGCATCATCACGCATTGTCGAGTATGCAGGGCGTACACTTCCGTCCGGGAGATTTTCTGCCATCGGAGAAGATTCGAAGTAATTCTCTAGTACGTCAAACGCATTGATAATTGCTTCATCAGTGACAGGGAACTCACCAAAAGAACCTTCGGGCTTAACAGACAAGTCAGCGTCTTTTGTGCCACCTGCATATTTGTCAGCAACATCTGGCCATGATGATGGTGTCTGCTCGTAAAGAGTTGAGAAATTTGCCCCTTCTTCAGGCGTTAATGCAACGACATTCTCAATCTGACCGCTTGCTTCATCGGAGAACTCTAGCCGAAACAAGTCGCCATTGCTGGTGCGAATGACAGGCCCCATGTTTGTAGAACCGGAAATGTCAACTGGAGCACCGGCAAGTTTGTTTGGGCCGAAGTGCGTAATAGGTTTTGTTTTGTCACGAGGCTGGTAAATCTCAACTGCTACAGCTTGTATGTCTTTTACATAGTCAGAGCCATCTTCAGTAGGAACCAGACGCTCAAACGTAAGCAACGGGAACTGCTTTGTCCCACCATCCACTTCAACGGGAGTCATTACGTAACGAAAACTCCCAGCCTCTGTGTTAATTTCTTCAAGGTTAAGAGCACGTCTTGGTGGAGGCGAACCTTCGCCAGTGGACGTTCTCTGAAAACCCACGCCTTCAAGGTTTTGATTTGGGTTTGGATGAGTAGTGTATGTGTCTGTGTCAATCGGAACCGTCGAAGTCGCTGGCTCTGACGTTTCGCCACCGTACAGTATCTTGATCTTCGACTCACCGCTTGCTGGCTCAACACTGTACGCTTGTTTCGTTGTCCCCGGCACCAGTCTATCAGGGCCAGATGTTATTGGGTCAACATTGATTGCAGTAGTTCCCGGCTTCAGTATGCGGGTACGCCACTCATTTGCTGCATCAGCTATAGACTGACTGCCAAATAGTTCTGTAACTGCTTCATCAATAAGCTTCTGGTCAATAGGGATCTGCTCATTTAGTTCTGCTTGATTAACACTGTCGCCGTACCGTCCCTCCTGCACTTCATACTGGAGCTTGTCAGCTATCTCCATCTGAGCCGGAATGGTCTTATTGACAAGTGTCTCTTTGACCGCATCGGAAACCCTTATAATTCCGTTCTCAACTGCCTTAATAAACTGGACGAAGTTTGCCAGCTTCTCTACTTCAAGAGATAGATCAAAACTCCCGCCCGCAGATTGAACAGGAATATAAGGGCTGGAACGGTTGGTGCTCAGAGGACTTCTGGCCTCAACCGTATACATCTGAAAGTTTCCGTCAGCATCAAGACCGTAAGTTCCTGAAGATTGAGATTGACGGCCCTTATCAGCCCACTGCTGGCTGTAATCTGCCCCCATGCCGGTACTTGTAATCTTTGGGCTAGGGGATGTGCCGTCCAGCTCTTGCTCAAAGACAATAATAGGAGCCCTGTCTGGACCCAGCGGTTTCGTGACTCCATCCATGTCCTGATCGCGTACAAGACCCGGACCTTCTAGGTAAACGCCTTTCTCTTTCAGGTCTTTGATTCGCTCAACACTATCATCAAGACTCTTACTGATAGGTACACGAGTCACCTTACTGCTTGTAGCAGGCTTAGGATTTGCGCCGCCTGCTTTGCCAAAATCTTTAGCCATTACTCATCCTTTTTGTCGTCGTCTTTTTCTTCTTCTTCGTCTTTGCTAGTGAACGCATCGACAGCGATGGCTTCTTTGTCATCCTCGTAAGAATCACTCTTGGTCTTGTTCTCGTGGTGCAGGCTTGCAAGTTCCTCTCGGTCCTTCTCCGCTTCGTCACCTTCTTTGTCTTTTTCCTCGTCTGTCTTTTCAGACAGCAAGGTGCGTAGCTTCTTAATGCGAGCACGTAACTGCTTTACTGTGGCGTCTTCATCCTCAACAATCAGATCATCATTATCAGCCATTGTTCACCCCATTAGGTATCTAAGGATTTTCGTTGTGTCTGGTTTAACCTGCGACTGCCAATCTCTTACAAATGCGTTATTACCAAGTCCCATCAATGAATTACTTGCTTGCTGGTACGCAAAGCCTTGGTTCTGCTGTCCTTGACGCAACCCGTCAAGCAGACCCTCAGAGTTCTGCATGTTATTTTTAATTGCATTGTTGTATGCTAATGACATTTCGTTATCTGCTTGAGCTGCCTGCTGTCCAACTTTTCCAGCAGCAAGCCCTGCCTGAATGTCTGCTGTTTGTTGGGCACGTTCTCCACGAGCCTGTTGACCACGACCAGCAGACATACCGCGACCAGCCATCTTCTGCATAGAGGCACGCCCAGACCCTTTAGCAGAAGCTGTCAAATTGTTTTGTAGGTTTGTGAGCTTTGTGTCGCTAGTCTTCATATAAGCAGGAGGCTCAAAAGACTTGAGGCGATTATCCATCCCAATCATTTATGCACCTATCAACCCATCTAACAGGGCGTTTTGTTTGTTCGTCATGTCAGTCGTATGCATCCTACGCTTTGCACCGATTTCATTTGATCTGCCTGCACTCAGCGTCTGTGCCTGAGCCATCTGGCTCTTTTGCTGATTGTTCTTGTACTGTTGCTTGTGCCCTGCTCTAGCTGCGTTCACAGAATCTTTCTTCTGCTGACGCATCATGTTCTCTTGGTTTTGCTTGGCACCAGACTTCTTGTTTGCCATATCTCCAGCAAAGTCTAACTGCGCTTGGGCAGCCATAGCCTTACCGTAGTTAGGCGTTCCCTTAAGCCCTTGAAGCATTGAGCTTTGGCCATTAAATCCAACTGCGTTTCTCATTATGCTAAACCAATCTTTTTCTTGTTCGGGTTTTTGCCTTGGTATAAATCTGCAAGTACGCTTAACTTTTGTCTCTTGTGTGTAGATTCATTTGTTGTTTCATTAGTCTTACGGTCTTGTTCTTGCTGAACAACAGCATCCATTTTAGGATTATTCACTTCGTTCTCCTTATGCAAAGTTCTTGAACTTATTTGGGTTAACTACATTCTTGGCGATAGCTGGAACGCCAGTATTTTTAATAAACGCTTGATGGTTTGGTTCTGGGTCGCCAGCCTCTACAGTACTAAGAGGCATGTCAGCAGGGGCTGGCATCGGTGCCGCCTTTGGCATAGAGTCTGGTTGTGTTGGGACTTCAGAACTTCCAAGGTCATAGCCACCGCTTGAGCCACCCATGTCGCTGTCAAAGGTACTGCGAGAAACAACAGAACCTTGTGCCTCGGCTGCTCGTGCTTGCCTAGCAAGCGCAGCAACAGTATTTGATTTGGATATGTATGAACCAATATCACCAGCGTATGCGTCAGAACCCATTGTTCCACGAATCTGATCTAGCTTTGCTCTCGCTGATCTTGCTTCCTCCAGCGCACTGTGATCCCATGTCGTGCTTCCTTCTACAGAAGGGTGAGTAAGCTTGTTAGTGCGACCAGTAACAATAGGAACATCTGCCATGTACGGTTTTTCTGCTGGCTTTCCTGATGGCTTATCTTTCGGCTCAGGAGGCAAGGCAAGTCCACCCACGCCATCTGCTGGAGCGTCGGCTTCAGGAGGAGTTTGAAGAATCGCATCAACGTCAGACTTTGGGAGATCGACCTTGCTGGTTGAGTCTAAGTCTTTCATTAGATCCGCAGCACCCTTCTTGCCGCCTGCGGCAGCAGCACCCTTCTTAGGTGCATCGGATGGTACGTCGGGAAGATTCTCTGTATCTGGCGTAAGAGGTTTGTGTGCAGACTTGCCCTTCTTTACTTTCTCTGGTGGAACGGAAAACAAACCGCCTGATGCCTTTGGTGGCTTAACACCCCGCTTTGCTCCAATCAAATCAAACTTTGTTGGCTGCTTGTCGTCAGTCTTTTTCTTGATACTGTTTGGTGTATGGGTGGCTCTGCCATGATCTCCTGTGAGTGGATGTTTGTGGGCTGATGGGCTAGTGCGATTATCACCGCCTGAACGACCGCCTTGCTTAGCGTGTTTAGAGGCAGTAGCTGCCTCACTGCCAGCACCTGATGAAGCTGCACCAGCTACCTTGCCATAGCCACGACGACTGTTCTTTTTGCTGCCGCCACTACGACGCCCTTGACTTGCATGTATAGCCATCACAGACTCCTAGACAGAATAACCCTCAGTCGTTTATGTCCTCTAGCAAGGCTTTTTGTGCTTTTCGAGCCTTGTGGATCGCCACCCGTACTAGGGTCTTGGCAGGCCATCTGAGGAATAACATCTTTCTTTTCCGGGCTTCTTCGTGTAACCAGCCCACAATCTCGTCCAAATGCGCCTCACAGCCGTCTGGGCCCCATTGATCCATCTTCTTGCTTCGGGCCTTGCAGGAGCACCCCTCAAGGGCTTTTATCCTTAGACGGGAAAGCATGCTGCTCAGTTGCGAGCCGGGGCCAATACCCTTCTTTTCCCTCTTCTTTGCAGGATAAGCAGGGTGGTCAGGGTCAATGAGCCAGACATCCTTAGTGATCTGACGAACAACGCAGGGCATCACCTCTTTTGTGGTGTATCCACGCTCTACGGCTCTAGCAAACAGGAATTTCTTTTCGCATTGAATCATGATTACATCCTATCATGGAAGGGGATTTGGGTTCGTCAGTTTTCTTCGTATTGGGTTGCACACCATCAGAGGGTCTGGTTTTTCCATTGGAGGAGTGAGGCCGAGGAGGTTTTCGCAGAATGACCCTACGCATTCCCGGAGGCTTGTGCATTCACCATCATCGGTGCAGTCGTCACATGAA
>MDSW01029690.1_pt1 | contig 12507 bp, 14 predicted proteins | sample 811171 | NCBI WGS metagenome assembly MDSW01 (sample SAMN05326641, study PRJNA326480) | marine metagenome | isolation source: seawater | place: Atlantic Ocean: North West | collected 2012
TTGTTTTTCTAAATCCATACTCCATTTTGCTGAAGTAGATAAGCCATTCATTTTAGATCTATGATTAAAGATTTTTTGGGTATTATTTACATCTTTAATATTTTTGGCCCAATTTTTTAAAGCACTTTGTTGAAGAGCTCTACCATATGAAAAACTAATTAAAAAATTTGTGTCATTTATTTTATTTATTTCATTTAAGTTTTCAGTTGCTTCTATTTCAGTTTGCCCACCCGATAGAAAAGCTATTCCCGGGACCTCATTTGGAACATTTTCTTTTAAGCATTTAAGTGTTAATTTTGCTATTTCTGCAGTATTGCTTTTATGCTTTGACTTATTACCAGGCAATATCATGTTAGGTTTTAATATTGTTCCTCTTAGATTTACTTTATGCAATTTTAATTCTTTATAACATTCCTGTAAAACTTTAGAAGTTACTTCATAACATTTCATTATACCATGATCCCCATCCATTAAAACTTCAGGCTCAACTATTGGTACCATTTTTGCTTCCTGTACCAAGGCCGCATATCTTGCTAGAGCGTGTGCGTTTGATTTAACCGATAATTCTGAGGGATAGTTTTCGGAGATATTGTAAACTGCTCTCCATTTGGTAAACCGAGCTCCTAATTTATAGTATTCGGCAAGTCTTTCTCTAAGCCCATCTAATCCTTCTGTAACTTTTTCCTCAGAGGAACCAGCTAATTTTTTTGCACCTGCATCAACTTTGATTCCAGGAATAGATCCAAAACTTTTAATTAATTCAGGTATGGATTTTCCACTTGCAGTTTTTTGTTTTATTGTTTCATCATAAAGAATTACTCCACCTATATAATTTTTCATACCCTCTGATGAAAACAACGTTTCTCTAAATTTTAATCTATTTTCCGATGTGGACTCAATGTTAACACTAGACAATCTTTTTGTCATAGTTCCAGTGCTCTCATCGGCAGCTAATATCCCTTTTCCTTTAGCTACCATTTGTTTTGCAATTTTTTCTATTTCACTCATTTTTCTCTAAAGCTTTTATACCAGGTAAAATTTTTCCTTCAAGAAGTTCTAAGAACGCTCCACCAGCAGTTGATATATATGTAAAATTTTGTGAACAATTAAACTTATTTATTGCTGCAGCAGTATCTCCACCACCTGCGATTGATATAAGAGATTTGTTTTTAGTATTTTCACTAATTTTTTTTGCAATTTTGCTGCTACCTTGTGAAAACTCTTTTACCTCAAAGTATCCAGCTGGCCCATTCCACAAAACAGTTTTTGATTGGTCAATTATATTATTAATTTTTTTAATCGTATTTTCACCGATATCTAAAATCATGTCATCTAAATCTATATTGTCTATACTTTTTAATTGCCCCATTGAATTTTGATTTTTTGAAACAATTACATCATCAGGAATTAGTAAATTACAATTATTTTCTTTACAGTTTTTAATTATAACTTCTACTAAATTTTCTTTATTTTCTTCAAAAAGTGATTTTCCTATTTTATATCCTTTATATTTAATAAAATTATTTGCCATTGCTCCAACAATAATTATATTATCCATTTTTTTTATTAGATTAGTTATTACGCCAATTTTTGTTGATATTTTTGATCCACCAATGATACATGCTATGGGCCTTTTTGCGCTATCCGTTAACATTTTTATTATATTAACTTCTTTAAGCAATATATTACCGGCATATGAGTCGATGTATTTAGTTATTTTGTTAACAGAAGCATGAGCCCTATGAGAACATGAGAAAGCCTCATTAATGTAAATATCACCTACTTTTGCAAGTTCTTTAGCAAAAGAATCAGAGTTAGACTCTTCTTCTTTATAAAACCTTAAATTTTCTAATAAAACAATCTCACCTTTACCCATATTATGAGATTTTTGAATTACATCTGGTCCCAAAGTTTTATTTATAAAAAGGACTTTTTGATTGGTATAATTAGATAATTTATCTGCAATTGGTTTTAAAGATAGACTTGAGACTATTTCACCTTTTGGCCTACCTAAATGAGAAACAATTATTATTTTTGCTTTTTTTTTTACTAAAAATTCTATAGTTGGTAATATCTTTTTAATTCGTGAAGTTTCTGTAATAGATCCATCATTTATTGGAACATTAAAATCTACCCTTAATAATACTCTTTTTCCCTCTAAATTAAGATTTTCATCTACTTGCTTTAAATTGATCATAATCTAATTAGATCTTACCGATATAATTAGCCAAATCACACATTCTACATGCAAATCCCCATTCATTATCGTACCAAGCAGATACCTTAGCCATTTTATTATCGATAACTTTAGTCAAAGAAAAATCAACAATTGCAGAGTGGGAATTATGATTAAAATCAGAAGATACAAGCGGTTCTTCGTTTGTATCCAAAATATTTTTTAATTGTGTTTTTGAAGCATTTAAAAAAGCATCATTTATTTTTTTAATTGATAGATCTTTATTTGATGAGAAAACAAATTCTACTATAGAAACATTTGCCGTAGGCACCCTTATAGAAATGCCTTCAACTTTACCTTTTAATTCTGGAATTACATCTCCAAGAGATTTAGTTGCTCCAGTTGTTGTTGGTATCATCGAGCTAGAGGCGCTTCTTGCTCTTCTCAGATCTTTATGTGAATTATCTAATAGTCTTTGGTCAGTAGTATACGAATGTATAGTGGTCATAAAACCTCTCTCAATAATAAAATTATCATTAAGTACTTTTGCTACTGGTGCTAAGCAGTTAGTGGTACAGGAAGCTGCTGAAATCACTTGTTCGTTAGATTTTAAACTTTTTTCATTTACTCCGTAAACAATATTATTAGTTCCTTTGCATGGAGCAGAAACTAAAACTTTTTTAATTCCTGATTTTAAATGACCAGAAGATTTTTCTTTTGTATTAAATTTGCCAGTGCACTCTAAAACAATATCAACTTTATTTTTTTTCCAATCAATTTTTTCAATTTCTGTTTCATGCGACATATGTATTTTTTTTCCATTAATAGAAATTGATTTATCATCGTATTCTATTTTGTTTTCTAGGCGTCCATGAATTGTATCGTGCTTAAGTAAAAAGCTGCTTACTTCATTATTGCCTTTATTATTAATTGCAACAACTTCAATATCTTTTCTTTTATTTTCAATTATTGACCTTAAAATCATCCTGCCAATTCTTCCAAATCCATTAATTCCAACTTTTATAGTCATGGTTATTTATTCATCATTTTTTTTGTTTTTTCTATAATATGATCTTCGGTTAAATTAAAATACTCAAATATTTTTTTATAAGGTGCACTTTTTCCAAACTCATTCATACCAAAAGTTAATCCATTCTCACCTATATATTTTTTCCAACAATTCGTTGTAGATGCCTCGATAGATATTTTAAATGATGTTTCATTAAGAATTTCTTTTTTATACTTATCTGCTTGTTTATCAAATATTTCTTGGCAAGGCATAGATATTACTTTGGAGTAAATGTTTTCTGTGGCTAATTTGTGACCAATTTTTACTGCCAGGTCAACTTCAGAACCAGTGGCTAATATAGTTAAGTCAATTTTTTCATTAGTTCTTAAAATTTCATAGGCACCATATGAACACATGTTATTTTTTAAAAATTTTTTTCTTACAGGAGAAATTTTTTGCCTTGTTAAAGCGATAATGCTTGGAGTATTTTTATTTTTCAAAGCTAACTGCCAGCATTCAAAAGTTTCAGTGGTATCTGCTGGTCTAAAAACATTTAAATTAGGTACAGCTCTTAAACTGTCTAATTGTTCTATCGGTTGATGAGTGGGTCCATCCTCTCCTAAACCAATTGAATCATGACTCATTATATAAATTACTCTTTGTCCCATTAAAGCTGATAGACGTATAGAAGGTTTGCAATAATCGCTAAAGATTAAAAAAGTACCACCGTATGGAACTATTTCACTATGAAGCGCAAGCCCATTCATTATACCGCACATTGCGTGCTCCCTAACCCCATAGTGAATATAATTTCCTTTAAAATTGCCTGGTTTTATTACTACATGATTTTTAGTTTTTGTATTATTTGAACCTGACAAATCTGCAGAACCACCAATGAGGTCAGGAAAAATTTTTGTAATACCATACAATAATTTTTCAGATGATTTTCTAGTAGCGATTGGCTCTAAATTTTTAATTAAGTCTATTTTTTCGCTTTGAAAAAAATTATTAATATCATTTTTATTTGTAAATCTTATTTTTCTTTCGTATTTTTTTTTCCATTTTTCTTCCTCTTTAAACCCACGCTCTCCTATTTTTCTCCATTCTTCCAATAGATCGCTTGGTATTTTGAAAGGCTCATGTTTCCATTTTAATTTTTTTCTTACTAAAGCAACCTCGTCATCTCCAAGAGGGCTACCATGAGCGCTAGCTTTATTAGATTTATTTGGTGATCCATAACCAATAATTGTTCTACAAGATATAACAGTTGGTTTTTTTGATTTTTTTGTTTTTTTTAATGCATTAAATATCTGTTTTTCATTGTGTCCATTTATTTCTAAATAATTCCACCCATAACTATTAAATCTTTGTTTATGATTATCAGAAGTTGCCAAATTAGTAGGGCCATCAATGGAAATAGAATTATTATCAAATAACATTATTAAATTTTTAAGTTTTAGATGACCGGCAAGACTCATCGCTTCATGACTTATTCCTTCCATTAAACAGCCATCACCAGCCAGTACGTACGTCTTATGATCAATAACATTTTTTCCGAACTTTTTTTTTAATATTTCTTCTGCTATGGCCATTCCAACTGCGTTAGCTATTCCCTGTCCAAGCGGTCCAGTTGTTGTTTCAATCCCACTATTAAATTCATACTCTGGATGACCAGCACAAATAGAATTTAGTTGCCGAAAATTTTGTATATCTTTTAATGATATACTTTTATATCCAGTTAAATATAAAAGAGAATATAAAAGCATTGAGCCATGCCCTGCAGAAAGAATAAATCTATCTCTATTTATCCAATTTGGATTTTTTGGATTAAACCTAAGGTAGTGTTTAAATAATACTGTCGCAACATCAGCCATGCCCATCGGTAATCCTGGATGCCCAGAATTTGCTTTTTGAACAGCATCTATTGTTAAAAACCTTATAACATTTGATAATTTTTTAAGTTTATTTGCCACTTATAAAACCATTATAGACTTCATTGCTTCAAATCAATAATATGATTTAAAAATAAATCAAATGAAAAATATTGAAGAAAAAGAAAATAAACTTAAAGAAACACTAAATAGATTGCACTCTATTTCAACAAACATGAGCAAAATGCAAGAAAACATTTCTGGCCTAGATAATCAAAAAAATCAATTATTAGGTGAAAAAAATTCGGCCCAAGAAAAATATCAAAAACTTTTATACGAACACCACCATCTAAAAAAACAACTAGAGAAATCTCAAAAAGAAATAAATAATAAATTTGACCAAAAAAATGAATTTAGCAAAAAGGTGGATGAGCTTAACCAAGAAACGGAAAACTTACTTGAGGAAATTGACGAATGGCAAACGTAAATATAAAATTTAATGGTAAGGATTATTTGTTATCGTGTGACGATGGGCAGGAAGAAAGATTAAAAGAATTGGCAAATTTTTTAGATAACAGATTTAAATCTTTGCAAAATACTTTAGGTAATATTGGCGAAAATAAACTTTTATTAATTTCTGTAATTCAAATAATTGATGATTTTTTTGATTTAAAAAATAAAGTTAATAGTACAAAGACAGATTTTGAAAATTTATCAAAAAAATTTAAAGAACTTAAATCGTTAGCCATTAATTATAAAGATGATAAAGAAAAAGAAATTTCAGCAATCACAGAAGATCTAAACAAACTGAAAAAATCACTAGATACAAATAAACTTGCATACGAACAATTTTTAGATTACACGACACAATCCATCCAGGAATTTATTGATAAGACTGAAGGACAAGATAAAGTTCAATAAATTAATGATTAAAAATAAGGATACAAAAAAAAATTTAAGAAAAAAATATCTTAAATTGAGAAAAAATTTTTTTATCAAAAAATTTAATTTTGATCCTCTTTTCAAGATTATTAATAAAAATTTTTCTAATAAAAAATTTATAGTGGCGGCATATTTCCCTTACAACTATGAAGTAGATGTTACAAGTTTTATTAAAATGGCAATTTTAAAAAATTATAAGATTGCATTACCTGTGATCTATACTGGGAATAATATGAAATTTAAAATATGGAATTTTAATGATCCCTTAATGATAAATAAATATGGAATATTGGAACCCAACAGATCTAACAAAACTGTTTATCCAGATTGCTTTTTAGTACCACTTGCAGCTTATGATAATAATTTAAACCGTATTGGATATGGAAAGGGTTTTTATGATAAAGCTTTAAAAAAAATTAATAAAATTAAAAAAATTATAACAATTGGTATTGCTTATAGTTTTCAAAAGGCGAACAAAATTCCAGTAAATAAATATGACTATAGATTGGATTATATTTTAAATGAAAAAAGAATTATAAGGAAAAATAAAAATAATATATGAGAGTTCTATTTTTAGGGGATGTAGTTGGAAATATTGGCTGTGAGTCTGTAAATATATATTTACCAAAAATAATTAAGAAAAATAAAATTGATTTTGTGATTGTTAATGGTGAAAATGCTGGTCAACAAGGCGTTGGAATAACAGAAAAAATTTGTAATGATTTATTTAGTATAGGTGTAGATGTCATTACTACTGGAAACCACATCTGGGATGAAAAAGAAATTATTAGTTTTATCCCAAAAGAAAAAAGATTATTAAGACCACAAAATTTAGTTGAAAACTCACCTGGAAATGGTTTTGGTATTTTTGAAATTAAAAATTTAAATATGAAGGTCGCAGTTATCAATTTAATGGGAAATATATTTATGAAAAAGTGTGAAGATTTATTTCAAGCAGCAAAAAATTTCATAGCAAAATATAAACTTAAAAAAGATGTTGATTTTATATTCGTTGATATTCATGGAGAAATTACAAGTGAAAAAATGGCTTTAGGCCATTTTCTTGATGGTAAAGTTTCAGCGATTGTAGGAACACACACACATGTTCCAACAATGGATTTTCAAATTTTAAATAATGGAACAGCCTACCAAACTGATATTGGCATGTGCGGAGACTATGATTCTGTAATAGGAATGAATAAGCATAATTCAATAAAGAAATTTTTAAAAGATCCTTCAGCAAAAAGACATTATCCAGCAGTAGGAGAAGGAACTGTTTCGGGATTAATTGTTGAATGTAATACCAAATCAGGTTTGGCAGATAAAGTGTATCCAGTGATCGCAGGAAGCAGACTAAAAAATTTTTCTATTTAAATTATGGCTGGTCATTCACATTGGGCAGGAATAAAACACAAAAAAGGAAAAGCAGACAAACAGAGATCAAAAATTTTTTCTAAACTTTCAAGAGAAATAACTGTAGCAGCAAAATCTGGCTCTAACGATCCTGAAATGAATTCTAGATTAAGGAGTGCGATTCAGATGGCAAAAGATTGCAATATGCCAAAGGATAATATTGAAAGAGCAATTAGTAAGTCAAAGCTTAATGAAGCTTTAAATTACGAAAGTATGAGGTATGAGGGATTTGGACCAGAAAAAATTGCTGTAATAGTAGAAACATTGACTGATAATAAAAATAGAACTGCATCAAGCATTAGAACTATTTTTCAGAAGTTTGGAGGGTCTCTAGGTACCTCCGGTGTAGCTTCACACTTATTTAAACAAGTAGGAGTTTTGAGAGTTGATAGTAGCAAATTTGCTGAGGACAAACTTTTTGAAATGGCTGTCGATTCGGGAGCAAAAGATTGCACTATGCATAAAGATTTTTGCGAAATCATTACTGATAAAAATGAATTCTATAATGTAAAAACAAATCTAGAAAAAAATATTAATAATTTTTTGTCCTTTCAAATTGAATGGAAACCATTAAGTTTAAAAGAAGTTAATTCTGAAAAAATACAATATATAAATGAGTTTATAAATATGTTAGAAGATAATGACGATGTTCAGTTTGTTTATTCAAATCATGTTACGAACTAAAAGTTAAAAATTAAATGGTAATATTTGGTGTTGACCCAGGAGTAAATGGCGCTTTAAGTATTTTAATAAATAAAGATATAGCCGAAGTTCACGATATGCCAACTATGATTGAGGGTAAAAAAAATAAAAAACAGGTTAATGGTCCCTATCTCGCAAAAATAATAAAAAGGTGCCTACAGGACAAAAAATTAAAAGGGGAAGAATTTGTATTAATCGTTGAACAAGTTAGTGCAATGCCAGGCCAGGGAGTTACAAGCATGTTTAATTTTGGACAATCTTATGGAGTGATAAAAGGCGTATGTTCCGCGTTACTATTACCTATTTATTTTGTAAGACCAACCAAATGGAAAAAACACTACAATTTAATTAATACAAATAAAGACGCTAGCAGGACAAAGGCAATTGAATTATATCCCGGTATATCAGCGGAACTTTCAAGAAAAAAGGACTTAAATAAAGCAGACTCCATTTTAATTGCTAGATATTTTTTTGAAACATATCAGCAACAATAGTTCATATCATGCCAAATTCATGACACATTTAAGTGTAAATAGTCATTAATGGAACAAGATGTCGTATCACAAGCAGTAGGTCTGGGAACTACAACAGACTTTTCTTTATTGCAGTTATTTATAAGAGCAGATTTTGTAGTTAAATTTGTTATCATTCTGTTAATAGCTTCTTCTATTTATTCTTGGGCATTAATTTTCGAAAAATATAAGATGTTTAAACTTATAGAAAAAAATGCTGATGCTTTTGAAGATAAATTTTGGAAATCTAAATCAGCTGAAAGTTTCTATAACAATTTAAGTTATAAAGGCAAAAATCCTATTGCAAAGATATTTGAAAATGCAATGGGAGAACTCATTAAAACAAAATCAAAAAATTCATCAATTCAAGCAGCAAGAGTTTCAAGAGTAATTGAAATTACAGCAGAACAAGAAATAAGAAATATTGAAAAAAATTTTACATTTCTTGCCACTGTTGGATCGACAGCACCTTTTATTGGATTGTTCGGAACGGTCTGGGGAATCATGAATTCTTTTCAATCAATAGCTATTTCAAGGAACACAAGCTTAGCAATTGTTGCGCCGGGAATAGCAGAGGCTTTATTTGCTACAGCACTAGGGTTACTTGCCGCTATACCAGCAGTTGTTGCTTACAATAAATTTGTGAGTGATTCTCGAAAGTATTCGAACAGAGTAGACAACTTTTCAAAAAGATTTCTTTCTATAATTTAAATATATGTCATTTCAAATTAAACACTCTTCAAAAGGTCCAATGAGTGAAATAAACGTAACTCCTTTTGTAGATGTGATGTTAGTACTTCTAATAATTTTTATGGTTACTGCACCTTTGCTTACAGTAGGAGTGCAAGTAGATTTACCGGAGTCAGCAGCAGACTCCCTACCTGATGATCAAGAACCATTAACTATTTCAATAAATTCAAAAGGTGAAATATTTATACAAGAACATCAAGTGGGCTTTAAAGAAGTGGTACCTAAAATTTTAGCAATTTCAAAAAATAGAACCGATACAAGAATTTATGTGAGAGGTGATGAAAAAATTAATTATGGAAGAGTTTTAGAAGTTATGGGAACTTTATCTGGTGCTGGATTTTCAAAAGTTGCTTTAATATCGGAACCGTATAAACAATAGCCACAAAATGAATGATGACAAAAAATCTTATTCTATCTGTTCTTTTTCATAGTTTTATGATTATTTTAACTGCATTAAGTTTGCCATTTATGAAAAGAAACCCAATAGAACTTCCACCTATAGTCTCAGTAGAGTTTATACAAATATCTGATAAGACGAATATTCCTTTTGCCCCCAAGGCAAGAAAGACACTAGAAAAAATTAAAAAAGAAGAAGAGAGGGTTGTTTCAGAGCAAGCTCCACCGAGCTCAAAGAAAAAGGAAAAACCTGACAGAATACCATTACCAGAGGAAAAAAAAGAAAAACAACAAATAGTTAAAAAAAAACAAAACCCTGAAGAGGTAGAGCTTCAAATTAAACAATCATCAGAATTTGAAAAAGAAGAACTTTTTGATCCAAATCAAATTGCAGCTTTAATTGATAAATCAAAGGAAAAAGTTGCCGAAACAACAAGAGAAGATAAAAAGTTAACACAAAGCAGTGTAAAAAACTCTTTTGCTTCTGGATTAACCCTTACGCAAGAAGATGCATTAAAAGCTCAAATTTTTGGTTGTTGGAGCATTCCGCTAGGACTACCTTACGATGAAAATTTACTTGTTCGAATAAAACTAAAATTAAGGCCTGATGGCACGATTGCAAAAGCAGAAATAAAAGATCATGCTAGGATGAATATGCCAGGTAATAATTTTTACAAAGTTTTAGCTGAAAGCGCTCTGCGTGCAGTAAGGCTTTGTCAACCGCTTAAAGTTCCGCCTACAGGATATGAAAAATGGAAAGAAATGGACATGAACTTTGACGCAACGGAAATGCTTAAAGGATGATTAAAAAGATTTTATTTAGCTTAGTACTTATATTGTTATTTAAACAACAAGTTTTTGCGATTACAACTATAGATATTACACGCGGTAATCTTGATCCACTTCCTATAGCAATTTCTCCTCTTTATATGTCTGAGGGAAGTGAAAATATTAAGCTGGATAATTCCGTAAACCAGAAAAATGTAGGCGAAAAGATATCTGAAATTGTTGAAATTAATTTAAAAAGGTCTGGTTTATTTAACCCATTAAATAAAAGTGCATTTGTACAAAAACCAGATATTGCTCATTTAAAACCTAGATTTGAAGATTGGAGATTAATTAAAGCACAAGTTTTAGTTACTGGAAAAATACTCATCAAGGAAGGCAAGTTAAGAGTTGAGTTTAGACTATGGGATGTAGTAGCAGCAAAAGAAATTTTAGCCTTAGCTTTTACAACAGTTCCAAATAATTGGAGAAGAGTTGCACACATAATTTCTGACAAAATATACATGAGATTAACAGGTGAAAGTGGTTACTTTGATACTAGAATAATTTATGTTTCAGAATCAGGGCCAAAAACACAAAGAATAAAAAAATTAGCGATCATGGATCAAGATGGAGCCAATACCAAATATTTAACTTTGGGTAATGAATTAGTATTAACCCCAAGATTTAGTCCAACTGCTCAACTAGTAACTTACCTTTCTTATTTTAGAAATTTACCAAGAGTTTATTTGTTAGACATTGAAACTGGCATTCAAGAAGTAGTAGGAGATTTTCCCGGCATGACGTTTGCACCGAGATTTTCCCCAGATGGAAAAAAAATTATTATGAGTTTCGCGCAAAATGGTAATTCAGATATTTATACAATGGACATAGAAACTAGAGTTGTTGAAAAATTAACTGACCACCCATCAATTGACACCTCTCCTTCGTATTCGCCCGATGGAAAATATATATGCTTCAACTCCGATAGAAGTGGATTACAGCAAATTTATATTATGAGAAGTGACGGATCAAAAGTAAAAAGGATAAGTTTTGGAAAAGGACTTTATGGAACACCTGTGTGGTCACCTAGAGGAGACTTAATTGCTTTTACAAAAGTTAGCAAAGGAAGATTTTATATTGGTGTAATGAGAACTGACGGAACAGGGGAAAGATTGCTAACAGAAAACTTCTATCAAGAAGCCCCTTCCTGGGCACCTAATGGAAGAGTTTTAATTTTTTACAGGGAAACAAAATCAGATTCTGAAGGAAAAGGGTTTACAGCTAAATTGTGGTCAATTGATCTTACAGGATATAACGAAAGGGAGATTTCGACTAAAACAGACGCATCTGACCCTTCTTGGTCCTCTTTGTTGAGCGGAAACTAGATTTTTCAGTTGAAAATTAAGCTTGAAACATGTATTTAATTTTGGAATATTACTTAAATATCTATCTAATCTATGGAGATGTAATAAATGAGCGCGCAATTAATTAGGAATTTACTATTGGTTATTTTAGCTACATTAGCCCTATCGGCTTGTAGTACTACTAAAAAATCAAACAACCTGCTTCAAGGAGACGTTTATACTGGAACAGAGACAATTGAATATTTAGCAACAGGCGTTCCTGACAGAGTATTTTTTGCAACGAACAAATCTGTTTTAACAACAGCTGCAAGAGATACACTTAGAAAACAGGCAGCTTGGATGAGAAAAAATAAAGACATAAGTGTTACACTAGAAGGACATGCTGACGAAAGAGGTACAAGAGAATATAACCTTGCGCTCGGAGAAAGAAGAGCTAATGCAGCAAAAGACTATCTAATGACTTATGGAATTTCTGGAAATAGAATTAATGTGATTAGTTATGGTAAAGAAAGACCAGTTAATTCTGGATCTACACCTTTAGCATGGTCACAAAACAGAAGAGCTGTAACAGTTAAAGCTAATTAAAGTATTTAAAAATTAAAAA
>MDSW01011759.1_pt1 | contig 12505 bp, 18 predicted proteins | sample 811171 | NCBI WGS metagenome assembly MDSW01 (sample SAMN05326641, study PRJNA326480) | marine metagenome | isolation source: seawater | place: Atlantic Ocean: North West | collected 2012
TCTTTTTTTGAGCGGTTCATTATGAAAGCCATATATAAATTAAATTATTGATAAAAATCTTTTAGAAAAATTGTCAACTCTGGCGAAGTATCTTTGTGAGTCACTATTGAATTTATTGTAGGCAATTACTGCAGGTATAGCTGCCAACAATCCAAGTGCGGTTGCAAATAGTGCTTCTGCAATTCCTGGAGCGACAATAGCTAAACTTGTATTTCTTGATATAGCTATTGACTGAAATGAATTCATTATTCCCCAAACTGTTCCGAACAATCCTACAAAGGGAGCTGTGGATCCTATAGTGGCAAGATATGTAAAATTTTTTTCTATACTTTTTAATTGATCATCGATTGATACTTCAAGCATTTTCTCAACTCGAATACTCTGTACAGCTGATGATTTTGATCTAGTTTTAATTACTTCTCCCATTGCTGATTTAAAAATTATTGTTAGTGGATCTTCAGATTTGTTAGGCAAATTTTTATAGAAGGCTTCTGCAGATTTAGATTTCCAAAATTTATCCTCGAAAGATTTAGTGGATTTATCTATTCGTCTAAATAATCTAACCTTATCATATATTAACGCCCATGAAAAAATAGAACTTGCAATAAGAATTAAAATTACAGTCTTAACAACAAAATCGGCCCTAATGAAAAGTTTCCAAAGTGAAAAATCAGTTGCCCCACCTAATCCAACAGCTTGAGATGCAATTTCTTGTTCCATTGAATTTAATTACGTGTAGATTGTGTCATCAATTTGGCACAAAATTTATGAATATATTATTTAATTATCAAACTGAGAGCGACAATCTCTAAAATATCTGGCTATTAAAATAGCATCTGCTTTATTAACGTCTTTTTTCCTGCTTAAACGTCCTGATATTGAGGGATACATCTCTATAACTTTTGTCCTGCTCGCATCTTTTGATGAATTTATAAGTTCAAAATGCTTTTTCCATTTAGCGGGTCTGACATAAAAAATTGGTAAACTAAGTGCAGCACAAATACCCTTTATTGCCCCAAATGTTTGTCCAAAATTAAACATGCTGGTAACACCTTGGCCAGGCATTGCGCTAACTTGCTCTACGATGACAAAAGTATCATCTTTCTTTTCTATGTGTTTTTTTATTATATTTACTAGTTGAGCGCTATTTAGTTGATTTTTATTTTTTTTTCCTTCAGACATAATGGGCATATCAAATATATCGAAGATTTTAAGATCATCTAATATCGCAATACCGCCGCTTAACCCTGGATCTATTCCGATTATTCTCATTTAAATCAATTTGCAATTATGAAAAACATCTTGAATATCATCATCTTCTTGCAACAATTCAAGCATATTTTCGAAGTCTTGTGATTGATCTTTCGGAATATCAACAAAGTTATTTGCCCTCCACTGTATCCCCGAATAAATCAGCTTTTTAAAAGACTTTTCTATTTTGCTCTTTATTTTATAAAAATCATCCTTGTTTGTAATTATTTCATGAAAATCATTAGAACTAACACAATCTTTTGATCCAAAGTTTATTGCTAATTCTAATATTTTTTCGTCTGAAATCTCATTTTTAGATACCTGTATTATTCCACAGTTGAAAAAAAAGTGTGTTGTCGATCCAGGACTAGCAAGGTTGCCACCATACTTTTGCAAAATTGTTCTTATGCTACTAGCGGTTCTATTTTTATTTTCGGTTAGTGTTTCTATAATTAAAGCTACATTTTTTGGACCAAAGCCCTCGTATCTTAAATTTTCAAAATTTTTGTCTTTATCTTGTTCAGATTTATTAATTGCTCTATTAATATTATCTTTAGGCATATTTGCATTTTTGGCTGTCTCTATAGCTGCTCTTAATCTATGATTTATTCCTGGATCTTTTGACCCGAGTTTTGCAGCTACAGTTATTTCCCTTGAAATTTTAGAGAAAATTTTTGATCTTAGTTTATCTTGTCTACCTTTTTTATGTTTTATTCCTGCCCAATGTGAATGACCGGCCATTTATTAGTTTCTTTCTTGTAAAGCTCCACCAATTATTATCGGCTGAGCCTTCTTTGCTAAACCTGTTTGTTCATCAGCAGTAACTAATAATCCAGAAATAGTAGCATCTCCTAATGCGGGAAAATGATTTGTTGCAGAAGGATCTTTTAAAAATTTCTTAAGTGAATTATCCCTATTCATTCCAATAACTGAATTATAATCTCCACACATTCCAATATCGGTTTGATAAGCAGTACCCTTTTCCATTATTCTATGATCAGATGTAGGTACGTGTGTATGAGTGCCTACAATAGCAGTGGCTTTTCCATCAAATAAATATGCCATTGCCATTTTTTCACTCGTTATTTCACCATGAATATCAACAACAATAAAGTCGGCATTCATTTTTAATTTAACATTTTTTATAAATTTTTCTGCTGCTTCAAAAACATTGTCACTTTTTTTCATAAAAACATTCCCCATCAAATTTACTACTGCAACCTTTTTTTTATTCTTTGATGTAAAGATTCCAAATCCGTTACCTGGCACAGGTTTAAAAGAATTCTCTGGTCTCAATAATCTCTTTTCATCTTCTATAAAGTCCATAGTTTCTTTTTGATCCCAGATATGATTTCCAGAAGTAATTACATCTGTTCCTGCATTAAAAAAATCTTCGGAATTCTTTTTGCTTATTCCCGCTCCACTATCAGCTGCATTTTCACCATTTACAATTACAAAATCTACTTGTTTTTCTTTTATAATTTTAGGTAATTTTTCCTTTACGGCTTTCACACCTGATGGACCCATAACATCACCCAGAATTAATATTTTCATAAAATTTAAAAAATGCCTTTCTCTGTTAAAATATAATTCATTTTAACATCGAGTTTTGTATTAGTAATTTTATTAAATTTTTGGAAGGAAAATGCAAGGCCTATAGTTAAAATTTTTTTATTTCTGCTTAAAAATTTATCGTAATATCCTTTTCCATATCCTAATCTATTTTTAAATTTATCATATGCTAGTAGGGGAACAATGACTAGATCGGGTTTCAAATAGTTTTTTGAATTTATGGGGTCTAAAAATCCAAAATTATTCACCTTTAAGGGCTCATATAAATTCCACTTAGTAAATTTCATAGATCCCTTCGCAAGAACCGGCAATAAGGTCGAGTATCTAGTTTTATTATTTAAAATCTTAAATAGCTTTAGTGTACTAACTTCATAATTTGAAGAGTAGTAAATAGCTATATTCTTAAATTTTTTTTTTTTGATTATCTTAATAATAGGAAAAAAGAAACTCTCATCAACTTCGTAATACTTTCTTTTTCTAATCAAAGAAAATTTCTTTCTAAGCAATTTTTTGGAAGACATTTACTGAACTTTAGCTCTATCTTCGGTATTTTTTATTATATCCTCTAAAGATTGGGTTGTTTTTTCAAGCATTTTTTCGTAGATACCCTGGCTCTCTTCAACCATTTTTTTAAATCTATCTATTTCATGATTCAGATCTGATATTTCTTTATCCTTACCACCTTTATAATCAATTGCTAAAGATCTCATCTCTTTAAATTTTTTAGATAATGTATCAAAATTTTCCTTTTGGGATAAAACTCTTTTTTTTAAATCAAAATATTCATCTATCACCTGTATTGAAGTAATTAATAAAAGTTTATTTTCTCCAATATTACCAAGTTTGTCTCTAAGATTGGAATATTTCTTATCTAAAAACTTAGTTAAACTTTTTAGATCTTCCTCTTGCCCGTCGTCACAGGATAAAAGGTAGTCTTTGTTATTAAATTTAATATTTACGTTTGCCATTTTTCAATTTCCTCAACTAGAGAATCCGTCTCTCTTCCAAGTTCATCTATGTCTTGGTTAAACTGATCTTGTATTTTCTGTTTTTTTGAACTCTCCTCCTGCATCTGATCAAGCTTTTTTTTAAGATTATCATATTCAGATAAAAGTTGATTGTATTTTCTTTCAATTTCGTTTTTTTCGCTTTGTAATTGATTTTTTTCCACATTAAGATTATTAATATCGTCTTTACCGCCAGAATATGAGTTACTCAAATCTTTTAATTTTTCTAAAGCAGTTTCAAGTCTTTTTTCTTTAATATATAAATTTTCCATCTAACTTCTTTTTTATTTATATCATATTATTGATATCATTAATTGAAGTCTATATAGGTATTTTATAAGTGGATCCAAAATTAAAAGATTTATCAAACGCAATAAGATTTTTATCGATTGATGCTGTTCAAAAAGCAAATTCGGGGCATCCTGGGTTGCCAATGGGCATGGCGGATGTTGCAACAGTTCTATTTAAATACTACCTGCGGTTTAATCCAAAAAATCCAAATTGGATAAATAGAGATAGATTTGTTTTATCAGCTGGTCACGGGTCAATGCTTTTGTACTCTTTGCTTTATTTGTCTGGTTACAAAAAAATAACAATTGAAGATATAAAAAATTTTAGACAAATTAATTCTATTTGTGCTGGTCACCCTGAGTATGAAGAAGGATCAGGTATTGAAACAACCACTGGTCCTTTAGGTCAAGGCCTAGGCAATTCTGTTGGGATGGCAATTGCGCAAGAAATACTTCAAAAAAGATTTGGCTCAAATATAATTAATAATAAAACTTATGTGATAGCTAGCGACGGTGACCTGATGGAGGGAATTAGTCATGAAGCTATGAGTCTGGCGGGCCATCTTAATTTAAAAAATTTAATTGTTCTTTTCGACAATAATAAAATTTCTATAGATGGCCCAACTTCTTTAAGTGTTTCTGACAACTATAAAAAAAGATTTGAGGGCTATGGATGGTCCTTTCAAGAGATCAATGGACATAATTTTAATCAAATTTCTAATGCAATAAAAAAAGCAAATAATTCAAAAAAGCCGTCTATAATTTCATGTAAAACTATAATTGGATATGGGTCTCCAAACAAATCTGGAAAAGCATCATCTCATGGAGCTCCTCTTGGTGATGATGAAATTAAATTGGTAAGAAAGAAGCTTGGTTGGAAACATGCTCCCTTCGAAATTCCAGATAATATATTAAATGCCTGGAGAGAAATCGGTAAAAAAGGAGAAGAATATGAAAAAAAGTGGGATAATATTTTAGAAAAAAAAGATATTAAGGCTAAAAGTGAATTAAAAAGATTAATTAATGGAGAGCTTAAATTAGAACTTGATAAAGTTCTTGGAGATGAAAAACTGAAATTTTTTCAATCAAAACCAAAGATGGCAACAAGGCAATGTTCTTCAACTGTCATATCGGCTATAACAAATATTTTGCCAGAATTGATTGGTGGATCTGCAGATCTAAGTGGATCAAATAATACAAAAACTGAGAATTCAAAAGTGATTACTGCAAAAAATTTTTTAGGTAATTATATACATTTTGGAGTAAGAGAACACGCTATGGGAGCTGCTATGAATGGAATTGCTCTTTATGGTGGACTAATACCATTTGGGGGAACTTTTCTAATTTTTTCTGATTATCTTAAACCATCTTTAAGATTATCAGCTTTTATGAAATTAAGAGTAATTTATATTTTTTCACATGACTCTATTGGTCTTGGTGAAGATGGACCTACCCATCAACCTATTGAACAATTGGAAAGTCTTAGAGCAATACCAAATTTAAATGTATTTAGACCAGCAGATATAAATGAAACAATTGAATGTTGGGAAATAGCTTTAAAAAGTAAAAATACTCCAAGTGCAATTGCTTTATCTAGACAAAAACTACCCTATATAAGTGAACATAAATCTGGAGAGAATAAATGTTCAAAGGGTGCTTATGTTTTAAAGGAGAGTTCGAATAATGCCGACGTATCTTTAATTGCATCTGGATCAGAAGTTGAAATCGCTCTTGAAGCGCAAGAAAAACTTAAAGCTCTAAATTTAAATTCTAAAGTTATTTCTGTACCATGTTATGACCTATTCGATAAACAAAGTGAAAGTTTTAAAAATGAAATTTTAGGGAAAAATACATTTAAAATTTCAATTGAAGCCTCGAGTGAATCTGGCTGGAAAAGAATTGTAGGAAAGGATGGGTTTACAATAGGAATGTCGACATTCGGGCGTAGCGGGCCATATAAAGATATATATAAATTATTTAATATAACGAGTGAAGAAGTAATAAAAATAGTAAAATCCAGGTTTAAAAATTAATTAGACAAATGTCTGATTTAAAAATTTTTTCTAATAATATCAACATCAGTGACAAACGTGTTATTCTAAGATTAGATTTAAATGTACCAATAAAAGACACAAGAATAGCTGATAACACTAGGATTAAAATAGTAGAACCATTTATAAAAGAATTAATAGAGAAAAAGGGAAAGATTATTTTAATTTCTCACCTTGGAAGACCAAAAGGTAAGGTGGTTCCAAATCTTACACTAAAACCAATATATAATTATTTAGAGGAAAAACTTGGTAAAAAAATTTATTTTTATAGTAAAGAGATAGACCAAAAAGCAATAGATGCTTCGAAAAAATTAAAACCAGGTGAAATTCTTTTGATTGAAAATATTCGTTTTTTCAATGGAGAAGAAGATGATGATGAAAATTTTGCAAAAGATTTGTCAAAAATGGGTGACCTTTACATAAATGAAGCTTTTTCATGTTCGCATAGAAAACAAGCCTCATTACATAAAATAACAAAATTTATTGATAGTTACGGTGGCCCACTTTTAGAAAAAGAAATGAATTCAATTAGGTTGATAATAGAAAATAGAAAAAAGCCAGTTACTTGTATAATAGGCGGTTCAAAAATATCATCTAAAATTAAAGTTATATCAAATTTATTAAAGAAATCAGATAATTTGGTCATTATTGGAGCTATGGCTAATAATTTTCTAAAGTTTAAAGGTATTAATATTGGATCTTCGATTTACGAAAAAGGAACCGAGGATATAGTTAAAGAAATTAACTCTTTAGCTAAAAAATATAATTGCAAAATTATTATTCCTTTAGATTGCAATACAGCAACAAATATTGACGGTGATAAAAATTATAAAACTTTGGAGAACTTAGGTAATAAGGACATGATATTAGATATTGGAAACAAAACAATTGACGTAATAAACAAAACTATAGATATTTCTAAAACAGTATTTTGGAATGGACCAGCTGGTTATTATGAAAATAAAGATTTTTCTGTGGGAACATTATCTATAGCAAAAAAAATTGCGGAGAATACTAAATCAAAGTCACTAATATCAATTGTGGGTGGTGGTGATACTTTAGCAGCGATTAAAAATGCAGGATTAGAAAAGATCTTTACTCATTTATCAACAGCTGGCGGTGCTTTTTTAGAATCTCTTGAAGGCAAGGAATTGCCTGGTATAAAAGTATTAACAAAAAAATAGATTTTATGAATATTGAAGAAATCGCCAAACAAATGGTAGCGAAAGGTAAGGGAATTCTTGCTGCGGATGAAAGTACCGGGACAATGGAAAAGAGATTAAAAAGTGTAAATGTTGAGTCTAACGAAAAAAATAGACTTCATTTTAGAGAAACTTTATTTACATCTCCTGCTATGGCAACATGTATAAGTGGAGTTATTTTATTTGATGAGACGATAAGACAAGTTTCAAGTAGTGGAATATCTATTCCTGAATTAATTAAAAAAAATGGATCAATACCTGGAATAAAAGTTGATAAAGGAGCAAAATCTTTAGCAGGTTCTAATAATGAAAAAATTACAGAAGGTCTTGATGGATTAAGATCTCGAATGGAAGAATATTATAAACTTGGAGCGAGATTTGCTAAATGGCGAGCTGTATATTCAATTGGTTCAGGAAGTCCAAGTGAACAATGTATAAAAGCTAATGCACACGCTTTAGCTAGGTATGCTGCTTTAGTTCAAGAAGCAAAAATGGTTCCGATTGTCGAACCAGAAGTTTTAATGGATGGAGAACATAGTATCGATGAGTGTTATGATGTTACAAGTAGAGTAATAACTGAATGTTATAAAGAACTATATTTGCAGAATGTAAATCTAAAAGGAACTGTTTTAAAACCTAATATGATCTTACCTGGTGCAAGCTGTAAAAATAAATCCACTACAGATGAAATTGCTAAAAAAACTTTAGAATGTTTGAAGAAGAATATGCCTAAAGAGGTGCCAGGTGTTGCATTCCTTTCAGGTGGACAAAGCGAAATTGAAGCCACAAAAAATTTAAATGCTATAAATAAAATTAATGATACATCATTTAATTTTACTTTTTCATACGGAAGGGCTTTGCAACAGTCAGCTCTAAAAACTTGGTCGAAATCAATGAAGAATACATCTGATATTCAAAAAGTTTTTGATCATAGAGCTACTATGAATGGTGCATCTACGGAAGCTAAATGGAATGAAAAGCTTGAGCAAAGTTTTGCGGCTTAAAATTGAATAAATTCATATACCTAATATCACCTAACAAAATTACACAAAATTTTTATAAAGACTTGAATGATGTATTAAAGTCAAAAAAAGTTAAGTATTTTCAACTGAGACTCAAAAATTATTCGCGATTTAATCTAATTAAAATTGCCAAAAAGATAAAGATTATAACAAAAAAACATCAAGTTAAATTTATAATTAATGACTTTCCTTTAATTGCTAAAAAAATTAATTCTGATGGATGTCATTTGGGTCAATCTGATGGGTCAATACAAGAAGCAAGAAAATTATTAAAAAAAAATAAAATAATAGGGATAACTTGTCACGGATCTAAAAAATTAATTTTAAAGGCTATTAAAAAGAAACCTAGCTATTTAGCAATCGGATCATTTTTCAAATCAAGTTTAAAACCAAATGCAAAAAAATCAAAAAAAGAATTAATTAAATGGTGTAAGAAAAAAACAAGCTTACCAATTGTTGGTATTGGTGGAATAAATAATAAAAACTACAAAATTTTAATCAAATTTGGATTAAATTATCTTGCAATATCAAGTTTTATTTGGAATAACCCTCGCTTAAAACCAAAAGAGGCAATTAGGTTATTTAATTAATATGAAAATACAAGGAAATGAAATTAAACCAGGGATGATTATTGAATATAATAATGATCACTGGACTGTTCTCAAGGCACAACATGTAAAACCTGGAAAAGGTGGTGCATTCAACCAAGTAGAATTAAAAAGTCTTACTAAAGGTACAAAATTAAACCAGAGATTTAGATCCAGCGAAAACGTCGAGCGTGCCCAACTTGAAGAAAAAGAATTTAATTTTTTGTATTCAGATGATGGCGGGTGCTTTTTTATGGATCCAGAAAACTTTGAACAAATTTCAATTAAAAAAAATCTTTTAGGAGATAAGTTGAAATTATTGACCGAAAATTTGAAAGTAACAATTTCTTTTCTAGAGGACAATCCTCTTTCAGTTGATTTACCCACAAATATAGAATGTGAAATTGAGAGTACTGATGGTGTGGTTAAAGGACAAACAGCTGCCTCTTCTTATAAACCAGCAAAATTAAAAAATGGTTTAAATATTATGGTTCCGCCTTTTATAGAAAATGGAAATAAAATAATATTAGATACAAGAAATTTGGAGTATGTAAAAAAAATCAGTTAATGAAAATAAATTCTCCTCAATTTAATTTAATGTATAAAGCATGTAATAAAGCATCCAAGGTATTAATAAGGGATTTTGGAGAAGTTGAAAAGTTACAAGTATCAGAAAAAGGTCCAGGAGATTTTGTTACAGCCTCAGATAAACGTGTAGAAAAAATTATTATCGGTGAATTAGAAAAATCTGACTATTCGATTTTAAGTGAAGAAGTAGGATTAATTGAGGGAAAAAATAAGGATAAAAAATGGATCATCGACCCTATTGATGGAACTTTTAATTTTTTAAATGGTTTGCCACACTTTGCTATATCTATTGCTTATGAAGAAAATTCTGAAATTATTTCAGGAATTATTTTTGATCCCATAAAAAACGAGATGTTTTTTGCTGAAAAAGGTAATGGAGCTTATTTGAATAATTCCAGAATAAGGGTATCAAATAAATCTGATTTTAAAAATTGCTGTTTAGTGACTGGCGGTCCTAAAATAACAAGTGAAAAAAGAGATTTTATATTTACAGAATATCAAAAGATTTCTACTGCAGTAAATTCGCATGTAAGAAAATCTGGAAGTGCTGCCTTAGATATAGCCTATGTGGCTTCAGGAAGATATGACGGTTATTGGCATAGGGAGATAAATTATTGGGATATTGCAGCTGGCATTATACTTGTAAAAGAGTCTGGTGGCTTTGTTAACAGTCTAAATGATGGTGGTTTTTTACAAAAAAAAATAGATATTATTGCTACCAATTCAAAAATTCACAAGGAATTAAAAAATTTATTGTAAAAATTCATTGAGCTAATTAAGATATTGCTATAGAAAGTTTCAAATGAAAAAAAAAATTCACCCTAATTATCATAAAATAAACGTTGTGATGACAGACGGATCTAAATTTGAGACCATGTCCACATGGGGAAAAGAAGGAGACACTTTAAAGCTCGATATTGACCCAAAGTCACACGCTGCATGGACAGGGGGAAGCCAAAAAATTTTAGATAAAGGAAGAGTAAGTAAATATAATAAGAAATTTAGTAACTTAAGAAAAGAAAAAAAATAAATTATGTCAGATGGACCATTTATGCCAAAAGCGACTGCTGTTTGGCTAGTACAAAACACCACGCTCAGTTTTAAGCAGATTGCAAATTTCTGTAATTTACATGAATTAGAAATAAAGGGTATAGCCGATGGCGATGTTGCAAAAGGAATTAAAGCATACAATCCCATTTTAGCTGGTCAATTAACCCGTGATGAAATCGATGTTTGCTCTAAAGATCATGAAAGATCTTTAAAATTGAACAAAAAAAATGAAGATGTTCTGGTCTCTCCAGAAAGAAAAAAAGTAAAATATACTCCTCTATCAAAAAGAAAAGACAGGCCAGACTCAGTACTTTGGTTGGTAAAAAATTTTTCTCAACTTTCCGATGGACAAATTGCAAAAATAGTTGGAAGTACAAAGGGAACTGTTTCTTTAATTAGAAAAAGGACTTACTGGAATCTCTCTAGCTTGACTCCAAAAGATCCGGTTATTTTAGGTTTGTGTAGTCAGACCCAATTTGAAAAGGCTGTTGAGAAAGCAAACAGAAGAGTAGTAAGAGAGAAAAAATTAAAAGAAAAACAAGCTAAAGCTTTAGCCAAGGCAAAATTAGAAGAAAATAATGTTGAAAGTCAAAATGACCAAAATCAATAAGAGTCCTACAGTTGGAATAATTATGGGAAGTAAGTCAGATTGGAAAGGTGTTATGGAACATTGTAGCGAGATGTTGAAAGAATTTGGAATTAATCATGATGTGAGAGTAATATCTGCTCACAGAACTCCTAAAAGATTAGAAAAATTTATTTCTGAGGCTGAAAAAAATAATTATGAAGTAATTATTGCTGCTGCAGGTGGTGCTGCGCATTTAGCTGGTGTTACAGCGGCCTTAACAACTATTCCGGTACTTGGGGTTCCAATGCCAAGTGTTACTGACGGAATTGACAGTCTTTTATCAACTGTACAAATGCCTGCTGGTGTACCAGTAGCAACTTTAGCTATCGGAAAAGCTGGCGCAAGAAACTCGGCATTGTTTGCTGTTGCTATTTTAAGTCGTAAATATCCAAAAATTAGTCAAAAACTAAAAAAATATAGATCAGAATTTGAAACTAATATACCAAAAAGACCTTACTAAATCTTTATAGACAATTCCATTTTAGCATGTTAACTACCCATAAAAAAATAGGAGGAATTATTAAAATAGAGGTTAAAGATAATAACGTTGAACAAGCGATAAGAGTCCTTAAGAGAAAACTTCAAAAGGAAGGCTTCTTTAAAATTATCAAAATGAAGAGCATTTACGAAAAGCCTTCTGAAAAGAAAAAAAGAATAAGATTAGAAAATATCAAAAGAGCTAAAAAGTTTCAGCGTCTGAGAAATAGACTTTAAACAATTAAAAATTGAAAAGGAAGTATTATGCCATCAGGTAAGGTAAAATGGTTTGACTCGAAAAAAGGTTACGGATTTATCAAAGATAATGATAGCGAAAAAGATATTTTTCTTCATGTTTCATCTTTGGAAAAATCGAAACTGAGAGTCCTAAAGGAAAATCAAGAAATAGAGTTTGAAATAAAAGAAGAAAAAGGTAAATTACAAGCTGTCAATCTTAAACGCGTTTAAGAAATTTTATCGCGGGGTGGAGCAGTCTGGTAGCTCGTCAGGCTCATAACCTGAAGGTCGTAGGTTCAAATCCTACCCCCGCAACCAAATTTAATTAGTAAACATTTTTATATCAATATCTGAGTCTATACCCTCAGAATTATATGGTTCATTTTTTATGGCCAAAGAAATATCTGGACTTGAACTCCAACTTGCATAAGTCAAAGGTTTTTTAAATTTATTTGGAAATATATCTTTGAAAATTTTATCATCATCTTTTTTAATAGCCCATACTAAATCTATATTGTTATTTATTGCCCAATTCATAATTAA
>MDSW01041051.1_pt1 | contig 12505 bp, 14 predicted proteins | sample 811171 | NCBI WGS metagenome assembly MDSW01 (sample SAMN05326641, study PRJNA326480) | marine metagenome | isolation source: seawater | place: Atlantic Ocean: North West | collected 2012
GCATCTATTTTTTTATATGCTTATCTTCAGTTTGATAACTTTGGAAACAGCAAGGCCCTTATTCATACGCCTATCAATGTATCATTGATTCAAGAGCAAGCTAAGAAACCTTCCCAAAAGTCTCCTTTATCAAAACCAGCAGCACAAAGAGAAAATACAGATACCTCAATTAATGAATTCAAATCAGCGCTGCCAATCCTATCGTCAACAATAACAGATGTAACAAAGGTTGAAATATCGCAAGAAGAGGAAGTATTTAATGTCAATGAGGAACTAACTCTTCAATATTTTGTCAATATGATTATAGGTTCAGTTGAAGCAGCTTGGAGAAAGCCAATTAATATTCAGGAAGGCTTATCAGCTCAATTTTTACTAAACGTTTCGAGAAGTGGCAAGATTTTAGGTTATCAACTTTACAAAAGTAGTGGCAACATAAGGTTTGATAATTCAGGCCTTTCTGCAATCAAAAGAGTTGATAGATTTATTTTTTTTGATGACTTGCCAAGCGAGCTTTACGAGTCTGAATTAAAAACCTTTATTTTAGATTTTAATCCATGAAATATTACTCAGTTGCTCTGATAGTTTTACTAGCTAGTTTTGCGCATGGGCAGCTTACTATAGAAATTACCAAGGGTTCTAATAACCCCTATAGACTTGGAATAATTGCTAAATCAGCTGCTGATCTAGATCAATTTAAAGCTATAAATTCTATTATTGAGGATGATCTATTAAGAACTGGAGACTTCACTATTATAAATGAAGCAGACCCAGGGGAGATAAATGATGAGGATCTTCCTTTTACTCTTTGGAAATTAATGAAGCTAGATTTCATTGCAACAACAGAACTTTTTAGGGAAGAGGATACTAGTCTGAGGCTTGAATACAGAGTTTTTGACGTATCCAAAGGGAAACTAGTTAGAGAGTCTAAAGTTTTTGGTATACCTAATCAAACAAGGCAGTTAGCTCACTATGCCTCTGATGGTATCTTTGAAACCATCACAGGTATAAGAGGTATTGCTTCTACCAAATTATTATATGTGGTTGAGCGTGAAGCTAATCAGGAACAGTACTTTCAACTAATGCTTGCAGATGCTGATGGTGCAAATGAGCAAATGTTATTGCAGAGTGATCAACCCATTATTTCGCCGGCTTGGTCAAGAGATTCCAGGAGCATTGCATACGTTTCTTTTGAGTCTGGTACAGCTGCAGTTTACATTCAAGAAATTGCCTCTGGTAAAAGAGAAAGAGTGCTTGAAAAGGATACTCAGATTAGTTCTCCTGCCTTTTCTCCAGATGGTAAATATCTATCTCTTACCCTTTATCAGGATGGTAATGCAGAAATTTATATATTGCGTCTCAAGGATAAAGCTCTAACTAGAATTACAAAACATTTTGCTATAGATACAGAGTCTACCTGGTCTGCAAAAGGAGATAAGTTACTGTTTACAAGCTCTAGATCTGGTAGCCCTCAGTTATACGAAGTAAATCTCAGAAAATTACGCAACAAACCTGAAAGGATTACTTTTGAGGGTTCTTACAACGCAAAAGGAATATATCTTCCGAAGGATGGGGGCTTTGTTTTTGTTCACCGCAATGCTCAAGGACAGTTCCAGATTGCTTTGCAATATAATAATGAAAGATTTATTAGGCCCTTAACTAATGCCAAATTAGATGAATCTCCCAGTGTTGCTCCAAATGGTAATATGGTAGTCTATGCAGTAACAGACGGATCCGACTCATTATTGGCAGGTTTCAGCTTAAGTGGAGCTAAATTCAGGTATCCAGTAAAGAATGGTAAAGTCAGAGAACCAGCTTGGTCATATTACACAAGGTAGAGGAAGTAAATTTATGACAAATTCAAAAGTAACTTTAGGTATTTTTTTTACAATATTTTTTATTGCATCTTGCAGCTCAGTGCAAAAATCTTCTGAAACTATTACAGATGAGGGTGTCCGTGGTGTTTCTATTTCTTCAGGAGAGAGATCAACATCTGAGCAAGCGGTGCTAGCCAATGCTACTGTCTATTTTGAATATGATTCTTATAGACTCAGTAGTAAATCTTTACAAACATTAAAAAGCCTTGCCAACCTGCTAGCAGAAAATAAAAACTTAACTATCTTGCTTGCAGGTCATGCAGATGAGCGCGGAACAAGAGAATATAATTTAGCTCTTGGGCAAAGAAGAGGCGAAGCTGTAGCAGATTACTTGAGAACTTTAGGAGTCGACTCAAACAGACTCACTGTAAGAAGTTATGGTGAAGAAAGACCTGTTGCGCTTGGCTCTAATGAAGCTTCATGGGCAAAAAATAGAAGAGTTGAAATTAAATAACCTCTAAGGTGAAGTATTCCCTTTTTTCTATACTTGCGTTATTAGTATCTCCGCTAACTTTTTCTCAGTCAGATGCTGAAGATATTCTTTTTCTTAAGATTCAGGAGCTAGAGGAAGAAATTGCATTGCTAAGATCTGAAATTGAAAGTCAATCATTTCAAATTAAAAAACTCCAGGAAGATCTAGTTGATTCAGGCATCGATAACCAAGATGCTTCAAATCAAAATGCACAAGCCAATAGTGACAGCGCATTTAAATTTGAAGGATTGAATGATGAGCGTTCTCTCAATGAGATTTATGAGAATGCATTAAACAGCCTTAACAATCAAAATTTTTTAGATTCATACAACGAATTCAAGTACATAGTAGATAATTTTGATGATCCAGAAAAAGTTCCCTTGAGCGCCTTCTGGATTGCAGAAATAAGTTTAAATAATAATAATCTTGAAGAGGCTTTATTTAATTATCTTTTCGTAACTACATCTTTTCCTGACCACTGGAGGGTTCCTCTTGCGCATAAAAAAATTGGAGACATTTATTCACTTCAGCAAAAGTTTGTTGAGGCAGAAAGTAAGTACCGTTTTGTGGTGAGTGAATATCCCTCTAGTCCTGCAGCATCTTTAGCCTTGCAGATATTAGAAAATATGGAATAATGCCATTTTTTTTATGCATAAATATGGGTCGCTAGCTCAGTTGGTAGAGCAGTTGGCTTTTAACCAATTGGTCACAGGTTCGAATCCTGTGCGACCCACCACTAGAGAGAACTAGATGCTCTCAAAAGTTACTTCTAAAAGAATCTTCTCAGGATTTAGTGTTAATTCTGTCCTTGCCTCAGTTTTATTTTTCCTAGTATTAAGCTCTTGGTACATCTTGAGGCCTATCAGAAATGATATGGCTGCACAAAATGAAGATATCCTTCCATTGCTTTTGGGGTTTGGAGCTTTTGTAATGATAGCAATCAATCCAATATATTCTTGGATTGCCTCTAGAAATAATCTCAAAGGAATATTCAACTATTCCTACCTATTCTTTATAGCAAATTTATTTCTATTTGCATTTATCGCAGAGTATCTAGAGATGAATAACTCACTTTGGTTTTCGCGTTTTTTTTATATTTGGTGCAATGTATTTTCTTTTTTTGTAGTTTCCGTTTTTTGGGTATTAGTAATCAATATTTTTAGGGGCGAAAGCTCAAAAGGATTTTATGGGGTTATTGCTGCAGGAGGATCGATAGGAAGTTTTTTAGGCTCGGGAATAACTAAGAGTTTATCTGAAACGATTAACACTTCAGGTATTACTTTATTTTCAATTTCTTCCGTATGTTTCCTCATTCTTGCTTTGTTGCTTGGGAATTATCTAATTAAGAGATCTCAGCATGAGGATTCAATTTCTGAATCAGTAGGGGGAGATAGTGTAGATGCCTTTCGTAATCTAATTACTAACAAACAAATTAGGTATATAGGTTTGTATATGTATTTATGGACGGGTTTAATGACCATTCATTGGATTACTTCAATTTCAATAATTAATGAGTGGACTCAGGATAGTGCAGATAGAATTAGATTTTTTGGAAATATTGAACAAACTGTAGCTATCCTTACAGTATTTTCTCAATTCTTTTTAACCAATCTTGCTGTCAGACTCATTGGCATTCAGAAGATCTTTATCTTTTACGGAATTATTTTCACAGCTGTATATGTTGGATATGCAATCCATCCATCAATTGGGCTTGTGTTCGTAGTAACTATTTTATTAAGAGTTTTTGAGTACGGTTATAACAAACCCAGCAGGGAGATTTTGTTTAGTCAGCTATCAAAAGTGAATAGATACAAATCAACCGTATTAGTTGATACTGCCTTAGTGCGATTAGGGGATTTTTCTGGAAGTGGATTTATTTTTCTTGGCAAGACTTTATCAATTATTTCCGCCCAAATACCTCTTCTTGCTATTCCATTCTCTGCAGCATTATCTTATGTTGGAGCTAAAATGGCTCGCAAGGATTAAGGTTACCTGGCTCTATTTCTAAGATTTGTTTGGAGCAACTTAATTTTCTCTAATATATATTCCATTGTTTGAAAATTCTCCTCGCTTAGCTTTAAAGCAAACCTAAATTGATTAAGAGATTCATCTACCTGTCCAAGAATTAAGTAATACTCTCCCAAACTCATGTGGTAGCCTAAGATATTTTTTCCAGCTCTTTGTATCTCAGAAAGTTGCAACCAAATCAGAGGGTTATTTTTCTTAGTTATTAACAAATCTCTAAGGCTCTCCTCTGCTAAATAGAATTCATCCAAGCCTGATAATATTTTTGAATAAAGCATGGTTGCAGGAAAATTTTTTGGAGAAATTCTTAATACTTCCTCGGCTTGGGTCTTAGCAGCTTCTAAATTACCCATCCCAAATAATATTTCTGCATTGGTAAGTTGCAGAACAATATCTTTTGGGAATTTTTGAAGGAGCAGCTCCAAGGCATCCAAGCTTTCTTGAAATTTTGTTGCGTGATAATAAGATCTGACTAGGGCGTAAATATTTTCATTTGATTTGTCTGCTTCAACAATTTCTTTGAAGTAATTAAAAGAATTATTGATAGGTTTGTAATAATCTGCTTTCAGCCTACCTCTGATAAATTGGTAATCTATTGAATTCCTTTTTCCTCCAATGATACCCGTTTGATCAGCAGCATTGAATGCGTCGCTTACTCTTGAAGAAGAGACAGGATGAGTTAATAAAAACTCTGGAATTTGATCACCTGAAAGTCTTCTGATTTGAACCATATTTTCAAACATTTCTCCCATGCTCTTAGGATCATAGCCAGCTTTAATGAGATTATTAAAACCAAATCTGTCAGCCTCTTTTTCCAAGTTTCTGCTGTATCTAAGATTTTCTTGGCTAAGAGCAGCGGGGCCTGCGATAAATGCGCTTGGATTATTAGCAATAATTGCAAGAGCTAGCGCAGAAATCATTACCAAAGCTGAAGCCATATTTGTATCTGAACCTCTGAGGATATTTCTAGCAAAATGTCGTTGGCTTAAGTGGGCAATCTCATGACTTATCACTGATGCAAATTGTGATTCATCATCAGCATTTAAAAATAACCCTCCGTTAATTCCAATTATCCCACCAGGTGCTGCAAAAGCATTTAAAGTTTTATCATCAATAAGCACCACATTAAAACTTCTTTCTGATAATGCTGATGTTTCTGAAATTCTGTAAATAAGAAGTTCGGTAAATTCCTGAATCATTGGATCATTGATTAGGGGAGCTTGAGCATATATTTGACCAAGAAATGCTTCTCCAATTTGTTTTTCCTGTTCTACTGAGACTACTCCAGAAACTCTATCGCCAAGTGTCGGTAAATTTGAGACAACTTGAGAATTAACATTTAGATGAAATATCAGTAAATAAGAGAGAAAGAGGGCGCGTTTAAACATTACAAGTTTTTTTTGTTTTGAAAGCTATAGATATCTTATAATCTAAACTCTTTGACAGCAAAGATAGAACAATGTTGCAACAACTTAATAATATTTTTAGAAAAATCTTTCCAACTGAAGAGTCATTGGCTTTCGCATTGTTGCTTCTCATCTCTATTTTTATTTTGGCAGTTCTTGGTTCTACGTTATCACCATTTATTGTAAGCGTAATTTTTGCCTACCTCCTGATCGGGCTAAATAATCGAATTGTTAATTTTGGTTTAGGCGAGAGATTATCTCTCTTTATAACCTTTAGCATATTCATGCTCGCCGGTTTGGCATTGTTGATTTGGCTAGCTCCTATTCTTTACCAACAGCTTCAGTCCATTATTACCGAGTTACCTAAATGGTTCTCACAATTGAGGACATTTATCTCAGATTTACCAAATCAATATCCTGATTTAGTTACCTCTGATCAAATAGCTTCATTTTTAGATAATGTATCTGCTCAGCTTCTTGTAGTTTCTCAAAATTTTTTAAGAATCTCTATTTTAGGCATACAAAACACACTATCTCTAGCTGTAATGCTGGTTTTATTACCAATTTTGGTTTATTTCATGCTCTTTGACAGAAAAGAGTTGATCAATAGCTTCCTTACAATACTTCCAAATAATAAAAACATGCTTGAAAAAATTTGGGCAGAAATGGATGTCCAATTAAGCAATTATGTCCGCGGCAAGGCGTTTGAAATACTCATTGTTGGAATAGCATCAGCTATTTTATTTTGGTCGTTTGGTTTGAAATATACAGCTTTACTTTCTGTTTTGGTTGGGCTGTCTGTTCTTATTCCATATATTGGAGCATTTGCAGTTACTGTTCCAGTTGCGGTTGTTGCTTATCTTCAATTTGGATTTGGCTACGATTTTATGTTGTTATTGGGTCTTTACATTGTCTTGCAGGTTCTAGATGGAAACTGGTTGGTGCCCATGCTGTTTTCTAACGCTGTAAAAATGCACCCAGTGACCATAATCCTCGCAGTATTTGTCTTTGGGGGGCTTTTTGGTTTCTGGGGAGTCTTCTTTGCAATTCCAATGGCAACTTTCTTGAAGGCAATTGTTAATGCCTGGCCTTCAGAAAGCTCAGGCTAGCTTTTTTGCTTCTTCGAGCACTTCCGCCACATGGCCTTTGACTTTAACAGCTCGCCATTCTTTTATTACTTTTCCTGATTTATCAATAAGAAAAGTACTGCGATCGACTCCCATGTATTGGCGTCCATACATTGATTTCATTTTCATGACATCAAATGCATTACAAGTTTTCTCATCTGGATCTGATAGTAGCTCAAATGGGAAAGATTGCTTTTCTTTGAAATTTTCATGCGATTTAATTGAGTCTCTGGAAACACCAATGATTTCAGTATTTGCTTTGAGGAAAGACTTGTAATTGTCTCTAAAATCTTGGCCCTCTGTGGTGCATCCTGGAGTGCTGTCTTTGGGGTAAAAATAAACCACAAGATTTTTTCCTGTAAAGTCTTTGTTTGAAATCGTCTTACCCGAAGTTGCTTCTCCGGCAAAGGCTGGACATTTTTTTCCTGTAAAGTTTTTACCCATTTTATTTTCCTTATTTAGGTGTATAGTGCTTATCCTATTAATGTTAAAGACTAATGCAAAATATTCAAGGTAGCATTGTTGCTTTGGTAACCCCAATGAACCCAGATGGGACCATTGATTTTGATTCATTAAAAAAGCTTGTAGATTGGCATATCAAGGCAGGAACCAGCGCCATAGTGTCTGTTGGCACTACAGGCGAGTCTGCTACTCTAAATCACTACGAGCACATCGAAGTTATTAAAAAAACTTTAGATTATTCTGAGAACAGATTACCTGTAATAGCAGGAACTGGTGCAAATTCTACGCAAGAAGCAATTGATTTGACCAAAGAAGCGTTTAATCTTGGTTGCAAATTTTCTTTGCAAGTTACTCCATACTATAACAAGCCACCTCAGCAAGGAATGAAAGAGCATTTCTTATCGGTTGCAGATTCTACCAGCGTAGAAATTATTCTTTACAATGTTCCTGGAAGAACATCATGTGATTTACTCCCTTCTACTGTTGCTGAGTTAATTGAGCATCCTAAAATCATTGGAATAAAAGAGGCCCTGGCAGATTCTCAAAGAATCAAAGAACTTGTTACAATTAGAGATAATAGTGATCCTGAATTTATTTTGTTGTCTGGTGATGATCCAACATTTTGTCATGCAATGGGCAAGGGTTTTAATGGGGTTATCTCAGTTGCTGCCAATATAATCCCTGAGATTTGCTCTAAAATTGCCAATTTATGCCTAACTAAGCAATTTCAAGAGGCCTCTCAGTTAAATCAAAAGTATGATGATTTATATGATCTACTTTTTTGTCAATCCAATCCGATACCAGTGAAATGGATGCTCAAGCAAATGCACTTCATTCAATCTGGAATAAGATTGCCGCTGATTGAGCTAGATCCAACCTATCATAATGAAGTAGAATCTATACTTAAAAGCCTATCAATTATTAATGAAAACTATTAAGTTATTTATCTTAATTCTTTTACTACCGAGCTGTTCTTATCTAACAGGACCCGATGGTTTTTTTCCAGAAACAGCAGATGATTTTTTAGAAGAGGAAGTTGCATCTGATCTTAATGTTCCAACATCAGATAATAATTTAAATTTAAATACCGACAACCATTATCCTTACCAAGCTAAGGACCCAGAAGTCACTGATATTGCAGTACCTAAGCCTCGACAGATTTTTTCATCAGGAGAAACCAAGCAAGTGCAATTACGCAAGCTTGGTGATTTGCTTTGGATGTATGTTGAAACCCTGCCATCTACATCTTGGCCAATAGCTAAGTCTTATTTTGAGACATCTGAAAATGAAGTTTTGTCATCTGATCCAAATACTGGAAAGATTATTATGGTATACAAGGAAGGGGTGCAATTAACTGCTTCTGTTGAACATGGAATTAAAGAGGCCTCTACTGAAATTTCATTGATGTTTACTGATGATGACAATAATCAATTATTGGACGATGAATATTTGCAACTCCAACAAACCGAACTACAAGGCTTGTTAAAGTACTTCGCTGACTCTGTTTCCACATTTTCCGGTACCTCTCTAGCTGCTCAAAATTTAAATGAAAGAAAAAAATCTAAAATCTTGACCCTCAATGAACAAACCGTCATTGAATTATCCTTAAATTTTGAAAGATCTTGGTCTGCTGTATCAAGAGCTATTGATGATGCAAAAGTTTCTGTTAATGATAGGAATAGGGATATGGGATTCTTCTTAGTTTCTTTTGACACAGAGGAAGATAAAAAAGGTTGGTTTGGATTTTTAAATTTTGATAATGAAGAAGAAAGAACTTTAGATTTATCTCAAGATCCTGAATTTAGGATTATTGTTAAAGAGACAGCAGGAAAAACTAGAGTATTCGTTGAATCTTTACAAGGAGATCTTGGTGGAGCTGAGGAGCTCTTATCTGAAATTAATAAATTACTTACATAATTATGGAAAAGCAAAAACTTTTAGCACAAGGTAAAGCAAAATCAATGTACGAAACTGATTCAGAAAGTGTATTGCTGATGGAGTTTAGGGATGATGCTTCTGCATTTGATGGTAAAAAAATGTCAGCTCTGAATAACAAAGGAAAGGTGAATAATCAATTTAATGCTTTTATTTTAGATCTCCTTGCAAAACAAGGCATAGAAACCCATTTCATTGAGACCATTTCAACACATGAATCTTTGGTGAAAAAGCTTGATATGTTCCCAATTGAGTGCGTTGTAAGAAACAGAGCAACCGGCTCATTATGCAGAAGGCTAGGGGTTGAGGATGGTTTAATTCTTGATCCGCCCCTATTTGAGTTTTTTCTTAAGGATGATGCGCTTGGTGACCCGTTGATAAATGAAAATCACATACTTAGCTTTAAATGGGCAAGTCAGAGTGATATTGATGAAATGAAAAGGTTAACTTTTCAAGTCAATGAAATTTTGCGTGAATTATTCGATAAGGCAAACTTAATTCTTGTTGATTACAAATTAGAATTTGGAAAGTTTGAAGGTAGGGTTTTGTTGGGAGATGAATTCACTCCAGACGGCTGTAGGCTTTGGGATAAAGATACTCTTGAAAAGTTAGATAAAGACAGATTTAGGCAAGACCTTGGAGATGTAATCGAGTCTTATCAAGAGGTGGCTAACAGATTAGGAATAGAAATTAATCTTGACTAAAATACTCAGGTATTGATAATACCTGTGTGAACTTCACAACTAAAAGTAGATATGCAATAAATGCGCTGGCTGAGCTTGCTCTTGCAGATCAAGAGGGTGGCTCCCATGCGCTTTCCGATATTGCAAGCAATCAAGGAATTGAGCAGAGGTATTTAGAACAACTTTTTAGAAAACTTCGTATTGCAGGTATTCTGAAGAGTAAGAGAGGTAGATATGGAGGTTATGAGTTTTCCTGTTGCCCAAGCCAAATTAGTATAAAGATGGTGATGGAGGCGGTCGAAGAAAATCTCGATGCTACTGGCTGCTCAGGCGCATCTAACTGCTTTCAAGGCAAAAGATGTGTTTCACATAACTTTTGGGATAACTTAAATAAAACAGTTGATACTTTTTTGGAAGATACCTTCATAACAGATTTATTTCAGCCCAATTACAAAAAAGAAATTAATTTATTACAAATCTCATGACGAACCTTAATTTACCAATATATCTCGACTATGCTTCAACTACTCCTGCTGATAAGAGAGTAGCCCAGAAGATTTATGAGCATTTAACTTTAGAGGGTAATTTTGGGAATCCTGCCTCTAGATCCCATGCTTATGGATGGACAGCAGAAGAATCCGTTGAAGAAGCGAGAGCGCACGTAGCTAACCTTGTAAATTGTGATCCAAGAGAAATAGTATTTACTTCTGGCGCCACTGAGTCCGACAATTTAGCAATAAAAGGGGTTGCCAATTTTTATAAGAGTAAAGGTAAACACATTATTACATCTAAAATTGAGCACAAGGCAGTGCTTGATCCTTGCAGGCAACTTGAAAGAGAGGGTTTTACCGTTACCTATCTTGATCCTAATGAGTTTGGAATTATCACCCCTAAACAGATTGAAGAAGCAATTCAAGAAGATACGGTTTTGATATCTATCATGCATATTAATAATGAACTTGGCACAGTTAATGACATTCAAGCCATAGGTTCCCTAGCAAGGTCAAAAGGAATCTTTTTTCATGTTGATGCTGCACAAAGCACCGGCAAGGTTGCCATTGACTTAAGAGAGCTAGAAATAGATTTAATGTCTTTTTCAGCTCACAAAACTTATGGACCAAAGGGGGTAGGCGCCTTATTTGTCTCTCGAAAGCCCAGAGTCAGGCTAGAGGCGCAAATTCATGGTGGAGGCCATGAAAGGGGCATGAGATCAGGAACGCTTGCAACTCATCAAATTGTTGGAATGGGAGAAGCTTTTAGGCTGGCTAAATTAGAGATGGAATCTGATAACAAAAGAATAGCCATGCTGCATCAAAGATTATTGGAAGGCATTCAGCATATCGAGGAAATCTATATAAATGGTGGATTAGATCATAAAGTGCCAAACATCTTGAATGTAAGTTTTGCCTATATTGAAGGAGAGTCCCTAATGATGGCTCTTAAAGATATTGCTGTTTCCTCAGGGTCTGCCTGCACCTCTGCATCATTGGAGCCATCTTATGTATTAAGAGCTCTAGGACGCAAGGATGAGCTCGCGCACAGCTCCATAAGATTTTCAATTGGTAGATTTACCACAGAAGAAGAAGTAGATTATACGGTCTCAATTTTAGATCAAGCAGTTTCGAGGTTAAGAGAGCTATCTCCTCTATGGGAAATGTACTTAGATGGAGTTGACCTTGATAGTGTCGAATGGCAGGCAACCTAAACGGAGAAAATAATGGCATACAGTAAGAAAGTCGTAGATAAATTTGAAAATACTATAAAAGAACCTGAAAAATTTAATGTTGGTCGATTTGACCCGAAGGAACTTAATGTTGGCACAGGCATGGTGGGAGCTCCGGCTTGCGGGGATGTTATGAAGTTACAGATTAAGTGTGAGCCTAAAGGAAATACTCATGTTATCAAAGACGTAAAATTTAAAACCTATGGTTGTGGGTCTGCCATTGCATCGTCAAGCGAATTAGTTGAAATGCTTATAGGCAAAACTCTTGAGGAAGCAAAAGAAATTAAGAATAAGGATATTGCAACCGCATTAGAACTTCCTTCCATTAAAATTCATTGTTCGGTATTGGCTGAAGATTCCATTAAAAAAGCAATAGAGGACTATGAAGCAAAACAATAAGCTTCCCAGCTTTTCACCTAATAAGGTATCTCTAACTGAGGCTGCTGAGGCTCACTTTTTAAGAAGTTTACAATCTGCTTCGGAAGGTTCTTCAATCAGGATTGGTATCAGAGAGGCGGGTTGTTCAGGGTACGAGTACTTTTTTGAACTTTCTGATGATTGCAATGATGATGATTATATCCATCACTTTGCAGGAAAGAGGTTGTTTATTGATAAGAGTAGTATTGAATTCATCAAAGGCTCAGAAATAGATTATGTTGATGATGGAATAAATCAAGGGATTCGATTTAACAACCCAAATGCAAAAGCAGTTTGTGGTTGTGGTGAAAGTTTTACTATCTAGACATGCCAAAAGTCAAATTCTTGCCTCATGAGACGATCTGCCCCAATGGTGCTGAA
>MDSW01146235.1_pt1 | contig 12503 bp, 9 predicted proteins | sample 811171 | NCBI WGS metagenome assembly MDSW01 (sample SAMN05326641, study PRJNA326480) | marine metagenome | isolation source: seawater | place: Atlantic Ocean: North West | collected 2012
TCAACATTTAAGTTAGAATATGTAATTTTTGCTTGAACACCAACCATTATTGCACCTACAGTGTGTGCTATTGTATTTAAAGTTAATATTATAACTAATGGCTCATCAATTGAGTTTTTAAGTTTTTGTAAGTCTTTGGCATACTTTAGACCATCTTTTATTTTTATTTTAATAAAAGTAGGATTTATACTAAGCAATACAGCTTCTAATATAGAACATAAAAAAGAAAGAAGAATAGTTAAAAAACCGTAGAGAAATAAAAGCCCCAAGTATTATGATTTATATCATTAAATTAATAAATCAATATGTTAATGTGAAATGTTTTCTTATGTTTAATGAAATTTGAATAAAATATTTTAAGTGATGATGGAAGGATATAAAAAAATAGCTACACTTTGTATATTAAAATTCAGAGATCAATTTCTATTATTAAAAAGATTTAATAATCCAAATAAAAACAAATATGTCCCTGTTGGCGGAAAATTAAAACCATATGAATCACCCATTCATGGAGTAAAAAGAGAGACATTAGAAGAGACAGGAATTAAAATAAAAAAACCTATTTTTTCAGGTATACTTACAGAAACATCACCTATTGATTATAACTGGATTTCTTATATCTTTCATTCAGAAATTAATTTTATTAACCCACCATTATCTAATGAAGGAAAATTGGAATGGATAAGTTATAAAGACATTAAAAAATTACCTACTCCATTAACAGATCATTTTATCTATAAATATATTCTTGAAAACAAAAAATTTATAATTAATGTTGAATATGACAAAGAACTAAACTTAATTAAAATGATAGAAGAAATAAATAATGAAATTCTAAAATAAAATATTAAAATAATTAGATGAATAAACTTTATATTGCATTTTATATGAAAAGAATATTTTTACTATCAATAATTATTGTTTTACCCTTTCTAACATATTCTCAGGAGAGTAACAACAAAAAGCAGAAATCATTATTAAATAAGGCAAAAAACATTTCCCAAGAAGAAAATTTAAAAGATGTTTTAATTGATGCTAAAGATGAAATATTAGAAGATAAAATAGATTTATTATTAAAAGAAATTGAGAATATGAACAAGGAGTTCGAAAAAGATTTTTCAAGTTCTGTTGACAACTTATTAAAAGAAAATAAAAATTACCTTGATCAACTTGAAAATGAATATAAAACCAAATTAAAAGATGAATATGATAAAATTTCAGAACTAAAAAAATCAGTTGATGAAATTTTAAAAATAAAAGATTTAGAGTTAAAAATAGTTGATAAAAAAATTGATGAAATAAATAAAAATTTAAAAAGATTATCTAGTGATGAATTTATAAAAAATTTTAAAAAAGATTTAAAAAAACAACTTAACAAGTTTAAAACATCAACTATTGAATCTTTTGAAGAACAATTAGATATAAAACTTGATACAATAAATAATGAATAAATCAAATAAGCCTGAGAGTGAAATGATGGGAGCATCATATGACCCTCATTTATCTGAAGGTTCAGCAAAAGTCCCAATATTTCAAACAAGTACATTTGTTTTTAAAAATGCTGAAGAAGGTAAATCTCATTTTCATATTGCATACGGTCTTAGAGAAAAAAACATAGGAGAATCTATGTCTCTTGCATATTCAAGAATAAATAACCCTAATCTTGAAATAGCTGAAGATAGATTAAAATTATGGGATAATGCTGAAGCATGTGCATTATTTCAAAGTGGAATGGCAGCTATTACTACTACAATTCTTGAATTAACAAGACCAAATTCATTAATTCTTCATTCATCACCATTATATGGTGGAACTGATCATTTCATTGAACATGTTTTACCAAAATATAATATAAAGTCAATGTATTTCAATTCATTTGATTCAATTGAAGATATTATAGAACAAAAAGAAGAAAAGTTTCCAAACCTAGAAGTCAGTCTTGTTTATATAGAAAGTCCTGCTAACCCAACAAATAGTATTGTTGATATAGATAAATCTAAAAAAATTGCAAATTATTTTTCTAGTAAACAAAATAAAGTTTTTCTAGCAATTGATAATACATTTATGGGACCTGTATTTTCACAACCTATTGATCATGGTGCTGATGTTGTTCTTTACTCGGCTACTAAATATATAGGTGGACATAGTGATTTAGTTGCTGGAGCAGCATCTGGTTCATCAGAAATTATAAATAGATTAAAAGGTATGAGAGTCTTTATGGGTAATATGGCTTCTCCTTTTACATGCTGGCTAATTACAAGAAGTTTAGAAACACTAAAAATAAGAATGGAAAAGAGCGCTGAAAATGCAAAAAAAATTGCTGAAATGTTATTTAAACATCCAAAAATAGATAAAGTACATTATCTAAGTTTAATAGAAAAAGAAACTGAAGAATATAAAATTTATAAAAAACAATATTCTAGTAGTGGTGGCATGATATCGATTGATTTAAAAGGAGGTGAAAAAGAAGCATTTAAATTTCTTGATAATTTAAAGCTAGTAAAACTTGCAGTAAGTTTAGGTGGAACCGAAAGCCTTGCTTGCCATCCTTATTCAATGACACACGCAGATGTGAGTATCAAAACTAAAAACAAAATCGGAATGAGTGAATCTTTAGTTAGGTTATCAATAGGTATTGAAGACCCTGATGATCTTATTGAAGATATAAAACAATCTTTAGATAAGGTTTAGTAAGAATCCTTATGAACTTTTTTTACAGATCTACCAGAAGGATCATTGATTTTTGTAAAAGATTGATCCCATTTTAAGGCTTCTTCAGAACTACAAGCTACTGATTTTACAGAAGGAACACATAAAGCACAATCTTCACCAGGAAAATGTTTTTCAAAAATTCTTCTAAATAAAAACTCTTCTTTTGATTTAGGTGTATTAATTGGAAATAATTTATTCCTATTTAAATAATCATCATTTGTGACAGATTCATCAGCAAATTCTTTTAATGAATCTATCCAATCATATCCTACCCCATCAGAAAATTGTTCTTTTTGTCTCCATAATATTTCGTCAGGTAAATAATCCTGAAATGATTCTCTAAGTATGTTTTTTTCTATTTTATCATTAGTAATCATTTTTAAATGTGGATTAATATTCATTGAGAAATCAAGAAAATCTTTATCTAGAAAAGGCACTCTACCTTCTACTCCCCAAGCAGCTAATGATTTATTTGCTCTTAAACAATCATATAGATGAAGTTTATTTAGCTTTCTAATAGTTTCTTTATGAAATTCTTTAGAGTTTGGAGCTTTATGAAAATATAAATAACCTCCAAATATTTCATCAGCACCTTCTCCAGACAAAACCATTTTTATACCCATTGATTTAATATATCTAGCCATTAAGTACATTGGTGTAGATGCTCTGATAGTAGTTACATCATATGTCTCTAAATAATATATCACATCTTCCAATGAGTCTAATGCTTCTTGTATTGTAAAATGTATTTCATGATGAATTGTCCCTAAGTATTCTGAAACTTTTTTAGATGCTTTTAGATCTGGGGAACCTTTTAATCCCACTGCAAAAGAATGTATTTGAGGCCACCATGCCTCATTTTTTCCATCACTCTCTATTCTTTTTTTAGAAAATTTTTTAACAATTGATGAAATAATAGAAGAGTCAAGACCTCCAGAAAGTAATACACCAAATGGAACATCAGACATTAATTGTCTTTTAACTGCATCCTCCAAACTATTTCTTAATTTATTTGTTGATGAATAATTTTTAACTTTTTCATATTCCATCCAATTTTTAGAATAATATTTTTTAGGATTTTGATTTTTATTAGTCATGAAATGACCAGGAGGAAATTCTTTTATTTCTTTACAATTGCCAACTAGACATTTCATCTCAGAAGAAAAATAAATTGTGCCATTAGAATCTTTACCCATGTATAAAGGAATAACACCTATTGGATCTCTAGCAACAAAAAAAGAATTATTATTACTGTCATATAAGAAAAAAGCAAATATTCCATTAATCATATTTAACATCTTAGCACCGTGATTTTTATATAAAGGAATAATTACTTCACAGTCAGAATTTGTCTGAAATTTATAGTTAATAGTTTCTGAATCTCTAAAATACTGATGATTATAAATTTCTCCATTTACAGTTAAAACAAGCTTTTTATCATTTGAAAATATTGGCTGTCTTCCAGATTTAATATCAACTATTGAAAGTCTTTCATGGGCTAAAATAGCATTTTCTGAAGAATATATTCCTGACCAATCAGGCCCCCTATGCCTTACCTTTTTAGACATTGAAAGAGACTTTGATCTGATATCTTTATCAAATTTTAATTGATTATTGTAAATTGCAACTATTCCGCACATATAATTAAATAAGCATGCAATATATATTCAAAAAATCAATTTTTCATATTTTGTTATTTACATTCATTTTATCATCTTCATGTAAAAATGATATACCCTATTATAATGGAATGGTATCATCAGCTCATCCTATAGCTTCACAAATAGGATTAGATATCTTAAAAAATGGAGGAAATGCTTTTGATGCAGCAATAGCTGTGCATTTTGCATTAGCAGTTGTATATCCTCAAGCAGGTAATTTAGGTGGTGGAGGTTTTGTTGTTTATAGGCTTTCAAATGGAGAGAACGGAACACTTGATTTTAGAGAAAAAGCACCTAGTATGTCATCAAGAGATATGTATTTAACAAAATCTGGAGAAGAATTAATTGTTAACAATAATAATAGTAGGCTTGGTCATTTAGCATCTGGAGTTCCTGGATCTGTTGACGGGATGTTAAAACTTTATGAAAAGTTCTCAACAAAAAGGTGGGAAGAATTACTTTCACCATCAATACACTACGCTGACAATGGATTTAAAATAACAAAAAAACAATCAATTGGATTAAATAATGTTAAAGAGTCTTTTGAAAAAGTTAATGATAATCCAATTCCTTTTGTTAAAGAAACTAAGTGGAAAGAGGGAGATATATTAATTCAAAAAGATCTTGCTAAAACTTTAATTAGAATTAGAGATAATAAAAGACATGGGTTTTATTCAGGAAAAACTGCTGATTTAATTGTTAAAGAGATGGATAGTGGAAATGGTATAATAAATCATAAAGACTTACAAAATTATTCTTCTATATGGAGAGAACCTATTATTGGTAATTATAAAGGACATAAAATAATTTCTATGGGACCGCCATCTAGTGGTGGCATTGCTTTATTACAACTACTTCATGGTGCAGATCAACATAAAACCATTAATTATGGGCATAATACTTCCGAATATGTTAATTTATTATCTGAAATTGAAAGTAGAGTTTATGCTGATAGAGCTTCCTATTTAGGAGATATTGATTATTATGATGTTCCAAAATCTTCACTGTTAGACAAAAATTATCTTAATGAAAAGTTTCGTAAAATAAAGAATAATACAAAAACACCTTCTTCAGAAATTAAAAGTGGGAATATAATAATTAATGAATCTGAAGAAACCACACATTTTTCTATTGTAGATAAAGAAGGAAATGCAGTAGCAATTACAACAACAATAAATTCATCTTTTGGTTCAAAAGTAGTTGTGGATGGTGCTGGATTTTTATTAAATAATGAAATGGATGATTTTAGTATAAAACCAGGTTTTCCAAATATGTTTGGTTTAGTAGGTGGTGAAGCAAATGCAATTGAACCAAACAAAAGAATGTTATCATCAATGACACCTACTATTGTTGAAAAAGACAACAATCTATTTATGGTTGTTGGAACACCTGGAGGTTCAACAATTATAACATCTGTTTTTCAAACAATTTTAAACGTAATTGATTTCAAAATGGGAATGCAAGAAGCAGTTGACGCAAAACGATTTCATCATCAATGGTTACCTGATGCATTAATTGTTGAAAAAAATACTTTATCTTATAAATCATCAAAAAAATTAAATGATTTAGGTCATAAAATAACTGAAAGAAATTCTATAGGAAGAATGGATTGCATACTTATTAATGAAGATAAAACACTAGAAGGTGGTGCTGATAAAAGAGGAGATAATTTAGCTCTGGGGTATTGAACTGATTCATATATATCAAAAAAACACATATTTTAGACTATTTGTTAGACTAGATATCACACTGAAAAAAATTATACTACAAGAAATCATGAGAATTTTATTTTACTTTCTATTATTAATTTTAACTTCTTCATGTAAATACTTTAGTCTTAATAAAGAGAGACCAAATTTTATATTTTATATTTCAGATGATCAAGATTATCTAGATTATAATATTTATGGAAATAATTTAATAGAATCTTCGGCTGTTTCTAGACTAGCAGTAGAAGGAATAACATTCAATAATGCATATACATCACAGGCAATTTGTTCACCTAGTAGATCTCAACTTTTAACTGGATTAAATCCTATAAAAAATGGCAGTTACGCAAACCACTTACCAGTAAAACCTTCTATATTTAGTATAACCAAATACCTTAAAGAAGCAGGTTATGATGTTTATTTAGCTGGAAAAAGTCATGTTAAACCTGATAATGTTTTTGATTGGACACATTATTTTCCTTTAAAAAATCGAAGATATTTTCAAATCAATAAATTAAAAAAATTAATAAGAGATTCTAAAAAACCATATTGTCTTTTTATAGCATCAACATTTCCTCATGAGCCATATATTAATAATGGTGAATATACTATTGATGACATCTATAAATTGCCATTTGAAGATTCAATAAAAAATACAAAAACTGGATATTATTCTAATGTCAAAATAGATAATGATCAATTAAATGAAATTATTAACACTGTTGATTCGACTAATGACAATACAGCTTTCTTTTATATATCTGACCATGGAATTTCAGGTAAATGGGGAATTAGAGAGAACGGACTTAGAATACCATTAATTATAAGATGGCCTAGAGAAATAAAAGCAAACATTAGATCTGATGCATTAATAAATATTGTAGATATTATGCCAACAATATTAGATATAGCGGGAGCTAAAATTCCTCAAAACTTAGATGGAAAAAGTTTTCTTAATGTTTTGAAAAACAAAAAGAGAAGTATTAACAACTATATATTTGGTATGTCTACTAAACAAAATGTTAGAAATCCAATGGTTTTTCCTTCAAGGTCTGTAAGAAACAATAAATATAAGCTTATAATAAATTTTAATTCCTTTGAGGTTTACAAGAATAATTTAACAAATAATAAATCTAAAAACATATTTATTGAAAGAGGCGCATTGTCTCATCCAGGTATTCCATATATGGAATTATATGATTTAATAAATGACCCTCATGAAAAAAAGAATTTAGTAAATCAAAATAAATACAATGAAATAAAAAATCATTTAGAATATGTTCTAAGAGAATGGATGAAAAAACAAAATGATTTTGTTTCAGATGGCAACATACCATTGATTAAACCTACTAGACATCCTTTAGATAAAATTTCTATTTGGAATAATATCTCAAAAAACTTAGAGAATATTATTCAAGAAAAAGATTATATAGAGTCACATTATTAATTATCAATAATAATTTCTACTCTCCTATTTTTTTTTCTTCCTGTTTCAGAAGAATTACTATATCTAGGCTTTGAAGGACCATAACCTTTAGTTTTAATTTTATTTCTTCCAATTCCCTTCTCTAGTAAATAATTTTTTATTGTATTAGCTCTCTCTTTTGAGAGCTTTACATTTAATTTATAATCACCAGAATTGTCTGTATGACCTTCTATAATTACCTTAATATTACTTTCTTTAAATATGTGTAATAAATTTTCTAAGTATTGAATTGATTTTTCAGTTAATTCTGTAGAAGATCTTTTGAAATTAATTTGTGACAATGTTTTTCTGCTTCCTTTCCTTATCTCTATAAGATTTAAATTAACTAAGGATGAATTTTCTAAATTCAAAATTGTATCTAGTACAAAAAAAGAATCACTTATAATTTTAAGTTGATAGTTCCCCTTATTCTTTAATTGAAATAGAATATTTGATGAATTTAAAATTTTAGTATTATTAACATTACCTGATGACAATCTTGCAAGACCACTATTAATATCAGGAGATATATTAATTTCTAAACTGATATTATTTTCAGCGTCTAATAATTTGTATTCCATTAAATCGTAATATGTTTTGCTATCTGTTGACTCAGATATATAAAATGTAGATGTTATGCTATTTCTAGATATTGATAGTTTTGATGAATTTGAATTAAACCTTTCTATAATTTTTGGATCTTTCCAATTTTCAAAAGATTGATTTTCTTTTATTGAATAAAATAATTTATAACCATTATTGTTTCGGTTTGAAATAAATAACAAAGTGTCATTATTTAACAAATAAGGAGAAATATCTTGATAATTTGAATTTAAGCTTGATCCACAATTAACTAACCTGCTCCATGAATTTTCAAGTTTTTTTGAATAGTAAATATCTTCTACTCCGAAACTACCGTAACCTTGTATTGATAAAAAAATTATATTGTTTTTAGAATCTATAGAACCTGAGATTATATCATATTCTTTATCTAAACCTATTATTTCTAATTCAGAAATAATTTCATATGGTTCAAGAATAGAATATGTAAAAACCTTATTTTGTCTTAAAACATAAATATATGATTCATCAACTCCAAGCAATAAATCATTCCCATTAGAGTTAATTTGATGTAGATTAATAGGATAACTCCATATATTTTCTTTTTTTAATCTTATCCATATATCATTTAAATCAGAATATCCAGATGTATTGTCTGGATTATTATTACTATTGAAAAATACAATTGATTCATCAAGATTAGAATAAATATTATACTCATTAAAAACGTATGATATTTGATTCGATTGATGTTTAAACTCACTATTAAATGATTGAGATTTTAATAAAGACGATACTAACATCAAAAAAGAAAGAAATGTAAAATTAATATTCATTCTTAATATTCACTTGATTAATTAATTTCTTACCATCCAACAATCTTTTATAATTATCAATAATCTGAGGAACTGCAGCTTCTTGATTTGTTATACTTGCATTATGGGGGGTTATTTGAACATTTCTTTTATTCCATAAAGGACTTGATTTAGGAAGTGGTTCTTCTTCAAATACATCTAAAAATGCTCCAGATAAAATACCATTATCTAAAAATTTGACTATATCATTTTCATTTTGGACTTTACCTCTAGAAACATTAATTAGATAAGTGCCCTTGTTAAGATTCTTGAAAAGTTTTTCGTTTAATAAATTTTGAGTTTTTGAAGTATAAGGAACCGTACAAACTAAAACATTTATCATGCCTAAAAATTCATTTAGTTGATTTCCATAATATATTTTAATTTTTGATGATACTTTTTTATTAAGTGAATAACCAATTACATCAAAACCTAAATTATTCAACTTAATGCCAGCATCGGAACCTAATGATCCATAACCTAAAATTCCAATTTTTACTGATACTTCTGGATGGGTATCATTATCCCATAATTTATTTTTTTTATCATCAATGTATTTTAATAATCTTCTATGATAAAATAGGACTGCAGTAATAATATAGTTAGACATAGAAAAAGCAAGCTTTTCATCAGAAATTTTACATAGAGGAATGTTTTTAGGTAATGAATTATCATACACAATATGATCAACACCAGCTCCCATAGAATAAATTAATTTTAAATTTTTAAACCTTTTTAATACGCCCTCTGGATGCTTCCATAAACACACACAATCAATAATATCATAATCTTTAATATTTGGCCATATATATACATTTGTACCTTTAGAGAAAGAATTAAATTGTTTCACCCATGAGTTGGTATCTGTATTTGGAGCTACTATTGCAATGTTCATGATTTTCTATTAATTAGGTAGAATAATACTGATATTGATGATGTTAAGAAAGTTCCAATGAAATTAAACCATAAATAACTTATCTCATTCTCAAAAATATTAAAAAGAATAAACACCAAAATCTGTGAAATTATAGCAGCATAAAAAATATTATTTGATTTAATCTTTTTTAAGAAAAAAGCTACAAGGAAAATAGCTAAAACATTTCCATATAACAAAGAAGCAACTATGTTAATTGATTCAATGAGATTTTCTTCTTGTGCAAAAAATAAAGAGAATAATATTGCAATTATACCCCATCCTAAATTAAAAATTTTTGAAACAAAAACATCTTTTTGTGGGTTTTCATCTTTAGCAAAAAATCTTTTATAAATATCAATTGTTGTAATTGCTGATAATGCACTTATTTCAGCTGATGTAGAGCTCATAGCTGCTGATAAAATTAAAGCAATTATTATTCCTATAAGACCTACGGGCAAATAATTTAATATAAAATGCAAGAAAATAAAATCTGATTCTGCTTTTTCATAATCAAATCCATTCTTTATTGCATCATCCTCAAAATTTTTTCTCAAAATATCAATTTCACTATTTTTTTTAATTATTTCGCTTGATTGATTGACTATATTGTCAGTAATTAATAGTTTCTTTTCATCAAATAAAGTCTCTGTTTTTTCTTTTGTTATCTCATATAATTCATAGTTTTTTTCTTTTTGAAAAGACACTAAATTATCATTGAAGTTCATTGGTGGTTGAAATAGGCTATAAAAAACAAATAATAACGTACCAATAAGCAAAATAAAAAACTGTAATGGAATTTTTAAAATTGCGTTGAAAATTAATCCAATTCTACTCTCCTCAATATTTTTAGCATTTATATATCTTGATACTTGAGATTGATCTGTACCAAAATAAGACAGAGAAAGAAAAAAACCCCCTAAAAGACCACTCCAAATTGTATATTTTTCATTAATATCAGTAGAAAAATTTATAGCATTATTTTTATCGAATATTTTAATTAAACTAAAAGATTCTTCGAATGATAAATATTCATTTATATAAGAAATAAGATAAAAAAATACAATAACTAAACCAGATAGAATTAAAATCATTTGATACTTGTGTGTATGACTAACTGCTTTACTTCCTCCAATAACTGTATATATAATAACTAATAAGCCAACGAACAAAACAGTAGGTGTCATTTCCCATCCTAAAATAGTAGTTAATATTATTGATGGAGCATAAATAGTAATTCCACACTGAAATCCTCTTTGAAGTAAAAAAAAGAAGGATGTTAATGCTCTTACTTTATAGTCAAATCTTTCCTCTAAATACTGGTATGCTGTAAATACTTTTGATTTATAATAAATAGGAATAAAAAAAGCTGAAACAACTATTAATGCTAAGGGTAATCCCAAGTATATTTGAATAAAACTCATACCCTCCTTAAAACCTTGACCAGGAGTTGATAAAAAGGTTATAGCGCTTGCTTGAGTTGCCATTACTGACAATCCTATTGTGGACCATTTTACAGATTTATCTCCAAGAATATAAGATTTTAAATTTTGATTTTGTCTATTTTTAATCGCTCCATAAACAGCTATTGTTATAAGTATAGAGGATAAAACAAAGAAATCTATATTTGACATAATACTATATAATTGTATAAAGTAATAGAAGCAGAATATAAACCAACAATGTTACTACTACTTGAATATAAACCTTTTTGAAATTCATACTAATCAAATATATCAAATAGTATCTGAAAAATAAGAGTTAAGAGAGTTTCTTAAATTGTAATTTGAAGACATGGATTCTCCGTATGCTCCTGTTGAGCAAATAACAATATGATCATTTCTGGAAGATATTGGTAAATTATAATTATTAGCAAAAATATCAGATGATTCACAAATAGGTCCAACTATATCATAATTCATATTTTTTTCATTTTTAGATGATATATTAATGATTTTATGAAGACTATTATATAATGCAGGTCTAATTAAATCATTCATTCCAGCATCAATTATTAAAAAATCTGTATTAAAAGATTTTTTTGTGAATAAAACTTTTGAAACTAAAAACCCACACTGACCAACTATAGATCTACCAAGTTCAAAGTGTATTTCTTGGTTTTTTTTCAATAGTAATTTATTATTAAAGATTTGAAAAAACCTAGTAAAATTAGATACTGGATTAATTAATGGTTCTTCATAGTCAATTGATAATCCACCTCCAACATTAATATATTTAATATTAAATTTTTTATCATAAAATAAGTTATTTAATTCATTTGCTTTTTCGGAAAGTTTTAAAAATGGCAAATCAGATTCTATTTGTGATCCTAAATGAAAATGAAAACCAACTACTAAAACATTTTTGAAATTTTTAATTCTATCAATTAAATGGGCTATTTCATTAATATCAATTCCAAATTTATTTTGTTTGTTACCTGTTTCTATATTTTTATGAGTACCTGTTTCTATACAAGGATTAACTCTAATGGATATTGATGATAATTTATTTAGGTTTCTAGAAATTTTATTAATAACATTTATTTCTTCAAATGATTCACAATTTATATAAGAAATTTCTTTATTGATAGAATATATAATTTCACTGTCAGTTTTTCCTACACCAGCA
>MDSW01031975.1_pt1 | contig 12501 bp, 9 predicted proteins | sample 811171 | NCBI WGS metagenome assembly MDSW01 (sample SAMN05326641, study PRJNA326480) | marine metagenome | isolation source: seawater | place: Atlantic Ocean: North West | collected 2012
AAATCTGGTACTTCCTTAATTGTAGTGAACTCAGTTTGTGGATGTGCTGCAAAGAATGCTAGACCAGGTGTAATTATGTCGTTATCAAACGGGTCTACTCCTGATAATCTGTTTACAGTCTTTGCTGGATTTGACATTGAAGCAACAGAAGCTGCGAGACAAGAGATGCTTCCATTTCCTCCATCTTCCCCATCAATAGCACTCTTTAAAGATGGAGAGCTAGTTCATATGGTTGAAAGACATCACATAGAAGGAAGGGATGCCAATCTAATTTCTGAAAACTTAGTTCAGGCTTACAACGAATTTTGTTAGCTATTTAGGAAGTGTAATAGTAAAATCAGTTCCCTTATTACTTTTTGATTTGTATGAAATTTTCCCTCTGTGAGAACTAATTATATTTTTTACAATTCCCAATCCGAGCCCCATACCATCTGATTTGGTCGTAAACTTTGGTTCAAAGATTTTATCTCTGTTACTTTTTGAAACTCCCTGCCCGTTATCGGAGACTAGAATCTTCACAGATTTTGAGTTTTCAGATATCTGAACAAGTATATCTGGATCTCTATCATGAGGAATTGCCTGGATACTATTTTTGATCAAGTTAGTCATGACTCTAATCCATTGTTCTTTATCTAGTTTTACAAAAATATTATTTCCAGAAGTCTTAAAAGTTATGTTGTTTTGCTCAAAAATTTCCACAGCTTTTTTTGTAGCATCCACTATATCAGTTTTTTCAAGCTGTGTTTTTGGAAGAGTAGCAAAATCCGAAAATGATGTAGCAACGTTACTCATTGTATCAATTTGTTCTATTAGAGTTTGACAAAAATCATTAATCTTGATCTTCTCATCAATTGAATCTATTCCACTATTTTTCTGAAAGCTTTGGACAGTAAGTCTCATTGGTGTCAATGGATTTTTAATTTCGTGTGCAACTTGTTTTGCCATTTCTTGCCAAGCTTGTTCTCTTTCTGTCTTAGCTAATCTCTGAACACTATCGTCAAGGTCATCGATCATTTTATTGTAAGAATTTACAAGACTATCTATTTCTTTAGTGGCATTTTTAAGATATATCTTTTCATTCTTTTTTAATAGTCCAGCTTGACCAATTTTTAGTCTTATTGTTTCTATTGATCTGGTTACAAATCTTGATATAAAATAAGCTAGAACAATTGCAACAACCAACATTATGAAATATATCTGATATAGTGTAGAGAGAAACACATTCAATTCACTTTCTGCAAATGATACATCCTGAAAATAAGGGAAAAACAGAATAGCATATTTTTTTCCTAGATCATCTTTTAGGACACTGTATGAAGATTGAAATTTTCCTACATCTGTAAAATTTTCTGAAGTAAATTTTCCCTCTTCATTTGATAATAACATTTGTGCAAAGTCAACATCTAATGAATAGTTATTTGAAATTACGTCAAGAGGAAGATAGGAATAAAAAAGTGGTGTTCCATCAGATTTAAATATTGAATATTCAACATTATGAATACGGGTTATTTCTTCAAAATCAGGTTGATAATCGTCCCATAAATCATAATTATTTGAAAGATCATATTTGTTGACTATATAATTGATCTGTCTTTTTAATTGATTTTCTTTTCTCTCTTGCCTGTATGAATTATATTGATCAGATTCAGTTCTATATTGGTAGTATGTTGAACCAAGAACAAGGAGAGTTGCAGTAAACACCAGCAAGATCATCGAGATAAAAATTCTAAGTCTCAATGACATTTTATTCTGGAACATAATTAGCTATCTATTTACTAGGTAAATATATTAAAAGTTTTAACCAAAAGATTTCACATGTGACTAAATAAATCACAGAAATCTGGATGGTGAAAATTTACTAGCAATAAATATGAAGTGAAATATTAAATTACTCCTTAATTGTGTGATCACCACAAATATTGTTAGCCTCAACTTGTACGTTGTGTCTTGAACAAACTAATGACTCTGTCATATTTGCGCAGTTTACACATGTATTAACTGTTTGAATCATTTTAAATAATTTTATGTAAAATTAAACTAAAAATACCTTAGAATGATTATAAATTACTCATTTACAGTAATTTATAATGAGTATAAATAAGCTGCCTAATATTCTACGTGAAATAGTTACTACACCTTTTATCAAACTCGATTAAATCACTTTTATTGAAATCAATAAAAAGATTTTTAGAATTTTTTAGTGGTTTAGAATTATAAAAGTATATTGAATCTCCATTAAAATTAGCCTGAATTTTGTACTCTTTACCTAGGAAGGAGATTTTTTCAACTTTAATCTTATATTTTGATTTTTCTACGAGGTTTATATTTTCTGGTCTTATAAATAAATTTCGATTATCAATATTTATTTTATTTAAATCACCAAGTATCTCCGCACAATAGCAGTTAACAGGGTTACAATACATTTCCTCAGGATTATCAAATTGTTGAGCTATTCCTGCCTTAAACACTAGCAGCTTATCAGAGATATCAAAAGTATCTTTAATGTCATGAGTTACAAGAATAGTTGTAGTGTTAGTTTTTTTTAAAATCTTATAAATCTCATCCTGAATCTTAGATTTAATAGCAGAGTCTAGATTACTAAATGGCTCATCCATTAGAAGAAGATCAGGTTCTCTTACAAGTGCTCTTGCAATTGAAACTCTTTGTTGTTCACCACCAGATAATTCATGGGGAAATCTCTTCAAAAGACTGCCTAAACCCAATAATTCAGTGTAATAATCAATATTTTTAAAGTAGGATTGTTTTAAGTTTATTTTGATATTATCAAAAACATTTAAATGAGGGAATAACGGATAATCTTGAAAAATAAAACCAATTTTTCTAAGATGTGGCTTAATAAAAACATCTTTATCATTTAGTACCTTATTGTTTAAAGTTATTCTACCTGAGTTTATTTTTTCAAGACCAGCGAGACATTTAAGGAATGTTGTTTTTCCTGAACCACTCTCTCCAATAAACGAAACAAACTCTCCTTTCTTAACAGAGAAGTCCAATTCTTTTATAATCGGATTATCCTTATTATAATACTTAACTAATTTTTGAATGTCAAGATACATCTAAACTCTTATTGATTATTTTCCTCAAAAATATTAATAATACTGAACCAAATAAAATTATAATTAAAGAGTATATAGAAGATTTTGCTATCATCTCCTCAATCGCATATTCATATGTCTTAACAGCCAAAGTATCAAAATTGAATGGTCTTAGTATAAGAGTTATTGGAAGCTCTTTTATTATATCAACAAAACATAAAATAAATGCGATATATATAGAGGTCCTATTTACAGGTAAATGGATCTTACTAAAAATTTTGAAATTTGTCATACCTAAATTTCTTCCTGTTTGATCAAATGATTCAGGATGTTTTTCAAAACTAGATTTCAAAGGAGATATTCCAACTGCCATATATCTCATTACATATGCATATACAAGTACAGTTAGTGAGCCAAACATAATTGAGATTCCAAAAATATTTGAAAATGCAGAAATAATAAGAATTAGTGATAATGCAATTACTGCTCCAGGAAGTGCGTAGGTTAAAGAAACTATTTCACTGAAAAAGAATATGGTTTTACTTTTTGATATTTTTTTAAAAAATTGAAATAGAATTGCGATTATTAAGATTATAAAAGATGAAATTAAAGCTAAAAAAAATGAATTAAATGATAAAGTAGATAACTCATTAAGATCTACTGAAGCAAATGTGTCAATGGTATTTCTTAGAATATAAATTACAGGTATAAAAAATCCAAGTAAGAAAGGAATTAAACATATAAAATAAATAAGACCCTTTGATGATTTACTTAAACTGTAATTGCCTGATGTATCATCATTTGGTTTATAATTATAATTGTATCTAGAACTTGAATATCTCTCTAGAATGAAAAAAAACGAAACAATTATTAATAAACAGACTGCAAGTATTGAGGCAGTATTGACGTCTTCCATTGAGTACCATGATCTAAAAATTCCACTTGTAAAGGTGTTAACTCCAAAATATTTAACTGCACCATATTCATTTAGAACTTCCATAATCACTAAAAAAAGACCTGAAAAAATTGATACTCTTGAAATTGGAATTATAATTTTAAAAAAAGTTTTTAGTTGAGACATCCCAAGATTCCTAGCAATTTTTATATAGTTAGATCCAATTAGAGAAAATGAGATTCTACATGCAGTATAAATATATGGGTATAAAACAAGAGCCATCAAGACTGATAAAATTTCAATTTGAAGATAGTCATGATTAAAATATGGGTAAATACTTGGATAAGACTTTCTAATTAAACTTTGCAGTGGTCCAGTGTAACTCAATATGTCACTATATGTAAATGCTATAATATAAGACGGTATAGCTAGTGGAAGAAACAAAAATATATCAAAAAGGGGTTTTGCTTTAAAATCCGAAGTTGAGATAAACCATGCTGGAATTACCCCGAGTATCAAAGAAAAAATTGAAGTAAGGATAACCAGATACAAAGTGTTAAAAGAGTAGTTAAGAAGAAGGTTGTTCCATAAATAGATAAAATTATCAAGGTTTAAACCAAAAACACTATAGATTAAGTATATCAATGGACATATTAATATAACTGAGATTATTAATGTTAATGATTTAACACTCATTATTCGAGCTTATATAATTTATTTCCAACCTGCAGTGTCAAATATACTAACCGCAGTTTTTCTCTTTTGCCCCAACATATTTAGGTCAAGTGGATCTATTTTAAAACTTCCCCAACGTTTTACAATTTGATTAGGTTCAATATTTGGTTTTACGGAATATTCAAATGTATTATTTACATATGTTTTTTGAGCATCATCACTTGTCAAGTATTTTATTAACTTAAGAGCATTAGACTTATTTGGAGAATTCTTCGCCAATGCAATTCCTGAAACATTTATGTGAGATCCTCTTTCACCTTCAGCTTGATTTGGAAAGAAAACTGATATTGCTTTGCCAGCATTAATCTCCTCTTCATTTTCTGAAGACAATAACAGTCCAATATAATATGAGTTAACAATTGCTATGTCTCCCTGGCCAGCAGCAATTGCCTTTACTTGATCTCTATCATTTCCTTTAGGGTCTCTGGCAAAATTAGAAACAAGTGCATTAGTCCAGGACTGTGTATCCTCTTCACCAAGATTAGCAACTAGTGATGATAATAAAGCTTGGTTATATGAATTAGATGAAGATCTAACTAAAATTCTACCTTTCCATTTACTATCTGCAAGATCTTCATATGTAGTTAACTCATTTTCTTGCACTCTTTCATTACTATAAACAATTATTCTTGACCTATAAGTTATAGGAACCCAATAGCCATTTTTATCTAAAAGACTTTCTGTAATTCCATCAGTCAGAGAATTATCCTCATACTTTTGTAGTAATCCCATATCAGTAGCTTGCCATAACTTTCCAACATCAACAGTTATAAATAAGTCGGCTGGACTACTTTCTCCTTCATTTTTCATTCTTTGCAAAAGTTCATCTGCATTTGACTTTAATACGTTTACTTTAATTCCAGTTTCCTTCTCAAAATTATCATACTGTAACTGATCTACATCATAATGTCTTTGACTATATATATTAACTATCATCTCGTCCTGAATCTCAGAACATCCAATTATAAATAAGAATAAAAGTGATACTATTTTTTTCATAAAAACTATTTAAGACAACAATATTAAAAAAAATACTCTTATTTAGAACTATTCTAAATAAATTATTTATATTTGAAATGATATAATTTAGAACGGTTCTAAATAGTGACAAATCTTAATATGAAGATTTATTATTTCCGAAGACTATTTAGGACCGCTCTAAATGTGTAAAACATGAATTAAACACAACGAAAATTATGAAAAAAATAGTATTTACCCTAACGTTAATTTCTACATTATTGTCATACTCACAAAATCAAGAACAAAATCAATTAAAAATTGATTCAATAACTGCTCTTGATGAAGTTATTATTAAACCAAATACAATACTTGGAAATAAATTTGTTGCAAAAAATAGGACTGGAGCTGCATATTTTTTATCAACCACTGAGCTAGCTGAATTTAACTTCTCTGATATTCATAGAGCATTAAATAAGATTGCAGGTATTAATTTTTATGAAGAGGATGGTTTTGGGCTTAGGCCTAATATTAGTATAAGAGGTACTTCACCTGAAAGAAGTTCAAAAATTGCAATAATGGAGGATGGTATATTAATCTCACCAGCCCCTTACAGTGCTTCATCTGCTTACTATTTTCCATCAGTAGCTAGGATGCAAGCTGTTGAAGTTCTAAAAGGTAGTAGTCAAATTCAATACGGACCATATACAACCGGCGGAGCTATAAACTTTGTTTCAACTGAAATACCAGAATCTTTCAAGGGAAAAATTACAACCAGTTATGGTAGCTTTGACACAGGTCAACTTCATTCAACATTTGGTAATAGTTTCGATAATTTTGGATATATGATTGAGTATTTAAACTATAATTCAGATGGATTTAAAGCATTAGGTAATAACTTAAATACTGGATTTGATATAAATGAAATAACATCAAAGATCAGACTTAATAGCTCAGATCAATCATTAATATCCCAGAGTTTAGAATTTAAGTTTCATTATTATGATGAAATATCAAATGAAACTTATTTAGGTCTAACAGAAGATGATTTTGATATAAATCCTTTATTAAGATATCCCGGTTCAGAAAAAGATAAAATGGATGCAGAACATACACAGTATTTAATCACTCATCAATTAAATCTCTCTGAAAGGTTTAAAATTACATCTAATATTTACTATAACGGTTTTAAAAGAAATTGGTATAAACTCGATGATATAGTTTATAATGGAGATTCACAAAAAATTTCAAAGGTATTGTCAAACCCAAATCAATACTCAGGACATATCTCACTTGTAAGAGGAGAGTTAAATGAAACCGATAATTCTTTAAAAGTTAAAGCTAATAATAGAGAGTATTTGTCTAAAGGAGTTCAAACAAAAATTGATTATCATTGGTATGGGAAAAATGAGTCATTCAATGACTTAGAAATTGGTTTTAGGTTTCATTATGATGAAGAAGATAGATTTCAGTGGGAAGATATATATAATATAAATAATGGGTTCTTGTCACTCAGTGAGTATGGAGATAGAGGATCGCAGGGCAATAGAATAAGCTCTGCTAACTCATTTGCTTCATATATTATGTATAAATACAAATCAAAAAGATTAACGATTACCCCAGGAATAAGGTATGAATCTATAAAGTTAGAGAGAGATGATTATGGTAAATCAAATCCTCTAAGAAATAAAGATGAGGTATCAAATAGACAGAATAAGGTTTCAGTATTTATACCCGGTATTGGGATAAATTACAGCTTTAATAATAAAATTTCTATGTTTGGAGGACTACACAAGGGTTATTCACCTCCAGGAAGTTCAGTTGGACAAAAAGCTGAGGAAAGTGTTAATCTAGAGATAGGAACTAGGCTATCATATAAAAACATAAATTCAGAATTGATTTTCTATCAAAATAACTATACCAACCTATTAGGTAATGATCTTGCAGCAACAGGAGGTTTTGGAGAGCAGGATCCCTTTAATGCCGGTAAAGCTTTAGTAAACGGATTTGAATTTTTATTGAGAACTAATTTATTAGAAAGTAATGAACTTTCTATTCCTTTTTCGCTTTCCTATACTCTTACTAATGCAAAATTTCAAAGCAATTTTGGAAGCACCCAAGATATATGGGGAGAAGTAAGTGAAGGAGATAGGATCCCATATATACCTCAACATCAATTAAATTCCTCAATAAGCTTTCAGTCTGATAAATATGAAATTAATTTAAGTGGAAATTATAATGGAAAATTTTCAACCGTTGCAAATGGTTCAGTTGAGATACCTTCTTATTTAATTTTTGATATATCCTTTAGATATAATTTAAATTCAAATATTACATTTAGAACAAAAATGTTAAACCTTTTTGATAAAAATTATGCAGTTTCAAGGGCTCCTGCAGGATTAAGACCAGGCCATCCTTTCGGAATTTATGCTGGCTTTGAATATCGATTTTAATTTTTTATGAATTAAAAATTCTTTTACTTTTGGGTAGCTATGAATCAAGAACGTGAAATTATTATCTATGATGGCATATGTGTACTTTGTAATTTCTTTATTCGGTTGATTCTTAATAAAGATAAAGATGAGCATTTTAATGTAACAAGTCTACAGAGTAATTTTACAAAAACTCACTACCCAGATGTTCTGAAAGTTGATTCTGTTGCAGTAATAAAAAAAGATGGTACTATATTACAAAAAAGCAAAGCAGTTTTTTACATCTTAAGAATAGTAAAAATGCTTTTTATAATTAGAATCTTAATAGTGATACTACCCACCTTTATATCAAATTTTGTTTATGATATCGTAGCATTTACCAGGTATAAATTTTTTGGAAAATATGAGTCATGTCCTGTAATTAATGGAGATTTAAAAAGCAGAATAATAGAATAAGGAAAACTTATGAACCTATAACGATATTTTTTAGCTACTATTTAGAACAATTCTATATTTGTGCTGAGAACTTCAAACAATACTTTTAGAACCTTTAGCGTTATTATTTGTAAATTTGTAAAATTAAATTTGCAAATATTACTCGATTTTGATTGGTTTAATAAGTCTGAATTATAAAAATGCCCCTCTCGATCTTCGTGAGAAATTCTATCTCGATAATGCAGATAAAATTGTATTTCACAATTTACTTAAAAAGAATGTTGGTGTAGAAGGTCTAATGTTATTATCAACATGTAATAGAACAGAGATATACTTTGAATTTGAGAATCACATTGGAAAAGAAAATAAGTTCATACACAGTATTGTTAAAGAGTTAGCAGATTTTAGAAAGTTTAAAGATTCTCTATCTCCTCACCTTATGATGGTGTCTGGTTCCTATAAAGTTTCAAAACATTTATTTAGATTAGTATCTGGGCTCGAATCTATGATAATTGGCGAATTTCAGATAGTTGAGCAGTTGAAGGATGCTTATGATTTCTCATACAAGCACAAAATGTTAGGTCCTATTTTAAAAAGAATGTTCCAGAAATCATTGGAAACTGGTAAGTTTATTAGAACAAACACTAAAATTGGTAAAGGTGCTGTATCGGTTAGTTACGCTGCAGTAGAGAAGATCCATAAAGATCTGAATATAAGCAATCCAAAATTTCTTTGTGTCGGTTTAGGTGAAACATCTCAATTATCTATTAGACACTTACATCAAAAAGGATACCCCAATTTGAAAATTACCAACAGGACAAACAAAAAGGCTAGTGAATTTGCAAGTGAACTTGGCTATAGCTCGGTAGACTTTAGCTCATTTAAAGAGGAACTTAAAAAAGTAGATGTTGCTATTTTCTCGACATCCTCAAAAAATCCTTTACTAAGTAAGAATGAGGTTGAAAAGATAATGAGTGAAAGAGACAACGAACTTCTTATGATAGACCTTTCTGTCCCAAGGAATATTCCTGACTCATGTAATAAAATAGGAAATGTGAAGCTAATTAACGTAGATGGTCTCAAAGATGTTGTAAACGTAAACTACAAAAAAAGAAAAGCAGAAGTCAAAAAAGCAGAAAAATTTATTGATGATTTTTTATCTGAATTCGACGATTGGACAAATTCGAGGCAACTAAGACCTTCCATACTTTCAATCAAAAATCAAATAAAGGATATTGTTGTTGAGGAGACTATTAACAATATTAACTCTTCCTCATGTGATTGTAATTCTAACATAGTTAATTCTGATGAATTTAATGCGAAGCTTAATAAAATTTATGAAAAGTTCTCGGACAATTTAGTTAGAAAAATAAAAGAAGCAAGTAACAATGGTAAAGATGAAAAAGCTATTGAGATTATTAATCAAATCTTTTTAGATGATTAATCTAATAAAAATCGGAACTCGCTCAAGCAAACTTGCATTGTATCAAGCAAATCTAGTTAGAGAAAACCTTAAGAAAAAATTTCCTAACATTGATTATTCAATTATTGAAATAAAAACAAAAGGAGATAAGATTCAGGATAGAAATCTCGACAGGAGCATAGATAAAGGGTTCTTTGTTAAAGAAATTCAAGACTCATTAATTGAAGAAAAAATAGATATAGCTGTACACAGTTTAAAGGACTTACCAGTTGAAAATTCCTCGATTATAAAAACCTCAGCAATTTTAGAGAGAGGTAATCACAAAGATGTTTTTTTGAGTCGAAGTAAAAAAAAACTCTCAGAGTTTACTAAAAATGAAATAATTGGAACTTCATCTTTAAGAAGAAAAGCACAGTTATTAAACATTAATCCAAATCTAACAGTTAAGGATATTAGAGGAAATGTTGACACTAGAATTAAAAAAATGATAAATGGTGAATATGATGGGCTTGTTATGGCAGCTGCTGGTATAGAAAGATTAGGTCTTGAAGGTTATATATCTGAATACCTTGATGTCGAAATAATGCTTAATGCACCAGGTCAAGGAGCAATTGCAATTGAAATAAACTCAGATAAATCTGAAATAGATAAAATTATTTGCAAAATAAATCATGAGGAGACTGAGAGATGTACATTTCTTGAGAGATCATTTATGGATAAGTTAGGTGGAGGATGCAACTCACCAATAGCAGCCTTCTCCAGTGTAAATGGAGATAAAATATGCTTGATTGGAGCTGTATTATCATTAGACGGTAAGGTTTTAATAAAAGATAAAGCCGAGGCTAACAAAAATGAAAATGTAGATTTAGATAATCTGTTAGCAAATAAGATTTTAGAAAATGGAGGAAAAGAATTAATTAAAAAATTTGATTTTGAATAGTATGTATAATATTATATTGACTGGAGAGGAAATTGATTTTAATTTTTCAGAACTTAAATCTATGGGTGTAGATATTTATCATTACCCGATGATATCAACATCTAAGATTATCAACTCTATTAACCCCAATAACTTTCAATATGTAATATTTACATCAAAAAATGGAGTGAAATATTTCATGAATAACTTAACTGCAAAAATTGATGATTCATTAGGCTTTATATGCATTGGAAGAAAGACTGCAGATAAACTTGCAAAATATAATTTTCAAGCTGACTATATCTTGAAAAGAAACTACTCGAGATTTATGTGTGAAGACATAAGAGCGCTTGATTTAAAAACGGAATCAAAAATTCTTCTTGCCCAAGGGAACTTAGCAAAAAAAGATTTGTTTGATTGTCTATCAAAGTTTATTAACATAGAACAAGGTATTTTTTATGAAACCTCATTAATAGATCAAGTCAATCATGAGATTAAAAATTTATTAGAGTATGAAAATACCTTTACAGTATTTACGAGCCCATCAACTTTTGAATCATTCATTAATAAATACAACCCTAATGATAAGATAATCAGTATTGGTAATACCACAACAGAATATATTGAAGGAAGAGGTTATAAACCACTGGTAACAGCTAAAATGCAGTCCTACGAAGGAATAAGCAATTCAATTATTAATTTTTTAAATAAAAATTTAAATTATGAAATATCCTGAATCCAGATTAAGAAGGCTTAGATATAACAAAAACATTAGATCGCTTGTTCAGGATGTCGAAATAAATATCTCTGATTTAATATATCCAATTTTTGTATGTGAAGGCAATAATGTAAAGGATGAAATAGAGTCTCTTAAAGGACAATATAGACTTTCAACTGACAATGTAATTGAAAAATGTGAACAATTAATTAAGCTTGGAATTAAATCTATACTATTATTTGGGGTATCAGATAAAAAAGACAGCAACGGGGAGATTGCATGTTCAAGCGATAGTATTGTCCCAATTACTATTAAAGCAATTAAAGAAAGGTTTAAAGACGAAATTTTAATAATTGCAGATTTATGTAATTGCAGCTATACTTCTCATGGACATTGCGGAACAATTATAGATAATGATGTTGATAATGATGAAACTTTAAAAACATTATCAAGTCAGGGATTAACTCTTGTAAAATCTGGAGCAGATATTTTAGCCCCTTCTGATATGATGGACGGAAGAGTTCAAAGAATAAGAGATACTTTAGATATGAATGGATTTGAAAAAATACCAATTTTCCCATATTCAGTTAAATATGCATCATCATTTTATGGTCCATTCAGAAACGCTGTTGATAGCAAATTAGAAATTGGAGACAGAAAAACCCATCAAATGAATTTTAAAAATACTAATGAGTTTATAAGGGAAATAGAGTTCGACATAAATGAAGGATGTGATGCAATAATAATAAAACCTGCTCTAGCTTACTTAGATATTATATCAAAAGCCAAAGAAAATTTTAATATTCCAATAATAGCATATAATGTTAGTGGGGAATATGCTATGGTTAAATCTGCCGCTGAAAATAATCAGGTGGATGAGTATGAACTTACAATGGAAATACTTTATGCAATAAAGCGTGCAGGAGCTTCA
>MDSW01214123.1_pt1 | contig 12501 bp, 12 predicted proteins | sample 811171 | NCBI WGS metagenome assembly MDSW01 (sample SAMN05326641, study PRJNA326480) | marine metagenome | isolation source: seawater | place: Atlantic Ocean: North West | collected 2012
GACCGGATCGAACCGGGCCCGCATCGCATCGCGCAGGCTGTCCGGCCAGGTCCGGATCAGGTCGGCGACCGCGCGTTCCAGCTCCTCCTGGGGCGGCGTCGGCGTCTTGCCCTTGTCGCGGCCGATGATGAAATGCACCCGCGCCAGCGGACCTTCCAGATAGGTCACGTACCAGGCCGAAAGCCGGCCTTCGTAGACCCCGGAAAGATAGGTGCTGATATTGAGGCGCACTTCGGTCGTATACCGGTCGCGCGGCACGAAACAGAGGATCGAAACGTAGCGGTCGAACTTGTCGACGCGCGGCAGGACCCGGACCCTGGGACGTTCATCGAGTTGCAGGATCGCAATCGCGAAGTCGAACAGGGTGTCCTTGTCGATCTGGAACAGCTCGTCGCGGGGAAACCCTTCCATCACATTGATCAGCGCCCGGCCCGAATGGCTGTCCGGATCGTAACCTGCGAGCGCAAGGACGCTGGCGACCTTCCGGCGCAGGAAGGGAATGGTGCTGGTCGGTTCCGTATAGGCCGTCGACGCGAACAGGCCGACAATGCGCAGTTCGCCGACCATGGCGCCGTCGTCATCGAAGATTTTCGCGCCGACATAGTCCATATGAACCCGGCGGTGAACCCGGCTTTTCACATTCGCCTTTGCAATGATCAGCGGTTCCGGCTTCAGCAGGAATTCGCGGATTTCCGGCGTGATCTGGACGAATTCCGATCCCCGGCGCAGGACCCGGACATCCGGGTCGGCCAGGAGGCCCAGGCCTGTTCCCACATGAGGGGAGAGTTCACCTTCTTCCACACCGCCTTCGAACTTGTACTCGCGCATGCCGAGGAAGATGAAGTTGTCCTTCGCCAACCATTCCAGGAAGTGAATCGCTTCCCACATCTCGTCGTTGCTGCCGGCAATCCCCGTGGTCTTGTAGGTATCGATGGCCTCCGCGAGGCGCTCCTGCATCGGCTTGAAGTCCCGGACCGCGGAACGAACATCGTTGAGAACCAGATTGAGCCGTTCTGCCAGCGCGGTTCTCGCCTCTTCGGAATCCATCCGCGCCACGTGGATATGGATGAGACTTTCCTGCCGGTCTGAGCGCTTCGCCTTACGTTTCGGCAGAACGGCGGACTGGAGCTTTCCCTTTTTGTCCCGCTCCACGATATAGGTCGGATGCAGCACAAGGTGGACTTCAAGCCTGCTTTCCTGCAATTCGTCCATGACGGAAGCAACCAGGAACGGCATGTTGTCGTTGACGACCTCGACGACGGTCAGTTCGCCGGCCTTCTCGCCCGGCGCGTCGAAATCGGGATTGGTAATACTGACCCGATGGGTGCCGAGCTCGTGGGACTGGAAGTCCCGCCATGCCAGTCGCACGAATCCGGACAACTCTTCACAGGTATAGGCGACAAGGTCTTCCGCGGCGCCACGGGCAAAAAAGGCGTCGGCGAAATCGGCGAGCGCCTGATCTTCCTTGGCGAGAGAAGCATGCACTTTTTCAATAAGCTGTTTCTTCTCCGCTTCACGCGACTCCGGCATTTCCAACCCTTTCGTATTTTTATCCCTTTCGGGACGCCCATGCTAACCTGATATGGTGAACCGAATTAAAACGACGTCTGCGACGGGGAGATAAACGTGACGGACAAACCGACGGCTCTTGAAATTGAGGCAACTGCACCGCTGAGCGAAAAGACACAGGCCTATTTTGATTTATGCCAGGAGAAACTTGGCCTGGTTCCGAATGTTCTGAAAGCCTATGCCTTCGATGAAGCGAAGCTCAGGGCCTTCACGGATATGTACAACGACCTCATGCTGGCGGAATGCGGACTGTCGAAACTTGAGCGTGAAATGATTGCCGTTGCGGTATCTTCCGTCAATCGTTGTTTTTATTGCCTGACCGCTCATGGCGCCGCCGTCCGCGAACTCTCCGGAGATCCGGTCCTCGGCGAGCTCATGGTCATGAACTACCGGGTGGCCGATCTTTCCACGCGCCACCGTGCCATGCTCGATTTCGCTGTCAAGTTGACCGAACGGCCCGCGGAAATTCTGGACGCCGACCGCCAGGGCCTGCGCGATGCCGGATTTACCGACCGGGACATCTTTGACATCGCCTCCATCGCCGCTTTCTTCAACATGACCAACCGGGTCGCGGCGGCGACCGACATGCGCCCCAATCATGAGTATCACTCAATGGCCCGTTGAGTTCGTGCACCCCTAATAACGGTGACATTTTCACCGATTGGGTGTATGAGGCACGGGTTTTCGCGAGAAACGCAGGAGAGGGAGCCGGGACGATGGTCGCGCGGGTATTCATTGATGGCGAAGCAGGTACGACGGGTTTGCAGATCCGTGAGCGCCTCGCCACGCGCCCGGACATCGAACTTCTGTCGATCCCGGAGCACCTGCGCAAGGACTCAAGCGCCCGCGCGGACCTTCTGAATTCCGCCGATGCCGCCATCCTATGCCTGCCGGACGATGCCGCGCGGGAAAGCGTGTCGATGATCGAAAGCGACACGACCCGGGTCATCGATGCCTCGTCCGCCCATCGGGTGGCCGACGGCTGGACCTACGGCTTTGCCGAAATGGACAAGGACCAAACCGAAAAGATCAAGTCGGCCAAGCGGGTGACCAACCCGGGCTGCTGGCCCCAGGGCCTGATCGCCCTGGTGCGTCCTCTCATTGAGGCCGGTCTGCTGCCCGCGGACTACCCGCTGACCTATAACGGCATTTCCGGCTATTCCGGCGGCGGCAAGTCCATGATCGCCGATTACGAGGCAGCCGGAACCGGCGCGAACATGTTCGCGCCCTACGGATTGACCTTCAATCACAAGCATCTGCCGGAAATGCAGCGCTATTCCGCACTCAGCTCCACGCCGCTGTTCACACCGTCGGTGGGCAACTACTACAAGGGCATGCTGACCTGCGTGCCGCTGCAGTTGTCGACGCTTGACAAGGTGCCGACAGGCGCGGACCTGCACGCGGCCATCGCCGACCATTTCGCCGGCATTTCCGGCGGCTTCGTCGAGGTCGCGCCGCTCGCCCAGCTCGACCGGATGCCGGACCTCGACCCGCAAGCGCTGAACGACACCAACAGCATGCGCCTGCATGTCTTTGCCAACGACACGCGGGCGCAGGCCTGCCTGATCGCCGTCTACGACAATCTCGGCAAGGGCGCGTCCGGCGCCGCCGTGCAGAACCTCAACCTGATGCTGGGCGTCGACGAGGCCACCAGCCTGGCCGCCTGAGCGCACCAACCGGCCGAATAAAGACAAGAAACCACTGGAGTAATCGCCTTGGAAAAGTTCGAAACGCTGACCGGTGTCGCAGCACCGCTGCCGATCATCAACATCGACACGGACATGATCATTCCGAAGCAGTACCTGAAGACGATCAAGCGCACCGGCCTCGGCACCGCGCTGTTCAGCGAAATGCGTTATAACGAGGACGGCTCGGAAAACCCGGACTTCGTTCTGAACAAGCCCGCTTACCGGGATGCCAAGATCCTGGTCGCCGGCGACAACTTCGGCTGCGGCTCCTCGCGCGAGCACGCCCCCTGGGCGCTTCTCGACTTCGGCATTCGCTGCGTGATCGCCACGTCCTTCGCCGACATCTTCTACAACAACTGCTTCAAGAACGGCATCCTGCCGATCCAGGTCTCCGAGGACGAGCTGGAAAAGCTCATGGACGACGCTTCGCGCGGGTCCAACTCCACCATGACCATCGACCTTGAAAACCAGGTGATCAAGGGGCCGGACGGCGGCGAGATCTCCTTCGAACTCGATCCCTTCCGCAAGCATTGCCTCATGAACGGTCTGGACGACATCGGCCTGACCATGGAAAAGGCACCGAAGATCGACGCTTACGAAACGAAGTTGGCCGAAGCCCATCCCTGGGCCTGAGCGGAACGATAAACCCGATTTCGTCATTGCACGGATTGGGTGATTTAAATACAACCACGCCCCTTTCTCCATTCTCCCCCCTTGAGGGGGAGATGTCCGCGGAAGCGGACAGGGGGGGGTGTTGGGCCTCGCAGCATATCGCAGCGCCAGAGCCTGACGCACACATCGTTACCCCCCTCTGTCACCTGCGGTGACATCTCCCCCTCAAGGGGGGAGACAGGGGCCGTGCCTTTTCCGGCTTTTGTTTTTTACACAGTTGCCGCAAGCTCCGAACACCCGGCCATCACCGAGGCTTGAACAGGCTTTAGGTGAAAATTCGCTCATTGCCCTCTAAATGCAGGGCATGACAGTCGCTTCGACCCTGCTCCGCCATGCGCCCTGGACCGACCGGAAAGGTCGGCTTGCGCCCTTGCGGCTCGTGGTCTTTGTCGGCCTCTTTCTCCCTGCGGTCGCGATCTTCGCCGATCTGATTTTCGGACCCATGCGTCCGGAACCCTTCGAATACGCGCTCCACGAAAGCGGCAAATGGGTCGTCCGTTTCCTGTTGCTCTCCCTGGCGATCACCCCGTTCCGCCGGATCCTTTCCTGGAACAGGCTGATTGGCGTCCGGCGAATGATCGGCGTCTCCGTGCTGTGCTATGCGCTCCTGCATCTTGGCTTCTACGCCGCCCAGGAAAACTGGCACCTCGGCAAGGTCGCGTCCGAAATCGTGTCGCGCATCTACCTGACCATCGGCTTTGTGGCTTTGCTCGGGTTGATCGCTCTCGGCGCGACCTCCTTCGATGCCGCTGTCCGCAAGATGGGACGCAACTGGAACCTCCTGCACAGGCTGACTTATGGGATCGGCGTGCTCGCCCTGATCCATTTCTTCCTGCAGGCCAAATCGGACGTCACCGAACCGACCCTGATGGCCGGGCTGTTCCTCCTGCTGATGAGCTACCGGGTCGTCGGTGTGGCGAAACTGGATATTTCCCGCAGCTGGGTTTTAGCCCTGTGCGCAACTATCTCCGCGGCCCTGACCGCAGGCGTCGAATACGCCTGGTACGCCCTTGCCACCGGCATCCCGCCCAAGCTGGTGTTTCTGGCGAATTTCGACGTCGAGACAGCCATCCGCCCGGCTGTCTGGGTCGCGATCATCGGCCTCATCGTCGCCGTGCTGCCTCTGCTACGCCTGCTCCTTGGCGGCGTCGCGCAGCTAAGACCGGTGAAGACTTGAATTCGGGAAAACTTGTCAGCGGCGAACAAGTCCGTTCGCAGATATTCTAATTCTCTTCTCGTATGAACATTTTGTTTCGGGAAACGAAAGCCAGTGCATCGGGATCGTCCAGATCTCGTATTTGCCCTACCGCGACACGACGGAGGAGAGAAATTGCACTAATTGGCCCCCTGTTTTGCAGACCGTATTTTAGTATGATTTTGTCCTGGATGGGCCTGAGGACCTTGTGCCAATAGTCGTCATCGAAGTTCTTGGAAACACCAACTTCCTGCACAGCCCTCCAGAACTTTTGATCGGCCATTAAATCTTTCGCCACCAAAAGAATTTCGCTGGGGAATGGTTTCTTGGACCTGAACCCATGCCTATCACCTGCCCGCTTCAGGTATCGATCTTCAAGATATTCATATGCTTTAATACAATCAGTTGACTCAATAACTCCATCGGCAACTTGTCGTGCGAGTGTGACTGACAATGGCAACAAGACAGGATCACGCACTCCCCATCCCTGGGTTTTGCCATGAGTTTCAATCAAGGCCTTGATTGCCAACTCTTCTTCTTGGGTAAAATCGCCATGGACTCCGGAGCGCCTAATAACAGGGCCGGTTTTCGGATCTTCAAGCAAAGCTCGTGCAAGCTGCTGTAAATCCTCAATGGGCGTTTCTTCAAACAGAGTTTCGTCAATGTGAATTTTTTTCATATGGATTTGCTGCTGGTCCGCTGTGAAACACACAAACGTTTGTCAATGTTCCAGCCTTCCTCAAACCAGCGGATAATCGGTAAGCGATCTCAGCTGTCTTTGGTCCCGCGCAGGCCGCGGGATTGGGAGATCTTTTCCAGGTCCGCCATGCGTTCGCCGATCGGGGCAAGCGCACTGGCCGTCGTCTGGAACCGGGCGGCATGGACTTCAAACAGCCGTCGGGCGAGTTCGGGAAATTCCATGATCATGCGTTTGAACAGCGCCCGGCGGATCCGGATCACGCGTACATCGCCGATCGCGACCGCGCGGCACGGGCGGATGGCATCCACCAGCAGGGCACTTTCGCCGAGCAGGGTGCCGGGGCCGGCGACATCCACATCCTCGTAGGTCTTCTTGGCACGCTTCTTCTGCAGGGCGACCTCGCCGCTCGCGACCAGCAGGGCTCCGTCGGCCCGGTCGGCCTCGTCGAACAGCAGCTGTCCGTCCCGGAAATCGGCACTTTCCGCACTGAAGGCAAGCAGCCGCAATTGTTCGTCGGCAAAATCCGACAACATCGGGACCTTCTGCAAGATTGCGATATCTTGTGCGAGACTCATGCCCCAGATTTACGACCTTTCACGGTCAGGGCACAAGCTTATATCCACCGGCTTCTGTGACCAAAAGCTCCGCATTCGACGGATCGCGTTCGATTTTCTGCCTGAGGCGGTAGATGTGGGTTTCCAGCGTGTGGGTGGTGACGCCGGAATTGTAGCCCCAGACCTCATGCAGAAGCACGTCGCGGGTGACCGGCTTTTCGCCTGCCCGGTACAGGAATTTCAGGATCGAGGTTTCCTTCTCCGTCAGCCGGACCTTGGAACCCTTCTCGTCGAGCATGAGTTTCGCAGCGGGACGAAAGGAATAGCGGCCGATGGAAAAGGTCGCGTCTTCGCTCTGCTCGTGCTGGCGCAGATGCGCCCGGATCCGGGCCAGCAGCACAGCGAACTTGAACGGCTTGGGAACATAATCGTTGGCGCCGGCTTCCAGGCCCAGGATCGTGTCGGAATCGGTATCATGGCCGGTGAGCATGATGACCGGCGCCTTGAAGCCGTTCTTGCGCAACAGCTTCACCGCTTCCCGGCCGTCGATGTCCGGCAGGCCGACATCCATTAAAAGCAGATCGACATGCTCTTCCTTGGCCATTGCGATCCCGCTTGCGGCCGAATCGGCCTGGATCGTTTCGAATTCATCGTAGAGCGACAGCTGTTCGACAAGCGCCTCGCGCAGTTCGGTATCATCGTCGACAATCAGTATGGTGCGCGCGGTCATCGCCTAAGTCCTCGCCAATCAAGCCTTTTCGCCCCGTTTCCGGCGGCAAGATAACACATGGGTGTGGTGACGTGTTTGTGAAAGGGAAATCTTCGACAAACAAGCGGCAACTCGTCAATTCTTGTTCACGCGGGCTTTAAACCCGGTTTATCAAAGCCTTGTCACTGACACTCCGGCGGCGGAAATCCAAAGGGCGCAGATATGAGAAACGCGGTGAATTGCTTGGAAGTCCGCCAGTTGCCGTGGTTAACGACCCGGGGCGTGCTGACACTTGGCGGGATCACGGTTCCGTGTGCGCTCGGGAGATCCGGCGTTTCCCGCTCAAAGCGCGAAGGCGACGGAGCGACGCCGGCAGGGTCCTTTGAGCTGCTGAATGTCTATTATCGCGCCGACCGCCAGTCCCGGCCGAAAACCGCTTTGCCGGTCGAAGCGCTGGCACCGGACGACGGCTGGTGCGACGACCCGGCCCATCCGCGCTACAATCGCCCTGTGGAGCTGCCGTTTGGCGCAAGCCACGAGAAGATGTGGCGGGACGACCGGCTCTACGACATGGTCGTCGTCCTCGATTGCAACATGTATCCGGCGGTTCCGGGCAGGGGCAGCGCCATCTTCTTTCACATCGCCCGGGAAGACTACAGACCGACCGAAGGCTGTATCGCCGTTTCGCCGGAGCATATGCGGCTAATCCTGGAGAATATTTCTGTCGGCGCCGTGATGACGGTTTCCGGCCCGTAACTGGTCTCACGCTGCGTCTTTTTGAATTCAAGACACCCGTCTTTCCTGCTATCCAAGGCGGAACGATCCCGAATGCAGGTGAAGAACGCCCATGCGCTGGAAAGGCCGCCGCCAAAGCAGCAACATCGATGACCGCCGCGGCAGGGGCGGCACCCCGCGTCTGCGCCTGCCGGCGGGACGCAGGGCCCGCAGAGGCGGCGGACTGGGCCTCACCGGGATCCTGGTGGTTCTGGCCATTGCCTGGGTCACCGGCATCAATCCGCTGACCCTGTTGAGCGGTCTCGATGGCGGCGGCTACGACAGCCCGTCCTATGAGACCGGAACCCCGCAAACACCGGCCAATGACGAAGGTGCCCAATTCGTTTCGGTCGTACTCGCCGATACCGAGACGACCTGGAGCCAGATCCTGGCGGAGCACAACGCGAATTACCCGGAGCCGACGCTGGTGCTCTTCTCCGGGTCGGTGCCGTCTGCCTGCGGCTATGCAAGTGCTGCCACCGGACCCTTTTATTGCGGCGCCGACCGGAAGGTCTACATCGACCTGTCCTTCTACAAGCAGCTTGCCGGCCAGCTGAACGCGCCCGGGGACTTCGCCCGCGCCTATGTTCTGGCCCATGAGGTCGGCCATCACATCCAGAACCTGCTCGGCATCCTGCCGGAATACCAGAAGGCCCGCCGCACCATGAGCGAGCGGGACGGAAACGCGCTCTCCGTCCGCGTCGAACTGCAGGCGGACTGCTTTGCCGGGATCTGGGCGCATTTTGCCGCCCGCCAGAAGGGCTTCGTCGAGGAAGGCGACATCGAAGAGGCGCTGAACGCGGCCAGCCGTATCGGTGACGATACCCTTCAGAAACAGGCGCAGGGCTACGTGGTCCCCGACAGTTTCAACCACGGAACCTCCGCCCAGCGCGTCCGCTGGTTCAAACAGGGCTTCCGGACAGGCGACATCCGGTCCTGCGATACCTTCAACGCAAAGAACCTCTGATCCGGCCTTTACCGCAATTCAATCTCGGGCGCGTCTGCCACTGGTAATTTGCCCGGCTTTCCGCCATATAGGGGGCAATATCCCCTATAGGGGACACAACCCCCTCAATCTTTGACGAAACGACACCGACATGGCGCACAGGCCATTTTTAAAAATGAACGGTCTTGGCAACGACTTCCTGGTCTGGGATGCGCGTAACGAGCCGTTGCGCCTGGCCCCGGATGTCATCGCCGCACTTGGTGACCGGAAATGCGGGATCGGTTTCGACCAGATGATCACGGTGGAACGCTCGACCGCGGGCGTCGACGCCTTCATGCGGATCCATAATTGCGACGGCACCCAGGTGGATGCCTGCGGCAACGCCACCCGCTGCATCGGCCGCCTGTTGATGGAAGAAGCCGGCAAGGACGTCGCCTCCATCGAGACCAATGCCGGTCTGCTGCATGCCTTTGCCGGCACCACGCCGCGCATGGTGACCGTCGACATGGGCAAGCCGCGCCTGAACTGGGACCAAATCCCGCTGGCCGAGGAATTCGCCGACACGCGCGCCATCGAACTTCAGATCGGCCCGATCGACGAGCCGATCCTGCATACGCCGGCGGTCGTCAACATGGGCAATCCGCACGCGATCTTCTGGGTCGACGACATCGAGGCCTATGACCTGTCACGCGTCGGCCCGCTTCTGGAGCGGCACCCGATCTTCCCGGAAGGCGCCAACATCTCGCTTGCCCATGTCTTTGCCGAAAATCAGATCCGGGTAAAGGTCTGGGAGCGCGGCGCCGGCCTGACCCGCGCCTGCGGCACGGCCGCCTGCGCCGTGGCGGTGGCGGCTGCGCGCGACGGCAAGGCCGGACGCAAGTCGACCATCCATCTGCCCGGCGGTCCGCTTGAACTCGAATGGCGCGAAAGCGACGGTCATGTCCTGATGACCGGACCGACGGAAGTGGAATTCGAAGGCGACATCGACCTCGACACCCTTGAATGGACCAGGACCGCATCGGGCGACCCGGCCGAAGGGGCCGCCGCCTCATGAGCATTGACGTCGTCACCTTTGGCTGCCGGCTGAATTCCTACGAATCCGAGGTCATGAAGCGCGAGGCGGAAGCCGCAGGACTGGAAGACGCGGTCCTGATCAACACCTGTGCCGTGACCAACGAAGCCGTGCGCCAGGCCCGTCAGGCCGTGCGCAAGGCCCGGCGCGACAATCCGAACGCCCGCATCATCGTGACCGGCTGCGCCGCGCAGACGGAAACCGCGACCTTTTCCGAAATGGAGGAGGTCGATCTGGTGCTCGGCAACACGGAAAAGCTGGAACGCAACTCCTATGCCCGGGTCGCGAATTTCGGCATCGAGGAAAGCGAAAAGGTGCGCGTCAACGACATCATGAGTGTCGAGGAAACCGCCGGCCACCTGATCGACGGGCTGGAAGGCCGTGCGCGCGCCTTCGTCCAGGTCCAGAACGGCTGCGACCATCGCTGCACCTTCTGCATCATTCCCTATGGCCGCGGCAATTCGCGGTCCGTACCCATGGGCGTGGTCATCGACCAGATCCGGCGCCTGGTGGAAAACGGCTACAATGAAATCGTCCTCACCGGCGTCGACATCACCTCCTACGGCGCCGATCTGCCGGGTGCACCGAAGCTCGGCACGCTGACGGCCAAGATCCTCAAGCTGGTGCCCGACCTGAAGCGCCTGCGCCTGTCCTCGATCGATTCCATCGAGGCCGACGAGGACCTGATGCGCGCGATCGCCGAGGAAGAGCGGCTGATGCCGCATTTCCATCTCTCGCTGCAGGCCGGCGACGACATGATCCTGAAGCGGATGAAGCGCCGCCACCTGCGCGCCGACACGATCCGCTTCTGCGACGACGTGCGCCGGATGCGTCCGGACGTGGTCTTCGGCGCCGATATCATCGCCGGCTTTCCGACCGAGACCGAAGAGATGTTCGAAAACTCGCTCCGGATCGTCGACGAATGCGGCCTGACCCATCTGCATGTGTTTCCCTTTTCGCCAAGGCCCGGTACGCCGGCGGCGCGCATGCCTCAGTTGCCGCGCCAGCTCGTCAAGGAACGCGGCGCCCGGCTTCGGGCAAAGGGCGAAGAGGTCCTGGGCCTCCATCTGGCGGGCGAAGTCGGCAAGATCCGGCCGGTCCTGATCGAAAAGGAAGGCCTCGGACGCACCGAGCAATTCACGCAAGTGGAACTTTCCGGCGGCAGTGCCGGCGACATCCTGACCACCCGGATTACCGGACATACCGGCCGCCATCTCCTGGGCGAGGTCCTTTCCAGGGCGGCCTGACGGCTCAAACAGATCAAGGCGGGGAAATGAGCGAAAAGAAACGCGGGTTCCTGGGTCGGCTTTTCAGCGGCAAGGACAAGAACGAGACGCCGGAAGCCGAAAGGATTGATACGCCCGCCGAGAGCCCGGCTTTCGACGCATCCCAATCCGAACCGGAGCCGGCCGATACCGGTTTAGATGCGGCACCCGACCTGACGGAACCGCCCGCAGAACCGCCGATCGCCGAAGAAACGCTTTTCACCGGCATCGGCGCCGAAGAAGCACTAAAACCGGATCTCTCCGAAAGCCTGAACGAACCGGCCGAACCCCAGGCTGACGTTCCCGAAACGCCTGTCATTGCGCCCGTCGCGACGGACGTACTGGTGGACACGCCACCGGCCGAACCGGAAGACAAGCCGAAACCCTCCTGGTTCCAGAAGCTGAAAAGCGGGCTGTCCCGCTCGTCCTCCGCGCTGACCGACGGTATTTCGTCGATCTTCACCAAGCGCAAGCTCGACGCCACCATGCTGGAGGAGCTGGAAGACGTGCTCATCCAGGCCGACCTCGGTGTCGATACCGCCATGGCGATTACCGACCGTCTGTCGCAAGGGCGCTACAACAAGGAAATCGAGCCGGAAGAGGTGCGCGCAATCCTGTCGGAAGAAGTCGAGAAGGTGCTGGAGCCCGTCGCCCATCCGCTCAACCTCGACACGGGGCGGAAGCCGCATGTGGTCCTGATGGTCGGCGTCAACGGCACCGGCAAGACCACTACAATCGGCAAGCTGTCGCAGAAACTCGCCGGCGAAGGCAAGAAGGTCATGCTTGCCGCCGGCGACACCTTCCGCGCGGCCGCGGTCGAACAGCTCAAGATCTGGGGTGAGCGCACGGGCGCAGAAGTGATTGCCCGCGACACCGGCGCGGATGCCGCAGGCCTTGCCTTCGACGCCATGAAGGAAGCCAAGGACAAGGCGGTCGACGTGCTTCTGATCGACACCGCCGGCCGGCTTCAGAACAAGGCGGAGCTGATGGACGAGCTGGAAAAGGTCATCCGCGTGATCAAGAAGCACGACCCGGAAGCCCCCCACACGGTGCTCCTGACCCTCGATGCGACCACCGGCCAGAACGCATTGAACCAGGTGGAAATCTTCGGCAGGGTCGCCGGCGTGACCGGCCTCGTCATGACCAAGCTCGACGGCACCGCCCGCGGCGGCATTCTCGTCGCCATCGCCGCGAAGTATCAGTTGCCGGTGCATTTCATCGGAGTTGGGGAGGGCGTCGACGATCTGGAAGCCTTCTCGGCAAAGGATTTCGCCGCTGCGATTGCAGGGCTGGCCTGATCCCAGGCAACATCAGATTGTCATTCCTGCGAAGGCAGGAATCCAGTAATCACAAAGGC
>MDSW01089114.1_pt1 | contig 12500 bp, 12 predicted proteins | sample 811171 | NCBI WGS metagenome assembly MDSW01 (sample SAMN05326641, study PRJNA326480) | marine metagenome | isolation source: seawater | place: Atlantic Ocean: North West | collected 2012
AGTTGATTTACACAGATATTAAAATATTATTTTTATAATGTACTTACAAAAAATAAATTTAAAAAATAAATACGCATTAGTCACAGGTGCTGGCAAAGGTTTAGGAAGAGCTTGCTCTATTGCTTTAGCAGAAGGTGGTGCAACAGTAATTGCATTAAGCAGAACTTCATCTGATTTAGACAAACTAGAAAAAGAAATAAAGAAAATTAAAGGTAAAATTATTAAACTTCATTGTGATGTAATGAATTATGAAGATTTAAAAAAAAAAATAGAAAAAATTAAAATTATAGACATACTTGTAAACAATGCTGGAACTAATTTTCCAGAACCGTTTGAAAAAATAAAACAAAAAAGTATGAATTATTTAGTAGATCTAAATCTTAAAGCTGCGTTCAATGTAGCACAACTAGTGGTTAAAAAAATGCTTAAAAATAAAAAAAGACCTGGTTCAGTAATTAATATGTCATCACAACTAGGACATGTAGGAATGAGTGGCAGAAATATTTATAACATGACGAAATTTGGTATTGAAGGATTAACTAAAGGCATGGGTGTTGAGCTTGCAAAAAAAAATATTAGAGTTAATGCAGTTGCACCAACTTTTGTAGAAACTCCAATGGTTAAAAAATTCTTTAAAAATAAAAAATTTAAAAAATTAGCTTTAGGAAATATTCCTTTAGGAAAAGCTGCAACTGAAAGTGACATAGCAACAACAGTTTGTTTTTTAGCATCATCAGCTTCTTCTATGATTACCGGCACATCAATAATAATAGATGGTGGATGGACTGCTCAATAATATATAGATTAGTTGTAATATCTTTAATCTTTATATCTTCTCATGCTAATGCTTTAGAATTTAAAGGAAAATTTATTCAAGGACACTTCATTTTGGGTAAAACTGACCCTAAATCAAAAATAATAATTGATAAAAAAGAAGTAAAAATATCAAAAGATGGTTTTTTTGTATTTGGTATAGACAGAGACAGAAAATATGATTTGGTTTTAATGAAAATTATTAATGGAAAAGAAGAAAAAATTATAAAAAAAGTTTTAAAGAGAAAATATAAAATTCAAAGAATTGATGGATTGCCTGAAAATAAAGTTACCCCTCCTGAATCTGTTTATAATAGAATTAAAAAGGAAAATAATACAATTGCTAAAGCAAGAGCAATAAATTCTGATTTATCTTTTTTTAAAAATAAATTTATTATGCCTGTAGAAGGGATAATTAGTGGAGTTTACGGTAGCCAAAGGATTTTAAATGGCAAGCCTAAATGGCCACACTATGGTATTGATATTGCAGCAAAGCAAGGTACTATGATTAAATCTTCTGGAACTGGTATAATTACGATGGCTGAAGATGATTTGTATTATACAGGTGGTACAATAATCATGGATCATGGTCATGGTATATCAACAATTTATTCCCACCTAGAAAATGTTTTAGTCTCTGTAGGTGATCAAATAAACCAAGGAGATATAATAGGTACTGTTGGATCAACTGGTAGATCAACAGGTCCACATTTAGATTTTAGAATAAATTGGTTTCAAACAAGATTAGATCCTATGTCAGTATTAACAAACAAATAAAAAGAAAAATTTATGGGATTACATTTTTCAAAAGAAGAATTTTCACAAAGAAAATTAAAAGTTCTACAGAAAATGAAAGACCAAAAAATGGATGCTTTATTAATATTTAGACAAGAGTCAATGTATTGGTTAACAGGTTATGATACTTTTGGCTATGTATTCTTTCAAGCATTAGTTATAGATCAAAAAGGAAATACAATTTTATTAACTAGGGCTCCCGATTTAAGACAAGCACAAAATACATCTAATATTAAAGATATAAGAATTTGGGTTGATAAAGATAATTCTCAACCGACGGATGATCTTAAAATAATTTTAAATGAATTAAATTTAAAAGGAAAAAAAATTGGTATTGAATATGAAGCCTACGGAATGACTGGACGTAATGCTTTAAAATTAAACAAATCTTTAGAAAATTACTGCACAGTTGAAGATCAATCAGAATTAATTACTAAATTAAGAGCTATTAAATCTAGTGAAGAAATAGTTTATGTTAAAAAAGCTGCAGAGCTTGCTGACAAAGCTCTCGTCGAAGCTTGGAAATACGCGAAGGCTGGTATAAGTGAATCTAAAATTCTTGCCGAAATGAATAGAGTTATTTTCGAAGAAGGTGGAGATTATCCTGCTAATGAATTTATAATTGGTTCAGGTAAAAATGCTTTGCTTTGTAGATATCAAGCAGAAAAGCAAACTTTAAATAAAACTGACCAATTAAGTATAGAATGGGCTGGAACTTTTAGACATTATCACTCTGCAATGTTTAGAACCATCCTAATAGGAAAAGCTAACCCAAGACATTTAAAAATGTATGAAGCTTGTTTAGAGGCTTTAATAAATTGTGAAAATACTCTAATTCCAGGAAAAACTGTTGGAGAAGTTTTTGATATCCATGCAAAGACACTTGATGATCTTGGTTTTAAAAATGCTAGAATGAATGCTTGTGGCTATTCATTGGGTTCAACTTTCTCACCCAATTGGATGGATTGGCCAATGTTTTATACAGAAAATCCATACATAATACGACAAGGAAATGTCTTCTTCATGCATATGATATTAATGGATTCAGAAAATCAATTAGCTATGAATTTAGGTGAAACTTATCTTGTTACAAAAAATGGGAACAAAAGATTAGGAAAGCAAAAACTAGATTTGGTTATACAATAATTATAAATTAATTTAATTCTAAATTTTGAGAAACTTGATCTGCTATTAATTTATATCCTAAAGAGTTGAAATGAGTTGGGTAACCATAATGATATAGCTCTAATCTGTCATTAACTCTATCCAAATAAATATTACCATCAATAAATTCAAAATCATTTTTTTTAGCAATATCCTTAACTTTTGATCTCAATAAATCAATTTTATTTATCTGGGGATGTTTAACATTTTTTTTAAAAGCTTGATAAGCATAAGACGGAATATAATATATTATTTTCTTATTAACATTTTTTGAGTCTAAATAATCCTTTGCTTCAGATAAAACTATATTATAGTCTTTTTCATTTAAATTATACTTTGAATCATAATTTTTAAAAATTTTTAAAAAAGAATTTAATCCTCTTAAATACCAGGAAAGGTAAATTTTATACTTTGTTATCAAATTATATTCATTTAATTTCTCATTTTTTAAATTAAATTCTTCATCCTCATTTACATAACCCCAGCTACAATTTAGTCTTTTATTATCATATTTGCTGATTGTACTTTCATGGAAGTCATTGCCTTCATAAAAAAACCAAACAAAATTTTTAAATTTATTATCTATGGTTAAATTTTTAAGTATTTGTAGTTGTTCCACAGGTCCTGAACCTGGCGTTCCTAAATTAAGAATTTTTTTTTTGGGAAATTTTTTCTCTAGATTTCCGGTAATATCAAATGGATTATTTATTGACACACCCCATAAATAAGAGTCTCCCAATAAAACAACATCGCTATTTAAATAATCTTGATATTTATTTTCTCTACATCCATTTTTATCATTAAAATAAAATACATTGACATCGATTCCTGTTATTTTTTTTATTTCATTAACATTATTTTTTTTTTTATATAATTTTATATATTCATCAGAATTATATTTTAAAAAATATTCTAAATATTCTTTTTCATTATGTTGCGCTTGTTTTTTTATATTATGAAATTTAAGATCTTTTAAATTTATTCCAAGTTTGTCATAAATTGGAACTCCTTGGTATTTAGAGTTTAAAAAACTTAAAAAAAAAATAAGAATTAATATAAAAATTATTAATATTATAAAATTTACTTTGATAATCTTCATTATAATTAATCTAATTCAAATTCTTTTGTATAATTCTTCTTAAGATTTGATTTTTGTTTTTCTTTACTTAAAATACAATTACCAATAACAAGATAATCTAATTCTGTGCCCATAAAACAATTAAACGCATCCGTAGGTGTATTTACTATAGGCTCACCTCTAACATTAAAAGAAGTGTTAACAATTACTGGACAACCAGTATTTTCTTTAAATTTATAAATTAAATCATAAAAACGTTTGTTGGTGCTCTTGTTTACTGTTTGAATTCTTGCTGAATAATCTACATGAGTCACTGCAGGTATTTCCGATCTTTTAATATTTAACTTATCAATACCAAAAAGTTTTTTTTGCTCATCAGTCATCTGAATTTTTTTTTGAGCATTAATATTAGCAACTAACAACATATAAGGACTATCGACATTTATATCAAACCAATCTTGTGAATCTTCTTTAAGTACCGATGGTGCAAATGGTCTAAAACTCTCTCTATATTTAACTTTTAAATTTAAATTTTTTTGCATTTTGTCTGATCGAGGATCACCTAAAATTGATCTAGCACCTAAAGCTCTTGGGCCAAATTCCATTCTTCCTTGAAACCAACCAATTGCTTTTTCTTTTGATAGATATTCTGATGTTTGATTTATTAAACTTTCATAATCAAAAGTTACAAAATTTGCTCCAATTGATTTTAATTCTTTTTCAATTTGATCTTGAGTAAATTCAGATCCTAAATAAGATCCTTTCATATTGTCATTAGGATTGACCTTTCTTTTGTTTCCTTGTTCTATATGCCATAAAGCTAAAGCGGCACCCAATGAACCTCCCGCATCTCCAGCAGCAGGTTGTATCCAAATTTTATCAAAAATCTTTTCTTGAAGAATTTTTCCATTAGCAACACAATTTAATGCAACTCCTCCGGCGAGACATAAATTTTTTATTTTATATTCTTTATGAATTGATTTTGCGATTTTGATCATAATCTCTTCAGTAACTTTTTGAATAGATGCAGCAATATCCATATGAAATTGTGTTAATTTTTCATTATTAGGATTTCTAGGTTTTTGACCAAATAAATTATTAAATTTATCATTAGTCATTGTTAAGCCAGTGGCATAATTAAAATATTTTTGATCTAATCGAAATGTTCCATCTTCTTTTATATCTACTAATTTTTTAATCTTATCTATATAAATTGGTTCGCCATAAGGAGCTAAACCCATAAGTTTATATTCTCCACTATTAACCTTAAAACCATTATAATAAGTAAAAGCAGAATAAAGTAAACCAAGTGAATGTGGAAAATGAATTTCTTTTTTAATATCAAGTTTATTATCTTTTCCTATAGCAATTGTTGTTGTAGCCCATTCTCCTACACCATCAGCTGTTAAGACAATAGCTTCTTCAAAAGGTGATGGAAAATAAGCACTGGCTGCGTGACTTAAATGATGATCTGAAAAAAATATATTTTCATCAGATTTATAATTTGAATCGTGAGATTTAAGTTTATTAAATAATAAATTTTTTTGAAAAAGTTTCTCTTTAATCCATATAGGCATCGCTTTACTAAAAGAAACAAATCCCCTTGGTGCAAACGCAACATATGTTTCTAAAAGTCTCTCAAATTTTAAAAAAGGTTTTTCAAAAAAAACAATTTGATCTACTTCACTTAATTTAAGATTTGAATAATTTAAAACAAATTCTATTGCATTATGAGGATAACTTTGATCATGTTTTTTTCTAGTAAATCTTTCTTCTTGTGCAGCAGCTATTATCTCTCCATCAACTAAAATACATGCTGCACTGTCATGATAAAATGCTGATATACCTAAAATTGATGACACTTTAAAAAATTGTATAAATAAATGGTGCTACTGCTGAACCTTGACTTAAAATGATTAATCCACCAAATAAAACAAGAACAATTATTATGGGTAATAACCAATATTTTTTTCTAATTTTCAAAAATTCCCAAAATTCTTTTATAAAACTCATATTAAAATTGATTTTTCATTTTACTTTTAGGCTCATTTTTTTCAATCCAATAAGATTCTTTCTTATTAAATTTTAAATTTAAAATATCTTTATTTAAAGCCTTCATTATTAAGCCAATTGGAGTAACAACTAAAAAAAATACTATACCCATTACTAACGGTGAAACAATTTTTCCTAAAAACAATCCAAATTTAAACCAAACTTTATTTAAAGGAGTTAATAATTTTGAATTCATTAAACCCAAAAATAAAAAAATTAACGAAATGACTAAAGACCAAATCCTTATACTTTCTTCATTTATTAAAGGATAAAATGCAATAATTAAAAATACTACAAAAAAAACTATTCCAAAACTTCTATTTGAACTTATCTTAACATCATCCATTTAAAGATTTTTGAGGCTTCATATCTGTTTTATTTATACCTGCAACTCTAACAGGCTTCTTCATAGCATCTCTTCTAAAGGGTTCTCCAAGTTCTTGATTTAAAATTACTTCAATAAATGTAGTAATTCCTTTCTTTTGATCTTCACAAGATTTTTTAATAGCATTGGTTGTTTCTTCCATCGTTCTAACTGTTAAACCTTTTAGTCCACATGCATCTGCAACTTTAGCATAGCTTAATTCTGGATCTAATTCAGTTCCCACAAAATTATCATCAAACCAAAGAATAGAATTTCTTTTTTCAGCTCCCCATTGATAATTTCTAAAAATAACCATAGTAATTGCTGGCCATTCTTCTCTTGCACATGAGCTCATTTCATTCATGCTTATTCCAAAAGCTCCATCACCTGCAAAACCTATAACTGGTGTGTTAGGACATCCAATTTTTGCTCCTAAAATTGATGGAAAACCATATCCGCACGGACCAAATAATCCTGGTGCCAAATATTTTCTTCCCTTTTCAAAAGTTGGGTAAGCATTACCAATTGCACAATTATTTCCAATATCACTAGAGATAATTACATCATCTGGCATACCTGATTGGATAGCTCTCCAAGCTTGTCTTGGGGACATTCTATCAGAATCTCTTTCTCTTGCTTCTTTATTCCAAACAGTTCCTTCATCATCTTCTTCATGATCTAGACTTGATAATTTTTGTAACCAAGCAGATTTAGTTTTGTGAATAATATCTTTTCTTTTTTGTCTATCTATATCTCCAGCATTTGGAGAAAGTTTAGCTAAAAGTTGTTGGGCAACTAATTTAGCATCACCGCAAATACCAACTGTAACTTTTTTTGTTAAACCAATTCTATCTGAATTCATATCAACTTGAATTATATTTGCTTTTTTTGGCCAGTAATCCATTCCATAACCTGGTAATGTTGAAAATGGATTTAATCTTGTGCCTAATGCTAATACTACATCAGCTTTTTGAATTAATTCCATTCCAGCTTTTGAACCATTATATCCTAATGGACCAGCTGCTAATGGATGACTTCCAGGAAAGCTATCATTATGTTGATAGCCAGAACAAACTGGCGCATCTAATTTTTCTGCAAGTTTTTGACAATCTTCAATAGCTCCACCGATCACAACACCAGCTCCAGATAATATAACTGGAAATTTAGCATTAGATAATAAATCAGCTGCTTTTTTAATTGCATCAGCACCACCCGCTTGTCTTTCTAGCCTAACAATAGGAGGTAGATCAATATCTATAATTTGTGTCCAATAATCTCTGGGCACATTTATTTGAGCTGGAGCTGAACCTCTAATTGCTTTTTCAATAACTCTGTTTAAAACCTCTGCCATTCTTGAAGGGTCTCTAACTTCTTCCTGATAACAAACCATGTCTTTAAATAAATTCATTTGTTCTACTTCTTGAAATCCACCTTGTCCCATTGTTTTATTTGCAGCTTGAGGTGTAACTAATAAAAGTGGTGTATGATTCCAATAAGCAGTTTTGATTGGTGTCACCAAGCCTGTAATACCTGGACCATTTTGAGCGATAACCATTGACATTTTACCAGTAGCTCTTGTGTAACCATCTGCAATTAATCCACCATTTGTTTCATGTGCTACATCCCAAAAAGTAATTCCTGCATCAGGAAATATATCTGAAATTGGCATAAAAGCAGAACCGATAATACCAAAAGCATGCTCAATACCATGCATTTGTAAAACTTTTACAAAAGCTTCTTCTGTTGTCATTTTTGTCATTGGCTACCTTTTTAAATTCTATTTTTTATTTGTTAAAGTATTGGATTAATATATAAGATAATTCAAAATTCAAATAAAGAATTCGTCACAATGAAAAGCACGGATATTATAATTCATGATGAAAAAGACAATGTAGGTGTTGTAGTTATAGAAAAAATTACGCCAAATCAAGATTGTAACTGCTGGATCATGGAAAATGATAAATCGACATCAATTCAATCTAAAAATGAAATACCTTTAGGTCACAAAATAGCAATGATAGATCTAAACGAAGGAGATACTATTCTTAAATATGGTCATGATATTGGAAAAGTTGTAAAATCAATAAAAAAAGGTGAGCATGTTCATGTTCATAATGTTAAAACAAAAAAGTGGTAAATGATGGAAATTCCAAAAAGTTTTTTAGGTTATAAAAGAGAAAATGGAAGAGCAGGAATAAGAAATTATGTAATAATTCTTCCAGTAGATGATATTTCAAATGCATGTGCGGAAGCTGTGGCCAATAACATAAAAGGTACTATTGCACTTCCTCACTCTTATGGAAGACTTCAATTTGGTGCCGATTTAGAATTACATTTTAGAACAATGATAGGAACAGGTAAAAATCCTAATGTAGCTGCAGTCATTGTTGTAGGAATTGAACCCAAATGGACAAAAAGAATTGTAGATGCAATTGCAAAAACAGGAAAACCAGTTGAAGGATTCAGTATAGAAGGTGTTGGTGATATTGATACAATTGCAAAAGTATCAAAAAAAGCTCAAGAATTTTCAATGTGGGCATCAGAAAAACAAAAAGAAGAATGTCCAATAAGTGATTTATGGATTTCGGTTAAATGTGGAGAGTCTGATACCACTTCGGGGTTAGCATCAAATCCAACAGTAGGAAATTTAATGGACAAATTAGAACCTTTAGGAGTTCATTTATGTTTTGGAGAAACTTCAGAACTCACTGGTGCAGAAACTGTATGTGAAAAAAGAGGAAAAACACCGGAAGCACAAGAAAAATTTAAAAAAACATGGAATGCTTATAATGATTTTATTCTTAAGGAAGCAACAGACGATTTATCTGAAAGTCAACCAACTGCTGGAAATATAGCAGGAGGATTAACAACTATTGAGGAGAAAGCGTTTGGAAACTTCCAAAAAATTGGGTCTTGTCAATTTATAGATGTTTTAGAACCAGCTGAAGAGCCAACAAAAGGACCTGGATTATATTTTATGGATACTTCATCAGCTGCAGCAGAATGTGTTACCTTACAAGCTGCAGGAGGTTTTAATATCCATTTATTTCCAACTGGCCAAGGTAACATAATAGGTAATCCAATTGAACCAGTGATTAAATTAACTGCGAATCCTCTTACAGTAAAAACTATGAATGAACATATTGACGTTGATGTTTCTAAAATATTATCTCGCCAAATGAATTTAGACCAAGCTGGTGATGAATTAATTAAATCTACTCTTAGAGTTGCTAATGGCAGATTAACATGCGCTGAAGCATTAGGTCATAAAGAATTTGTTATGACAAAACTTTATAGAAGTGCTTAAGTTTTATTAATTTCTTTATATTTTTTTCTAGCGTCTGAAATAATTTTTCTAATTATTGCTGCTCCTACTCCAAGAACAAGTGCTAAACCGATAGAAAAAATACCATAAAGAATAGGAACATTTATTGAAATATCTTTTATAAATTTTGCGAATGTACTTAATGATTCAGTTCCATTTTTATCAGATAAAATTCTTATAGTTTTTTCTGCAAAAAAAGCATCATATGCAATTGCAATACCAACCAACAGTAATAAAATTGCTAGAATTGTTTTAAATTGTGAACTATCAACTTTTTCCCCAAGTTTTTGTCCTATCTGAACACCTAATATAGAACCTAAAATTAAAACCATAACTAACATAAGATCAATTGAACCATAATGAAAAGCATGAAGAACTGTCACAATTGCACTAACAAAAATCGTAACAAACAAAGATGTGCCAGGAATTAATTTTGTAGGCATGCCAATAATATAAATCATAGCAGGAACTAAAATAAAAGCTCCTCCGATACCCATTATTGCAGCAAGGTACCCAACTATAAGACCTATAATAATTGGTGTAAATATACTTTCATATAATTTGGATTTTTTAAATCTCATTCTAAATGGAAGTCCGTGTATCCAATAATGCGAATGAAGTTTTTTCTTTACTATTACTTTTTTTCTAGCTCTATCTATTTCGCTAATTCCTTGAACCAGCATTATTGTTCCAATAATTGCTAAAATATACATATAAGCTAATGAGATAACGATATTAATTTTACCTATATCTTTAAAATAACTAAAAGTAATAATTCCTAAAATTGTTCCAACTGTTCCACCAACAACAATCATTAAACCCATTTTATAATCCAAAGTACCTTTTAAGTAATGTGTTGTTGATCCAGATATTGAAGTTCCTAAAATATTGTTTGCTTCATTAGGAACAGCATAAGCTGGTGGTATGCCTAAAAAAATTAAAAACGGAGTCATTAAAAAACCACCGCCAACACCAAATAAACCTGAAAGAACCCCAACAACTAAACTAAGGATAAAAATTAAAGGAAGGTTTACATATACTTCTGCTATTGGAAGAAAATACTCCATATACTTCTAACTATTCTTCTAGAATATTAATGTCAACTATTTGATTAAATATTAAAAATTGTTCCAAAAAGAATAATACCCCAATAAGCTGCTAAACAGAAATATATAGCTGTTTTGGCGGTTATGATTGTTTGAAAAATAGATATTTTACCTAAAATTTTTATTTTTGGAAATTGCATTTATGTGTTCATTAACACCAGCAGAAAATTTGTCAAACTAATACTTCTTATAGATAAATATTTTTTTAATAGATCGTAGCTCCAAAAACCTTGACTGAACCATCTTCCATTCCAAGAACTAATCTACCAAGAAATTCTCCTGGTAGTTCTTTGTTAGTTTGTTTAATTAAAACGGTAATATGATCACCTCTTCGTAAGCAGCCAAATGGTTCAAAAGTTTCTTTTAAGTTGGTAATCAATTTATTATTAGACCATTGTTTCCCTAGCTCAACTTCATTTGCTCCAAACAACATTTGAGTTGAGAAATCTTTAGTAAATCCTCCATAATCTTTAAGATTTGATGATTTAACTAAATTATCCCAAATAGGTTTTGCTAGCTCAAATACCTCACTGTCACTTTTTGATAAAATATCCATGCTATTTAATTAATATTTAATTATGAAGCTTTTTTCTTCTCGTTCTCATCCACTATATGGTAGACGGGAACTTTTTCCATACTAAATTTTCCAGTTTTAGGATCTCTTCGAGAAACAGTTAAACAATGCCAATTGTCATCATCTAATTTCATATGATCTCCTCTGTAATAATATCCTGGCCATCTAGTTTCTTCTCTAAACATAGTGTGCTCAGTTACACATTGAGAAGTAAGAGCTCTATGTTTCAGCTCCCAAGCTCTCATTAACTGGTGATAATCTTCAGCCCCAACATTTTCCAAGTCTTCTTCCAGCCAATTTAAAAGCTCCATACCTCTTTTAAGCATATTGGCATTAGTCATATAATTCGTAGCTATTCCACCAACGTATTCATCCATTATTCTTTGTAGACGCTGTAAGCCTTGAATTGGTGATATGTAACTAGGAGATACTGTTCCTCCAGTAATTTCATTTTGAGCTACTGTATAATTTTCTAATGGTTTATAGACTTTAGTTTTAAAATCTTCACATTGTTTATCAGAAACTTTTAAACCTTCTGCTTTCTTGTCTTCAATATATTTAACAGCAGCTTTTGCAGCTAATCTACCTTCGGTAAATGAACCAGATGAAAATTTATGTGCACTTCCACCTACTGTATCTCCAGCCCCAAATAATCCATCAATTGTAAGCATTCTGTTGTAACCCCAGAAATACTCTGGTGGTGATAAATCTTCAGGTCCGCTAACCCAAGCACCTGAACATGTAGCATGAGAACCCATTACATATGGCTCTGATGTTGTTAGTTCTGGGTTTGTATATTTCGGATCAATATTTTGAGAAGCCCAAACTACTGCTTGGCCGACGGTCATTCCTAAAAAATTTTCCCATCCAACAGTTTCTAAATGTGGATCTTGAAATGCCTCAGTCGTCACCATATGAATTGGTCCACCTCCAGCCATTGTCTCTTGAATAAAAGCATGATTTCTTAAACATGTTGGTGTTGGATGATGATCTATATATTCTCCGACAAGCTCTTTTGTTTGATCATACCATTTTTTTTCATAGTTCTCTCCATTTGCATTTTGTGTATATGTTTTTAAATGCAAGAAGTATGCTCCAACTGGTCCATAACCATCTTTAAATCTACACAAAACAATTCTATTTTCCATTTGTGTCATTTTTGCTCCAGCAGCAATAGGTAAAGCATAAGCTGAACCATTGCTCCAAGGTGCATACCAAGTTCTTCCCAT